>Ga0194123_10000454_pt1 | contig 76725 bp, 68 predicted proteins | sample TA2MahsurfametaG_5_FD_155479 | JGI IMG/M metagenome (GOLD analysis project Ga0194123, IMG submission 155479) | Freshwater microbial communities from Lake Tanganyika, Tanzania - TA2015023 Mahale A surface | ecosystem: Environmental > Aquatic > Freshwater > Lake | place: Tanzania: Lake Tanganyika... | reverse complement strand
ACTGGAATTGCTTTGGAGGAGACTTTAATTTCAAAGTTGCGTGAATATTTTGATTCAAAGGTAGAAGATGAGTCTTCTGATGAGAAGACTCGTCGTGAGAACCAGCTCCGTGTTTTCCTTCAGCGTAAGCCTAATAACCCACGTCAGTGTGCTATTTTCGTAAGTTGGGAGCGTCCTCAGGGAACCCCTCGTTTTCGTCCTGCATTCCAGAAGCAACAATTCCAACAAGAGCATCACCAGCAACAGACTCCTCAATTCCAGCAACGTCCTTCTACTGCTCCCGCTACTGGACAACAGCCAGTAAGTTTTACTCGTCCATCGGTTTCACTTCCTTTTAGAACTGGTGCACCATTCCGAGGAAATTCGCATGTTTTCCGAGGTGCTACACGTCCAGGAAGAGGTCGTGGTGCTGCTAGTCACGTTCAGAATGCCGCTTAAAATTTCATATAATTAAAACAACTAAACAAAAAATAAAAAATTATTTTTTGTTAGATAAATTATACATGAATAAATGGATTGTAATATATGATAGATTTAATTATAATTTTATATCAAACTTTGTGAATGAATATGGGACTAATCGAAATATTATCGTAGAATTTTTGCCAGATATTCAAGAAAAAGTGCGTTCAATTAAAAATGGATATAATATTTTTATTGCTATTTTTGACACGAATAAAATAATTGAGTGCGTTTCAAATATCTCATATGAAATTAAATTTTTAACAAGAATTTTTTCAGTTTCAACAGCCGATTTGCTTCATTTTTCTATTAGAGCAATTTCAATAAAAATCAATAATAATTATTTTGATATCACAAATGAATGTCTTTTTGGTAGAGTCAAAGAACTCGCTTTACCAATAGAAAACATCTCCACATACGATTTTGATAATAAAACAACATCTTGTTTAAATAATGATACTAAAATAAGTAATTTAGTTGATGCTGGACCTGGTGCGTATTTAGCTGGTTATGGAATTGAAAAAAAATCACAGTGGAGAACTGACCCTGAAAATTCTCTGGAATTTTCTAATTTAGCCCTAGCAGAAGCAGTTCAAAATAAAAATATTTTCATGAACAAAAATCTAAAATTCTTTTTCATCGAAAATAATATAAAATATTATGGAAGCTACAATGCTTACAAAATTGATATCCCTCTGGAAATTTCTCTAGCATTTGCTGGCCTAATTATTTCAGATAAATTTGATGAAAATACATTCAAACTTGAATCCAATCCAGGAATTGCATCTGGAAAATTATTCAAACTCCTTTTTTGATTTTTACCATATAATACCACCTCGATTGCTGATAAACAATACTTGGCTCGTAAAAATTCCAAATTTTTCTCGCCAGTGAACTCAAAAAGATTCCATTGGTGTAACATAAATCTTATAATATAATCAACTGAAATACACCTTTGCCTTTTCTCATTTAAAATTCCCAAAGGTGTAAAATTTAAGTTTTTTATCCGACAACACATAGAATTGCAAATATCTCCCTTTCTACAAAACTTGCATACATATCTATTACATAATGTACACCTTATTTCTTCTTCCATAAAATTTTGACAACAATATTTTTGAACCTGTTTTCTTAAATCAACATCAAATTCACACCAAATATCACTCGCAAATAAAAATAATTCACTCAAATCACATGTATTTATAAAATATTCATTGTTTTCAAAAATAAACCTCTTTTCCATTTTAGAATACATATTACAAATACCTTAAATATATTTTTTTTAGTAAAAAAAATTGATAAAAAATATCAATGAATATTCAATATATAAGCATGGTATTTTCCTGTTTTTGTTCATCAAAGAAAAATATTGAAATTCTTAGAGATTCCAATATTGAAGAAAAAACTCAAGCAATTTTTCAATCCAGAAAATTCGAAGATGAAAAACTAATAAGAGATAATAATATAATTAAACTTATCAATGGAGACAACACAATTATTAATGAAAAAATACTTTCTGAAAACACAATTGTCACCGCAAAAATGTGCAGAAATTTTATTGTTGCTTGCACAAAAATGGAAATTTTCCTTCTCAAACAAGAAACATTTGAAATCGTTATCAAAAAAGAATTTGAAGATGAAATACTATCCTCCGCTGTCGAAAAAGCCAGAGTTGTTCCAAAATTCTATATCGGATTCAAATCCGGAAAAATTCTCGTATTCTCTGTCAGAGACCTCGGCCAAAAAATTATGATGAACGAAATTTGGACATACCACTGTTTTCGTCCTGTTTACGAAATTGCTGTCAGCATAGAACAACAAGATATAAACATAAAAAGAACTGTATATGCCGGATTCTCAAAATGGGGGTCAGACCTTGTTCCAATTTCTTAATTATAAATTATTCTCCAAAAAAATCTGCAACCTTCGGATGTACTCTTATTTTTTTAGGGTCAAATTCCTCAATAAATAACCCCTCCAAACTCCTGGCCCTTGATAATGCAACATATGTCTGCCCATATTCAAAAATACCACTTCCTATATTTATTCTTACACAATCCAAACTCTGCCCTTGCGACTTATGTATCGTAGTACACCAAGCCAATGCCAACGGTATTTGCTTCGCTATAATTTGAGAAATAGATGATATTTCATAAGAATATTCATGATGATTTATAGTAATTATTTCATTGTTCATAAATTTTACAACTGGAAAATCACTCTCAAAATCAATAACAACTCCTCTTGAACCATTTACCAAACCTTTCTCCTGGTCAATATTTTTTAATAACATTACTTGTGCGCCAACAGCCAGTTGTAATGATTTATCATAATTATTTTCCCTATCTACCATATCAATAAATCTCTGGAATTCATCTTCCCGTACTTTCGAAGTCCTATCTCCAATTATCTCATAAGTTGTCTCATATTCAATTACCTCATCTCCTGGTAATTTATCAAATTCTTCCTTATTTATTCTTTCAACTGATTTTCTTGTTGAATATAAAATAGTCGGCTTAATACCATTGCTCAAATCAGACTCAACTCCAACTCTGGAATTAATAATTTCAATTGTCTCTGGACTTAATCTTCCTACACGAACGTCTGATAAAACTTTTTGAAAAACTGGGTCTTTTTGCCGCATAACTTCAGTTAATGTAATTGTATCTTTAATACATAAATTCCATTTTTCACTTTCAAAACAAAATCTATTATCTTCTCCAAATTTTGCAACTGGTGGTAACTGATAAAAATCACCTAACATAATAACCTGGATTCCACCAAAAGGCTTATCCTGACCTTTAATTATTCTGGCAACTTCTTCCAATAAATCAAAAAATGAAGCATTCATCATGGATACTTCATCAATAATTAATACTTTACATTTTAACCATTTTGTCCTCTTAGGCCAAGCCTTCAATATTTTTTCAGCCAGATATCCTGGAGATTTATCGCCCATTCCTAGACTTCCCCAGGAATGAATTGTTTTACCGTTGATTAAACAAGCTGCGGCACCTGTCATTGCAGTTACTGCTACATTTTTGTGAATACGCTCACAATGAGCAACCATTTTACGAATAAGATGAGATTTACCTGTACCTGCTTGGCCGGAAATAAGAATATTTTTTTCGGCCAAAAAGGATTGATATGCAATATTTTGGTCATCAGTAAGATTTGAGATTTTTGTAGTAAAAAAATTACTAAGTGTTTGCATAATTGAATTTTAAAAATTTAAGTAAAATAAAATTCACTTTTTTGTGAAAAACAATATAAAGAAAACTGAAATATAATTCTTATAGAGAATGAAAATCTTTCAGCCACAACAGGACGACCAAGAAGAAGGTTTTGCAACCAGTTTTACTTTTGATAATGCTGAAGAGCAGCAAAATTTTGCTGATTTTTTGAATAATATGGGCATTGGATTTCTTAAGTCAAAGTTTCCAGTTATTGAAGATGGAAAAGTAAGGTATCAGACTGGTTTTGTTGTTCCATGTGTGCCAGCTAGTGCTGATAATGATGAGCCAGCTACTGAGGCTGAACATATTGAGGAGGAGGTTGAGGAGAAGCCAAAGGGTCGGAAATCAAAGAAATAAAATCTATAATAAATAAATGGGAAGAAAAAAGATGAAAGGAGGAGATGTTGAAATAAATTATAACGAAGGTGGTCCAGGAGGAAGTTTATCAAATCTTCCTTTGGATATTGTTGGAACCGTAATTTATGCCATTAACTCAATAGTTGCTTCAGTTAAAGTTGTAGATACAATTGGAAATTTAAAAAGTGATATGGGTGTTGCTTTTAATGAGCAGGCTGCACCGAATCCAGATGATATTGATATTAGGGACTAAAGTCTTCTTTAATAATTTTTTCGATTCTTTTCTTTTTGACTTCATTAAGTTCTTTATTCTTAACGAAATCAAAATCGATGACTATTAAAATTGCCAGTAAGTAATTAAATTGGGTTTTAATATAAAGTTCATCAATAATATATTTAGTTCTTTTACTCAATTCATTAAGGATATTTGTGCTTAAATTACTACTATTTTCAAGTTGGATAAGGATATTATAAAGAGCATTTAATGATTCCTGGTATATTTGGTTAATTTTTCTTCCAAATTCAAAGTATTTTTTACCAATTCGTTCATCAGAAAGTAATTCACGCATTCTATTATCACTTAATTTTAATAAAAATCCACCATTAGTTGTACAATCTTTTGGGTCAAGATAATTTAAGTATTTCAAAATCTTTAAAACGCGTTGATTCTCATCTACATCCTGGATATCACTATAATATGGTGGTAAACAAAATGTTCCTTTCTTTAAACTTTCCAATCTTGAATATGTAAAACTGCCAGTATATTCTCCTAATTTATCTGGAGTTGGAACAACACTAGTAATTGCTGCGATTAAGTTATTTCGAACAATAAAATGGTAAATAATTTTTTCACACATTTCTTTTTTGGATAATTTGCATGGTTGTTTTTCATCAACACAATATTTATCTTCATTTGCGTAATAATCTTTCATTTTCGTTTCTTTTTCTCGCAACTTTTCTGGAAATTTCTTTTCTGGCAACTTTTCTGGAAATTTCTTTTCTGGAAATTTCTTTTCTTGTATTTTTTCTGGTAATTTGTTTTCTTGTATTTTTTCTGGTAATTTGTTTTCTTGTATTTTTTCTGGTTTAAAAATATTTGTAAAAGATGCAACTGGTGCTTCAAAAATACTTTTAACTTCTTCTTTTATTGTTTCATTTTTCTTTTTAGTAATATTTTCTGGTTTAATTTCTGGAGGACTATTTTCTCTAATATTTCCTACTTTTATTTCAGCTGGAGTTGTCTCTGAAATATTTCCTGGCTTATTCGTTTTTATTGTTTTCAACTTTTCCTGGATTTCTTTATAAAGTGGTACTGTAAATTCTTTTGGTGGCTCATTCTTAATAACAGACTTAAAATTAGCTGGAATATTCCTCTTCTGAAACTTATCTCTCTTCTCATACCGATTACCCTTATCAAATCTTTCTCTCTTATTAAACCTAGGTCTCTCCTCCCGCTCAAATCTAGGTCTTTCATACTCGTTTTCCTCCTCTTCTTCATTTTCATTGATTATAAATCGATTTTCATTATTATTATTGTTATTAAAAAAGTTATTATTGTTATTATTATTTCTTCTTCCTCCAAAATCATCTAAAAATAAAGGATGACCACCTTGTTGCTTCTTTTCTAATTCTCTCCTTTGCATATTATCCAGTAAATACAATACTCTATTTTGAACATAAGCAATATCTGGAAAAGATATTTTCAAACCTTTATAATCTAAATTATTAACTAACTTCTTTCCCTTGAAATATTCCTGGATTCTACCAGATAATTCATTAACCAAAAACTTTTCCTCCTTTAAAGGGTCATAAGATATGGTAACTTCTAAATTTTTTTCTCCAGTTGAATTTTCAACTTTATCATGAATTGTCCTAATCTTTTCCACTGGCAATTGATACAATTTTTTACTATAAGTTATAGCAATACGCTCACAAAAATTTGGGTCCAAAAATTGCTCTTTATTCAAATTATACAATTCCTGGGATTTCTTCAAAATTTTATCAAATAATATTTTATCTTCTGCCTGGGCTTGTTTTACCTCTTTAACTTCTGTTTCTGTTGTTCCTAATACATTTCCCATATTAAAATAAAGATAGATTCTTTTTTCACTCAAAAAAAAGAATATTAAACTGGATTCAAATCTCCATCGTACATTTTTAATGCCTCTAAAAATAAATGCTTCTTTAACTTTACCAATGGATACTTACACGACATAATTTCATATACTTTTTCTAACTTCATTTTAGTTTTAAACATTATATATGAAATAACCAAACATGTTGACCTATATTTACCATATCTACAATGAATTAAAATATTTTTATTATTTCTTAACTTCCTATCTATCATTCTACAAAGAGAATCAAATTGATAATAATATTCTCTATTAAATTTTTCTTTTTCTTCCTCTGGAAAATCATCTCTAATTGGAATTCTAATCAATTCTAACGTATTTAATCCCTTTAAAAATGGAATCTCATTTGTACAATTTATAATAACATTTATATTCCTGGATGAAAGAAATTTTACATCGTATGCATCATTTTTATTTCCCAAATATAAGCCACTTATTATTTCAACTGGCATTATTATTGTCTATTTATTATTTTTTTAAGAGAAACAAATGACATAATTATCGCAATTAAAAACGTACAAAAAATTAAAGCCATTGCAATATACATGTAATTAATATTTCTTGTGTTGATTTGAGTTTGATTTGGTAAATTATTATTCATGGCAGTATCATCGTCAGAAATTCCCAAATAAGCTTTACACATTTCTCTGTTAATATTTCCTTCGTATTTTTTTGCTGGACCAACAAACCATTCTATACCAAAAAATCCCCAACTTGCTACAACTGTCGTGAAAATAACAAAATATGAAATTGTTGAAAACATTGTATAACCTACACCTTGGGTTAAGAATAATAAGGGATATAAGTACAATGGTAAAACAAATTTATTTTCATAGTAAGTATCATCTTTAAAATAATAGAAACTAAAGTAGAGTAAACTTATTACAATTGTTGCAACAACTAAATAACTCCTATCTTTCCAAGATTCTAATTTGAAACCATAATTAAGTAAATACATGACTGCTAATAATCCATAAATAACAATGATAATTATCATTAAAATTTTTTTTCCAGAATTAATATTTCTCGCTTTATCTTTTTCAACTTGATTATCAATTGCTCTTTTAGCAAAACAATAAACCAAAACAAATGCAAAACTAAAAAGAATAGTTGCAAAAACTATCATTGGTATTTGTGGATAATTAAAAATGTTAATTAAGTTTGGACTACCAAAAAAAACTACAAGTCCAATTAAGACAATTGAGGAAACAAAATTTTGAATATAATTTTTGGCAACTGGAATTCCCATTTCTAAATTTTTGAACCACACATTTGAAAATAATTGAGGAAGAAAATATATTATTAAAAAGAATAATAAAATTGCCTGATTATTTGTTATCATTAATAACTCGGAGAAAATTTTCGATTTAAAAAGAAATTAATAAAAATAAATTAGAATGCGTAAAAAATTGATTTTTAAAGTATCTATTGAAATTGTGAAATAATATGGCAACTGACATTTATCAGAGGATGGGAGACCTGGATGCCCGCAAATTCCAGGAAATTTTGAAGTCATTTGATGAAGAAGATGAGAAACCTAAGAAGATAGTATCCTTTTTAAGACGCAATGTTACCGAGCAGAGGCTCATAATGGTTAATAATTTATGTAATTTTTGTGGTAAATTTGAATGTGTCGCGGATACTGAAGAAGGTGCTTACATTTGTTGTAATTGTGGTAGACATAATGGTGAAATTCTTGAATCTGGTCCTGAATGGAGGTCTCCATCGTGTGATGATATTCGGAGACAAGCAGACCCATCAAGAGTTGGAATGCCAGTAAATGAACATTTTATGAAAGCATCTTTGTCTACTGTTATTGGAGGACATGGTTATCAGAGTTTTAGGAGGTATCATAAGTATAATTCGATGGATTATGATGAGAGAAGATTATTGAAAAATTTTCAGCATATGGATACATGTGCTGACGATATTGTTAGTGAAGCAATTATTGACAAGTCGAAGAACAATTTTAAAATTATAAGTGAGGATGGAGGTAACAAGAGAGGTTCGAAGAAACATAGTAATATGGCTGCTTGTGTTTTGTTTGCATCTGAAAGGAGAAATATTATTTTGGATAAGGAAAAATTGAGTAAGCAGTTTAATATTGGTAAGAAGAAGTTGACAAAGGGAATTAATTTTTATCGAGAGCAAATTTTTGAGAAGGAGCCAGAGTTCTATGCAAAGATGAAACCGGTTTCTGCTGAAGATGAGATTAATAGAATTTGCATTCAATTTGGTATTGCAGATACATATCGTAAGATTTGTTGTTATGTTGCTTATGTTGCTCAACAGTTAGGGATTGTTATTAAAAATACTCCTATTTCTGTAGCAGTTGGATGTATATTTTTTGTTTCGACTATTTATGATTTGAACATAGATAGAAATGAAGTTTCACAAAAATGTAATATTAGTGATGTTACCATTAATAAATCATTGAATTTGTTATTATCATACAAGCCTTACCTTGTACCTACGAAAAAATTATATGAAAAGTATGTTGAGGTAATTTCAAATGATTAAGTTCTATTTACGTATCCTTGATTATATGTTAGAAAATTAGAAATTGATTGAGATAAACTGAGCCAGACAAAGAATATTATTGACGAAGTTACTGCTGATTTAATTGAAAAATTATTGAAGACAAATATTGATGTTAATATTGCGAATATTACTGCGTAAGCTATTGTGTAGCTTAGGATTTCTATTTTGGTATCGTAATCGAGTCTTACTCCTGATAAGAATGAGAATATTACAGATAAACCTATCATTACTGTTAACATTATACTGTATGTCATAAGTTGAGATCCAGTATCCCCACTTCCTCTTTGAGAATACATTGTTAAAATTAGAATAATAACTATAAGAATCATTAAAACGGAAATGAATACTCCATATAGTGATGAAATTTTAGGTCTTTCAGTTTTTTTACTTTTATTAATCAAATCATCTTTTGTTTCTGACATTGTATCAACTGTGCTTCTTAGCGATTGTTTGGTAACTGCAACATCTGGATCTGTTTGTTTAACAATTAACATTGCAAAACCTTTCATGCACATATACCAGAGAAAATATACAATCATGATTATTAAGGTAAATGTTGTGTTTGCTGTTTTTCCCATAATTACTTCTCGAACAATACCAAAAAAGAGACCAGCAAGAATACTACCAACTCCTGCTTGAGTAATCATGTTACCAAGAGGTTTACCATAAAAACCCATATTTAAACTGAAAAATATAACAAATATAACAATTAATAAAACTACTAACCAAGCATCCTGCATTATTATATAATAGTTTCTTTTTCTAAAGAAAAAGAAAAATTATCCCTAAATTATTCTGTTCTAATTGCTTTTACTGTTGGAACTTCTTTTGTTGAAATGTATTGATTCTCTGTTCTCTTTTTAGGGTCTCTGAAAGATAAAATTAAATTTTTAAATAAATATCCAAAAAGAAAGAATATAACTATGAAAAAAGTTATCAATATCCAATTTAGAGAAGTGTTTCGCATAAAAATTTCCTTATCCGAACCAATCATCGCATATGCTATAAAGAAAGATGCTACAGCTAAATATATCCCAAAAACAAGCTCATATGAATTATTAAATATCATTAATATATAAGCCGAATTTAATTTTATTATTTTCTCCAATAATATAGGATGATTAATAATTATAATAATTTACCTTCAATACCATGTAATAATAGAGAATCCTTGATAAGTGCACAAGATAAAGATAAAAAAACTGTTTGTGAAGGACTAAATCCAGATAAAGTATATTCAACCTTATTCCCTGGAATAGCTGACCCTGCCACAAATTTTACAGAATATGCTCAAAAAATTCCAAATAATTTTACTTTTAATTCAGTCCCTGATGAAAATTATAATTTCTCAAACACTTCTAAAAGTGACTGTGCTAAAAAATGTATTAATAGCTCTACTTGCTCAAATTATCAATATCTTAAACCACCTAATACATGCATGTTACTGCCAGAATCACAAAAAACAAGAATTGATGATAATTCAGAAAATGGAAAAATGTACAGCCAAATCTACAAAAGAATCACAAACTTTGACAAAATACAAGGATTAACCACCCCAGCAAATAATGTCGAAGATAATTTCTTCCCACAAAATGGTCCTTACGATTATGGAAATACTGAACCATTAGGAGGTATTAAATTTAACTTATCAAAAAATGAATGCTTAAATGAATGTCTTCAAAACGATTCCTGCAAAACCGCACTTTTCATGGAAGGAAATGACACCTGTTATACCGCTAAAAAAAATACACCAGATATTAATCAAAATCTTATTCCAGTCCCTAATGACATGTATAAAATGTGGCCAATAAATACTTATGTAAAAAATCAAACAATTAAAACAAAAAGCGATTTATTTAATGTCCCAGATAGTTACGATAACACCTATAAAGAATACCCAACATTCGGAAAACCTGGAGATAGCTTTTGCAAATTCGATTTGGGAACTAATCAATGTTTAACTTCAATGGTTGTTCCTAATCAGTCTGGCGTAACTTCTCCAGAACCTTCACCAACTGAACATTTCTATCCAGAAGAAGATATTGATGCTTCAAAATTAACTTCCAGACAATTAGATAGATTATGTAAAAAAGATGATTTTATTTACAGTGAATACTATTACTTTGACGAAATAGATGCCCAGGAATTAAAAGAAAAAAAGAAAGAACCACTACCACCACGTGTTTGTATCCCACCTAATTGTCCACCAGTTATTGATACTGGAGCTCAAGGACAATTATTATTTAACGGTGAAATTCAAACTGAATGTAAAAAAGGTGATAAAAAATGTCAAAATAAAATTTCTCAGATTTCTTATTATGATAGAGATTACATGGGATTGGCAACTGAAAACGGAACACCAAATCCTCCAAATGGTTATCTTCCATATACTGAAGATTATAATCGATATGATAATTTAAAATTTAATTCCCAGACTAAAAAGATGATTGAAAATCCAAAATCAGATGAATTTGATATGCCAGAAGATTGCCAAAATTGGTGCACTAAAAGCTACGATTGTGGTGGTTATTCTTATAAGTTCGCTCCAGATGGAAAACCATCATGCACATACTACGGAATTGAAGGAATGGTACCTATGAAAGATAAATTAGAATATCAAGATGGTACTTATTCTTTTATTAAAAGAGGAAATCCAGTAATCCAGAACGTTGAAATGGGACCATTAAAGAAACCTTATTTTAATAACTTCACGCCTGAACAAACTGGTGTTCAAAAAGTTAAAATTTGTGTCCCAGAAGGATTCCAAAACAAAAAAAGAGAAGAAAATTTCATTAATAAAACTTACAAATTTGACAGTTATTTTAATCAATTCTCAATCGGATTAACCATTCTATTATTAATTATAATATTGTGTTTGACTTTCATAAAATAATCTTTATTATTATAAATGAATTATAATAATTTACCTTCAGTAAAATGTAATGATAGAATTTCTCTGGGAAATGTTCCAGAACAATACAAAAAAAATATGTGTGAAGGTTTAAATCCCAATTTAGTTTTACACACATTATATCCTGGATATACAAACCCACTTATAAATTACGCAGAATATTCAAAAAAAATTCCAGATAATTTCGATTTATTTTCAAATAACAAATATGAAATGTCTAACTCATTAAAATGCGCTCGAAAATGTATGGAATCAAAATGCTCAAATTTTGTTCATATGAAACCCTCAAATTTCTGTGTTCAACATAAAACAAAATCTAACCAAAAAGAAGATGACTCAAACAATTTTGTAAAAACATTAAAAAAAATATTTAATATTAAAACATTCGATAAAGCACCTAAAAGATGTCAAGACCCAAATAATATTCAAAAAAATTTCTACAAAAAAGACGGATATTATATCTACAATGAATACCAAAATACCCAAAAAACTCCATCAAAATATGAATGTCTTCAAAAATGTTACTCAAATAAAGACTGCAATAGTGTAACATATCTCCAAGGTAACGATGTCTGCTATACATCTGAAGAAAGTAATGTACCGAATTTATCATATAACCATTTTTATGACTACTACCCAACAAATACTTACATTAAAAATCCTACATTAAAAATAAATAACGACTTCTTTGTTGTTCCAGAAGAATATATTGACAACTATAAAAATTATCCAGATACTGGTCTTCCTGGAGATAATTTTTGTAAATATAATCCAGCCAATAATACATGCTCAACAACATTCACAGTCCCTGGTAGAAAAATACCAAAATTCCCCTCCAGAAATCAAATAGATTCTCAAAGAAATCAAGCATATACTCAAAGAAATCAACTGGATTCTCAAAGAAATCAAATAGATACTCAAAGAAATCAACTGGATTCTCAAAGAAATCAAGCATATAATCAAAGAAATCAACTGGATACTCAAAGAAATCAAATAGATTCTCAAAGAAATCAACTGGATTCTCAAAGAAATCAAGCATATAATCAATATAATCAATAAAATCAAGTGGAACGCCAAAGAAGCCAGTTGGAAAGCAATGCAAATATTTCAAATATAAATATTATATCATATTCTTAATAATAATTTTTTTCTATTATAATTTTAGTGATGACTATAAATTATAATAATAGAGTACCAACTATACAATGTAATCAAAGAATGACAGTTGTCGGAACTCCAACAGATGGAAAAGAACAATTAAAATGCGAAGGATTAAATCCAAATTTAGTTTATGGTACTTTATTTCCAGAAGATAGGGACCCATTATTAGATTATACAAAACATGAAAATAAAATGCCAAGCACTGCAACTGCTGCAAATAAATTTTATCAAAGTATGGAAAGTGCTTCTGATTGTGCAAAGATGTGCACCCAGAGAAGTGCATGCAATTTTTTTGTAAGTGGAGAAACTCAAAGCCAACCTTTATGCAGACTTTACAATTTACCAAAAGATAATTTACAATTTATTGGTATTCCAGATACATTTGGTATGGACAATGCTTCCAGTTATATAAAAAAAGATGTTCCTCAATCATTATATAATCCTCCTAGGAGTTTAGAATCATTTTACATGAATTATCCTCCTTATGGTAATGATGGAGACATATTTTGCAGATACAGTTTCTACGATAATAATTGCACAACAGAAAGAATTGTTGGACAAAATGTTCTACCAGAGGAAACTGTAGAAAGAAAAGTTGAAATGAGAGCTTTAGATACTGTATCATCCGTTGAATATGGATTATGTCCAGATAATAAAACTTATAAAAAGAATAAAGCTGGAACAAATTGTCCGACTTTGATTGACAAGGATTGTAAAGAATCAAAATATGGTTGTTGTTCAGATGAAAGAACTGTAAAGATGGATGAATCTGGAGAAAATTGTCCAATAATTGACAAAGCAGTTTGTTTAAATAGTAAGTATGGTTGTTGTCCAGGAACAATAATACCTAAAGAGTATTTATGTGAGATAGATAATACAAAGAATACTGAATTTTGCAGAAATAATTTAAATAAAACTTTAACAAATTGTGAATTGAACGAGAGACAAGTAGGTGATCCAGATGAGGCTATACAGCCATACAATCAAAAGTATCAAAGTTTAGGAGGGAAAAGTAAAAGTTGCAAGAATAATGGCGATTGTTCACCAGGTGAGATGTGTTTTAATGGATTTTGCCAAAAATATGATGCGCGATTTTATAATTCATTAAATAATGGAGTAGAACAAGCACATATTAGTAGTTTAAGTGGTCATTCTTTAAATGATTATTTATGTGGTTGCCCAACACCCAAAAAATATAATGAAACATGTCCAGATAAAGATGAGCCTGTTTGTGGAACAGATAGAAAAACTTATAGAAATGATTGTGAGGCAAAAAATTCTGGGATAAAAACACAATATTATGGACCATGTGATGTTATAACTGAACATTTTTTTGGTGGGATGCCCATGTTTCAAAATCCAAAAGTGAATTATTTCCAGAATATAAACATCTGGACAACTGTTTTATTTGCGTTATTATTGTTAATATTCGCTGCTTACGTATTTAAAAATTAATGTATAAAATAATTATATGCCCAATAAAAAGGGAGGAAAGGGATACAAAAAGGCTAAAAAAGGAAGCTTTCAAACTCCAACCTTTGAGATTGCACAAGAAGGACAAACTTATGCAAGAATTGTAAAAAAATTAGGTGATAAACGCTTTTCTATTATTATTCATGGAACCCAGGAAAAAACTATGGGAAGAGCCAGAGGCGCACTTAAAGGATGGCAAACCATGAAAACGGATGATGTTATACTTGTTTCTGGAAGAGATTTCAGAAATAATCCAGATGAAAGTTTTGTTCAAGATACATACGACATTTTATTATGTTATATGCCAGACCAAGTTAGAAAATTAAAAAAACTTGGACAAATAACTGACCCATCATTTGATGATTGTTTGCAGGATAATAATATCCAGACTTATGATTATAATGATGAAGAAAATGATGAGCAATTTATTCCTCAACGACAATATGATATGCCATCATCTGATTCTGAATCAGACGACGAGGATGAAGAGGATATTGATTTCAATAAATTATAACGATTTTCAATCTATTATTTTAACTTTTGGTCAAAATAATAAATTCTAAAAATTGATAGCTTGTTTTCCATTTATTTTTAGAATTCATGAAAATGACTTCTAACAAATCTACAGTTTCTATTGACTCTAGTTTCGCAGTTACTGCTGCATCCAAAACCCTTAGCTTCTCTTTCAAAGAGATTCCTACCGGAAAAACCAAACTTATGGTTAAGCTCCGGAAAGAACAAGGCGTTCGTCTATGCGTTAAAGAAGGATTTTCCTTCGATAATTTTAACGCAACTTACCCCATCGGGATTATCAGTCGTATTGACAACGCAACCCCTGAACACACGAGAATTATCTCTCTTTCTGAAACTATTGAGAATTACCAAGGAATCACAGATGGTAAACGTCATTTTGATGTATATGTTCTTGTTCCTTACCAACTTCTCAAATTATATATTACAAGTCTTTTTGGCCTGTATATGTCTGGAAAGTTTCACCTGATTGGATACTCTACTTTTGAGCCCATGATGAATATTAGAGATATGTGTGTTGGTGATGCTCGCAATGTTTCTCTTGCATTTGGTTGTGTTTCCATGCGTGATTTCGTATGGGTATCAGATGATGACAGAAACAGTATCACAACCTATTTCTCCCAAAAAGATGAGAAAGGTGATTACGTGAAAAACAAAAAAGGTGCTTACAAATGGGTAGCTGATTCAAATTGTGGTCTTAATGACAGTGAAAATTTCAAGAAGCTTAAAACGCATATCTCCGATATTTTCAAATGTGAGATTTCCATTCCTGGCAAAGGAAAACCGAATCAAGTTGGAATGCTAGGATTCTCAAATCAAAACCACAGACGCAGCTTCTCCTACAAAAAGCAACCCAATTGCCAAATGATTTCTTCATATGAACATACTGCCTGCAACCAACTTATTGTTTTGAACATGAAGTTGCTCAGAAAGAATACAGTCTGCTACCTTCCTATTCGAATGGGAGAAGACAACTGTTTTCAATTTTCTCTTATCAAAAATGGTATTAGTTGCATGGAAAGTGGACATTTGTTACATAATAGTCCAACAGTAAGTGCGAATGCTTCCCTTTGCAGAACACCCAAAAATTCACAATTGGCTAATTACAAACCTCGAGATATTGATTATTGGAAAAAGCTTTTTGAGATGGGTGTCATCGAGTATAAAGATGGTAAATTTATCATCTATTGGTCTCCAAATGGTTCATTCAAAAAATGTCTTAAAATTTCTGAAAGTTTGGAGAAAAAGACAAAAAAATGGAACGACAAATGGAATGATTGGAAAACTATGTATGACGTGTGGTCAAAACAAGAAAATCCAATCAAATCTAACAAACCAAAATACCCATGCAAAGACTCACGCCTTGAAAAAAGCATGAATGTATGGGACAAAAAATTTGATATCTCAACAATCACTTCAAAAGAAATCAAACTTGATTGCGCTGGATGGCAAAATCTTGGAGAACTTTTCCATGCCTTACGCATCAATGAACACATCTAGAGATATTTATTTATAAAAATAAAACAATACCAAATATTGTTTTATATTACATTAGAAAATCCTATTTTTTTCAAATTACCTAATCCTTATTTTCCTTATCCTTATTCTTCTTTGATTTTTTCTTCGTCTCAGAAGGTGAATCTGTTTTCATCTTTATAACAACACCCATACACAACAACTCTTGAACTAATAATTTGCTTGCATACGGTAACTGCACCCTCACAAAATCAGTATTGTTATTACTATACAAACTTCTATAAATTCCCTTCTCTGGATTGACCGCTGCTATCATTCCAGTCTCCTTACACAATGTCACAAAATACTTGTCCGAAACATCGAACATACGTTCTTTCAAAAATTGAACAGTACCATGTGATAACATTGCATCTCTTTCCATCTCACCTATTCTAAAACCTCCATCCCTAGCCCTTCCAACACTGGGCTGTCTAACAAGCTGACTGTATGGTCCGGAACTTCTACTATTTCCAGTCCAAACAGGCTTACCATTCCTTCTAACCATGAACACATTACCGGGTACTTCAACACAATAAACTGAACCCTCATAATCATACATCTCCTCTTCTTGAATATTTTGCTTCTTATGATGTCCATGATTAACCTCAGGTTGATTCTTTGTCTTTATAACACTCAATCTCAGAATATCATAATTATTTATTACCTTTCTTCCATAAATTATATTCTCTGTTCCTGCCTTCACATGTACAGTCTTGTTCGAAGACCATCCTGCATGTAAACATAACTGCATAAACTGGTCGGCCAATTTTATTGAAGAAGTAGAATACCATTGACAAATATTTCTCTTATCAATATATCCATCTCCCAATATCATACTTTCAATTAAAATTCTTGATTGTCTCTGACTCAGCTTAAAAACCCAATCAGGCAAAAATTTATTAGGAGCTCCAACCGAAAATTGTTGCATATAACTTACCAATTGAACATTACTAATCGTCCATTTCATTGCTTTTGTTTTGTTAAGGTGAAACCCTAGTTTTGGAATTACATCATCAAAAGCCCTTTGAACACGAGGTTTATTTGCTGCAATAGTTACCTTTTTATTATCAACTGACCATCCTTCGGCTATCCAAATACCAAAAAATGTTAACCAAGCATCCATATCAACATGTAAGTCCGGTCTTAAAATATTATTACCATCAGTCATTGCAGGAAGCACAAACTGATAATTAGGAACATCCCAATCAGCATCTCTTTTGTACTTAACTTGTTTTCCAAATAAATCATCAGCTCTTATAAAATCATATGGCTGCCATATATGCTTTCTTCCATAAGGCCTGGAAACATACATGCGATGATTCGAAGTCACATCCAAATCAACCAATTGATTCTTAATACGATACATTTTTCCCTTATAATTTGAATAATGGAATACATTAATAGGCTTCTGATAAACTAATTTATTATCAACTAAAGAAGCCACTTCATCTGATAACGTTATCTCTGGAATTGGTTTCCACCCTTTTAATGTTAAAACATCATGGTCACCTTTTGTGCAGTGAAGTTTATCTTGGACCATGTGCTTCAATCTATGATAATAGCTTGGTCCAATAAATATTGCCGCATCAATCTGCTCTCCAGTCTTTCCATTATATAATACCTCCAACCCATTCCTCTGAAATCCACAACTCTCCAATATATCTGATATATCATTCGGATTCATCTTTGTAAATGGAGAACCATCAATTGAATATCCCTTCAATGAACCAGTCTTGCCACAAACCGTCTCAATCAACTGTCCAATTGTCATTCTTTTCGGAAAACCAATCGGATTAATGATTAAATCGGGCACAATACCATGCTTAGTAAAAGGCATATCTTCCTGCGTAAATGTAATACCACAAGTACCCTTGTTTCCAAACCTTGATGCAAACTTATCACCAATCTCTGGTATTCTCTCACTCCTTACTCTAACCCTCCCAAACTTAAAACCCTCTCCATCTTTGTTAACATAAACCTTATCAACAACACCTGAATCAGTACTCTTCACAAATGTACTAGCATCTCTGAACTTAATATCATCATCACTTGTCGTTTTCAATGGAATACATTTACCAATAATCGCATCTCCTCCACTTACCCTCGTCCCCTCCTTCACAAAACCCGACTCCTCCAATTTTCCATAACTTGAACCCTCCTTCATCCCAGCTGTCCTTGCAGTCCCATTAGGATTATACTTAACCGGCTTGCAAAACTTCTCCTCCTCCAAAGTACTCTGATTCTTCTGCTCCTTACCCTCGTACGTACGAAAATAACTAGTTGTGAACATACCTCTCTCCAATGAAGACTTATTAACAATAACACTATCCTCCTGATTATAACCCATATAACACGCAATTGCCACCACCACATTTTGACCATTTGGCAACTTATCAACATTGATAAAACTAGTATTATACGGCTGAATCAAAGGCCTCTGCGGATAATATAAAGCATTCCCACTCGTATCAAATCTATCCTCAAAATTTGTCGCAAATATTCCTACAGCCTGCTTACACTGTGCACTATAATATAATACACGTGGTGCCTGCTGATGCTCACTTAACGGCGCTGTTGTCGCACAAACTCCAAAAATTAAATTCGGACTTATCTCACAATGAGTATACTCATAAAACCTATCATTTGTTTTCTTATTACCCTCCAAATCTATAGGTGACATCGCAATCATTGCATTGTTCTCCTCTGAAACATCCAAATATTCAATACAAAATACTCCATTAGTTTCAGTCAACAATTCATCCCAAGTTAATTCTTGCACATTCAATTTTGCAACAATCTCCTCAGTTAACAATATGTTATTATCCTTTACCACCACCAATGGACGAACCAATCTTCCTCCATCAGTAGATACATAAATTTCATTAATTTCAACATTCCAGGAAATACTCGTATAAATATTTATCATTCCCTGGCGCCTCAACTTAATAAGCTCCTCATAAAGAACCTTGGGCCTGTCATGAATACCCACCCAATCTCCATTCACAAAAACCTTACACTTACCATAAATAGTCGGTGCTGCAACATCCTCCAAATTCTCAATGCCCAAATTCTGCAAAAAATTTCTTACAGGCTCACTTGAACTCCCAACAGTAATAACTGTCATCATAGATAAATGCTTTGCAATACCAATCGGCGCTCCTTCTGGAGTCTCCGCTGGACATATACGACCCCACTGCGTACTGTGCAACAAACGGGGCTGCTGAGATTTTAACGTCTTATTCATTGGAGCCTGCACCTTCCTCAAATCAGACAAAAAACTTAAATAACTTAATCTATTCAACATTCTCGCAATTCCTTTCTTATTGTCCTTACTCTGAAGACCCCAATTACCAGTTGAAAGCCCATATTTCATTCCACTCTCAATATCACTCTTCTTTATTTTCTTATTCAATGATGTATTCAAATCCTGAAATCTATGCCTAGTCAACTCAATTCGACACTTGTTCTCAACATCTCTCATCATCTTCTTAAAATTTGCTCTAAACAAAAATGCCATATTTTCACCTGTAGAATCAACTCGCTTGTTTAAAAATGAATCTCTGTCAGCATAATCATCATTTAAATAACTATAAATTAAACGATATGTCATGTATCCAAGAAAATACGCCTTCTTAATTGGACTATTGCCCAAATGTGGCAAAAATTCCTCCATTATTATACTATGTGTCTGCCATAACTTATATGCAGATGTCTGAAATGTAACTGGCTTAATTCCAGTCTGCAAAATTACATATTTGCTACAATATTCAAGTGCAGTTTGCTGGTCCCTAATCGGAGCAGCCTCATCAATAGATGGACGAATCAACTCCAAATACGGAGCAACCTCAGAATCACTCAAACTATAAAGTATAAATTCAACAATTTGCTTATCAGAAATAATTCCTAATGCTCGAAAAATAACAAATAGAGGCAACTCCTGACGCATTCCCTGCACCTTCACTTTAATTGTCCTCCCAATTGTTCCCTCCTTCGCAGTCAATTTTACCTCCGCATTTTTTACATTAAATGGATTTGTCTCACTCGCCGAACGTATCTCACACTTGTGCGAAAATTTACTCTGACCTTTTCCCTGCTGAAAACAATAAACCATATTCTCAGCCTGTCTCTCCTGCGAAACAACAACCTTTTCAGCTCCATTCACAATAAAATAACCTCCATAATCATATTTATCTTCTCCCATCTCAGCCAAAGTCTTATTATTATTCTCATTTAAAACACAAAATTTTGATTGCAACATCAACGGTATCTTTCCAATAGGATGCGCAGATAAAAATTCACACTCACTCTCTTTTACTTGTCCATTTTCCAAATGCTCAGTAATTCTGTGACTAATGTCAACTTTAATTGTTAAACTATAAGTTAATTTTTGCAAACGAGCATCATTCGGAAACATCTGTCTCTGAATACTCTGGTCATCTTGCACAATCGGCTTTGATATATAAATTTTTCCAAATATAATTCGATACTCCAATTTATTTTTTCCAAGTTCTTTGTCGTAATCCGCATATATTATGTTTTTTGGATTTGAATTGTATTCGTCAAGAATTTCATAAAGCTTATTTTCAATAAAATTATCATATCCATCAATTTGATGCCTAACCAACCTTCTCTGGTCAAGAAAATACGCATTTGTCAATACTTTTCCTGGATTATTTTCATTTTGAACTTGAGAAACAAGGGTAGTACTCATTATAACTATAGTTAGATAATAAGAATAATCTTTTAAATTTCAATTTTTTCGAAATTTTTAAAGTTTTTGTAAAAATTTTCAGCATTTTTTTACTAAATTTATTATTTAAAAGAATGAAGATGTTATTTAAATAATGCCTCAGAAAAATCCTAACGAAAATAATTCTGAAAAAAGGTCTAGAGACTCTGAAAAAACAGTAGTCAGCTCCAAAACAAGCAGAAATGGAAAAAATGACCAAATAAGACGGGATAAATTTGAAACAAGTTCAGGAGGTGGTGGTGGAAATAACAGTGACGAAGAATTTGTTGACTTTATAATTGGCTCTTATCATAACAAAAAACGTGAAAAAACTCAAGATAATTTTTCAGAATATGACGACTCATGGGAAAAAGTCAAAATTACAAAAGAAATAAATACAATTGAAGACCTTATCGAATTAGGAAATCTTTACAAACCTGGCGAAAAGAAAAAATATAACATCGACGTTGTCGTTCTCAACAAATTAGTTGACCCACTTACAGAATTAAAACGTATGATTGGTATGCCAAAATTAAAAAAAGCTATTCTTGACCAAGTTATCTACTTTTTACAAGACTTTGAGGAAAAAAATACGCACATGATGCATACAATTATTGAAGGTCCTCCTGGCTCTGGAAAAACAGAAGTTGCAAAAATTCTTGCCAAAATTTATGCAAGACTTGGTTTTCTTAAAAAAGATAGAGTTCACTCTGTACGACGTAGTGACTTAATCGGTCAATATCTAGGCCAAACTGCTATCAAAACACAAAAAGCAATTGATAGTGCAAAAGGTGGCGTTCTATTAATTGATGAAGCGTATAGTTTAGGAAATCCAGAAGGAAGAGACAGTTACAGTAAAGAATGTATAGATACAATTAATCAAAATTTAAGTGAAGGTAAAGGAGATTTTATTTGCATCATTGTTGGATATAAAAAGGCCTTAAAAGATAGCTTCTTTTCCTACAATCCAGGTCTGGAAAGAAGATTTCCATTCAGATACACTATCGATGAATATAATCATGAAGATTTAATGAATATTTTTAAAAAATTATTAATCGATTATAAATGGGAATTCAATATTGAAGAAAAAAAACTTCTTGGATTTTTTGAAGATAACAGAAAAATATTTGAATTTAACGGTGGAGATTTGGAAACACTTATTCAATGTGCAAAAATTTCTCATTCCAGAAGAGTTTTCTGTCTTGATTCCGACGAAAAGAAAAAGTTAAGTCTTGAAGATTTAAACTCTGGATTAAAATCTATGATGGAAAATGAAGAAGTTGCTAAAAGAAAAGATGGTTCTGCATTTGATATAATTAGCCACCTATATAACTAAAGATATCCCTGAATAAAAACTCCAACATTATTAGTAAATAAATTTTCTAACTCATTCTGCAATGATTCTCCAGCTTTTTTGAAATTAAATTCCAAATATATTTTATAACCATCATTTCCCTTATAATTAATCTCATTTCCACTAAAAACTAAATACAAATATTCCGGAATATCTTCCTCTTTATTACTTATTCCACAAAAAGTAATATATATTGTATTATTTCTATTTATAATTTCTTTTATTTTACTGTTAAAATCATTAAAATTTGTGTATTCTATTTTCTTATTTGTATTCAAATAATAAAACTGGGGCTGATTGTCTTTTAATTTATTTGGTATTACCTCAACTATCATTCTGTTGTCTTTCACTTCTTCTATTGTGCAAATTGCATTAATAGTTGGCGTCATTTAATTGTAATAAGAAAAAATAACATAAAGAAAACCTTATATTAAATTATAATTGTAAAAATGGATATACAAGAAATTAATATAATTCAGGAAATTTTAGATAAAATAATTTCTTCAATTGAATCTAAAATTTCAAATAATGTTTCTGATGAAGAAACAAAAGAAACAAATGAATATCCAAAAGAAATAATTGTAGGGTCTGATATCAGTATTGAAAAAATATGTGAAATATTTCCCAAACCAAATGACCCCCCTGAAAGAATAAGAGTTACAGATATTGGACTATATAGTATCACCAAAAAAAATGAAGCATATTTTATATCCAATCTAATAACTAAATATTTTGGGGAAAATAAAATAACTATCACTGACAGCACTGCATGTTGTGGAGGAAATACAATTAGCTTTTTACTTCACCCTCAAATACAAAAAGTTAATTCTGTTGAAATAGATGATTTACATTTTTCTATTCTTCAGAATAATGTAAATCTTTATAAAAGTGCAAATAAAGTTAATTTAATAAAATCTAATTTTTTAAATGTTGCCAAAACACTAGAACAAGAAGTAATTTTTTATGATTTACCATGGGGTGGCAAAAAATATATGGAAAAAGAAGAAATTACTCTTGGTTTATACACAAATGATAACAATTTTGTAACTTTTTCAACAATAATTAATCAAATGAAAGATAAAGCAAAATTACAAGTACTTAAAATACCTCTAAATTTTGCTATAACGAGTTTCCTTAAAGAAATTGAATATACTAAAATAAAAATTCATAAAATTTATAATAAATTTAGTAAAAAATTGTGCTATTTTATTATGATTTTAATATCTTAACCTTTTTTTACCTGCTCTTCAATAGATTTTTTAATGTCTTCAACAAGTTTTTCCAATCTTTGAACCCCACTATTTGCACTGTTTGCTGTTGCATTTGCCTCATTCACTTTTGCAGTCAAATTTGAAATTGAAGCATTAATTGAATTAACTTGTCCCTCAATTATCCCTACTCTTCTTTTTTCATAATCTGCGCAACAATCACTCGATGCTTCAAATCTTTCCAGAGTTTTAGAATTAGGTAGAAGAATAAGAAAAGATAAATAAATCAAAATTACAACTATAGTAAAAATTATTTTCATTATTATTATTAATAATGATGAAAATTTATATTCTTTATTTATTCTTAATTCTCTTTATTCTTCCAGCAATTGTCTACCCCCCAATCTATCGTCCCAAAATTTTTGAAGGATTACAAAACAAAAAAGACGACAAAAAAGATAAAAAAAAAGATGGACCAGTTGAAAAACAAGTAATTCTCAAAAGAGATAAAGATGCCGATACATTTTCCTTCCGATTTGAACCAGACGAAATCACAATCAGTCCCTCTAACAAATCAGAAAAAGTATCTGACATGTACTTTTTTTACTTCAGCTCACCCTCCAAAACACCAACATACAACTTCAAATTTAATGAAGTAAATACAAAAGAATACAAACTTGATACACCAAAAGATTCTTACAAAATTTTAACAGAAATGCAGGATGAGCCCCTAAATATTATCGTAAATGACCACGATTACGAATTTAAACTTCAAAAAGCTTCCTCCGGTCACTCAGAAGAAAAAGAAAAAACAACCTATAACATCGTCCACTTCCAAAAAGCAATCGGTAATGTTATCATCCTCAAAAAATTAGGCAAACTTGACCAAATTACTCTAACAACAACTTTACCTGAAATTTACGAATCTGTTGGTGCAATTTGCGCAATATTAACTGGATTCATGATAATTGATAAAATAAATAGTTTAGATACAGTAGATTACGACGCTATCTATAAAAAGAAAATGGCTGACAAAGAAAAGAAAAAACAAGCCTTGAATCAAGAAGAAGAACTACATAAAAAAAAGAAAAAATAAATTTACTCTAATTGTCCCTCCAATTTTGTATACCTTAAAGGATTATTGCGGTCCTGCACTAATGCTTTCAAAAATTTTTCACCCATTTTAACCGGACTTATCCTCTCCATCCTCTTCCTCATCAAATCATAATTTACCTCCATTGATTCATATATATCTGAAGGTATTTCCACAATATTATCAATTATTATATCATCTTCCTCAAAAATAACCTTCATAAAATATCTATTCATCTGGTCCAATGGTATAACTCTACCATCAGAAGTAATTCTACCTATCTCAAAATACGAATCCTCATTATATCTCATATAAAAATCAAAAAAATCTGAAAGTAATGACTGCCCTCCTCTATGTGCTATTTGTGCTCTTTGAGTATTCCTTGGTGTTCGCCAACCAGTTTCCCAATTACGAGCAACAGTTTCCCTTTGCAATACACCTTTACTAATTGGTGATTTAAATCCTTGAGGAACTTTTTTCATACGTTCCTTATACCGTTCATTTGCTTCTTTTTGACGTTCTTTGACATTCCTATTCAATTCTTTCCTCATTGATTGTCGTCTTTCTTGTGATTCTTTCCTGCTTTTTATTGTATGTTTTGTTGATTCATTACTTATTAATAATAATTCAAAATATCTTATAATATATGGAATTTCGTTTGCCTGTGTATAAGTTAATTCATGTTGTTTTTTCCAATATTTTTCACATGTCTTTATATATCCTTTAATCCTTTTAACTGATTTTTCCGTTAAAGTAAAAGGCTTTTCTTCCTTTCTTTTTTCTTCCTTTAAATTATCAATTTTTTCAATTAATTCTTTATATTTATTTAATTCAAAATCAATGTTATTACTTTGTTTTTTTAGTTCAGCATTTGTTAAATTTTGTTTTGGTTTTTTTGTAGTATTAACCGGTCTGATTTGTTTTGGTGGTTTTCTTTCCAAATGTGCATTTTCTATTTTAACTTCTTGTATTTCCTCGGTTTCTCCAGCCAGATACGGTTTTATTAAATTTAAAACATTTTTTGTATAAACAAAGTAATCAGTTTCATTTCCTGCACTTACAACCTTCGGATATTTACCCCTTTCAATTGCATAACATATCAAAGCTAAAATTAAAATCAACGGTGAAACCAATCCAATTCCCACCATTTTCACCTTGTTAAATAAACCTCCTCCAGATGCTTCAAAAACAGGTCCTTCTGAAAAAGGTTCAACATTATTATTATTTTTTCCTTTGACCAAATTTTCTCTTGTTATATTTTTTACTTTGACCAAATTTTCTCTTGTTATATTTTCAACTTTTTCCAATTGTTTTAATATTTTTATCCTATTAAAAATTAACTGCAAATCATTCTCAGTCAAATTTTTTTGCTTATTTTTAATTGCCTCATTTATGTTATTATTTTCATATAAATTTAACCTTTCTCTCAACAACTGATTCAACTCATTTTTTTTATATTGTAAATTTTTTAATCTATTATTATTATTATTGTTTGTCTGTCTTAAATTATTGTTATTATTATTTGCAGTAATATTTTCATAAGTGTGCAAATCTGAGTTTGATAAAAGTTCATTATCAATTAAAAACTCAGCAAGTTCATTATGTTCATTAATAAATTCCATAATTTTTAAAAATTTATAATAATCATTTACTGGATTATCATCCAAATTTAAACGTCTGGAAATCAAACTTATCCTATGTCTCCCAGTTTTCGTCCATTCCTTCACACACTTTTCATCTGGATTCTTTCTATAACAAACTGAATAGTTATTATTTTTAATCAATATTTTCCCATTTTTAACAAAATCTTTTTTATTAAATTTCTGTTCTTCACCTTCAAAAATTTTTATATATGGTGCATAGATTCCAAAACTCGAACCCAATTTCCTTCTTTTTCTATAAAAATCTTCAACTTCTCCTTGTAAATCAATCGTTATTTTATTTGTATTAGACATAATTTATAAAATATAATATTTTTTTCAATTCCTCAATTTTTCAATTGCTTCTATCATCATACTATTCAACTTCATTTGGTCAACATACTTTTCATTATTTATCTCTTTTATTGCATCAGACCAAATTCCTGGCTCATTTGTTTTCATATAAATCTTTCCAGAATTCTGTAAATAAACATCCTCCTCCCTCTTTTGTATCCTAAAACCTCCACTCTCAACTATTACTTCACCTCCCTTATCAAAACCTCCTATCGATACTACTTGCCCCCCAACAATCATATCCACCCTATTTTGCCTTAAACTCAATTCAGTCTTATTATTAACAATCTTCAATCCATCCCCATCCAGCTTTATCTCCCAATCTCCTAATTTTATCCTTGAATTTGAATCCAAATTTAACAAACTATCCTCATAATATATATCATTCTGTTGTATCTTTTGCTGAGCCTGCTGGATTCTAATCATGTTCTGGTCTAACGTAAAACATTCATTATAAAATCTCCCAGATTTTAATACAATACTTCCAGAATCAATCTTCATCGTATTCTTCCCAATCGATATAAAATCGTTCTTCAAATTCTTTATCTGAATAACATAATCCTCCAGCTCAATCCTATCATCTCTTATATGCAAACCACTCTTCCCAGTCTTCATCACCAAAGGACTATTTATAAACTCTATATTCAACTCTGAACACTTCATCTGATTTCCAGACAATAAAAGCTTCCCCTGATTCCAATTAAACTGCCCATTCCTAACCTCGAAATCTATATAATTCGTATATAATATATCATTCTTTAACAAAAATTGTGCATTTTTTCTCTCATATGTATAATTAATTGATGAGTCAAAAATTTTTAATGGTACATTTTTTACTTGTACATCATCACCTCCAACAGAAAAAACTGGAAAACCATTCTTTTCAACTTGAATTCTGGAATTCACAAAATAAGTTGAAGTATTTTCAAATTTCCATCCAGAATCAGTTAAAGATGTTATAACTTCATTATTCTTATTCTTAAAATTAATATCACTACAAAAATCTATTCCTGGAAAACTGAATTGTGCTGACTTTTCTCCCAGAAACATCAAAACTTTATTCTTTTCATCCAACCAATTAAACTTACTTCTTGAATACTCCAATTCGATATTTCTTCCCTTATCTACTCCCAAATTTCTCTCAATATTCGTCCCAGCTAATTTAATAGTAGATTTATTATACTGCAATATACTTGTATTCCATTCCCAACTATTTTGCCTAATTATAAAATTCTTACTTGAATCCTGGATTTTAAAATTATCCAAAATTATCTCACCTCCATGAACCTCAATCTGCGAATTACTCAACTTCAACTCTGTTTTCTCATGATGAACATTATTATTCTTATATTGTATTGTTGCCCCAGTAACATTTAACTGATTCTGATTTAATAATATAATCTGATTACCATTTTTATCTAACCATTCCAGATTATTATTTTTTAACTTATAATTAACATTTGAAGTATAAAATGTATCCTTTTCTACTAATATCATAGTTTCCCCATCTTTATATACAAAACAAGATTCATCCAAAACTAATTTGTAATTTTTCATCTTAGCAAACGTTGGCAAAAACACCAACTTACCCTCCTGATAATCAATCTTACAATCCTTCAACATCCACTCAAACTCATTATTTATAATCTTATTTTCACTTATCAATAAATTTTTATTAATTTTTATTTTTATATCTTGTCCAGATACAAAAACATTGTTTAATTTTAAATTTGAAGCCTCCAGAGAAACTTTTTGTACCCCGTCCACCAAATAATTTATCTTACTATTTTTTAAATTTATTTCCCCACTACTATATTCCAAATCAGACTTCTGGAATTTTATTGTACTTGAATTTATTGTAAAACCTCCATTCTCTAAAATAGTATCATATTGACTTGCATGAAAAGATTTGCCAGTAACTTTTAAATTCTGCCCAACACGAATATTATCCACTTGAAAATCACTTTCTAATATCTGGAATAAACCATTTTTTACAATTACTTTTCCATTAATATCTAACTCCCCATTCAAAAATACATGCGTATTATTTATAACCAAATTATCTCCAAAATTAATCTCCGATTTTTTATTTTTAATTAATAACTTACTTTCTTTTATCGAAATATTATAATCATTAAATTCAGCAGTATTATCCGTTAAAATTAAATTTAAATTTCCAAACATTAATTTTGAATTCTCCAAAATAGTAAACACATTATTCATTTTAATTGCATCATTCTGAATCATAATTCTCTCCCCAATTTGAATCGTACTTTTTGCATCTAATTTAAAATTAGATTCCAATAAATGAACATCAGATTTGTCAACAAGTATAATTCCAGAAACAGAAGATAAATTCATACCATTCAAAACCATAAAATCATCTTTTAACTTCATCCAGTTTTTATCTGTCCCAAAATAATTAAATTCCGCCTGCTTCATTAAAAATTTTTTATCTTTTACTATTAATCCAGAATCATCAATTATCATAAAATTATTCATTTGAAAATTTCCTTTAACATTCATCAAAACCTGCTCCAATTGTATTTCTGAATTATTAACCTGAAAACTACCCTTCTTTATTACAGTCTTACCTCCATTTATTACAAAATCTGGATTCTCAAATAATATTTTTCCAACAATATTTATTGTATCATTTTTTATCTGGAATATTGAATTTATTGTTAAATCAATATTATTAAAATCAATATTTTTGTTTTCAATAAATATATTATCATCAATATGAATTCCTGGGAGACTAATTATACATTTTTTTCCAGATAAATTTATTTGTTGTGTATCCAGAGTGAAAGAGTTATTTTTTATATTAATATTTGATTTTGTTAATGAAGTTTCACCCAAAGTAATTTTTGAATCACCAAATGAAAACAATTTCCCAGTAAATTCTACAACATCTGTTATCTTCAAAATATCATTAAATATTATTTCTGGATTAGAAATTTTATTTCCAGATACACGAATATTGTTGATATAAAAATCATGGCATTTATTCTGGATTGAAACTGATTCAAATTTTGTGTTTCTGGAAATAAAAGTTATATCATTAAATCGAAGTTCTTTTGCTTCAATTTCCAGTTCTCTAGAATTCAATCTTATTTTATCTTCCTGGAATTCCAGACATTTTTCAGAATGATTAATTATCAATTCATTATCCCATATTTTTAATGGATTTGTATCAATCCTAAAATTATTACAACCCATAATATCCTTCCCAAAACTCCAATTCCTCAAATTTATTTTATCCGCAAAAAAATTAACATTCTCACCTACCAATGTCAAATCCTTTTCAAATGATATCAAATTATCATTCATTCCAATACTTCCAACAGTAACTGGAACCAACATTTTTATTGAATCATTTTTTTCATTGTTGATATTTAATTTATCAAACAAATTATAAGTAATTTTGTTATTACTTTCCCAGTAAATATTCACTTCATCATTTTTCAATTCAGTAACATGATTTATATTTTGTTCTGGAAATTTGTATTTTGTTACAATTTTTTCCTTGTTATCTAAAACAAATAATGTTTCCCCAGATTCTCTTGAACCAACTCTCAAACTCTCATTCTCTATTATTTCAATATCCTTTCCAACTGCAAAACCACCTTTTCCATAGCTTAAATTTCTATTATCATTATATGTCAAATAACTATCACCTGGCTTTCCAGGTTGTCCAATCATTCCTCTAGGTCCAGGGTCTCCTTTATCTCCAGGAATACCTTTTTCACCTTGAACTCCTATTATATCATATCCATTTGAAAAACAAAGTTTGTCATTTTTTCTCTGGATGAAATATAATTTACCGTCTAATGTGTTAAGAATACTAGTTCCTTCACCGTAATTTTCAAGTTCTTCTTGAGAAAATAAATCTGGATTTTTAGATAATTTAAAATCTGGAGTATAAGCTGGTCCTTGCATACCCATGAGTCCTCTATCACCTTTTTCTCCTTTATCTCCTTTTTCGCCTTTTAATCCAGAAATACCCTGAATACCTGGTTCTCCTTTTGGTCCAGGATTTCCTGGCTCACCTTGTAACCCAGAAGGACCAGGATTCCCAATTTCTCCTTTTTCACCTTTTACTTGAAATCCTTTTGAAAAAATAATTTTACCTTCATCTTCCATTGTAAAATAAAGAGAGCCAGATTCAGTACAAAAATATGAATATCCTGGCCCCATTTTTTTTAACTCAGCATGCGTAAAATTTTGAGGTAATTTACTTCCAACCTTATTCGGATTAAAAGCTGGACCAATATCTCCTTTCTGACCTTTTTCTCCCCTTAATCCAGGAGGTCCTGGCATCCCCATTATACCAGGCTCTCCAATTAGGCCAGGCTCTCCTTTTGGTCCCAATAAACCTGGATAACCTCTGGGTCCAGAAATATTTAATCCTTCAGAAATATATTTATAGCCATCATTATTTGCAACAACATGAACTTTTCCATTTTCCACATTTAAAAAAGTATATCCTACAGGTAGCTGAGATATTTCATTAATTGGTTTATTTTTAGGATTATAATTAATAAATTCATCTATTTTCATGATTTGCGCATCATCTCCCTTTTCTCCTTTTTCACCTGGCTCTCCCTTATCACCTTTCGGACCCTGTTGACCTATAAAGTCATATCCACCGATTAAAACAAATTCATCATCTTTTTTCATTGTTACATATATTTTTCCATCCTCAGAACAAAAAACAAACTTATTCTCTCCTAATTTTTTTAAAGCAATTTGAGAAATTTGTAAATCTTCAATTCTTCTTTGATAAACAAAATCAACTTGTAAAGCTGGACCTTGAACACCTTGTTCTCCTTTATCTCCAGGTTTTCCAGGTTCACCTTTAGGTCCTTTTGGTCCAGGAAGTCCGACTAAGTTTTCGCCTGGACTCCAATAATATTTTCCATCAAAGTTTCTTTTAAGAAAAAAGAGTTTGTTTGTTTCAGTGTTAAAATAAGAAAACCCTTCACCATAAGAAGATAATTCAATTTGAGAAAGATTTGATAAATCTTTTTGAGTAACTAATTTCGGCTGAAATCCATAATAATTTACTTTAACATCTTCTTTTTTTTCATGAATAAAAAAACTACTCAAATCATCTTCAGTAATAATTTTAACTTTTGATATCGCCAATTTTGGATTTACAACAGAAATTTTAAAAAATTTACTGTATTTGTCAATTATATCAAGTAAGCTACTATTAATTTCAATAAGTTCATTATTATTGATTAAATATAATTTTTTAGTATCTTGATTTAAAAACAAACTCTTTTTTTGTATCTCTTCTTGATACATAAAAAGTATTATAAAAATTCTTTTAAATTTTTACAAAAAAAAATCTAATTAAATATATGAATAAAACAGGGGAATTTTTTCTTTCATTTCTTTTTGTATTAATTTATTATTTAATCCTGGATGGAACAATGATAGCGTTATACATGGGTAAAAAATTTGGCAAAGTAATAAAACAAATCCAAAATGGTGAGGTAATGAAGACAAGACTTATTCCTGGAATAATTTGCTTCTTAGTTTTAGCATTTGGTATCACCTATTTTGTTTTAGGAAAAGTAAGAGATGACCATATTCCAGAAGATTCTGCCAGATATGGACTTATTTTTGGATTAGTCGTTTACGCTGTATATGATTTAACTAACTACTCAACCTTCGCAAAATATGATTTACAAACCACTTTAACTGATATTCTCTGGGGCGGTATTTTAGGCTTTGTTGTAACATTAACAGCAAAATATACAATGGTAGCAATAAAGAAACATCAAGCTCGTAAAATTTGAAAAACTTCTGGAAGCCAGGTTTCTGCGAAATATAATTTTCCATATTCATTTAAATTGGCACCATATCCTCCATTTGGAAATAATGCAAATTCTCCAAAATAATATTTATCTTTACTAACATAAAAATCCATTCTTATAAATCTATTTATAAATTTACTTGGTACATCTTCAACAAATTTTTCATAAATTTTATAAATATCTTCCTTTAATTTATCAAAATATGGTAAATGTGGAAATTTGAAATCCAGAATTGTTCTGTCAAAACTTATTTCTGAGTTTGAAAATTGATTAAAATCTTTATCAAAAAAACTAAAACCATCATAGTTTACTGCTTTATTAATTCCTAAAAAAAAGGCTATTTCCCCATTAAAAATATAAAATTTTAATTCACATGGAGACGTATATTTTCCATAAAAATCTTTGATGTATTCTTCTGCTAATATAAGAGGTTTATGATATTTTCTAATTAATGGCCCTAACTCTTTCGTTTTTCCTTTTTTTTCAAAATTATTTAATTTTTTCTTAATAATTTGTAAATTTTTCTGTTTAACAATTCCATAGCCACCATCTGAGTTTGTTGGTTTTATTATACATTTTGGTAATTTATCAAGACCATCTTGTGTTATTTGATTTAAATTTTCAAATGTATCATATGTTTCTGGGACAGGTACACCCAATTCAGCAATCATTTTTTTAGATTCATATTTATTTTTTCCATCGTAATAAATAATTCTTGGATATCTTGGTGCAAGTATTAGTTTTATATAATTCAAATAATACCATGAAAAATACGTTTTTTCTAAATGATTCAAAAAATCTGGTATATTATCAATATAAAACCACTGGTTGCTCAAATAATTTTTTTTATTATATTTAACTAATATTGTATCCTTTTTATAAGATATTCTACTTAAAATATCAACTAAATCATCAATATAAATTTTTCCTGGCATATTTTCAGAAAAATTGTTTGTTTTACAAATAAATGAAACTACATTTTTTTCTTTTTGGGAAATAAAGCTTTGGTTTAATATAGAAAATTTTTCGAGTGGTTTTGAGACCAATAATGGAATAACGTTTGGTGTTATTATAAAAAAATTATTTGATGTTATTTTATTAAAATTTATATCATTTTCGAAACAATAATTTATTTTTTTATCGGTTATTTGCTGAAAAAACCACTGTTTAATTTCATTAAATTTTTTTATATTATTATTACTTTCTTCCTTTAAAATACATAAGTATTCCATTGTATTGTAAAATATTTTTATAACTCTAAAAATTCGTAAATAAATTTATTTTTAAATAAATAAATTAATTAATGAGTAAAGTATCAACTAATTTTCTATTAATGCGAGATTTAGAACAACAAAATATATTATTACAACTTAGTAAGGATTTTAGAAAACGTGATTTATATCTACATTTCAGTCAACTTTACACAATGAAAGTTAATTATATCAAAGACCAAAAAAAAAGAATGGAAGCTCAAGCTCAAAAAAACTACACCGAATTACATCGTCCAAGTATCAAAGAAAGGAATGTTCCAGTTCAAAAACCACAACCAAAACAAGCTTGGCCTTTAGTTCCACCGAATAAGCCAGATGTTCCTAAATTTCAGGAAAAGAAAAGTGTTTTTGAAATCCCAAAAGAATTTTATGAAAAAAAACAAGAAAAATATGTTAGTCCTTCATTTGAAGAACGATTTGAAAAAAAAATGCAAACATTTTCTTCTTCTGACAGATGGGCAAGCACTGAAAGTGAAAGAGACCTCGATAGACTTAAATATGAAAGATTAGCAAAAGGTCTTTCTCCTCCTCCAGTTCCAGAATACAAAAAACCTGATGAAAAACCTGTTGAAAAACAAAAGGTTGAAAAAAAAGTATCATACGAAGTTTCAAAAATTGATTATGTTCCAGATTTTGCAAAATACATGAAAGTCTTTCTAGTTCAAGAAAAACTCAAATCTATTGTTGAAAAAAAACGTGTAGCCCTTATTGGGCCAGCAAATTATCTCCTCAATTTTGACCAAGGTACTGATATAGAAAATTATGATATTGTTATTCGTTTTAATAGCAGTATTATTCCACAACATGTTGAAAAATTAGGTAAAAGAACTGATGTCTGGATTTATAATTTTAAAAATATTGATATTTTGGACAAACTTCCTAAAAAACTTCCTCAACTTATTTTCTGTCCTTATCCAAAAGAAAAAATAGATAGTTATCAAATTAATAAACCAATGCCTAATTGTCCGATTGAATTTATTGAAACTTCATTTTTTAACCAACTCCAAAAAGTTATGAATTTTGAACCAAACTCAGCACTCATGACAATCCTTATTCTTCTCAGACAAAATGTATCAAAACTATACGTCTCTGGAATTTCATTCCTTTATGACGGATATTACGATACTGAACATAATTCATCAGATAGTAAAGAATTAACAGTTCCAAAAGAAGAACGTAATAATTTTATGCAAATTGTTAAAAAAGTATATAATGCAAATGACAAACTTCATCTGGATAACACAATGTTAAACTTAATTTACCCCAATTTTCTACTCATTTTAAATAAACTTTTTATAAAACAAAATCATAATAAATTATATTCAACATTAAATTATCAACTATTTGTCCCATCATTTCAATCAAAATATAATGCCCCAAATTCCACAAATAAAATTTATGTTCATTTCGGAAATAAACCAATGGAAAAAGGAATAGAAGAAAAAATGCACCTAGTCATTCAATCTATTAAACCAAAAATGTTTGCAAATGAAGTATTTATTAAACACGATGAATGCGATTATGATGACCTGGATTATCTTTTATCCGTAAAAAATAAAGGTGTTGTCTATTTTAGTAATAACTCCTGGAATGCTTTTGATAATATGATTCCTAAAAAAAATAGAACTTATGTTTTGGCGCATCACTGTTATGTTAATGGAAATATTTATGGTAGTTTTATTAAATATATCGTAAAAGATTTTGATATTAATGAGAGTAATAAAAATATAAATATGTTATACATATTATTCTCACTAATTTATTACGGACAAAAAATGATTTACGTTTCAAAAGAAAATGTTATTGAAAACGGATTAAAAGAAATAATAAATGTAATGTGGAAATTAAATCTAGTAATTTATTTGTAAAATAAATATTTTATATAATAATGGTGATTCCACCAATTGGTCAAGGTATTAAAGAATATTCTCTCGGATTTTTTAGATTTTTCGGTTTATTTATAGCCGGTATTGTTATGGGTGTTGTCATCGCTCTTATTGTTACAATCTTCCTAACAGGTGTTAACTTAAAAAATGAACCAGATGGCGAAAATAAATTCAAAAGAGTTTTTACCCTTACTTTAAACGTTATACTCATTCCTGGAATCATGACTGGTATTGCAATTTTATTTTTAATAATCCTAAAAGTCAGATTCGATTCTCCCGTCGAACTTATAATATTATCCTCCATTTTTGCAACAGGACTTGTCGCTTCTGGCGCAGCTAAAGATGGCATAATATTTTTAGTGTGCTATGCAATAGTAATATTTTATGTACTTATTTCATCAGCAATAAATGCTGCATGCAAATACTCTTCTCAAAAATAATTACTCTCCCAAAATATAAAATGCCTTCAGCTTCGTAAATCCATTAAAATCTGTTGCCGCTGCAACCGTATATGCCCCAAAATTCTTTACAAAACACCACTCCCCTATTTCTAACTCTGGCAATTGCAAATTCTCACATACTTTATCAATACTATCACATGTCGGACCATAAATAATTGACTGAAAACGTTGTCCATCTCTTTCATTATAAGGTAAAATTTCTGGCTTTTGATGGTCAAAATAAATACAATTAAATGACCCATAAATTCCATCGTTCATATAATAATAAAATATCTTCTTCTTCTCTCCATCATCAACCTTCAAATACTTAACCTTTTTTCCAATAATATTTACCATCAAGGTATGACTTGATTGTACAAAATATCTTCCTGGCTCCGAAATTAACTTCAATTTTGGCTTAGCTTTATTTTCATTGAATTTCTCAATATAATAATCATTTGTAAATAAATCATTTAAACCACGTTCAATCGTCTCCTTTATTTTTTTCAAAAAATCCTCAGATTTTGTATCCCTCAATCCAGGAAATCCTCCTCCAATATCCAACATACTCATATTCAACCCAATCTCTCTTCCTATATCAAAAACCTCCTTAGAAACCTGCAAAGCACTATAATATTGTTCAGCATCTCCACATCCACTTCCAACATGAAAACAACAACCAATCACATTTAAATTCATATTCTTCGCCATCTGTAATAATCCCTTCACTTCAGTTGTATCAACTCCAAACTTCTCAGAAAACTTACACAAAGAAGCCTTATCATCAACCTTTATTCGAATCAATAACTTACAATTAGGATGATATAATTTTATCTTGTATAATTCATATTCACTATCAAAAACAGTTGTGTCAACATCCATGGACCTGGCATACTGAATACTTGAACTTTCTTTATAAGGATTTGCATAAATAACATTTGAAATATTATTGACATAATCTTTTACCAAATTTATCTCATTTCTACTCGCAACATCAAACCCAACTCCCAATAATCCTAATAACTGACATATCACCTTATTTGGATTACATTTTACTGCGTACCTGGGCTCAATATATGGAAATAAATCATTCCAGAATTGCAATTGATGAATAATATCAGCTAAATTTATAATATAAAATGCAGTACTGGGATTATTTTTTTCAAAAATTAATTCAATAACATTATAAATATCCAAATCCTGGCTCTCTGGAATTACAACATTATTATCCTTCAAAAATAGAGATAATTCAGAATACTCCTTCTCTATATCAATCATTTATATATTAAAATATTATCTTTTTTTTAAGCTAATTCTATCATTCGAGGTAAACCTGGATAATATTTATAATACAAAATCATCATAGAACTTACTAGACTCATTATCCATGAAATTGAAACATCCCATAATTTATAATGAAAACTATATGAACACCATATAACAGATGAAGCGAGTCTCATCCATAAAAAATAAGACGAAATATCTCCAGCCCTTTTTGTCTTCCATGTGTGCCACATCTGAGGAATATTATACACAACACTTAACACATTTCCAATATTTATCAAAATTAAAAAAAACTTATCGATATCTAACATTTATTATTTTATTAAATCTCATTTTTTTTATATAGAATAATATATGTTGTCTTTTCTGGAAGAACAATTATTAAAAAAACTATCTACTGAAATTTATAATATAATTGACGGAAAAACTAATTTTGAAAAAATTCTTCAAATTCTTCAAAACAAAAAATTTATTTCGTCTAATCAAAAATTATTATCATTATTAGGAATTGAATTAAATTCTAAAAAAATTAGAAGCTTCTTAACATGCATCATGCTTAAACATTGTCCAAATGATATTTTAACTGAAAGAAAAGAAGTTGAAGAAGAACTTATTGAAAAATCTTGCATTCTATTTGGTAAATATTTATCAATTCTTAAAAATGATTTAGATAATGTTGAAGAATTTATAAAAGAATTGCCAGAATTTATTCAATTATTTGAAGCATGGAAACAACATGATGAAAAAAAATTGTTATTTATTTTGTCATCATCTTATCAAGATTTAATTGCAACTGGAAAAACAATACAAGAAGAAAAATATGAGAATCCAGAAGAAAATGAAAGGTCTATTATCTGGCTTAATGAGATTGAAAAACAGAAAAAAACTTTAGAAAAAGCAATTTTCAAATTAGGCGGTGAACAAGCAATTGAAAAACTATTTGATGGTTCTTTTTGGATGGATATTATGTCCCAGGATTTTAAAGAATCTGTTGAATCAAATATGAAAAAAGCTTTCAGAGAAAAATTATTAAATGAACTCAATTCAGATAAAAAACCTTATTCAATAATAAAATGTTTGAAAGAAATCAGAAATTTATTATATTCATGTGTTCCCAGTAGAGAAGATTTACATGATAAATGGGAAAAATCTTTAAGAATAGAATTATTGGATATGGAATTATCCAGAGATGATTCAATAAAAATTTGTCAAAAAACATTACAAATATATCTTGAACTTATTTTAGAATTAGAATCTCCAGAAAGAAATCCAGAAACAAAACTTATAATTGAAAATTTGAGTAAAGACACAATCGTGGAAACATTACTAAAAGTTTATGAAAAAGTAAAATTAATATTTCAAGATATTCAAATTCTCAAACAAAAATTAGAAAAATAAATCTCTATATAAAATAATGAATAAAACCTTATTAATTATTTTACCAATCGTTTTGTCAATAATTGCTATTACTATTTCTCTAATAATATTTTTCCGTTTTAAACAAGTAAAATACTACAAATGTACAGAAAAACCAAACTCTGATTTACTGGATGAAGTTTTAAAAACAAATAATATAATAAGAGGTAAAGAAGATTTTAATTTATACATGCCATGTGGCTATAATTTTGTTGAAAAAGAATTAGAAGAATTAACAGTTCCAGACTCAAAATACATCTTTGCCTTAAAAGGTTGTGACCAAATTGTAAGTAAAAATAATCTCTGGAAAATTCTTGAAATGGCATTTAATCGCTCTGGAGCAGCCAGAATTATGCCAGAAACATACATTCTATCAGACCCAGACCAATTTTATATGGCATATAGAAGATTAATGAATCAAATCCCTCTCATTTGCAAAAAAAATCTCCAGAGAAAAATGGGACTAAAATTAGTTTTCCTCCCAGATGAACTTATTGAAGCTAAAAAAGAAGACTTTAAAGTTGCTCAAATATTTTTAACAAATGCTAAACAAATAAAAGATAGAAAAATAAACTTAAGAGTTTATTATGTTGTTATTAAAAATGGGAATAAAATAGATTTTTATGTAAATCGGAATGGAAAAGTGTTATATACTAAAGAAAAAACATCTGGACCAATCAGATTTGAATCTCATATAACAAGTTATCAAATGGACCCAAATTTATATGAAAAAGAAAATTTACCTCATGATTTTAATGATTTAAGAAAATATCTGGGAAATCAAGAATTCAATATTATCTGGAATAAAATTATTGAAAAAATTACCGCATTTTCCAATGCAATTGGTTATGTATTTTTTAACAACAAATACGCTGACAAAACTTGTTTCCAACTCTTTGGAATGGATATTATAATAGATGGTACAGAACCATATATTCTGGAAGTAAATAAAGGGCCAGATATGGTACCTAAATGTAAGAAAGATGAAAAGTTAAAAAAGTCAATTTATGAGCAGACGTTTGGTTTAGCTGGTGTTTTGAAACTAAGGCAAAATAATTTTATCAAAGTTTATTCTTATCTATGAAAATTATAATCATCTTTGCTATTCTTTGGTGGAACAATTAAATTTGGTTTATTACATGGTGGTCCCTCAACACCATTAAAAAATGAACGATTGCATAAATAACTATTTTCAGTTTCCTGGACTAAAAAATTACATAGCCAGCAACCATTTAAAACGTTATATAAAGCAGGATCCATACCTTTAGGAACTGCTGCTTTATCCCAAATATCTGGATTCCAGGGAGTACAATCATATGTTACAATTTTATTATTGCAAGCGTTGGATTTTGGGTTAGAATAATAAGATTTTTGACAATTAGTGTTCATAATTTATTATTAGAAATAAATTTTATTTCTAATACTTATATATTAATGTTCACTTCTCTTGTAGAAAAATTTCTATTTAACAATGCTCAAATGAGTTTAAGACCTCTTAAAATTAATTCCACGCAAGCAGGTGGTACAATTCTAGAAACAACATCTGGACCATTACAGGGATTATTAGTTTTTCTCGTAGTTCTTGCTGCATTTTTTATTAAAGTTTTATTAGTAATGATTTCTTACAACGTTGTTGTACCTCGTATATTAGATAGTTGGGGTGTTAACATGTCTCGTTTCAGAAATTTGATGTTTGTTGAAGCAATCTTCTTGGTTATATTATTTAATTTGCTTTTCACAAGAATGTAAAAAAAATGATAATAAAAATTACTAAAATTTTAATATACAAAATGAGCTGTAATTGTTCTTTTACGAGTAGAATACATGATTACGAATGTATTCTAACACCAAAATGTCAAGAATGTAAAACAAGGTTAGATTTCAAGACACAACATTCACATAATTGTTCGTTTGCCAGAAGGTGTCAACATTGTAATGTATGTCTTGAAACTCATTCTGCAATGCATTATCCAAATTGTCCTACAAATATCAGATGTGAATTTTGCAATATTATTGAAAATATAGAAGGAAACTTTCATTACATAACATGTCCAAAATCAAAATTCAGAAAAAATTTGTTAGAAAGTACTCAATGTGCTCCCCATCCAGATGGGTGTTCAATATGTTATGATGAACAAGAAGATAAGCAATTTTCAAAAACTAATTGTGGTCATTGTTTTCATACAGAGTGTTTGAATTTATGGCTACGTAAAAATAATAGTTGTCCTACTTGTAGATTTTCGAATTAAAACCTGCGTTTTTTCTCCTTTTTATAATGCTTTTTTTTATGATGTTGTTGTTGTTTTTTATCAACTTTTTCTTCTTCCATTTTTTTGAAGCATGCTTCAACAAATTTTCCTTCTTTTGAGTTAAGTAATTGTTCTATAATTGTTGGGGAAACTTTTGATACGATTGAGTAACTTACTTTTCCGAAAATAGATTTAAGTTCTGAATACAAAGCGTATTTTGTTGGAGATTTTACAATTGCGAAAAGAGAGTCCATTGTTAAACCGGTTGTTGTTCTTTGTTCTGGGAAACAATTAGTGTATTTTCTATCACCTGTTTTTTTTAGTAAATTTAAATAAAGTCCTTCAACAAGAGCTCTAATAATATTTTCATCTTGTTTATCACTTATTACTGGAACATTTGGAATAAATAGATGAGTTGGTTTATTTACTGGATGTTTTTCTCTATAAATTTTAATAACTTTTGTGAATTTTCTGTTTAAGTCTTTTGCAACTTTTTTGACACTATCTAATCTTTTGTAATTTAAGTAATTTTCTTTGCACCATGCACGAACTTTTTCTGGGTCTTGTTTTTCCTTAATTATTCGATTTGTTCTTCGGTCAGTTGTATCATAACGTCTTTCTGAAAAAGCATTATAAATTGCAATCAAACTAAAATGGTCACCAAGAGAGCTGGACCATTTCTTTTTTATTTTTTGATACTTTTCTTTTTCTCTTTCTTTTTCTGCAGGGTCTTTACTGTATGAACTGAATTTCTCAAAAATACCATCCATACGATATTCAGCCTTTTCCATAATTGCAGCCAAATTTACTATATCATCTCTACAATGATAATTATATCCAGCTATCAACATCCTTCCAATTTCTGGCATAGTATCAAATGCTGCCATTGCTCTACCCATATCAGATATTGTTCCCACAGAACCATTAATATCAATTGCTCCAAGAGCAATCAAACGGTACAAAGTTCTTTTAACCTTATCTTCTTGTGGACGTTCAATCATTTCATTTAAAAAATTGGCCAGAGGTTCTCCTTGTTGTTCAATATTATTATTTTTTTTAATTTCTTGAGGTGTTTTATTTTGTATATTTTCTCCACCGGATTTATTTTTTTTGTTATTTTTTGGGGGATATTTGAATGGGAAGTCAATTTTACTAACGAATGATTTTCCAGAAAGAAAATAAAGTAATTCTTTTGAAATATCATCTTGTAAAATAGGAGCGACTCTGTAGTCAATAAATTTATTATATTCTTCTTCAGTAAATAAATTATAGCATGTTCCAGGTCTTTTTCTTCCAACTCTTCCCATACGTTGTTTATGTGCAGCTTTTGATATATATTTTTGTTCCAGAGCATAAAGATTACGTTCAGAATAAAATTTGTTTTGGTTAGATAATCCAGCGTCAATTACGAAGTCAAGACCTTTGAAAGTAATTGAAGATTCTGCAACTTCAGTTGCAAAAATAACCTTACGATTATATCTTCCATTTTCTAATTCTTTATATTTTTTGTTGTTAACAATAAGTTCTTTTAAGTCTTTATCTGTTGCACCATGTAGAACTTGACAATATAATTTTTTATTTGCATTTTTATTAACAACTTCTAGTTTTTTATGTAAAGCCAGACACCCATCTTGACATTCTCCTTTTCCTGGAAAAAAAACTAAGATATCACCTTCTGGAGTTGATTTTAAAATTTCAACTGCTCTATCTGCAGCTGCTTCAATGTAAGCATCTTTATTTAAAATATTTCCATTTTCATCAAATTTATTAATATTTTTTTTTAAGAAGTGTTGTTCTATTGGGAAATTTGGTTTTCCACCAGCGTCAACTACTGCGAATTTGAATTGATTTACAGGGAAGTAGTCAACAAAAATTTTTTCATTAACAGTTGCTGACATAATAACCAATTTAAACTCAGGTCTTAATTTAATTAATCTTTTAAGAAGAAGGAGGAGTAAGTCAATTTGAATACCTCTTTCATGAGCTTCATCTATAACGATTGCGTCAAATTCTGGGAGCATTGGGTCATTTTGTAATCTAGCCAGAACATAACCATCTGTGCAATAAATTAGTTTAGAATCCTTTGCCGAAAAGAATTTTGGGTCGGAGTCTCTATATTTCATTCCGACTTGTTTTCCAATTGGAACGTCTAAAGTTTTTGCAGCATAAAGAGCGTTTTCATTTGTTGGAATTCTTTTTGGATTTGTTATACCAATTCTACCTTGATAATTTAGAGTATGCAATAGGAATTTAGGAGCTAAAACAGTTTTTCCACTTCCAGTTCCAGAAATGATTAAAACAACTTGGTTGTTATAAAAGGCATTAATTGCTTCTTCTTTTTTATCATACATTGGGAAATTAGACCATTGACTGGATAAAAATTTATATGTTGGATTATGTTCACCAACTGGTTGATTTGGGTCAAAATAGATATCTTGGTAAGGTTCACCAGAGAGGGGGTTTAATTGTAATCCTTCTGGGTCTAATATACCAATTGGTTTCATGAGGTTTTCTTTATTGACATGTGTATTTCTTTCAATTGGAATATTTATAACATTATTTTCATTTGCATTCATAATTCCAACTACATTTCCAGAGTTTTTTATTGATTCTAATTCTTTTGCTAAAGTCAAAATATTTTTTTTATTATTAACCATAAAATACAGCACAAATTTATTTTATCATATTATATTAATTAAAATTAATAATGCAAATTCCATATCCAAATCCATATCCAAATGTAACTCCAAAAAGTTCTTTCCAACAACCAATACCACAAATACCAATACCACAAATACCACAACAGGAACCTTCAAGACGGTTTGAACGTTTTGTACGTGGTTTTGGTCCATATAGAATGCCTGGACCATTAACTCCATACTATTCAAAATATTTAACGAATCAATATAATGGACAAGAATTACCACAATATGTGTTAAATAAAATTCTAAGGAATGCTGGAAAACGATATTATCAAACATATTTCTCACAAGAACCTTTTCAACAGTTTCTTAGATCGAACAGAGGTACCAGTTTTTTGGGTACATTTAAAGGAAAACAATTTTTGGGTACTCAACCTGGACTGAAATTTTTACAGACAGAACAGGGAAAACAATTTTTAAACAGTTATCCTGGACAAGAATATTTAAAAGAACAAATAAAAATTAGAAATGGAACTATAATAGGCATCTTATATTCAATAAAGTATTTTAAAAAATATTATGGCAAACTTTTATTATGTGACAAAACTATTTCGGAAAAGATTTCAGGTTATTCAAGATATTTTTATCCAGACTTAATTTTTAATGTAGATACAATACAAAAATATTTTAACAAAATTGGAAATGAGAATGGTATTAATGATTTAATAAATAATTTAAATAATTTTCAAAACTACTTTAATGCTTTAAGAAAAATACAATATGAAAATCCTAGAAATGAGGTACAACAAATTATTGACAATTATTTTTATTTTTTTAAAAGACTAATGGACCAGATTTGTAGTGAATATCCAGAACCAATAGAAAATCCGAACACTTTTAATCAAGATGCTTTAATAAACTTAATAAAAACTGATAATCGCAATCAAAAATTAATTATAGAAAGTATTAATAATTTAAACTCAACACTAACAGCTGCAAACAGTGAATTATATAATATTGTCGAAAATCTTCAGAGAGGAATACTACCAGGTAGTTATGGAGCATTTGGTGGTAAAAGAACATTTTATTTTGAACATGGAGGAAAACAATCCAAAATTAAAGCTGAGAAGCCAAAAAAAGCTGCTGAAAAAGTTTATAAAAAAACAAAAGCTGAAAAAATAACTGTTAAAGACAAAAAAACAGGTAAAAAATATCACTATAGTGTTAAAAAAGATAAAGAAGGAAATGCAACATTAAAAAATAAAAAATAATTTTATCATTTTGCAAAACAAAATGATAATTTTCGTAGAAATTTATTTTATCATATTATATAAATTATGTCAAATGTAACTTCAAAAACAAATTATGAAAATGTAAAACAACAACCTTCTTTATGGCAAAGAATTCAAAGTAAAACAACGAAGACGCCATATTATGCTTTACAGCCAGGACAAATAAATATTGAAAAAATGAGCAGAAATATTACAAAACCAAAATATCAAAATTTTTTTAAAGGAGAACAAGGTCAAAAATTACTTCAATCAAACTTATTTCTTAATTCACAAAAAGCTCAAAATTTTTTTAAAACAGAACAAGGATTAAATTTTCTCCAAAAACAAACAGAAATAAATGATAAGTTTTTGTTTTTACCTCAAATACAACGAGCTCTTGAACCAAAACCAAATAAAGTTCCCACATCTGAACAAACATACAATCAACTTGATTTTTTAAAAGCATATATTCTTATTCCAAATACAAACATTCGTATTTTTGATGCATATGAATATTTTCAAGTTGAACTAACACCAGAATTAATTGAATATCTAGGAACAAATGAAGGAAAAAAATTAATAGCAGAAACTAATGATGATTCAAAAATATTTTGGACAATACTTGATGGTTTTTGTGCTAAGTTATATTTAGACACAATTGATGGATATAGTAACAAAGACATATTTGAAAATAATATGAATAAATATTGGAATAATACAAAAGTTGGCAAATTATTTATTTTATTTGATAATATATTTTTAAAAGATGATGATGTGGAAAAAAAAAAAAATATATTTACAAATTCTGAAAAAGATGATATAAAAAAAAGTTATGATGAATTTATGGACAAAGGCGAATACAAGGGTGAGTTTTATTTGCAAAGTATTTTATTTAAAATATACACCAACCAAGATAATTATGTTAATCAATTAAAAAATATTAGAATATTAAAATATTTATTAGATTTAACATCAGAATATTATAAAAATGAAATAATTAAAAATGAAAAAAATAATAATAAAATTAAGTTTTGTATTGATACCTTTGATTTTCTGATGAATAAATTAAAAATATTACAATTAATTCTATCATCTTATTACAAATGTTATAATAAAAATATTATTAACAACATATCATACTATTGGGAGGATAAAATAGAAACAAATTGGAATGAAAGCCCTTTTGCAGTTAGCAATGTTATATTTTTAATAAAAAGTGATGAAAAATGTAAATCTGGTTTAAACCAAAAACCTATTAAACCAATTTGGAAAGATTGGTGGTATATGAATTTTTACTTAGAAACAAGTCTTTATGATGTAACATGTCAATATAATCATGATTTAATGGCAGGAGCAGGTATATACATAAGAAAAGGTCCTAGATACGTAGGAAATTTAATTGCATCTAGATTTGGTTTAACAAACGGTAATAATATAAATTTTAATATAATAAGTCCTGTTGCTTATAAAACTAATTTTACGTGTCAATCAAGCGGTGGTTCGAAAGTAAAATTGACTGATAAAAGAACATTTTATTTTGAACATGGAGGAAAACAATCCAAAATTAAAGCTGAGAAGCCAAAAAAAGCTGCTGAAAAAGTTTATAAAAAAACAAAAGCTGAAAAAATAACTGTTAAGGACAAAAAAACAGGTAAAAAATATCATTACACTTTGGAAAAAAATGGAGAATTAAAGAACAAGAAATAAATTTATTCTATTATTACTATAATAAAATAAATGAATCCAATTCAATCACCAATATATACTCCAAAAAATTTATCTTGGAGAAATAAGCTTAGGGGTAAATTTAGACTTCCAATTCTTACTGGAGAACTAGGATCTCAATATTCAGCACCAGTTTACATGAAAGAATTACAACAAGCAAGATATAATTCAAGTTATAATCCAAGTTATAATCCAAGTTTAGATTTAGGTGCATATGATGTTTTGAAAATTGAAAGAAATATTTTTAAAAATAAATATAAAAATTTTTTTAGAAATAACCCATTATTATTATTGAAATGGCTTCTTACACCAAATGGAAAAGCATTTATGCAAACCTATGAAGGAATAAATTTTATATTTAATTCTCTACCCCAGAGTATAGGATATAGATTTATTACTTCAGATGTTGGTATTGCGTTTCTTACAATTTATTTACCAACTCCAGAAGGATTAAGTTCAATTGTTCAATATGACGAAGTATTTATTTTTTTATTTTATTGGTATAATTTATTTTTACAAGGAATAAAAAACTTGAACCCTAGAGATGGAATTGCAAAAAATTTAATAACAAGTAATGATTTTGGAAAAATGTTAATCAGAAAATTATTAGACAATTATTCAGAGGATTTATCTAAAATTCAAGGGTATATTCAAAATAAATCAATTTACACAATGTTAATAGAAATACAAAAAATACCTGGGTTTAATTTATTAAATATTTATCCTGGATTGCAGGAAGTTTATACTTATTTAAGAAGTTATAGATTAAATTTTAATATATATCCATGGATTGCGAAATTAAAAGATGATATACAACCAGTTAGCCCATACATGGGTGGTAAAAGAACATTTTATTTTACAAACAATAATAAAAAATCAAAAGTTAGTGCAGGAAGTCCAAAGAAAGCTGCTGAAAAAATATACAAGAAAATAAATTCAAATAAAATTGAACTTTTTGATAAAGAAAATAATAAATCTTACACTTATCGTGTAAAAATAAAAGGTGGTACTCCTTTGTTTCAAAAAGAACCAGGTATTATAAAGGGTCCAAAGTTTTTATCAAATACTTCAAAATTCAAAAATTTTATTATGAATGATTTTGGAGTAACTTTCGAACAATTACAAAACTCTCAAGAATTTAAAACAAATTTTGTAAAAGATTCAGATAAAGTATATAATTTTTTTAATATTTTATCAGATAGAATAAAAATACCATTATATAAAAAATATCAATTACCCGAAGCAAGATTGGAAAATGGGCAAATTAAATATTATTTTAAACTTCCAAAAAGTTCATCAGAAGACGTAATAATACTAGATAGTTTTCTAAAAGAGCTTTTTGTAAAAGATGCGATTATAAAATTAATTCGAACGAATTCATCAAATAATAAATCTTTACAAGATAAGATTGACCCGATAGCAAATTGGTTAATATATTCTGGATTTTGGGAATCACAAGAAATGAAAGATTGGATGAAATCAGATAATCTAAATGTAACTGAACGCAATTTTGTAGGTAAAGTCGGAAAACAATTAGAAATTAAAAAAAATTGGGAAAAAAATAAATTTAATAAATAAGAATTTAAAAATATTTTCGTTTAATAATTTAAACGAAATGTCTGATTCTGTTATAGATGCAAAGTTAGAAATTAAAAATATCATTACAAACAAACTGAATTTGGAGAATCGTAGATTATACCAGGAAATTTATAATGTTATGTCTGGTATTCAAAATAACTACGAAAATAAAATTTTCAAAAAAGACAAATACACTGTTCTCATGGAAAAACTTGACGAATTGACTTCTCAATACAAAGAAAAAGTATATAATCCGTATTTTGAAGCAACTGAAGATTTATCTCTTAATAATCTCGAAGAAATTCTTAACCAAGTTTATGAACTGCGTAAAAAATTAATCGATATTATTTCCGAAGGCGGATGCAAAAGAATTTCTAACATTCTATCCATTTATTTAGGATATGAATATGACAAAAATTTATCAGATAAATACAAAAAACTTCTTGAATTTTATGATAACTTTTTTGTACCAACAGCTGGCTCAATTGAAACCGAAGAGACAACGATTTCTGATTTGACTCCGTATGCAAAGAAAACTTCTGGTTCAAACAAATCGTTTTTAGAGAAGATTGAAGGTGCTGATATCTATTTTCCTTTTTCAGGAAAAAACATTGTAATCAGTGGCTATTTTAATAAAGACCCATTAAATATTATTCGTATTGGAGGAACTATTGGCGAAAAATTAAAAAAAATCCAGGAACAAATCAAATTTTTATCAATTGATGAGAATTTTAAAAATGGGTATCTTAATCAATTATCATTGCGTGATTTTCTTTTAAATAATGAAGTTGAAATAAGTGACATGATAAGTAATGCGCATAAAGATTTACTTAAATATCGTATCAAGCCTTTGTCATTATTAGTAAAAGAATTTATTACTGGAAATACTGAAAAGCAACGTTATATTTTAACTTTATTTTTACTTAGTGATAGTGAGGACCAATTTTTGGCACATATTATTTATGATATGATTTGCAACACTAGTGATTTATTAAAGCCTCAACCAATGGCAGAAGAAATTTACAAAAGTTTACATTACTCAGTCCAGAAATTATTTAGAATTGCGTTCAAAAATGTTGAAAACAAAGTTGCGCAACTTCATTCATTAACTGAGGATGATATTCCATATGAAAAGAGAATTGCCATGATGAAGGTTGCAGATAATGTAAAAACAAAGGCATTAGATAAATTGAAGGAAATGAAAGGAACAAGAGAGGGCTCTGCAAAGGCGCAGCAATATTTGGATGGTTTATTAAAGGTTCCGTTTGGGAATTATAAGAAGGAGCCAGTATTGAAGGGTTTAGAGGATTTTACATCAAAATTAAATGGAGTTGTTATAAATAGTATTAAGAAGTTGGAGGAAACTGAGGCAAGAACAGATTTTGAAAAAAATATTTTTGATGTTGTAAAAACACATTTGAAAACATTTAATAATGAAAAGATTGAGAGTACAATTGATTCATTTTTAAAAATATTTGACAGAATTCTCAAAACTACTAAAAATCAGGAAACAACAAATGAAAATGATGAGGCAATTAAAAGACATTGTAACTTCTTCATTGAAGAAATTGATAAAATGTTATCTATTACTGAGAAATTAGATAAGGGAGAAGAAGTAGTTGAGATTGATGATAAATTAATTGATGAGGTGAAAGACGAGGAGGGTCCATTAGTTTCAATCGCAAATAATTTCTTGAATTTATGGAGAGAATGGACTAATTACAAGAAGTCTAAGAAAAATTACCTGGAACAAGTTCGAAAAACATTAAATGAGTGTGTTTATGGTCAGGAAGAGACAAAATTACAACTTGAACGTTTAATTGCACAATGGATGAATGGTAAGATGGAAGGAACAGTATTTGGATTTCAGGGACCTCCAGGTGTTGGAAAGACAACTATTGCAAAGAAAGGTTTGGCAAAATGTTTTCTGGATGAAGATGGAAATCCCAGACCATTTGGATTTTTACCTCTGGGTGGAAGTAGTAATGGAGCAGTTCTTGAAGGTCATAGTTATACTTATCTGGGTTCAACATGGGGGCGTATTGTTGATATTTTGATGGAAACAAAATGTATGAATCCAATAATTTATATTGATGAGGTTGATAAGGTTTCAAATACTGAACATGGGAGAGAGATAATTGGAATATTAACACATTTGACAGATTTTTCCCAGAATCATGAATTTACTGATAAATATTTTGCTGGGATTAAATTTGATTTAAGCCAGGTTTTATTTGTATTTTCATATAATGATTCTCACGCGATTGATAGAATTTTGCGAGATAGAATAACTGAAATTAATGTGAAAGCATTAACAATGGTTGAAAAGATACATGTTGTACAAAATTATTCTCTTCCAGAGATTTTGGAAACAGTTGGTTATAAGTCTGGAGATATTACTATTAATAAAGATGTAATAAAATATATTATCCAGAATTATACAAATGAAGCAGGTGTTCGTAAATTAAGAGAAAAATTATTTGAAATTATTAGAGAAATTAATTTGAAGAAAATTACAGATGATAACGTTCAATTACCTTATGAAGTTACAGAAGATTTTGTAAAAGAATTATTCAGTGATAAACCAAAGGTTCATGTAAAGAAGATTGCAAAGGAGCCCCAGGTTGGATTTGTGAATGGGTTGTATGCAACAGTTACTGGAACGGGAGGTTTAACAATTGTAGAGTGTGTGAAGACGCCAAGTGAGAGGAAATTGGCATTAGAGTTGACAGGGCAACAGGGTGATGTTATGAAGGAGTCGATGATGTGTGCGAAGACTTTGGCTTGGAATTTAATTCCGAAGTCAATTAAAAAGGAGATAAACGAGGAAATAGAGTCGTATGGAAGTTTTGGATTACATATTCATTGTCCAGAGGCGGCCACTCCAAAAGATGGACCAAGTGCAGGCATTACAATAACAACTGCGATTGTTAGTAGATTGTGTAATATAAAGGTGAAGAATGATATTGCGATGACTGGAGAGATAGATTTGCATGGTAATGTGCATCCTATTGGTGGGTTGGAGGCAAAGTTGGAGGGAGCAAAGAGGGCAGGTGTGAGGTTATGTTTGGTTCCAAAGGATAATGAGGAAGATTATTTGAAGATAATAAAAAGAAGAGAGTTGAATGGTTGCCAGAGTCCAGGAGGAGCGAACGGAGGAGATTTGCCAGAGGTAAAGATTGTTAGTAATATAATGGAGGTTATACAGGAGGCGTTAGTTCCCAATGATTTAGAATTTGTGAATATAATGATTTGAATAAATTTTTTCTCAATTATATTATGGACGGCTTAGGAATATTTTTTGTTTTTCTCATCTTATTTATCCTTATCTGGGCTGTTGCTTTAGCTGGATGTGGAAGAAGACAATACCAGATGAGTCCAGGTATAGCAATGGGTGTTGGTTATGGATTAGGAAGAAGAGCTTGTTGATGCATGGGTATGGGCTGCGGAAGATGTATGGCTCAATAGATTATTGAATAATATAAAAATATTATTTAATTATATTTTTGTTGTAATGTTTTTACAAGGTTGACATATTTTTGCATTGCGTCTGTTTTGAACATTCCTTTTTTGGAATTCCAGGCATCCCATTTTGCTTTACCTTTGAAATCAAATAATCCAGGTTTTTCGGTATTGTTATCACCAACAGTTATTTGTTTATAAAGAGCATAAGTTTCGAGAATTTCATCATTAGAAGGTGTTTTTTTTAGATTTTTAACTGATTCTGCTGCAACTCGGAAGTCAACATCAATTGTCATGATTTATATAATATAAAAAATAATTAAGAATTTTACGCATCAGCGAAATAAAAAAATTATATATTTAATGTAGATATGCCAAAAACAGATATTTTAGAGAATGCAGAAACATATACATTATCAGATTTTCAAAATTTAAAATTAGCAGAATCATACAAAAAATTATATTCGAAATCCATTTTAGAAAACAAAAGAAGAGAACAAGAAAAGTATAATAAAAGAGTTTATAATTTATCAATGAAGAATCTATTTGAAAACTTTTTTACTGTTTGGACATATATTGTTAATGATATGACAGAATTAATGTATGATGATACAAATAATAAAGATATAAATAATTATATAATTGTTTTAACAAAAGATGACAGAATTTTATATGTGGGTATGATGTTTATACTACTTTCATTAATTTGTTATTTTATTTTTCTCACTAAATAGAAGAATGGACAATGATGATAATGTAATTTTAAAACAAGCTTTATTTGATAGTGCTACACAATTAGGTAAAGCCAGAGAAAAAGAAACTGTTACTCAACTGTTTGATAATACGAATCCATTCAGATTATTTAATATTATTGGAAAGAATCAATTATTTTTGGGATTTATAATTTTATTAATACTTTATGCATGGTTTATAAGAGCAGAAATATCTTTAGGGGCAATATTAGGTCTTTTATTTTTAGGTTATATGTTTTATATTTATTATCAATATCAATTTTACCAAATTAAAGATTTTACAGTAGATAAACAGCAAAAAATTAATTTTCTGGCACAATTATTGGGTAATACAAATACTTATCCAATAGAAGGTTCATTATTTTCTAATCCGAATTATTCAAATTTAGGTCAAGAACAATTGCGTAATTTTTTATATTTTAATCCAGCAGTTGTTGATTTTTATTATAATAATAGGGCTTTTATAAAACATAGTTATTTGAATTATGCTAGGTCTTTACAACATATTAATGCAATGACTATTTTATTAAATGAAATATTATTGGGTGCAAATAATAGAAGAAATCAGTTAGAAGAATTAGAATATTTGAGAAAAGAATGTTTAAATTATTGGCAATCAATTATTCACAGAATGCCAAGCACTAATGCATCTAATTATAAATATCAAGAAAGTTTAAATGTTTTAAGTGAATTAACGCAACAATATATCAATAATGCACAAACTAAAATTCAACAAATGAATGCAGAAGAAGGTATAAATATGGATTATACACCAATATATAAATTAGGTGCAAAGCCAAATGATATAGGTACTTATGGATATAATAACCATTTTGATTTTTTTTATTAGAAACTTTCCCCGATTAAAAAACAATTTTTACAAAAATATTGTAAAAATCAATTATTTTTTAGATTTCTTTTTGGTATCAGATTTTTTGCTTTTAGATTTCTTCTTAGCACCACCATATAAATAAGAGTTATATCCCAATGGATATGGATTTGGGTCTGGCTGGTATCCAGTTGATACTGGCGCAGCAGCGTACTTCAACATTGAGTTAGGAATAAAGTTGGCCGTTTTAGTGAAGAATCTGAATCTATCTGCAGTAGGACCATCTGGGTAGTTAACTGGACCTCTGGATGCAAGAGTTGTTGCAAAATCACTACCAACTCCTCCATCATCACCACCCTTATGCTTTCTTACTGTCTTTTTTTTTTGGCTGGGCTTCTTTGTAGTTCTTTTTTTAGAAGTTGATTTACTCTTCTTTCCTCCAGCCATATCGGCAGCAGCTGGAGCTTCACCAGTTGAAACCATTTGTGCCTGAATAGCTGGATTCTGGTCATTTCCAACAGTAATTCCTCCGAAATCTTTAGGTGCTTTCATTATATGAGTTTGTAATCCTTGTTGAACTTGAACACCAGCTGGGTCTGGACTGAAAAGAGCGTCAGGGGTTAAAATCATGTCTTCACTGGAAACGATATCATCAGCACCTCCTTTAAGTTTGCGACCTCTTTTACCACCCTTTTTATCATAAGACCACTCTGGATGATAAACATCACCTTTCGACATATTAGAAGGAGCCATGGGGCCAGGAGCGCCTCTATACATTATTCCACCTCCAGTTGTGGAATTAGCTTTTCCTAAACTTCCGGTCATTCTTCCAATACCTTGGTCCATTTTGCTATTATCTTGAGTAACGCCACCATTCATTTTACGTTTTCCTTTTCTGGAACCGCCGCATTTGCCAGCATTAGAATTGACATCTTGTGTGGTAAATGAGCCTTTTAATTTTTCATCGTAATATTCAGGAGGGATAACAGTTCCACCTTTTTTGTTCTTTTTTCCACCAGCTTGAGTTGCATAAGTAATTCCCATATTATTATTGAGAAATTTTTCTGTCATAGGATATGTTGGACCTGGAACTCCAGAGCCAGTTAAAGCCATTTTTTGCATATCAGAAATATTGTATCCGACATAATCAGCTGGAGTGCTTGGATTAGTTGGAACTAAAGATTGAGTTGCAAATGTTGGACCAACAAGGTTTTGACCTCCAGACATTTTCTTTGATTTCTTTTTACCACCGCATTGAGGATTCATTGGCATCTCAGTAGGGGGAAATAAAAATGGACCAAAGTTATTTTTCATGTCTAAGCCAACTGGTTTATCCATGGAAACACCATTAGAAAATGATACGGATTTATTGCAACAACTTCCACCTTTCTTTGTAGTTTTCTTTTTAGTGGAAGTAGATTTGCGTTTTTTCTTTCCACCGTACATTTGATTACCTCCTTCGGTGGGGATTGGTCCTGGAACACCTCGAGGAATTTGGTCATTATTAAACATTTTGGTGTATGGTACGTTATAATAATTCCAGGGATAAATAGGATAGCAAGTGCCTTCTCCAGATTGAAATGGTTTGTAAAAATCAACAGATGGGTCTTTCATATTACATTATATGGAGAATAAAATTCATTTATAATTAGGATTTAAAAAAAAGAGAACAATCTAAAATATGAGTAAAAGAAGTTTAACTGAAAAAGAAGGAACTCTGGATGATTTTATTGATAGTTTAGTTTCGGCAAAACCCCAGCCCTCAAAATCAATCAAATTAGAAGTTATTGATACAGAAACGGATACAGAAATGGTTGCTAAAATTTTAGTTGAAATTTTCTCAAAGATGATGAAGTATTTGTTTGGAGATAGAAATGGGGTAGTAGATTTAGATGCAATGGGTCAAGAAGAAACAGAATTAGTCTCTAAATATTTCCAAAGTTTTGGATTTGAATTTTTTGTGGAAAAAAGAGAAGGATATCATAGAAATAAAACTTCATTTGGAGATACAGAAACTAGACCGATTAGTTCGAATGATTTAAGAGCTCAATGTTTGAAAATACAAACAAAGAATAATTTCTATTTATTTTATTGGGATGTTCTCAAATAATTATTATTTTTTTATCTCATAAAAAAATAATACATATGAAAATTGGATATTTGGCATGGGGGTCACTTCTCTGGAATAATTCTACATTAAATTTATCAAATGAATGGAAAAAAATAAATGTTAATCTCCCTTTAAACTTTTCTCGTATATCTGATAATGGTAAAGGAAGGCTAACACTAGTTATTGACAATGAAAATGGAATTAATAATAAAATATATTTCGCACCAACAGACGTAGATAATTTGAATTTAGCAATAAAAAATTTACGACTAAGAGAAAAAACAACATCTAAAAATATTGGATATATCAATCTTAAAAAAAATGATTTTAGGTCCAATCAAATGACACCAAAACAATTAGAATCAATAAAAAATTATGCAAAAAAGAATAAATACGATGCAATAGTCTGGACAGACTTGCCGTCAAATTTTTCTAATATTACTAGAAAAAAATTCACAATAAATGAAGCATTAGATTACATAAATAGTAAATATGGAACACAATTATTTGGCGATATCATTGAATACATACTTATGACAAAAATTTATGGGAAAATTAATTCACCAATAACAAAAGAAGTAATGAAAATAAAAATTTAAGAAAATTCTACAGTAATCTTTACATTGTGTTTACTTACACTTTTTGAAGCAGATATTGATAACTCATGTCGCTTTCGCCTCCGCTTCTCCTTTTCTTTTTCAGTCTCTCCATCTACTGAACTTTTCTCATCTGTTGTTTCAGTCGATTTTGTTCCAGTCTTTAATGAACTGTTCATATCATGTTCAATTTCATCTAATTTATTTCCGATGTATTCAATAATTTTATTTTCTATTGCCCAACGAAAAAAATTAAGTTGTCCGACTGTCGTTAAAAGCTCGTTACCTTTACCATAAACAAAGTTAATTCTTTCACGTCGACAAAACGGGTCAAAGCTGCGTTTAGAATATGCTTTAAGTTGATTTTTATAGTCCAAATGAACAATCATTTTCTGTTGGCGGTTATCTTTTTCAAAAATGATAACTGTATTATGTTTTTTGCAATAATTTGTAACGAACCAGTCGAGAACTCTTAAGGAAATTTTTGAACATCCTTGTACAATCGGAAGTAAAGTTGTTATATTTTTTTCATCAGAATAAAATTTGGAAAGAGATGTCATTAACAAATCAATTTTAGAAATGACATTGCTCTTTGGAGCTGATAAAGAAAGACAATGTTCCGAACTTAAAACTTCCATTTTATAATTCTCTATCAAATTATCTTTAAATATCTTTTCACGAAATCTTATCTTATAAAAAAAAAAGAAAAAGCAATATTAATTTTCTCTTTATGTGTTGGATAAACTTAGCAGACATAAACAGTAAAAAAATTATTTTATCGTCATTAAAAATATGTAAATCACAAATTTATTATCAATTTAATAATAATTACATGATGAAAAACAGTAAATAATTATTGTTTTTGTTTTTAAAAACAAAAGGAAAAATATTTATTTTTACTTTTAAAAACAAAAGCATTTAAAGAATATTTACTTTTATAATTTTAAAATGGAGTTAGATATAGTAAGTCTAATTGAAAATAATCCGATAACTAGATTATCAGATAACTATCAGGGAAAGTTATTGCAAAAAATAAAAAAAAAATTCACAAATTATGAGAAACAGTTATTTTTGAGTAGTTTTTATTGTTATATGAATTATAATCAAAAAACTGATTTTCTCATTGATTTAGATGAAATTTGGGGATGGTTAGGTTTTTCACAAAAAAATAAGGCAAAAGAATTATTGATTAAAAATTATATTGAAAATGTTGATTATAAATTTATGGATTACTCAGAGGTAAAGCAAAAAGAAAATGGTAGAGGAGGACATAACATTATAAAAATTTTCATGACGATTCGTGTATTTAAATCATTTTGCCTGAAGGCTGGAACAAAAAAAGCAGATGAAATCCACAATTATTATTTAAAACTTGAAGAAATCATTCACGAAGTATGTTCAGAGGAAACAGAGGAATTAAAAATAAAATTAAATAATAAAACAATTGAACTTGAGGAAATAGATAAAAAGTCAAAAAAAGAAAAAGATGTTCTTAGAGAAAATACTCTCTTAGAGCAATTCCCAAAAAATAGACAATGTATTTACTACGGTGTAATAGATAATAAAAGTGTTAGTGGAGAAAAATTAATTAAATTCGGAAATTCTAATGATTTATGTACAAGAGTTGACTCACATAAAAAGACATATTCTAATTTTTGTTTAGTAAATGTATTCAAAGTATCAAATCAAATACAAATTGAGAATGCCATTAAAAATCATTCTTTATTAAAAAAATATCGGAGAAATATTATCATAGATGGATATAATTATACAGAATTATTAGCAATTGATAAATTGACATTTGAAGAAATAGATAAATTTATTAAAGAAATCATAAAAGACCAAGAATATAATATTGAAAATTATAATAAATTACTTGAAAAAAATAATGAATTAGAACAAAATCTTTCAAAAATTATTTCGGAAAATGAAAAACTAGTTGAAAAAGTAAAACAACTTGAAAGTAAATTAGAAGAACTTAGTCCCAAACAGACTATCAATGAAAAATATAAAGTTCAATATCAAGGCATTGCTTGTGCATCAACAAAAGGATATTATTTATATGCATTTGAAATCAAAGAAAATCGTTATAAATATGGATTATGTAGAATTGCTGAAATTGAAAACCGAAGAAATTTATATCGAGAATCTGACCCCAACGGAGATATGAAATATACCGTAAAAATAACAAATCCAGTTTTTGAAAAAATAATGGGATTTATGTTAAAAGATAAACTCACTCGATTGAGAATTGACATGGTAGACGGTTCTCTTGAGGAAATAAAACAAATATTTAATATCACTGAAAAATTAGAAGAAATATTAACAAATGATAAATTATCTCTGGATGAAATCCTTAGCATTTTAAATAACAATATTGTTGTCAAAAATATTGAAGAACAAAATCCAGAAGTTCCTTTAGTAAGAAAAGCACAAAGACCAATTGACCAAATAGATGTTGAATCTGGAAAAGTAATCGCAAATTATAAAAGTATCGAAGAAGCCGGAAGAAAAATTGGTTGTAGTGGTTCAGCTGTTGGAATTGCACTAAGAAATAAAACACTATGCAAAGGATATCTTTTTAGATACGCTGGAATTAGTAATGATGACCAAATGAAGGACCAACCTGTTATAAAAATATGTTGTTCAACTGGTATTAAAGAATATTTTCCAAATATGGCTGAAGCAGGAAGAGATTCTGGAATATCTGCGCCAGCATTACGACAAAGAATATTAACAAAAGTTCATATAAATGACCATCACTGGATTTTCAATAAAGAAGCAACTCATTATAATCAATCAATTGAAAATCCGATTGAATGAATAATATATAAAAAATTAATTTCTGATAAATTAAATTTATCAGAAAATTCGGTCTCTACAGGATTCGAACCTGTGACCCTTTCGTTAACAGCGAAATGCTCTAAAACCATCTGAGCTAAGAGACCATTTAATCAATCTTTGTTGATAAAATTTTCCGGAAGGATTTTTTCCTCCAAAGAATAATTTATTCTTTGGAGTGTTAATATCAAAGGTGTTTTGAGGAATTACTCACTCATATATCCACAATTAATCTAAAGATTCTAGATTTTTTATTTAAACGCACTAAGTAAAAAAAATATTTTAAAAATATTTTTACCTTATATGGTCCATTTTGCATTGATACAGTTAACAAAAAAACATACCGAAATTTTTGGCACTTTTATTGAAATCATTTTAAAAAATAAATGGGACCTTACAATTTATTATAATTTAGATGACGATGAATATACTTTTGTACCATTCTACATGAAATTATTTGAAAAAGAAATTACCATAAAAAGAACTAAACACCTTATCAACGATAAAAATAACTTTGACTTCCTTGTATTTACTTCATCTTCAGACTTTAATAAATCAACTGAATTATTTGAAGACCCATCAATAAAAAATAAAAAAATATTTATACAACATCAAGCAGCACAATATAAAGATTATATGGGAAAAAATATAACAGTTTCTCCAGTAATTAATCTAGAAGCATTTCATAAATATATATTACCTATTTATAGAGGTTATAAAAAGCTTCATTGGATAAAACAACCTAAAACAATATTTGCAATTATTGGAGGAGTTCGTGCAAACTCAAACGGTCAAACAATTGATAGAAATTTAAACATTATAAAAAATACAATTGAATCAAATCCAGATGGTAATTATGAATTCTGGTTTTTTATGAGAAAATGGGACTGGATTTGGGTAACAAAAAAAATTCCTTCCATTGCTAATAACCCAAAAATTAAAAGCTTTCCTGGATTACAAACTGAAGAACTTATCGAAAGACTTAAAGATGTTAAATTTATTCTACCACTTGGCAAAAAAGGCGGATGGTTTTACTGGCAAAGATTAACCGGCTCTATACCTCTCGCAATAAACTTCAATATCCCACTTATTATGGACTGCGAACTAGCTCAAATTTATAAACTTGAAGATGTTTGTATTTGTTATAATAATTGTTTATCAGAAATAATTAATAAAGTACTGAATATGGAGGATGAAATATATTACGGACTAATTGAAAAATTAGTAATATACAAAAAGAAAGTTTCTAAAGAAAATGAAAAAAATTTTATTGATTTGTGCTTGAAACAATTAACATAAACATTTGCATAAGTCAATACACCTTGGATTTATCGGATTATAAGGTATCAATACCGCATTTATTTTTTGAACAATACAACATGCCTTTGCTGCTGAACAATTATTTCCACTGTAAATTACTCCACAATTTCCAAAATTATCCTCAATACATAAATCAGCACAATCCTTTTTTCTTATCATTGTTGTTTGAAAATTAAACATTAGTAATATTTGTTTATTATATAAAGCACAAGTTGTTCTATTCATTCTTCCAGTAGTAATATGATAATAAATAAAATTTATTAAATCACTTCTTCCCTCAACGCTTATTAAATATTCAATTAATTTCTTTGGTAATTTGGCAAATGCTTCATTGTTCGGTGCAAACATTGTATCACAAACAAGGTTTGAAATAGTTTCTGCCAATCCAGCCAAGTCAATTAAATTTACTAAAATAGTCATATTCGGGTCTTTTTTTAATATATCATAAATATTTTTTCCTTTAATAATTTTACATGAACAATCACAAGTCACCATAATTTTACCAATATTTTATTTTTATTTTACGCAAATCGGATTTCCTGGAATTAACACTTCACACACTTTATCAACCAATGAACCATTCTCCGTTTCATTATTAGCACTGTAAATTCTTGACAAATTACACTTTCCATCTTTTATATACACTTGTCCATTTTTCTTTATAACCCACGTATCCAACTGATTATACATCTGCAACATCTGACAATTCCTTAACTCATTTGTATATTTTTTCCCAGACGTCAAATGATACAACAAAACACTCACCAAATCTTCATGTCCCTGAGGACTTAATAAATAATCTATCAACGATTTTGGAAGTTTTTTAAATGCATTATTATTTGGTGCAAACATAGTTGTACATGAAAATCTACAAATTTCATTTTTCAATCCAGCATAATCAATTAAATAAACGAGAGTCGATAAACAAGGGTCTTCTTTTAATAAACAATAAATATTCTTTGGTAACATTAAATTATAAGAGAAAAAATATTATCAAAGTTTTGAAACAATTCATCCTTTGTTCCATGATTTTTTACAACAAAATCATATTCAACATTTATCTGTTCCGATTCATGATTATCATCCAAACAATATTTTGAATCAATATAAATTATAAAACCACCTAATTCTTTAATTGCATCTGCTTCATTCTGGAATCTTATATCAGTTAATACAACATTTCTATGATTACAATTATTTGTAAAAATATTAATCCAGAGCTGTCCCTCTGGAATCAAAATTCCCGGAAATAACTCATGAAATATTTTTCTACCAAAATCGGTCCCAATCTTCTGAAACGCCTCTCTAGGTTTTATACCTAAAGAAATATCAATTTCTTCCTTTTTATCACCATATAGTTGTTGGTCATTAAATCCAAATAAAATTCGACAAACTTCTTTTACTGGGTCCCCAAACGCATATCTCTCAAATTTATATTTTTCAATTAAATAATTTCCCAAAGTATCCTTTCCAGAACCTTTTTTACCAGCAAAACCGATTATCATTTTATAATTATTATGCAAAAATTCTTTAATTACATATATATCGTTTTAAGTGGTTCATAGACCATTCAGAAGTATTCATATTTTTTACACTATCTAAAAAATAAAATCCTTTCTCCATTTGAATATACATATAAATCATTTCCTCCAAAGTAAAAAATTTATTTGAATAAATTCCAGTTCTGCATCCTTTTTTTTTCAAAATTGGATGATAATGACTTATATAAAAATATAACTTGTTTTTTCTAAAACGAATACCCAAATAAGTTGGCATCCTATCAAGATTACGATTCTCTTTCAACCATTCCAACATCTTTTCCAAATATTTTCTCGTATCATTCTCAATCTTTTTAACAATTAAATTGTTTCTTCTATTGTCTAAATTATTAGAATTCAAATGTATAACGACTCTATCAACATCATCTTCTACGTCCATAATTCTATGGTGCATTAATGTTATTTTATTTTTCTCTTTAATTTTTGTTGAACCAATTAGATTTTGTTTTTTAAGCAAAGTCCAGGTTTCTTTGGAGCCATTTTTTTTATACAATAATTTGAAAATATCTTCTTCTGAAATATACGTTAAAATTCCTGGCTCACAATACATTACATAAAAAGAAGGTTCATCTGGATTATCTAAATCTTGAACGAAACAATACGGATTTTTTTCTTCTGAACTATTTTTTGAAATAGTACTATGTCCAGAAAAGTAACATAATACTTTTAAGTTTTTTTGTAAAAGTAAAATTTTTAACTTTTCCATTGTTATTTACACAATAATTACGTAATTATTTTTTCAATTTTTTTATGGAATATATTATGGAAATTAGAGAAATAAATGTGAATAATTATAACAATAAATCAATATCCAGAGTTTTTCCTGGATATGATATAAAAAAATATAAAAATAGTAAGGAACATAAGTTTTATGAAATTTTAATTGATAATAATTTTGCTGGATTTTACAATTTATATCAAGGAAATAGAATACAAAAATTTTTTATTGAAGAAAAATTCAGAAAAATGAAGCTTGGAACATTGGTTATATCTCTTCTAAAACAAAAACGAAATGATTACTATTGCTATGTAAAAAAAAATAATACTATTGCACTTAAATTTTGGGAAAAAAATGGATTTATAATAAGTAAAAATATTGGTAACATTTTACTACTTAAGCAAACTAATTCTTCGGTTTCTTTGTAGCCTGTCTAAGCATGGAATTCGTATCTTCAAGTTCAATTTTTCTTTTGCGTAGTTGGATAACTTCAACTTCCAAATTTTGTTTTTCACTATAAATTCGCTTGTTTGAACTTTCCAATGTCGTAACATTCTCTTCAAGAACTCGTATTCTTCCATCCTTTTCTTTAATTTCTTTCTTTAATTCTTCAACCTTCCCTGAATCCTTATCATAAATATATTGAATAACTTCTCCAAGATGACTTTTTGATAATTTATCAGCAGAACTCTCTCCTTTCTTATTTCTAATGCGTAAATCAGCTCCCATATCAATCAATTTCTGAATAATTTTCACATTACCCATGTCAATTGCAGTATGTAAAAGTGTATTTCTATATGGGTCTCTATCAATTGTTTGATTGACAGAAATTGTTCCAGAAATAAGAATTTCCATTACAAGTTTTTCGTTATTATCAATAATCGCTGCATATAAATCTTCAATTGTATATCTTTCTACCCTAAGAACAGGGTTTGTAGTAGTGGTAGTTGAACTACCGAAAAATCCAGAGTAACGTGACATTTGAATATATAATAAAGAATTTTATAATTTTTTAAATCAATTTTTGCATTACGTTGTAAAATAAAATATTTACATAAATTATGAATTCATATGGACAAGCTGGACAAGATATATTCGCAAGTAAAGTGTGTAATAAAAAAAATGGGTATTTTTTAGAAATTGGTTCAAATCATCCAATTACACATAATAATTCATATTTACTTGAAAAAGATTTCGGATGGAAAGGAATTTTAGTAGAATATGATAATTCTTTTATTGAACAATATAAAATCTATAGACCAAATTCAATTTATTATAAATGATGCACGTAATGTTGATTACAGAGAGATTCTGGATAATAATAATTTCCCATCAAACATGGATTATTTACAAATTGACTTGGATGTTAACAATCGTTCTACATTAGATACATTAATTTTACTTAATAATACAGTTTTTGATAAATATAAATTTTCAACTATTACATTCGAACATGATATTTATACCGGTAATTACTTCGACACTCAAAATATTTCCAGAAATATTTTCAAACAAAGAGGCTACGAACTTGTTTTTCCAAATGTAAAAGTATTCTGGGAAAATGATTATAAACCATTTGAAGATTGGTATGTTCATCCAGATTTAATTGATAGAGAAGTTATTGATAAAATAAAAACAAATGAAAGTTTAACATCCAATGAAATTAAAAATATATTACTTACAACATTTCAAACCTAAAAAAATTGATTTAAATTTATTGAAAACATTTAGCAGTTATATTTCAAACATGAACAGTGAAATTGATAGATTCAATCTGCCAGACAAGATTATTGACTTGTTGACAATCAACCATGACCAGTTTTTTACAATTAGAGAACTTCATTCAGCACTTTATGAAAAATTTGATGAATTCAGGCGTTTGGATTTGAAAAAAGATTTAATCAGTCGGCTCAAAGTTACCTTTTTAACTATTGAAGGAGAATACAACAACATTTATCGTGTTGTCAAAGATGATAAACATTATCTTATTTGGTCTTTAAAAACCAAAGAAGAAGTTATGAAAGAAATCGGTGGCAAAACTACTAATCCAGTAAATATTTCTTCTGATAAGGACCCTGAGCTTGAAAAAGAATTGGATAATTTCTTGAGTGTGTCATCTGAAAAAGATTATGTCGCTTTAATAAAGCAATTTATTAATGATAAGAACATGTCATTTATGTATGATGAAAACTTCATGGATGGCATAAACCATCCAATCCATATTCTTATCAAAAATAATGAATACGATTTAATCAAGAAGTTGTATAACATTGCTACAATTGATTTTACAATTTTAAACAAAGATAGAAAGTCTTGTATTGATATCGCAAAGGAAGTCAATAATTTCAATATTCTTGAATTTATCTATGAAAAATATTATGAAACTAAAATTTCAAATTTAACAAAAGTGAATGATAATCTGAAAGAATCGCAGAGAAAGGCTTATGAACAGATTACAGAATTGACAAAGCAAGTTACTGCAATGAAAGAAGAAATCAAAATATTGAAAGTGGACGGTTACATAGAAACTATTAAATCAATTGCAATTGTTGTATTGTTTTTTATGTGTTTTGCTAAATAATTTATAAAATTACATTTCTTGAAATAATTCTTCAATATCACCTGAACCAATATAAACTGGCATTCCAGTAAAAACAAATTTATTTTTAAATGCTTTTATCCATATATTTGGGTCAAATTCTTGTTTTTTGAAAAATTCAATAACATCATCATTTTGAAGTAATCCTTGAATTTGAAAAATATCAAAAATTGTTTCTTTTGGTTGCATTTTTAAATGAAATAAATTTCTCATTGAATAATCAAATAATGCAGATGTAATTGCTAATTTAATTTTTAAATCATATTCACAATCATTTATTATATTATTCATTTTGTTTAATATAACAAAGTTTTTACAAATATCTTGGAAATTTTCTCTGGGATACATTATTGGTTCTTTGGTATATTCTATTTTTTTGTCTTCATAAAATAGAGCGATATGAGGATTTGTTTTAATAAATTCTGGATAATGTCTACAATCACATATACCAAAAATATTTCTTCCCCAACATATTTCATTTTCGTCACAAGAACATTTTTTTAATTCCTCAGATTCTTCTTCATCAGAAGAATCATTATATTCTCCTTTTGCAATTTTTTTAAAAAAACGAATAGCCATATCATATATTTCAGTCTTTTCTGGATTTTTTTGAATCTGTTCTCTCAAATAAGGTTTAACTTTTTTCAAATTCTTCTTTTTGTACTTTTGTATAGCTTCCAAAACAATTTGATTTGCTTCAATAAATTTATTTGCCAAATCTTTCTTCATTTCATCATTTGGTTCCTCATGAAAGTTATATTCTGCAAAAATTGATTCATTTGAAATATCATTTATTGCTACAAAATTATCCATTAATTTTGTAAATTTTTCCTCTGGGATTCTATCCCGAATAGCATTCATAGTATCATAAAAACGCGCTTGTTTGTACATTTTAATTATTCGTAATTTAACAATATTATAAATCAATTTTTTATTCTCTAACAAATAATGCAATGTCTTGACGTATGGAAACTGGATTGAATCCAAATTCTCCAAGAATTTCCAAAAATTCAACTTTCGTACAATATTCGTCAAATAATCTACAAATAGATTTTGCTAATGTTTTATCAATCAGAAGTGCATAAAGGTTTTCAAAAACAAAGTGAATGAGAGCAATTGCAAATATATTAGAATTTGCTTCTTTACCGCAAACTTGTGATAAATTAATCAAATTCATGATATTCATTCTAACAAATTCAAGTTCTTGTTTGTTAGTAATAATTTTAAGTTTAATTTTTAAATCAATTTCAATTGTCATGTTGTATAAAACACGTATAATTTGATTTTTCAATAAAAAACTTGAAAAATTTTTGCACTTCCGAAGTTTTACTAATGATGAAGCTGCACAAATTTCAGTTGGAGAACAATTACAGACACCAACTTTTGCTCTACCAATCATTACATGTTTGTAATTTTTCCAGATTGTTAAAAAATCTTTATTTTCTAATTTTTTTAGTTCATTTGAAACGCATTCTTCATATTCTTTCAAACAAGAAATCAAAGTTTCATATTCCTCCAGGGAAATATTATCTTTAATATCTTCTATCAACTGATAACTTTCTTTAACTTTATCCATTTTAAATCATTAATATATTATAATAAAAAAATCATTTTTTTTGTTGTTCCAAACTCATTTTGAGTTCTTGAACAATTTTATCTAATTTAATATTTTCAATAATAATCATATTAATTAATTCATCATTATTTTCTCGTAAAATTGCCGTTCTTCTAGTATTAAATGTAAAGTCAACAAATATAAAATTCTTTAATGTCATTTTTATTCCAGCTGATTTCAAACCTTTATATCTATCGATAATAAAATTTAAAAATTTATATATTGAAAATCCAGATGAAAATGCTGTTAATAACCATGTTGTAACAAGAATCGCTCTATCAACATTATTCATACAATACCATCCATCAATATTCCAATTTTGGCTGGGACAAATTTTACAGCTTATTGAACCTTCTTTATCAGTAAATTCAGCATTTGGACATGGAGTACATGCTCCAGATTCAAACAAAGAGAATGTATTTTTTGGACATATTTTTGCTTCAATTGAACCAAAAGGACATTGATATCCACCCTTACATGGTATTCCTTTATTTGAGCCTTCTGGACAATAACTTCCAATAGGACAAGGAAAAGGTACAGAAGAAGATATTGGACAATAACTTCCTGGCGGACACAATAATTTATTTTGAGCTGAGAATGGACAATAATATCCAGGAGGACAAGGAGTTGATAAACTAATTGTTCCAGCTGGACAATAAAATTCTGCAGGACATGGAATAGCACTTGAAGCTGAAATATTTTTATTGCAATATGTTCCAGGAGGACAAATCTGGCAATCATTTATTGATGTTTTTCCAGAATAAGGATTATATGTTCCAGATGGACAATGTTTTGGTGAACTCATTTTTATTTCATCACAGAAAAATCCTGGAGGACATTCTGTTTGAATAAAAGAGCCAGATGGACAATAATAACCAATGCTGCATAATGCAACACAATCACCTTCAGCTCCAGAACCTGGAATATAACATCCAGGTGAACTTGGTATTGGTACTGAAACTGCATTTCCTGAGCAAAAAAAACCAGGAGGACAATTTGTACATTGATATGCACCAATATTGGAATATGTTCCAGATGGACATTGTGCACAAAAATTAATTTCAAATAAAAAGTAAAGACCAGCATTACAAGAAGAATATACATTAACGATTGCTAATGGATTATTATTATTATCAAGACCACCTGCAAAAAAAGCCAAACCATAATTTTCCAATGATGTACCCGCTAAATTATACGCAGGTTTTTTTAGTTTCGTTTGATAATTAGTTGGAATAATTTGAACAGTATCTATTGGTAAATTTGAATTCAAGCCTCCAGCATAAAAACTTAAAAAATTTAATGATGTAGAAGCAAATAGATATAATGGAGTAGATAATACAAAACTTGGATATATACAATTACATCTAATATCATATACATCAATACTACCTGTAAAGGCGATTGAATTAATAAAACCGCCCGCAAAAAAAATAAATTCAAAATTATTTGATATAGCAAAGTAAACCCTTGGTAATGACATATTTAAAACAGACCAAGTATTTGAAGTATAATTAAAAACATCAACAATATTTGATGGGTTGAAATTAATGTCATAACCACCTGCAAAAACTACAATCCCAAAATTTGGAAGTGAAGTTGCCAATAATAAATACCGAGGTGATGATAAATAATTATATGAAACACTGTTTGTATTTGCATTATATATTAGTACAGATTGTAAAAAATTACCACTATTATCAGAACCACCTCCAGCAAAAACTAAACCTTGTAAAGGTAATGAACTTACTCCTGGTGCACAAATTCCATTGGGAATATAAGGAAGATTATTCCATGTATTCGTATTTGCATTATATATGCTGAATAGTTGTGAACATGGTGAACAAGGGGAATATTGAGAACAACCTCCTATAAAAAAAGCTAGACCATGATTTGGTAAAGATGTTGCTGCCGCAGCAGTAACTGCCTGGCTCAAATAAGATATTCTCCAAGAATTCGAAGTAATATTAAATATATCAACAACATTAAAAAGATTTCCTTGATTATCATCTCCTCCAGCAAAAAATACAAGTCCTTGTTGAGGCAATGATGTTGATGCAATTTGTTGTCTTGCAACACTTAATGGTTGTATATTTAATATTTGCGAATAAGCAAAATGAATTAATAACAGATAAAGTATCATTTATGTTATAAAATTTAAACTCATTTATTTATCAATTTTTCTTTCAATTCCAAAACAATTTGTTCGAGTTCATTGTGTTTTTCTTGAGCATTTTTTATTTTATTAATTAATGGAATATTATCATAAAATGTTTCAAGCATGAATGATTTGTATTTTATTGCTTTCTCTAAAAAGATGAAATTTTTGATATTTATCAAAACATCTCTATCTTTCATTTTCTGGATTCTTTGTTCAACAAAATTATATATTTTCCAGAATGAAAATGAAACAGAAAATACAGTAAAAATCCATCCGATAACAAATATCCCTCTTTTTATATTTCCCATACAATACCACCCTTTTAAATCAAATCTGGAAAATGGACATTCATCACATTCAATCGCTCCTTCTTTAAGTGTAAATTGTCCAAAAGGACATTGCGTACATGACCCTGAACTAGGTAATGAAAATGTATTTTTTTGACATATTCTTTCACTAAAAGACCCAAATGGACATTCATATCCTCCTCTACATGGAATACCACTTGATGAACCTTTTGGACAATAACTACCAATAGGACAAGGAAATGGTGTTGATGAAGATTCTGGACAATAAAATCCAGGAGGACATTCATTTAAAATTGTTGTTGAATATGGACAATAAAATCCAGGAGGACATGCAGTTAAATTTACTGATCCACTTTTACAATAATATTCAGCTGGACAATTTATTGGAAATAATGTCCCAATTGGGCAATATTTACCAACTGGACATGATAAACAATCATTAATTGAAATACTTCCAGTGTTCGAATTATATGTACCAAGCGGACAAATTTTAGGTGATGACATAGATATAGTATCACAATAAGTTCCAATGGGACAAATTATTTGGTTAATAGAACCTTTCGGACAGTAGTATCCAGGAACACTGGTTGAAGGACAATTAAAAAAATTTCCAGAATTTGGGGAATAACATCCAGCTGGCATAGGGATGGGATTTATTGTTCCTTTATTTGGACAATAAAATCCTGGAGGACATTCATTACATGTAAAAAGATTTCCAGGAGAATAATATCCAGGATTACATTTATTACAAATATTAGAATTTATTAGATTATTTGATGTTCCTGATGAACAAGATGTAAAAACATCTATAGTTGAGTAAATATAAAAATTGCTCAATCCTCCTGCGAAAAATACAAAATCTTTTCCTGGAATATTAATTGCAGTTAAAAGTGTTCTGGCAATACTAAGATAAATTATTTTTTGCATTCTTCTAACTACATCCAAAACAACTACAATATTTAAAGGATTTGTATAAATATCTTGTCCACCCCCGATAAATACTAGATTTTTGTCTGGTAAAGAAGTTGCACTTGAAACTGCCAAATAAGGGATTTTATCGTAAAAACCAAATTTATTTGAAGAAGCATTAAATATTTCAACAGTAGTAATAATTTCAGTGCTACCACAATATTGACCAGCATTTGCACACCCTCCAGCAAAAAATACTAATCCAGGTAATGTTGTTACTGCTAAATTATATCTTTGATAAATTAATGATGCATTTGTCCATGTGTTTGTCATAGAATTATATATATCCACAACTGAAGATGGATTGCTATTTTTATCTTGACCTCCAGCAAAAAATACAAATTCTTTTAAAGAAACACCAACAAGATTATATCTGGATAAAGATAAATTTGCAATACTCCATGTATTATTATTTATATTGTAAATATCAATCCTTTGAATAACATTGTTATTATTATCTAGTCCTCCAGCAAAAAATACTAATCCTATATTATCAATCGCAGCTGTACCAAAATATGCTCTTGGAATGGACATTTGTATAATTTTCCAATTTAAGCCATCGAACATATCAACACTTTGCAATGCATTGAAATTAATATTAGAACCTCCTGGGAAAAATGCTATGTTCCTACATGTTATAGCAGTAAAATAATATCTACTTGTTGATAATGATGCAGTTGTCCATTTATTTGATGTTACATTGTAAATATCAACAGATGAAAATACAATGTTTTGTAAGTTGGCACCTCCAGCAAATAAAATAGTATCTTTTAAATATGTTGATGAAAGACCAGCATTTGGTTGTGATAAAGATTGTAAATTTAAAATTTGAGAGAAAACGCTCTCAAAAAATAAAAGCAAAATGAATATTATCATATTATGATTGTAAATATTTCAACTATACATTATATCAATTTTTATACGTATTGTTCCTTCAATGTATAAATTATTTTTTCTAATTCAATATTTTTATTGTTAATTATTTCTATTTTTTTTTCAATACTTCCTTCGTAATCAGATTCTTCTAATAAATATTTTTTTGGTATAAAAATGAGGTTATACAACGTAATTTTTATATTTTCTTTTTTTAATCTTAAAATACGTTCTTTTAAGAATGAATAGAATTTCCAGACAGAAAATAATGATGAAAATGCAGTAATAATCCAACTACCAACAAATACAATTTTTTCAATTCCAGTCATGCAAAACCATCCTTCCATATTCCAATTTGAGATTGGGCATTCCTGGCAAGATGTTGAACCATCTTTTAAATTAAATTCTCCATAAGGACAAGGTGAGCATGAGCCAGAACTAACAAGTGAAAATGTATTTACTGGACAAATTGTCTGATTTTTTGAACCAAACGGGCATTGATATCCACCATCACAAACAATTCCTTTATCAGCTAAAGGTGGGCAATAATTTCCAGAAGGACAAGGAAGAGGAACTGATGAGCCTTCTGGACAATAAGAGCCAGATGGACATTTTATTATTTCTTTTGTAGCAAAAGGACAGTAATATTTACCTGGACATTTATTCATAAATAAAGTTGAGCCAGCTGGGCAAAAATATTCTGCTGGACAAGGCAAAAAACTTGTTGCCCCAATCTCCAAATTACAATAACTTCCAACTGGACAAGGAGTACATGCTGAAATACTTGTACTTCCAGAAAAAGGATTATATGTTCCAGGAGGACATAAATTTGGTATAATAGATGAAGAAATATTACAAAAAGTACCAGGTGGGCAAATTTTTTGATTAATAGAAGCTTCTGGACAATAATATCCAGGCATACATTCATTTGGACATTGCTCTTGACTTCCAGGAATAGGAATATAACAGCCTGCTTGTCCAGGTAAAGGTTGGGATGTCCCGTAATTTGGACAAGCATAACCGGGAGGACATTGTTTGCAAGTAAATGACCCAATTGTTGAATATGTTCCTGGGTTACATACTTGACAATAATAACTATTATTTCCAAAAATATATTTACTTTCGCCAAGTAAATCTCGATAAGAGCCTTCATAACAAATATTAAAAATTGTTACTGTAGAAATTACTTCATTATTATTTATACCTCCTGCAAAAAATACCATATTACTATTTGGTAAAGAAGTTGCAGTTAAATAATTTGATGGTTGGTTTAAATAAAGTTGAAAATAAAATATTTTATTTTGGTAAATAAATACTTGATAAACTATATTTATCTGATTTCCGAAACAATCATTTCCACCACCAAAAAAAGCAAATCCCAAATCTGGTAAAGATGTTCCAGCTAAATTGTTAAAACAAATATCAAAAATATTATTAAAAACTAATATTTCATTTGAAGATACATTGTAATATTCAATAGATTTTGAGGCTTCAATTGAACAACATCCTCCTGCAAATAATGCATAATCATGCAAATATGCAGTGGCAAAAAACTTTCTTGGAATATTTAATTTATCAATTGTCCAATTTCCTGATGAACTATTGTAAATATCAATTACATTTGATGATTCTTTGTTTTTTAGTTCTCCACCTGCAAAAAAAGAGAGACCATATTTTGGAAGAGATATTCCTCCGATAAAGCTCCTGGGGACTGACAATTTTGCAGTAGTCCAATTATTTAATTTTGAATTATATATATCGATTATATCAGAATAATTACCATCAAATCCACCAGCAAAAAATGCGAGTCCTTCATTTGGTAATGAAGTTGATGCACAACAACAACGTTCATTTGATAATTTTGCGGTATGCCATTGATTATTACTAAAATTAAAAATATCAACTGTATTAAATCTTTTTCCAAGAAATACATTAGTTCCCCCTGCAAAAAAAGATAATCCAGGTAATGATGTGGCAGTTAAATAAGACCTTGGCACCGATAGAGATGCTGTTGTCCAGGAATTACTTGAAGAATTGAAAATATCTATTCTATCATAAGAATATAGAAAAGTATTGTCTAATCCACCAGCAAAAAATAACAATTCATTATTTGTTGTTGAACTTAAAAGTGCTCTGGGAATTGTTAATGTTTGTAAATTTAACACTTCACCAGAAACAATTGTAAAAAATATAATAAAATATATCATGTTGTTTCCATGATTCAAATAATTGTTAAAAATTATATCAATTTTTCATATATTCTAATAATTTTTCGTAATTCCATTCTGGATAATTTTCAATATAATATATTGCTCTTTCAATTTCCAAATATTTTTCAATCAACTCCTTTTTCATATTATAACTCTTAAAACTTGATATTTCACCATCAAAACCCTTTCTTACTAATGATGGATGTTTATTATCTATTACAAAATAATCATATTCAATACAACTTTCATTAACATAAATACAATATTTGGATATTATTTTATCTGGCCTATTTTTGTTAAACCATGAATTAAAATAATTTGGCATATTTTTTATAGATTTGAAAAAACTTTGGCGATATCTTAAATTACAATTTCTGTTGTCTAATGGGTTTTTATTTATATGAAAAATTGGTTGATTTTTTAAGGATTCTTTTAATGTGCGATGCATTACTTTTTGAGGAAAACCGATTCTATTTGAACTAACAACTATGTTTAATTTTTTACTATAAATCCAGATTTCTCTTTCACCATTTTCTCGAAATAATATTTTGTCTATATCATTGATTGAAATATAAACTAATTTCGAAGGACGACATAACATTGCATAATATATTTTTTCAATTTGTTCAGAATCATCTCTGACTAAGCAATATGGGTTTATTTCTTTCCATGCATTTTTTCCAATAATAGGGACAAATGGATAATATGAATTAATTATATATAAATTTTTTTCTTGTAACAATTTGAATAACTCTTCCATTTTTCATTTATAATTTTAATATATTTAAATTATTTTTTTCAAGAAAATATAACATGTCCAGTAATATCTATTCTAGCCTCATTCATACCCTTAAAAAAATACAATCCATATTCACCCTTCCTTGAATTCAATTTTATAAAATATTCTTGTCTCCTATTCTTTATTTCATCCTCTTGAATTATCGTTATCAAATTACTTAAACATTCATAAATAACAGCCCAAAAATTTGTCTGCAAATTATCTAAATTAGCCAGTAAAATACCTCTTAAAACCTCCCAAATCTTCCTGGCATTTTTTTCTCTACTTGAAATTTTTGATTTTTCTAAAAACTGACTTTGCCAGTTTAATTCAAAAACATCATCCAATAAACCCATCTTTTCCAACCTGGAATACATCTTTTTTGCTTCCATCTCCAAAATATCTTTTCTTGGTTCAACCTCAGCCAATACCTTCAAAACCTCTCCCAACTCAAATCTCGGCTCCAATACCAAAATATTTTTATACAAAAAATCACTTATCTCTTTTACTCTTTCTGGATGTATATTTAACATATAATAATTTTCCAGTAAAAATGCTGAACTCTGTCTATGTTGCTCTGGATTTTCCTTGAATTTTTTATAATAATATTCCAAATTTTCTTTTATTACATCTTTATCAAAACTATATAATTTCGAAAAACGAATTACATCACCAATAGTTCCCAAATTTCTTACATCTTCTGCCTTATCAATTACAACATGATTATCAATAAAAGCATACGGAATAAAAGTCTTATAATGTTCCTTAAAAAATCTAGCTACATCAACTTCCAATAAATTTTGAGATTCCTGGGAAAATAAAGTATCATAAATAGGACATATAATTTTGTGAGTTTTATATGCCAGAAATTTACCATTAGATACTCCTGCCTTATTTAATAATGACTTCTTCAATTTATCCCAACTTATGCTATGAAAAACTTCTGGCAAATAAGTTGCTCTCCCAGAAGCAGATTCTACTATTAAACCATATTTGTCATTATTAAATATTTCTTTATTATTCAAAACTGTTTCTGGATTTAATAGAGGTAGTAACATCAAACTAATTTCTATAAATGCATTAGCATCTTGACTTAAATCCCTTGGAAAATATGTCCGACGATTATCCTGGAAATTTGTATTATAAGATAATTCTTCTATTTTTTTTATAATTTTATCTTTACTAATAGACATATGATTATCATCCCAATAACCTAAACAACCATGGATATCTTTTGGCCATGAATTTAATTTTTGACTACGATTTATAGTTGTAAAAACACCAAATATTTCTTTATCTGGAATATCTTTTAAAGAATTTTTTTCAATAAATTTTTTTACATTTTCAGATGTTTTTATATCAAAAGCGGAAAAAACTGTTAAAATATCAATCATTAAATTTTAATAGAAAAAAATAAATTTTTGTAAAAATCTAATTAAATAAAACTTAATATAATATAAAAAATGAATCAAGTTATTTTAAACTTAGGTTTTGAAATTATTTTTAATGAAATTCCAGGAAATGCAATAAAACCCCCAATAATTTCTTTATTTAAATTTAATACAAAAATTTCAAATATTTATTCAATTGCAAAAATTATTGATAACATTGAAAAGCCAGATTTAAAATTAAATATTACAATTAAAAAAGATAAACACTTTATTTATTTTCTAGAAATACAAGGATTACAGGAATATAAAGATTATATTTGTAAAATATTTAAAGTTGAAGATGATTCAATAATAAATTCTTGTTATGTTATTGCAATTAGTGAAGATAAATATAATTTTGATAAAATGCCAGAATTAAAATTAAATTTATTCAAAGATGATAAGCCAGTTAATAAATGTTTCTTTTATTGTCATAGAATAAATACATCAGAAGAATTAAATTATGTTGAAAATAATTTTGGTGTGGAATTAGATTTAAGAGATAAAGGGGATGAATTAATATTAGCACATGACCCATTTACAGATGGAGAATTATTTTCAAATTATTTAAAAAATTTTAATAAAAAATCAATTATTTTAAACATAAAATCAGAAAGAATTGAGCATAAAATTCTAGATTTATTGAAAGAAAGAGGTATTGATGATTATTTTTTTCTGGATTCAAGTTTTCCAATGATTTATAAATTAAGCAAATTTGGAGAGAAAAATATTGCTATAAGATTTTCTGAATATGAACCACTTGATATGGTAGAAAAATGTAAGGATATGGTAAAATGGGTTTGGGTTGATTGTTTTAAAAAATTTCCATTGAATAAAGAAAATTATCAAAAAATAAAAGAATGGGGATTAAAAATATGTCTTGTAAGTCCAGAATTACAGGGTCATCCAGTAGAAAGAATAGAAACTATAAAGAAATATATTTTTGAAAATAATATAGAAGTTGATGCGATATGTTGTAAGTATTATAATGTTGAAAAATGGCTACAATTGTAATTTTCCCTTTGGGAAAATTACTTCGGACCCATAAAGGGTCCTCAGTTCGGGCAAAAGCCCTCACGTTCTACTTTTCATTTACACCAGAATATTTATAATTTATGAAGTAAAATGACAAAGAAATTATAACTTAGAAACATATAATTTTATTATAATTTAACTTGTGAGCATGGCCATGCGAACCGAGGACCCTTTACGGGTCCGAAGTCATTTTACTTCGTAAAATGATAATGTGAGGGCTTTTGCCCGAACTGAGGACCCGTAAAGGGTCCGAAGTCATTTTACTTCGTAAAA
>Ga0194123_10000452_pt1 | contig 76842 bp, 69 predicted proteins | sample TA2MahsurfametaG_5_FD_155479 | JGI IMG/M metagenome (GOLD analysis project Ga0194123, IMG submission 155479) | Freshwater microbial communities from Lake Tanganyika, Tanzania - TA2015023 Mahale A surface | ecosystem: Environmental > Aquatic > Freshwater > Lake | place: Tanzania: Lake Tanganyika... | reverse complement strand
GCCAGTACTGGGCGACCGACGCGTGAGCCACCGAGTTCGAGTCGACATTGGCGACGACGTGGACCGACACCGCCATCGCGACAGCGAAAAGGCTGAAAATGCGTAGAGATCGAACCGGCACCATGACCCCTGCTCAGGTAACAAGACCCAGTGTAACGATGTGAGGAGGTTTCAGCCAGAAGGCGGCACCCAATCTCCTCCGGCGATCGATCACACGGCCCGAGTCATCTGGATGAACTGGCCGATGAGCGCGGTGACCGCTTCGGGGGCGTCCTCCTGAAGGAAGTGGCCGACACCGGGCAGCCGTGTCACCGGACCGTCCGGCCAGAGCCCCTTGAACATCCCGATTGCCATCTCGGTCGGGACAGCCCTGTCCTCTTCGCCGTGGATGTACATCGCGGGCAGGGCCTGGATCGCGGGCACGTTGCCCATGTTCTCGAGGAACAACTCGAACACACCGGCGGCTCCGATGCTGGCGGGGAAGGCGAGTGCACCCTTGCAGTCGGCCGGAGTGGGGAACGGTGCGGCGTAGGCGCGCACCCATGTCTCGTTCACGATGTCGGCCCGCTCGAATCCGATCCTCTTCATCACCGACAGGATCGTCGCACCGAGATTCGACAACGTCTTGTGTGCCTCGTCGGTCTGCACCCACTTGAACCACGGATAATCAGAGACGAGCGGCACGCCCTCGGGTGGGCGACCCGGCACTCCGGTGTTCATGTAGCAGAACCGGGCGAACAACTCGGGTCGGCGGAGCGAGAGCATCGCACCGATCGGCCCTCCCCAGTCCTGGGCCACGAGCGTGATCTTGGTGAGCCCGAGATGATCGATCAGTCGCTCGAGATTGTCGACGTGGTCGCGGATCGTGAAGTCGCGATCCTGGGGTGTCTCGCTCTTGCCAAAGCCCATGTGATCGGGGATGACGATGCGACCGAATCCCCGGAGCGGGGCGACGAAGTTGCGGTAGAGATAGCCCCAGGTCGGCTCCCCGTGGAGCATCAGGATCGGGTCGCCGTCACCCTCGTCGACGTAGTGCATCGCGAACCCGTTTCCATCGAAGTAGTGCGGCGCGAAGGGCCACGTGCCGTCGAATGTCTCGCCTGCGGGGATCACCGGTGAACTCTTCCACAGGAGAAGTGTGCGGCCCGGATGGGCACGGAAGACCGTCAGTTTCTCTCCCAGCCCGCGCGGGAGGCGAACAGTCCGGTGATGACCGAGCTCATCCCTGTTCTGCCTGATGTTCGTTAGCCTCTTCGGGGTGAAAGGACCCGTTCAGTACAGACTTGTCACTGCCACCAGCCTGCTTCTCGGAGCCGTCTTCGTGTCGACAGGGGTGCCATCCGCCGGCGCCGTGGCCACCACGGTCTTTGCCAACAGTTCCACCGGTGACGACAGCACCGGCAACGGGACTGCAGGAAGTCCCTTCCAGACGTTCCACAGGGCGTACACCGCTGCCTCGTCCGGTGACACCATCGACCTGTCAGGCACCTTCACGTGGACGAACGCGGGCGAGACGGGCGATGTAGTCGGCACCGGCTACACCATCGCGAAGAACCTCACCATCACTGGACAGTCGCGCTCCACCATCGTGCAGGCGGCGTCCACGCGCAACACGGCCGACCGCATGGTGTTCTACATCGCGGCAGGTGCAACCGTCACGATGAAAAACATGACCGTGCGCCACGGAAAGGTGGTCGCGGCGGGTCACGGTGGCGGTATCACCCTCTACGGCCAGTACTGCGGCACGGCAGGTGGTTGCGCAGGCACCACCGGTGTTCTGACGCTCGACCAGGTGGACGTCACCAGAAATGACGCCGCAACTGCACTGAACTCGTTCACCTACCACCGGGCAGGCGGTGTGATGCTCCAGGAGAACGCCAACCTCACCGTGACGGACAGCAACATCGAGGACAACAGCTGCACGTGCAAGTACTACGCCGCAGGCGGCATCTACGGCGGCATGCAGTCATCCACCATCACCATCACCAACTCATCGGTGTCGCTGAATACCGTGAACAGTGACGGTGGGTCGAGTTATCCCTACGACTACACGTCCGTCGCCGGCGGTCTCGCAATGCAGCGTTTTGGAAAGATCACCATCACGAACAGCACTTTCTACGGCAACTCCACCAACAACTACGCGGGTGCCATGTCGCTGTACTACCAGAACCGCGGCGCGCGCCTGACGAACGTCACTATTGTCGGCAACTCGGCCTCGCTCGGTGCTGGCGGCATCCTCTGGAACCAGCTGTACACCGGTGGCAACTACGACCTCCGCATGAAGAATGTCCTGCTTGCAGACAACACCGGGGTCTCCGCGGCCGCCAACGACTTCTACGCGAAGGACTCAACCAGCGGCTCGGCCGTTGTTGCTACCCACTCGATCATCGAGGCGAGCACCAACAAAGTGTTCTCCGGCACCGGCATCATCACCGGGAACCAGGCATCCCTGAATCTGGATTCAGCCATCGCTCTCAACAACGCCGCAAAGGGATCGCGCACATTGGCACTCCTCTCGGGGAGCGTCGCTGCGGACGCGGGTGACTCCGCCGCTCACGGCAACGCGGGGAGCACCGTCACCCCGCCAGCAACGGACCAGCGTGGATTCAGCAGGGTCGGCACCTACGACGTCGGTGCCTATGAGTACGGTGCGACGGCCGCTCCGACGACCACTGCCGCTCCGACGACCACTGCCGCTCCGACGACCACTGCCGCTCCGACGACCACTGCCGCTCCGACGACCACTGCCGCACCAACAACAACAACAACTGTGGTGACGTCTACATCTGTCGCTCAGTCAAGTCAGACTCTTCCGGGGGCAAGCGTTCCTGTTGTGATCAACTCCACCCCTGCATCGGTCGACAACACCATCGCGGTCGATGCCGGTGCCACCAGGGCAACGGTGCCGCCGCTCGTGCGGAGCACCACTGACGTCCTGGCACAGGGCCGCGCGCCAACCAGCACGGTGCCGCAGACCACCACCACGGTCGGTGCTGCGTCAACCTCTGGTGATGCCCCCGAGCCCCCGTCGGTGGAACCCGGCGAGGCCGCCACGTTGATGGATGGTGTCGACGTGGACACCACCCTCACCCGTCTGAACAATGAACTGATCATCACGGCAGGTTCGTTGAGGATGGTTGTGGTCGGTATTGCCGATGATGGCTCGGTACTCGAGCTCGATGATGACGGGAACATTCGCCTGAACCAGACCCGCACGCTCCGGGTGGAGTTGTCCAACCTGGCGGTGGGTGCCACGGTCGACATGTGGCTGTTCTCCGACCCCACCCTTCTTGATTCGTTCGTCGTGGGTGATGACGGGGCCATCAAGTCACGCCTTGCCGTGAGCACCCAGATCCCTGACGGCAAGCACAGGCTGGTGGTGAGACAGGTGACCAGGACAAGGAGCGAACTGGTCCTGGCTGTGGGAGTGGTGCTCGGTCCCGAGTCGAACGGTGGCTCGGCGATCGGATGGATCATCTTCCCGCCGCTCGTTCTTGCTGCCGTGGCAGCCCTTGTGATCCCGGCCCGTCGCCGGCGCAACACGCGAGCCGCAGACGCCGGCTGACCAGCCACATCCGCATTCTTGGACGACGCAATGGAGCCCAAGAGGGGAATCGAACCCCTGACCTACGCATTACGAGTGCGAGGCGGTGAGACGGCTGGGGACTCTCTGGGTCAGAACTGCATACCTGTCGAATGACTGAGAGGCCCGGACTCACCCACGCGATTGTTGGACTGGCAGGGGATGTTCGATAGATGTTCGATGATTCGCGCCGGTCGGGATCGAAGTGGCCACGTTCAGCAAGGGGCCCATGTCCCGGTCGGTGCGAGTCTTGACGTACCGACCGGGACGGCTCGACGGTTCACTTCACCACGACACGTGCCGTGAAGTCGTAGGCCATCCTGCCCTTGCCGCCCTTGGCGCGGACGGTACAAGTTGCTGCCTTCTTCGGCGTGACGAACGCGTTCTTGGCGGCGTTGAGGCGACATCCACCCCGGACGGTCCATGTTGCTTTCGCCTTGCCGGGCTTGATCACTGACGTGAGGCGAACTGTCGCTCCGCGCTTGGCCACGAACGACGGCTTCATCGGTGTCGTGTAGTCGGAGGCGGTCTCGGGTCGTCCATCGACGAGGACTGAGAGGCTGACAGCCGAGGCTGGCGACAGGTTCTTCACGGTGCAGATCAACCCGATGGTGGTGCAGATGCTCTTTCCGGAGACGTCTACGACACTATGCATCGCCCCGTCGAACGGTGAGGAGAATCTGACGACCAGCTGGCGGTGTGCGGCACGCACGGAGGTGACAGCAACACGACCATTCGGTTGTGCCGGAGCCGGCACCACCAATTCAACTTGAGCGGTGATCAAGTCTTCAACTTGAGCGGTGATCAAGTCGGCTCCCTCGGAGGGGACCGATATCGCCGGGGTGACAGGCATGGCATTCAGCGTGTCGGTGAGTTTTCTGACCTTGCGCTGTCCGAGAGTGATCTTTCCGTTGCGCTCCATCGCCACCGCACCCGACCCGACCGTATTTCCTGTGAGAGTCGCCGGGTTTTTCATCAGCAACTGGAGACCCGTCGGTGTTCCCACGATCGACGAGATGATCGACGACTTCGTGCCGGTCGACGGCAAGATCGGCCCCACGCCACCACGCTGTTCCATGGACGGGGTCGAAAAGCTAACCACCTGACGCACCGTGCGGTCGTAACCGAACAGGGTTCCGTTACTGATCGCGAGACTGTTCTGGTGAACGTCGATCGTGGTGGCGGAACCCATCGTGTTGGCCATGGTTGCCTTGTCGATACGTGCCAACTTGCCCGAGACGATGGTGTACACCGCCGTCTCGTCGTCGACGAGGGGAGCACTCACGATGTTCTGGCGCGCCTCGGGGGTGTGACACCCGACGTTGACCGGCGTACACCACCCGGCTTCGATGCCGGAGTACGCGATGCTTCCGTCTGTCATGTTCAGCCTCGCAACTGCGTGTTGACCAGCGCTGGTGTTGAAACCACCCGGCGTGAACACGACATCACCGTCGACGACGAATGTCCTCGTGGCAGCCCAAAAGTCTTGCCGGACGCTGAGTGGGGAGACCTCGTATGTGTATCGCCGGAATCCAGTCTCGATGTCGTAGGCGGCAAACACTTCGGTTCTGTCGGAAAACTCGGTCACCAGAATTGCCGAGTCACCGACAGCCAAGGAGCCGGCCTCGTTACTGACATCGAGCGACCATTCGCGGTCGCGTTCGAGAGTGGCCAGATTCCAACGCATGACTCTCTTGGAAAGTTCCGTTGCTGAATAAGTGAATGCGTAGAGCCAACCGTCATGGATGTCGATGTCAGGCCCCACCGACCGATTGAGGGCGGCGAGACCGTCGTCGAACTCGATCTGAGTACCACGGTCGTCAAAGACGATCAGCCGTGAATTGGTCGACGTCGGGTACAACCCGTATGTGCTCGGCCATGCGATTCGTCCCTCGGAGGCCTTCAGTTCGAAGCGTGACGAATGACCGCGGACGAACGAGAAATAGTTGAGATCGAAGTGCTGTGTCACCTCCTGATTTGTCGAGTTGGTGACGGTCCTGCTCAGAGCGCTCGGGAGTTCGGTGAGAGTCTCGGGAGACAAGCGTGTCAACCTGTATGCGCTCACTCCGCCGTTATCCACAAGGTTCCCCAAGTAGAGGGCGTCACCGATCCGTACCATGCGACGGTCTGCGCACGTTCCTGGTTCCACTGTGGGCGCGTGACCGGTTCCGACCTGCGATCCGGTGCGAATCTCGTAGGCACGCACCATGACAGGATCTCCCGGCATGCAGCTGCCGACGTAGAGCCGGTCGCTGATGACGGCGACTCCGTGCAAGGGACTGAACGCGGAAACGTGCGAAGTGCGGGCGAAGACGCTCCCGGCATCGCCGGTGGAGGGCACCGCGACGAAGGCGTGACGACGCACCTGAGTGCTGCCTTCTGTCGTCCACTCGAGTTCGAAGTGCGCGACGGTTGAGGAACCGTCTGTGAGAAGAACTGTCGGTGTTTTATCGCAGATGCTCTGTGCCGTACAGACGCTCGCATGGAAGCGGGTACCGAAGTCGGTCAGGCGCTTCGTGCGCATGTCGATCATCTCCAGTCGTCGGCGGTAGACCGCGTCGAGGTTCGTGCGGAAGTCGGCGTTGAAAATAGGCGAGATGTAGATCTGGCCATCGACGACGTTCTGGGTGATGAACCCGTTTGACACCGACGGCACGTAGAGAGAAGTGAGGTCTCGCCCCATCTGGCGATCGAGAACACGAATCGATTGCATGTGTACACTACCGGGGCCTTGGGTGAAGTGGCCCGGGGGCTCGATGTCCGCAGTGCTCGCGACGAGTGTGTCAGTGGTGTCGTCGGTCCAGAGGCTGGTCACCATTGGGTATGGGGGGAGGCCGGTGATCGTTTGGGCCATCGGCGTGAGGACCGGATCGTACGGGAGTCGTTGGCCGTTCTTGTCGATGCGAATGATGAAGCGGGGGCGATCGAACATCGTGTTGCCGAGACCGGTGATGTTGCCGCTGATGTACCACCCGCCCGAGCCGTCCGGCTCGACGTCTGCGACATCTCCGTGGATGATCGGCATCGATTCGGGAACTGCCGAGTTCCACGGGTCGGCGGCATCGATGATTCCTGCACCGCCGACATAGAGACCGTCGACGGTTGGTCCGTATGTCGACAGCACGACCGACCTCTTGCTGACCGCGTCCCATTCGAAGTGGGAACCGGCACCGAACGATGACGTGATTCCCCAGGCAGCCTTGCCTGATGACGCGACCTGCACGGCGGCGTTGCGTGTCTTCTCCTGTGATCCGCTCCCGCACGCGGCAACGATGAGAAGCGCTCCGGCCAGCACGGCGCGGAACGAGTGTCGACGAAGCAATGACATGACTTCCCCTTCCGAAGGCCGAATCGCGATTCAGCCTCGGTCAATTCTTACACCACCATCTGACGGGGGGAATGACTCGGAAGTTCCCGATCTGCACCCGAACAACCGAGCTGCGTACAGGGAGGTCATTCCGGCGATGCGCCACCGGGTGAGTGAGGTGGCGTACTGCCTCACCCCTGAGTTGCCCTGACTGGAGCCCAAGAGGGGAATCGAACCCCTGACCTACGCATTACGAGTGCGTTGCTCTACCGACTGAGCTACCTGGGCGGACGGATCTTCAACTTACCGAGCAAACCGTGGGATCACCCACGGATCCGACCTCATGGGGTGACACCACCACGAACCATCGCCGGATCAGCCTCCGGTTCGATCCGTGCGAATCACGCTTCGGACCCGGTGTCGTGCCGCGAGATCGACATTCCGGCTCAGTGTCGGGCCTGCCACCCATCGTGGCGGATCCGATCACGCGGCCCCGGCAGGCGGTCAACTGAGCACGTCGCCCGGGACGGACGGTGCGGTGCGCGATGACTCCCGCCGGGTGATGCGCACGGCGACCCAGATGAAGACGAACTGGAAGGGGAGCCGACCCCACGAGACGAGTTGTTCGGTCCAGGCGCGGTCGCGCCAGTCCCATGTCATGTAGAGATTCGCCGGGTACACCGCGAGGAACAACCATGCGGCGGCCATCGCGCCGGCACGTCGGGTGGAGCGACGCAGGAGAGTCACGGAGGTCCCGATCTCGGCGATGCCCGAGACCCACGTCCAGAACCTCTCGCTCGGGGGCAGCCAGGGCGGCACGATCGCGTCGAAGAAATCCGGGTTGGTGAAGTGGCTCGCCCCGGCGAAGAGCAGAAACACCGCCATCGTGACTGCGGCGACGTCCTCCCACCGGCGCTCGTTCGTCCCGGGGGTCATGCGTTCTGTTCCTCGAGGACGAATTGAAGTGCGGCGTCCGACGACGGCGACGGCAACGACCAGACGAGGTCGCGCAACAGGATCGCCTCGTTCACGTTGAGCGCGAGGTGCCTCATCGCCGCGTGGATGCGCTCTATCGCGGACGCGTAGGAATCCGGCCGGAGGAGATCGGTGGAGCGCGCGATTTCGTCGCGGTAGACACCGGCCACCACCGAGAGACCGGCACGCAACTCGTCGGTGCGGTGGCGGCGGATCTCGCGCTTGTGGCGGTCCTCGAGCGCTTTCCTGCCGCCACGCTTGACACCCATCACCGCGAGCGTCTCCTCGCGGTCGGCGATCTCCTGCTCGTGCCGGCGCGTGAGCGGCTCGGCGGCTTCGTCCAGGAGAGCGAGCACCTGCTCGACGATCGCCATCACCGTCGCACCGCTGCCGTCGATGCGGTGGGGGATGTTGAGGAACACCGCACGGCGCGTCGCGAGATGCGGATCGGAGGCGAGCAGGGAGGCACGCACGAGGCTCCCACCCGCCGAGGCGGCCGCAGCCATTGCTGCCTCCGGATCGACGCCGCGCGAGACGAGCACATCGACGACGGTGGTCTCGTCGAGTGCGGAGAATTGGACCGTGACGCACCGGGACGCGATGGTGACGAGGGTGTCGATTGCCTGCTCGGCGACGAGCACGAAGTGGACCCCCGATGGGGGTTCCTCGATCGTCTTCAGCAGGCGCGCGGCGTTGGGCGACTCGAGGAGGTGCGCCTCGTGGATGATGATCACCTTGGTGGTCCCCTCGACGCCGGTCGTCGAGGCAACCTGGATCAGGTTGTCGACCTGTTCGGCCAGGATCGAGGCTCCGTCGCGGCGGATCTCGTGCACATCGGGGTGCGCGCCACGCAGCACGAGTGAGGCCGTGCGCTCATGCGGGTCGTCGGTGCCGCACAACAGGACCGATGCGAGGGCACGCGCCGCCTCGTCGGTGCCGCAGCCGTCGGGTCCGAGGAGGAGCCAGGCGTGCACCGGGCGCGTCGCCGACCGCGCGAGTTGATCCACCGCACGTGCCTGACCCTGGACTGTGTCCCACACGCTCTCCACGCCACTCACCCTATGCCCGGGGTGTCGGGGTCGCCTCGGTCACCGCGTGGGTGATCGGGTCAGAGGCGGGCCGAGACAGCCGCGACGATGGCCGCCTCCACGTCGTCCTTCGGCAGGGTGCCGTCGACCACGATCCACCGGTCGGGATCGATGGCGCGCAGTTCGGCGTAGCCCGTGTGGATCCGTGCGAAGAAGTCCGGACCCTCGCGCTCGAAGCGGTCGAGGTCGCGCTTCTTCAACCTCTCGGTCAGCACCTCCATCGGCACGTTGATGTACACCACCATGTCGGGGAGCCGGCCCTCCAGTGCCCACGTGGAGATCGAGAGCAGGATCTCCGTGCCGAGAAGACGACCGTGACCCTGGTAGGCGAGCGTCGAATAGATGGAGCGGTCACTCACCACGTGGCGGCCGGACTCGAGTGCGGGACGCACCACCTCGGCCATGTGCTGGGCGCGGTCGGCGGCCATGAGCAGCGCCTCGGTGCGTGCCGCCATCTCGGTCGACGCGGGGTCGGCGAGGATCCCGCGCAGGAGTGCGCCGATCTGCGTGCCACCCGGCTCGCGCGTGACCACGGCCCCGAGTTGTTCGCCGAGACGCTTTGCGTGCGTCGACTTTCCGCAGCCCTCCAGTCCCTCGAGGGCGATGTAGCGGGGCTCAGGCATCGGTGTCGTCCGGCGACGGAACTTCGTCTGTGGTCGGCATCGCTGCTGATTGCCGGGCAGTCTTCTTCGTCGCCGTCTTGAGGGCTGGTGCCCGCTTGGTCGACTTCTCCTTCACGCTCTTGTTCGCCGCGGCCTTCCTCGCTGGTGCAGTTTTCTTGGTTGGGGTTTTCTTGGTTGGGGTTTTCTTGGTTGGGGTCTTCTTGGTTGGGGTCTTCTTGGTTGGGGTCTTCTTGTTGCCGCCCTTTCGCGGTCCGGCCCCGTTCTCGGCGATGTAGTCGCGCCGCAGTTGCAGCAGTTCGTAGGCGCGCTCGTTCGTCATGACCTCCATGCGGTCGCCGCGCGTGAGCCCGGCGTTGACTTCTCCGTCGGTGACATAGTCGCCGAAGCGGCCCTCCTTGCCGACCACGGGCTTGCCGCTCACCGGATCGTCGCCGAATTCGCGCAGTGGCGGCTTGGCCGCGGCGCGACCACGACCGAAACTGCGCGGCACGGCGAGCAGCGCGAGGGCCTCCTCGAGGCCGATCTCGAGCAGTTGCTCCTCGTTCTGGAGAGACCTGCTCTCCCTGCCCTTCGAGATGTAGGGGCCGTACCGACCGTTCTGCGCGGTGATCGGCTCTCCATCGGCCGGGTCGAGCCCGACGGTGCGCGGCAGGCTCAACAACTCCAGGCACTGCCCGAGGGTCATGCGGTCCGCGTTCATGGTCTTGAACAAAGAGACCATCTTGGGCTTCTCGAGTCCGGGGGGCGGCTCATCCATCGTGCCCCACTGCACGTAGGCCCCGTAGCGGCCGGACTTCACGAACACCGGAAGACCGTCGTGCTCGCCGATCGGGGTGTCGCCCTTGGGCGCGGCGAGCAGGCTGACGGCCGTCTCCAGGGTCAACTCGTCGGGGGTCATGAGATCGGGCACGCTCGCGGTCTTGTCGCCGCAGCGCACGTAGGGCCCGTACAGGCCGGGCTTGACCACGACGTCCTCGCTGGAGTCCGGGTGCGCACCGAGGAGGAAGGTGTTGAGCGTGGCCGCATCAATCGTGTCGAGGTTGGTGGCCACGATGTTGCGGAGTCCTGGTTCGTCGTCACCACCGAAGTAGAAGGTGTGCAGCCAGCGCTCCTTCACCATCTCGCCACGGGCGATCGCATCGAGATCGGCGTCGACATCGGCGGTGAACTCGTAGTCGACGAGTGCCGAGAAGTTGTCGCGCAGCAACTTGATCACCGAGAACGCCGTCCACGTGGGAACGAGCGCGGTGCCCCTCTTCCAGAGGTAGTGCCCACGGTCGACCATGGTCGAGATGATCGAGGCCCATGTCGAGGGCCGGCCGATGCCCTTCTCCTCGAGGACCTTGACGAGCGAGGCCTCGGTGTAGCGGGCCGGCGGGGTGGTGGAGTGCGAGATCGCGTCCAGTTCGCCGACGGGAACGCTCTGGCCGACGGTCAGCGGAGGGAGGAGCAGCGAGTCCTCGTTGTCATCGGTCTCGTCCTCGTCGCGGGATTCCTCGTAGGCCTGTCGGTAACCGGGGAACTCGATGGTGGTGCCACTCGCGGAGAACTCGCAATCGCTGCGATCGGCGTCGGCCGCGGTGGCGCCGAGACGCACGCTCACCGTGGTGCCGGCCGCGTCGGCCATCTGCGAGGCGAGAGTGCGCTGCCAGATGAGCCGGTAGAGGCTGAGGTCCTGGCCGCGCAATTCGCCCGAGACCTCGTCGGGGGTGCGCAGCGGGAGCGCGGGCCGGATCGCCTCGTGGGCCTCCTGGGCGTTCTTGACCTTGGTCTGGTACACCCGCGGTCGCTCGGGCAGGTAGCGCCGGCCGTGCTCGTCGGCGACATGATCGCGGATGTCCGAGATTGCCTCGTCCGAGAGGGTGACCGAGTCCGTCCTCATGTATGTGATGAAGCCGCGCTCGTACAGGCCCTGGGCGATGGACATCACCTGCCGACCCGAGAGGCGCAGCTTGCGGCCGCCCTCTTGCTGGAGGGTCGAGGTGGTGAAGGGGGGCTTGGGTGCGGACCGGTAGGGCCTGGTCTCGGCCGAGCGGACCAGCAGATCCACACCCTCGAGCCCGGCACGCAGTGCCCCGGCGCGACCGGCGTCGAGCACCAGCACCGTCGATGCGGCGTCACCGACGAGCGAGAAGTCCTTTCCGAGCGCCACGCGCGAGCCGTTCACCGAGACCAACTTGGCCCGGAACGAGGGAGTCGTGGCGGTCACGGCCTCGAGTGAGAAGTAGTCGGCCGCACGGAACCGCCGCCTCTCCTCCTCGCGCTCGACCACCAGTCGCAGCGCGGGGCTCTGCACACGACCCGCCGACAGGCCGCGATTCACCCTGCGCCACAGCACCGGGGAGACCTCGTAGCCATAGAGCCGGTCGAGGACGCGCCGGGCCTCGGCGGCGTCGACGAGGCCGTAGTCGATCGCGCGGGGTGCCTCGACGGCGGCCTTGATCGACTTGGCGTTGATCTCGTGGAAGACCATCCGGAAGAACGGCACCCGCGGCTTCAATTGCTCGAGCAGGTGCCACGATATTGCTTCTCCCTCGCGGTCCTCGTCGGTTGCGAGATAGAGCGCGTCGGCCGACTTGAGCGCGGCGCGCAACTCGCGCACGACCGTCTTCCCACGATCGGTCAACTCGTAGGTGGGCTTGAAACCGTTCTCGACATCGACTGCCAATCCCTTGCTCGGGAGGTCGGCAATGTGTCCGACGGAGGGTCGGACGTCGAATTCCGGACCGAGGTACTGGGCGATCGTCTTGGCCTTCGCTGGCGATTCGACGATTACGAGGGACTTGGCCATGACCATTTCATCGCTAGGTGATCGGGACGGGCCTTGTCAAGGCATTCGGCAGAAATCGTTGTGCCAGCGTGGGAAACGACGGTGTGGCTCAGCGCGGCGGCGCACTCGGAATGTGGTGTGTGCCCTCCACGTCGATGCGCGGAAGCAGGCGCGCGAGTCGCTTGGGCATCCACCAGTTGCGGTCTCCCAGCAGCTCCATCGTGGCCGGCACGAGGAGCATGCGGACCACGGTCGCATCGATCAACACGGCCACCGCCATGCCGAGGCCGAACAGCTTCAACTGCCGGTCCGGAGCCAGCACGAAGGCGGCGAAGACGCACACCATGATGAGCGCAGCCGCGGTGATCACTCGGGCTGTCGCCGCCACACCGTCGGCGACACTGGTGTGGTTGTCGCCGGTGCGGTTGTATTCCTCGCGCATCCGCGAGAGCAGGAACACCTCGTAGTCCATCGAGAGACCGAAGACGATCACGAACAGGAACATCGGGGCCCACGCCTCGATTGGACCGGGCTTTCCCACCCCGATGAGATCGGCGAGCCAGCCCCACTGGAAGACCGCAACGATCACGCCGTAGGCCGATCCGATCGAGAGCAGGTTCATGAGCACGGCCTTGGCCGGAACCAGCACGCTTTGGAACACGGCCATGAGCAGCAGGAACGAGAGCAGGAGCACCACGCCGATCAGGAACGGCAGGCGACCGGCGATGTAGTCCGAGAAGTCGATGCCACTGGCGGTGAACCCGCCGATCAGCGCATCCACGCCGGTCGAGGGGATCACATCCTCGCGCAGTCGGTGCACGAGGTCGCTCGTGGCCTCATCCTGGGGAGCCCCCCGCGGGTACGCCACGACGAGTGCGACGTCGCTGTCCCCGAGGGGGACGGGCGCGGCGCTCACGACGCCCTCGGTCGCGGCGATCACCCTCGTGAAGCCGACGAGCGCATCCTGGTCGCGCACGGTCTCACCGGCCACGGCGATGTAGAGCGGGCCGTTGAAGCCGGGTCCGAAGCCCTCCGAGACGAGGTCGTAGGCGTCGCGGATGTCGGTGCCCTTCGGGAAATTGCCGTCGTCGCCGAAGCCGAGCCTCAACGAGAACATCGGCACGGCGAGAAGACCGAGCCCGATCGTCGACACGATCAGGGCACGCCACGGGTGGCGTTGCACCGCGCGGCTCCAGCGCCACCACGGGGTGTGCTGGTGCTCGTTCTGTGCCCGGTGGGGCAGCGGTGCACGCAACCACGGCACGGCGAGGCGCATCACCTGCAGGCCGACCGCAAGGACGAATCCCGCCACGAGCACCGCGACGGCGTGGAACAGCAGGGCGACCATCGCCGCGAGAACGAGCGACACGAGAGATGCGACGGCGGCGCGCGAGGTGTCGTCGATGCGTCGGCCGGTCATGGCCAACAGCGCAGGCAACAACGTGATCGAGGCGGCGACCATGACACCCACGCTGATCGTCATTGCGACGGCAAAACCGCTCACGAAGGGCAGCCCCACGGTCAGCAGACCGAGCAGGGCCACCATCACGGTGACGCCGGCGAACACCACGGCCCGACCCGAGGTGTCGATCGCCTCGACGACCGAATCCTCGACGCTGAGGCCGTCGTGCAGGGCCTCGCGGTACCGGGTGACGATGAAGAGCGCGTAGTCGATGCCCACGCCGAGGCCGATCATCGCGACCATCGATGTGGCCTCGTTCGGCATCGTCATGAACCTGCTCGAGAGCGTGACGAGCCCCGCGGCCACGAGCAGCCCGAGCAGCGCGATGCCGATCGGCAGACCCATCGCGATGACCGAGCCGAATGCGATCACCAGGATGATCACGGCCGCGAGGAGACCGAGCGCCTCGCTCTCGGGGAGCTCGAACTCCTGGAAGATCACGCCGCCGTACTCGACCTGGACACCGGCGTCGACGAGCGGCCGGGTCGCCTCCCTCACCTCGTCGGCGACACCGATCCAACTGTCGCGGGACGTGCGCGGGAGGGAGATCTGGGCGAAGGCGATCACGCGGTCCCGACTCACCTGGTTCGGCATCTCGTACGGGCTCGTCACGGTGAGGGGGAGCGTGTCGATGCGCGCGATGGCAGCGATCGAGCGCTCGAGGGCATCCTTGACCGCGGGGTCGTCGATGGTCTCGGGTGCGCGCACCACGATCTGGGAGTTCACGCCGGCCTCGGAGCGGTTGGCCGACGCGAGCCGCATCTCGGCCCGGCTCGACTCCGACGAGGGCATCGAGAACTCGGTGCGGAAGTCGTCGCCGATCAATGAACTCCCGACGCCCACCACGAGGGCGAGGGGGATCCATGCGAGGAACAGCATCATCTTGTTGCGTCGCACGGCGAGCGTGGCGAGTCGTCTCAGCACGGGGGACCTTTCGATCGGGACCGACCATGAGGATACGAAGGGCGCGTCATGACCCGAGGTTGCACGGGTACGGTTTCAGCGAGTGGATGCACATGTCACAGGCGGGAACGCGCCCGATTCGCCGGATGCACCGGGTCGGGTGACGTCGGGTCGGGTGACGCGTCTCGACAGGGGCTGGAGCACGGTGCTGCTCGCCGACGGCACGACGGTGCGGGTGCGCAACATCGGCGAGGAGGTCGCCGTCGGTGACCGGGTCGAGATTGACGCCGCCGGGGAGCGCATCGAGTCGGTGCACGAGAGGCGCAGTGCACTGACTCGGCGCAATTCCTTCGAGGGCTCCCGGGCCGAGCGCCAGGTCATCGCGTCGAACATCGACACTGTGTTCATCGTGCACTCGCTCGCCGCCGAGACCAACGAGCGCCGTCTCGAGCGCGAGTTGGTGCTCGCCTTCGACTCGGGTGCCGACCCGGGGCTGGTGCTCACCAAGACCGACGCCGTCGACGCCCCGCGGATCGCCGAGACGCGCGAGCGTCTCGCTCGGATCGTGCTCGACGTGCCCGTGATCACGGTGTCGGCGCGCACGGGCGAGGGCATGGACGACCTCCGCGCGCTGGTGGGGCCGGGGTCGACGGTGGCCTTCATCGGCGCGAGCGGCGTGGGCAAGTCGACGCTGGTGAATGCACTCGTGGGCAGCGAGGTGCAGCGCACCGGTGAGGTCCGCGAGGACGACCAGCGCGGTCGCCACACGACGGTGGCCGCAGAATTGGTGCCGTTGCCGGGCGGTGCGTGGTTGCTCGACACGCCGGGTCTGCGTGCGGTGACGTTGTGGACGAGCGAGCGGGGGATCGAGCGTGCGTTCGCCGAGATCTTCGCTGTCGCCGAGAACTGCCGGTTCCGCGACTGCAAGCACGAGGACGAGCCGGACTGTGCGGTGCGGGAGGCGATCGGGTCGGGAACGCTGCGCCCCGAGCGGCTCACCTCGATGCGCCGGTTGGTCGCCGAGGAGGCCGGTGTGGAGGAAGAACTCGTCCACCGTGAGCGACAGAGTTCCCGGCGCGGATTCCGCCGACCCCGTCGCTGATTTGGCCTGCCGCTGACTCAGTCCGTCGCTGACTCCACCTGCCGCTGACTCAGGCGGTGAACTGGATGCCCACGATGGCGCCGCCACCGGCACTGTCGAGCACGTACGCGCTCGCACCGTGGTCGTCGGCGAATTGCCCCACGATCGCGAGCGTGATCCCCGCACCAGCGCCCGCGAGTGCGGGCGCGGCACGACACAGTTCCCCCTAGAGACGGCCGGAGTCCAGCATCTGCAGGACGTCGGCTGCTCTCTGTCTCACCGCGTCGGCGTCGGAGAGTTTCTGTGCGGCGCGCACCTGGGTCCCCATTCGGGGGTTGCGCACGAACCGCTCGCTGTGGCGCAGCAGGAAGTCCCAATAGAGAGTGGTGAACGGGCACGCATCATCGCCGGTGCGTGCCTTGCGGTCGTAGCGGCACCCCTTGCAGAAGTCGCCCATGCGATCGATGTAGGCACCACCGGCGGCGTAGGGCTTGGTGGCCATGCGTCCGCCATCGGCGTGCAGGGACATCCCCACCACGTTCGGCACCATCACCCACTCGGCCCCGTCCACGAACGACTCCCACATCCACTCGGTCATCTCGCCCGGGTCGACACCGGCGATCAGTGCGAGGTTTCCCATCACCATCAGCCGGGGGATGTGGTGGGTCCATGCACGTGACTCGACCTCGCCCACGCACCACTTCATGCACGCCATCTCCGTGCGCGATGAATCCCTGAACACCGGTGGCAGGGGTCGTGTCGCGCCCAGCTCGTTCAGGTGCGCGTATTCGGGCATCCACAGCCAGTAGAGACCCCGCACGTACTCGCGCCAGCCGATCACCTGCCGGATGAAACCCTCCGCCGAGGCGATCGGCACCCGACCCGCATCGAAGGCGCGCTGCACCGCGTCGCACACCTCGCCCGGCAGCAGCAGGCCGCTGTTGAGACACGGCGAGAGCATCGAGTGCGCGAGGTGCCAGTTGCCCGCGAGCATCGCATCCTCGTGGGGGCCGAACATCGGGAGCACGTTCGACACGAAGTGGTCGAGGCGCTCCAGCGCCTGTGCGCGCGTGACGGCCCATGTGCCGGTGGGTGCCTCGCCGGTCGAGTCCGCGGGCAGTGCCGCGATCACCTCGGCGTCGATCGCATCGAGCGCCGACACGGGAGGCGCGGGCCACGGCCAGGGTCCCTTCTTGGGTGGGGGTTCGCGGTTCTCGTGGTCGTAGTTCCACTGTCCACCGGCTGGCGCTTCACCATCCATGAGATAGCCGAGGCGCACGCGCTGGCGACGGTAGAAGTCCTCCATCTTCAGTTGCTTGCGGGTGGCGGCCCATGCGGCGAAGTCGGCGATCGGGGTGAGGAACTGGTCGGACGCGACGGTCTCCACGCCCAACCGCTGGAACATCGCGCGTGCCGCGACCGAGTTCGGTTCGGTGGCGACCACGCGATCCGGTGAGTGCTCCGCGATGTGGGCAGCCAGACCCGCTCCCATCGTGGGCGCGTGGCGGTAGTCGACCCTCCACCCGGCGGCGCGCAGGTCGGCGGCGAAGTGGCGCATCGACGAAAGATAGAAATGGAGTCGCTGGCGGTGCCACGGGCGCGACCCGATCTTGCGCGCCGACTCGACCATCAGCACCGTGTCGCGCGAGGGGTCGGCGGCGGCGAGTGCCCCGATGGCAACGTTCAACTGGTCACCCAGCACCCAGACCGTTGCCATCGTCAGAGCCCCGAGACCGAGGAGCCCACCCTCACCGCCCGGTCGAAACCGTTCTCGGCGAGGCGTGTGAGCATGCGCTTTCCCGTGCACACGACAGCGAGATCACCCCGTCCGGATCTGGCCCGACCGGCGGCCCCGAGCAGCAGACCGAGCGCAGTGTCATCGACCAGTCCGGCCCCGTCGAGATCGACACAGACGAGCACCGACGGATTCTCCGCGACGAGTCGCACGAGCGCGGTGGTGAACTTCGGGACACCCGAGAGGTCGAGATCTCCGGTCACGAACAAGGTCGCGCACTCTCTGACACGGCCCGAGCGCAACTGGAGATCCACGCACCGCACGCTAACGGCTCCGGTCCGGTCCCCATTCGATCCGATGTCGCACGATCCGGGACGAGTCGGCGGCCGAGGGGGCTCAGCCGAGCACGGGTGGTGGTTCGAGGACCATGACCGAGCTCGCCCGCGGAGCGAGATGTGACACCGAGGTTGCGAGCCATCCGAAGGGACCGTCGCGCAGGATCGCGGCGAACGGTGCCCGCTCGCCCAGCTCGACCCTCACGGTCCGCACCCCGGGGATGCCCGCATCACCGGGGTTCCCGTCCGCCGAGACCGTGCACTCGAGTGTGGCTCGATCCGCGACGATGACTGCCGCGGCACGGCACGGGTCATCGGCCAACGAAGCCGCGCGGGCGGCGTTGCGCGCGAGATCGGCGAGGGTGAGCGTGCGCACGCCCACCACGGTGACCACCACGATCACCGCGCAGCAGACGATGAACAGCGGGAGCACCAGGGCGAACTCGACGGTGGCTTGCCCCGGTGCGCGATCGGCGCCGATGCGCGCCGATTCAGGTGGACGACTCGGCACGACGCCGGATGATGTCGAGGATCGAGTCGAAGAGCCCACCGATCCGCCCACCGGCGCCTCCGCTCGTGGCCCACGCGATGACGAGGATCGCGATGATCGCGGCCACCAGCAGCACGAGGGCGTACTCGGTGGTGGCCTGACCGGGAACGCGCCGCGGTCGGGGGCGGGCAAAGGTGGTGCGGGAGGAGGGTGCCATGTCGCGGGTGTGTGAGTCATCCACCCGGCAGGGGCGACGGTGATGCCGGGGCGAGCGTGGCGGACCCCGCCGCCACGACCGGGACCACTGCGCCAATCACGAACGCGGGTAGGAACAGCACAACCACCGGGACTGCGAGAGTGACGGGCAGTCGTGCCGCGGCTGCGCGCACCCTGGTGCGCCGCGCGGCGCGCCCGTGGCGTGCGAGGTGCGCGCTCGCCTCGACAGCGGACACGCCGTCACGGGCGATCGCACCGATCAGTTCGGCGAGATCGGCGGTGTCGGGTCGTTGCGCGAGGGGAGTGATCGCGACCGCGAGCGGTGATCCCGTGCGCAGTGCTCCCGAGATGTCCCGTCGCACACCGCTGCGGCGCTCGCCAACGACACCTGAATCGAGCCGTTCGCACGCCTCGATGACGGAGAGTCCGGCACTGAACGACGCCGCGAGACCCTCGGCGATCCGTGCGGGTGAGTCCGGTGTTTCCTCGATGAGTCGCTTGCAGCGCGAGATGCCCCGCGCCACGACGACCCGCCCGGCCAGATTCAACACGGTGCCGATCCCCAAGGGCACCAGAGTCGTGGCCGTCGGGAGCATGGCGCGCATCGTGTCGCTGACCGCGAGCCCCGCGACGAGCACCACCGCGGGCAGCCACGTGAGGAGTCGCACGGTGTGGGTGGCCTGCGAGGTCGCGACGCCGATCTCGTGCCGCGCACCGTCGATGTCATCGAGAACCCCGGCCACGTGCTCGAGCGATGCCCCGGAGAGCCACCTGTCGACGGTGGCGGCCGAGATCATTTCGAGGCACATCGTTTCGTCGTCGGCTGCGTGCACTGCTGCGGCCCTCAATGCGTCGGTGAGCGTCCCGTGTCCGGCGAGTGCCGAGGCGCACGCTCCCCACGCCGTCGATCCGCCGGAGAGTGCGACGGACATCTCCTCGAGCGCGGCCGCCGCCGGTGATCCGGAGGCGAGCCGCCGCGCGGCCGCGCGGCACTGCGCCGACATCTGGACGAGTGAGGCCCCGCCCCGGCCCTCGGTGCCGGGGTCGTGTCGTGCCGATCGTGCGAGGTCCTGCGTGCCGTCGCTTCGACGTGGAGGCAACTGTGCCGATGCACGCATCCGGGCGCGCACGAGTCGGCGATCGCAGAGTCGGAAGACGCGCGGTGCCAGTGCACCCGTGAGCAGGGCGGTGAGCGCGACGCCGCAGAACCGTGCCGCGGACATCACGGGGTGAACACCAGGTGGCTCCGTGGTCGGTCACCGGTGCCCGTGGCCAGTATCTCTGCGACCCTCCTGTGGCCGGATGCATCGCGCACGAGGTGCACCACCGCATCGATCGAGTCGCGCACGAGTCGAGTCGCCGCATCGAGCCCCCATTGCGGTGCTTCCCTCGCCACCAGCGAGGCGAGTCTGTCGATTGCCGCGTGCGCCGAGGTGGCATGGACGGTGCTCCAGCATCCGCGATGCCCAGACGAGAGGGCGAGCAGCATGTCGAGGGCCTCGCGACCGCGCACTTCCCCCACGATGAGACGATCCGGACGGAGTCGGAGTGACGTGCGCACCAGGTCGCCCAGTGTCACCTCGCCGTGTCCCTCGACCGAGGCCGGTCGGGTCTGGAGACGCACCACGTGGGGGTGATCGCAACGGATCTCGGCGGTGTCCTCGGCACACACGATCCGCTCGGTCGGGTCGAATCGGGACGCCGCGGACGACACCAGTGTCGTCTTGCCCGACGATGTCGCACCGGCGACGACGATGTTGGAGTGGTCCACCACCAGTCGACGGAGTGCCTCGGTGCACCGCTCGTCGCCGAACGATGCGAGCGGGGGGATGCGACCGGTGAACTTCCGGATCGAGATCGTCGGCCCACCGAGCGAGATGGGCGGGAGCACCACACAGGCGCGGGAGCCGTCCTCGAAGCGGGCATCGAGCACGGGGGCCAGAACGTCGACCCGTCGGCCCGCCGATCTCGAGATCACCTCGATGCAGTGCGCTGCATCAGCCGGCGTCACGCGAGCGACGCGGGTCATCTGGCCCCGACCCGCGACCCACACGTCGGCACCCGCCACGACCATGACCTCCTCGATGTCGGGATCATCGAGCCATCGCTGGAGCACGCCCAACGGGGGCGGGGTCCGCCGGTCCGGCCGCGGCGGAGCCGGATGGAATCCTCCGTCGTGCGGTGTCGGGGTTCTCACACCGTGGGATCGGCCATCCCGGCGAAGAGTCGGGGAGCCCGTTCGATGAGCAGGCCCGCATCGACGGCGCGTCCGATGGCCGACGAGTGGGGGACCCGGATCGGGTCGCGCACACCCAGCACGTGCGCGACATCGGAGATGCCGAGGGCTCGGTCGGCTTCATCGACCACCGCCACGCGGCCCCCGTTGCGGCGATGGACGCAGCGGCGCAACGACAGGTAACACGGTCTCGTGACGAGCACCGATGCCTCGGCGGCATCGTGGACCTCGTCGGGGACGAAGCCCGTGCCGGCGTCGACCACGATGCCGCGGTGCGCGGTCACGAGTGCGGCGAGTTCGCCCCAGCGGGGACGACCGGCGATGAAGAGTGCACCGCGGTGCACGATCGAGAGGTGTTCGGTGACGCGTGCGGCGCGGGCGAGCAACTCGCCGACACCGTCGTGGCACGTCTCGGACAACCAATCGAGCACGCCGGGACCCTCCGGTTCGGAGACCCCGAGGACCGCGGGCAGGTCACCGCACAGATCGACGAGACACATCGGCTCGCCCCCGGCGGCCCGCATGGCCGCGTGCGCCGCGGCGGTGACCGTCGTGCAGTTGCCACCCTTGGCGGAATGGAAGATCGTGCCCATCGGCGTCCCTCTCTGACCCGGCTCTGACCCGCCGGGGTCGGGTGGGGTGTGTACGCGGCACCATCGCGCCGGAACCGTGGGTGATGCGCACCGTCCGCTCACCCCGGGCTCAGGGGCGCACTTCGTTCGTCAGCGGTTCGCCGGCCACCCAGCGCGCGAGGTTGTCGAGGAAGATCGCCATCGAGCGTCCCGTCGTGGAGGTGGATGTTCCCGAGTTGTGCGGAGTGATGATCACGTTGTCCATCGACCACAACGGACTGGTCTCAGGCAGTGGCTCGACGGCGAACACATCGAGCCCGGCACCCGCGAGATGACCCGACACGAGCGCCGACACGAGCGCGTCCTCGTCGACGAGTTCGCCCCGGCCGACGTTCATGAATCGAGCGCCCGCGGGCATGAGCGCGAACCGTCGCTCCCCGAACAGACCCCGCGTGTCGTCGGTGAGCGGGAGCGCACAGGCGACCCACTGCGCACGGGACAAAACGGAGTCGAGGTCCTCCATCGGGAACGTCGGGCAGGGTTCGTCACCGGTGGGCGTGCGGCGCACACCCTCGACGCTCATGCCGAGCGCCGCACCGAGTCGCGCGATCTCCAGGCCGATCGGGCCCATGCCCACGACCGCGAGCGACGAGCCGTCGAGTTCGACGAACGTGTGGCGACTCCATTCGCTCATCTCCTGGGCGCGCATCCACCTTCGGAGGTCGCGGGAGAGTGCGAGCATGTACATCACCACGGTCTGGGCGATCGGCGAGGCGGTCGCACCCGACGCCGTCGAGAGCCTCACTCCGCGGTTCATCAGGTCGATGAAGAACGGACTGTCGACTCCGGCCGAGAACGTCTGCAGCCACCTCAGGTTGGGCGACTTGAGGATCGACAGCACGATTCCCCGCGAGCGGTCGGGCCACGTGTCCTCGGAGAAGAACGCGAGGGTGACCCGGGAGAGCACCGCATCACCGAGTGGCTCGCTGCCCTCGTAGAGGATCACCTCCAGACCGGGTGCGATGCGGGTGATCTCGTCGCCGAAGTGGTGCCACACGGCGTCGGAGACGAGGAGTGCATCGGTCACATGGACACGCTAGGTGTGGTCGATCTGTGCACCACTACCGTGACCGCATGCGCTCGCTGGTCTTCGTCGCGGTCCTCGGGATCGCTCCGGCCCACCTCGGGTCGGGCGACAGTGTGCGGCCGCGCGACACCGAGTCCACGATCGTGTCGGTGACGCCGGCCGTTCCGGACGGGATCCGGATCGATGTCGTGGGCTCCGACACGTTCCTCAGGGTGCGTGGTGTGGGGCATCGCATCGAGGTGCCCGGCTACGAGGACGAGCCCTACCTTCGCCTCGATCCCGATGGCGCGGCGTGGGTGAACGAGAACTCCAGGACCACCGCCCTCAACGGTGACCGTCACGGTGGTGCCGACCTCTCGGGGTTCGTCGCTGGAGCGGGCGAAAAATGGGTGCGACTCGGGCGCTCCGGAACCCTCATGTGGCACGACCATCGGTCGCACTGGATGAGTCCGAAGCCACCGGCCCCGATCGATGCATCGGGCAAGGTGCAGGATTTCATGGTGCCGATCATGGTCGACGGTGTGCGGCACGAGATCAGCGGTGAGATCTACCTGCGTCCGAGAGCCTCGCTGTGGTGGTGGGCGATCGGTGTCCCCGCGACGGTGCTCATGGTGGTGGTGGCTCTGGCGCGGCGCCGGGTGTTCGCGGTCATCGCACCGCTGGTGGGGGCGGTCATCTCGGTGGTCGGCGTCGTGCAGTGGCGCGGACTGCCCGATGGTGCGCGGATCACCCCGCTGCTCGCGGTGTTCGGGTGCACGGCCGCGGTGATCGGTGCCGCGGGACTCGTCGTCTCGGCGCGGCGCAGGGATGCACCCGCCTCACTCGTCGCGGTGTCGCTGAACGCGGGGTCGGGCGCGATGCTCGTGGTCGTCGGTTGGATGACGGCCGACCACGTGCGCTCCGCATACGTCCCGGGCCTGGGCCTGGAGTGGATCGCGCGCGCTCTCGTGCCGGTCGTGCTCGCGGTCGGCATCGTGGCCTCGCTCGACGGGATCTCCCGTGTGGTCCGCGGCGATGCCGGTGAGGTCGTGGGTGCCGTCGGGAACGGCCGCGTCAGACGCTGAGCAGGTCGCGCGCGCCGGTGTCGCTCGAGGGGTGACGCAACTTGCTCATCGCACGAGCCTCGATCTGGCGGATGCGCTCGCGGGTGAGGTTGAAGTGCTCGCCGACCTCCTCGAGGGTGCGACCCTCGGTGCCGTCGAGACCGAAACGCAGGCGCAGGATCTCGCGCTCGCGTTCGTCGAGCGGAGCGAGCAGACGCTGGATCTCCTCGGGCAGGAGTGCGGTGGCCGCGACTTCGAAGGGGGACTCGGCCGAGCGGTCCTCGACCACGTCGCCCAGTTCGGCGTCGCCGTCCTCGCGCAACGGCTCGGAGAGCGAGAGCGGCTCGGCTGCGAAGCGCAGCGCCTCGGTGACCTTGTCCTCGGGCATCTCGACCTCGGCGGCGAGCTCGGCGAGAGTCGCCGGACGGCCAAACTTGAGCTCGAGGCGCGAGCGCGCCTTCTGGAGGCGGGCGAGGGTGTCGCCGGCATGGACTGGGAGGCGAATGGTGCGGCCCGTGTTGGCGATGCCGCGGGTGATGGCCTGGCGGATCCACCACGTCGCGTAGGTGGAGAACTTGAAGCCCTTGCGCCAGTCGAACTTCTCCACGGCGTGCATCAGGCCCAGGTTTCCCTCCTGGATCAGGTCGAGGAGCGGCAGGCCCGACGCCTGGTACTTCTTGGCGATCGACACCACGAGGCGCAGGTTCGACTGGACGAATGCGCGCTCGGCGATTTGACCGTCACGGGCGACCTTTCTCAGCTCGCGGCGCTCGCTGGGCTGCAGGCTCTTGGATCCGGTGAGTTTGACCGTGGCTTCCTTGCCGGCCTCGATGGCCTTGGCGAGGCGGACCTCATCTTCCTTGGTGAGGAGCGTGTACTGACCGATGTCGGTGAGATAGAGCCTGACGAGGTCCTCTTCGTCCCTGTCGATCCGGTCCTTCGCCACGTCGTACCTCTGCCTCTCCCGTCACCACTCCGCGGTGTCCCGCGACGCCCGGTGGGCGCTGATAATCGGCAGGATACAGACGTGGTCCACCGCCACAACTCGCGAAAAGGGATGATTTTCGGGCGGATTCTGGCAAAGTTTCCGGTATGGCGGGCGATTCGGAAGAGATCGAACTGGTCGTGGTGACCATGGCTTTCGAGGCCTCGGACATGGCGAGCCTGGTTGCGGTCCTGTCGAAGTACGTCGTGCTCGCCCGCATGGAGACGGGATGTCGCAATGTCGACATGGTGATGTCGGAGACCAGACCGAATCGGATCCTGATCATCGAGAAGTGGGATTCGCCAGAGAGCCAGCGCGCGCACTTCGACTCCGAGGTGATGGTGGAGATGGCGCGCAGTTGCAGGGGCTTGATTTCCGCATCCCCCGACGTCGACATGTGGCTGTCGATGAGCGCACACGACCTGCACTGACCGGCCGTGGTGACTGTATGATGGGGACATGTCCAATCCAGTGCTGAATGAGCGGGCCCTCGGGCTCGGAAACCTCGGTCGTTCCCGTGGCGACGGACAGTGGGACGAGAGCTTGCAGTGGGCGCCGCCGGTGCCCGGCGAGACCGGTCTCGACGATGGCCCGGTCTCGACCTGGGACCGGGGCGTGATGACGGTCTCGGGGACCGCGAGCGCGACCCTGACGTTGATCCTGCTCGTGATCGCTTCGGCCACCACCACATGGTTCGCGATGGGCGACCCGACTGTCTCGTTCCCCGGTGGATGGGTGATCGGGGGTCTGGTGGTGGCCCTGGTCGCCGCACTCGTCGGCACCTTCAAGCCGCGCGCCGCGCGGATCGCCGGGCCGATCTATGCGCTCGCCGAGGGTGTGGTGCTGGGTGCGATCAGCAAGGTCTTCGAGGCCGAGTACAGCGGCATCGTGCTCCAGGCGGTCGGAGCCACCATGGCGGTGTTCGTCGTGATGCTCCTCCTCTACAGGAGTCGCGTGATCCGGGTGACCGACAGGTTCCGCCGCGTCGTGGTGGGCGCCACGCTCGGACTGGTGGTGTTCTACCTGCTGTCGTTCGTGCTCGGGCTGTTCGGAGCGATGCCCTCCTTCATCAATTCGGCGAGCCCGATGGGGATCCTGTTCAGCGTGTTCGTGGCGGGACTCGCCGCGTTCAACCTGGCGCTCGATTTCGACCTGATCGAGCGAGCCGCCGAGGCGCGCCAGCCGGCCCACATGGAGTGGTACTGCGCCCTCGGCGTGACGATCACGCTGGTGTGGCTGTACCTCGAGTTGCTGCGCCTGCTCGCCAAGCTCCGCGAGAACTGATCGGCTCGGTCTCCTCGCGCCGACCCGTGCTCAAGCGCGGGCCGTCGCCGCTCGTGCAGAGAACGCGTCGAGTTCGCTCCACGTGGTCGCCTCGATCGACCAGATCGTCTCGAAGACCCCGTCCACCGAGTCGGCGAAGCCGTGGCGGTTGCGGAAGTTGTAGAGCGATGCCTGCTTGTTGATCTCCATGCCAAGCCGCGAGAGCCGCGCCACGATGTGGACGTCCCACGCAGCCGTCTGGCGGAGTTCGAGCGCGGAGTCGGCGGGGGCATCGGCGAAGCCGCCGCGAACGCGGTCGCGGGCCTTCAGCAACGCGCGCGAGAGCGCGAGGGTGGTGGCCCTGTCGCTCTGATTGGTGGGGTGCTTGGTGTCCTCGAGTGCACCCGAGTGGGCGGTGACCACGATGCGATCGGGTGCGGCGTCGACGAACACCCGCGCCAGCGGCGAGGTCTCGTCGACGACGATGTCGATGTCGATGTCGTCGAGGCCGAGCATGGTCGCGACCCGCGCCGCGATCCGGGCGGTGTGGGGGGCGTCGAAGGAGACGAAGTGGAACGTCTCGGGTGTGACGGTGATCGTCATGTGGCGCCGGGCCGGCTCAGCGCCGGGCCGCGGCCTGCTTCTCGGCGATCATCGCCTTGCGCTCGTTGAGTGCCTGCATGCTCACCTCGGCCACGTACTCGACCTCGTCGTCGGTGAACCCGGCCAGTTCGCGGAAGCGCCGGGCGAGACCGATCGAGGACTCGTCGGAGTCGCTGCGGGTGCCACCGTAGGAGAACATCTTGTCGACGATGTTCTGGAACTCGAGTGCCTTCTTGCGGCGCTCCGGGTCGTTCTCGGTGACCTTGCGCAGCCAGTCGCTGCCCATCTTCACGTGGGTCACCTCATCGGCGAGCATCCAGTCCTCGCAGAACTCGAGGTAGGGGTCGCCGGCGACCTCACCGAACTCCTTCATCGTGGTGAACACGTCGATTGCGAGTCCCTCGAGGGCGCGGTTCACGCCGGCAAGACGAAGGACGGGGTCGTTCGAGCAGGCCGCCTGGAAGAGGACGGTGTTCTCGGCGAACTGGCCGATCTCGCTCCCCATCCAGTCGCCGAGCTTCACGCTGATCTCCACGTGGCGCGCCTCGTCCCAGGCCTGGCGGGCCATGTCGAGCTTGAGCGCGAACGGGGCCTCCTCGCCGGTGGTGAAGTCCCAGCACGTGCGACCGGCGCCCTCGAGCGCCTGGATCTCGCCCACGAAGATGCCGTGCATCAGACCGCGCGCGGCCTCGCTCGCGTCGGGACGCTCGGGTGTGATTCGATTCGATGAGCGACGCGACTGCTCGCTGTTGGCCGAGAACGCGCTGCGGCCGTCCCTCATCCGCTCGGCCTGGGTGACCTGGTGGAAGCGCTCGTCGCGCGCCAGTTCCTCGACGGGCATGAACTTCTTCATTGTGCTGCTGCTCCTTCGGGTGCGGTCGCGTGGAATCCGATGCTGCCGTGACCGGCCACGCCGCCGGCCTCGGTCATGAGTGTCTCGAGTCGTGCTTGGTGCTCCGCGACGCGTCGGGCGTCGTCGGGTGTCTCGATCAGGGATTGGATGATCATCTCCCCGTCGCGCCAGTCGTCGAACTCGTCCTGGAGGATGAAGCGGAGGCTGCGGATCGTGGGTGCATCGGTGATCTCGCTGGTGTTGTTCAGATGGAACGTGTATGCGGCGATGAAGCGGGGGATCAGCACGCGGTAGACGCCGGTCAGTTTCTCGAGCGTGGTCTCGGGTGCTTCGGGCTCGGTCATCGCGGCGAAGAAGCGCACGAGTGCGTCGTTTGCCGGCATGGTGAGACGGTCGGGGTTCATCTCGCGCAACTCGGGGAGGCGCTTGTGCCACAGCTCGGCGTGCCAGGCGTGCTTGTAGCAGTGGGTGCCGAGGCGCATCTTCACGTCGAGCTCGGGAACGGTGGCGATCCAGCCGCCGAGGGCCTCGAACAACTTCATCTCGGCCCACTTGTAGTTCCCGGCGCGGCGTGCGGTGTCCTCGACACTGAACGAGCCCGGGAGCTCGCGTCGGTCCCACGGGGCGAACGGGGCACGGGGCTTGCCCTTGCTTGCCATCGGATCCCCTCCCCCGGTTCTTTCGCACTGTTCCAGCGCGGGAGCAGTCTAGCGATGCGGTCCCGTGCCAGCGAGGTGAGTGGTTCGGTGGGATGTGCCCGGTTGCCCGCGCACACGGCGACTCAGGTGGGATCGCGGCGGGCGAGTGGATTGGCCGCGAGGACATCGGCCGGGAGCGGCTGACCGGTCACTTCATCGGAGAAATAGGTGCCCGCATCGAGACGGGCGAGGGCGGTCTCGGCATCGGCGAGATCTCGCTCGATGCCGTCGAGATCGAGCGCACCGGAATCGGAGGGGTCAGGGTCGGAGTGCTCGCTGTTCGCCATCGTTTGCAACTCTAGACCCGGCAGTAGGTTGCTCCCATGGTTTCCCCCCTCCCGTTCCCCCCGCTCGACGGTTCAGCCGGCAGGACGCAGAAGTTCCCCGCCGCGCCCGAGATGGGCATCGATCCGCAGAAGCGCTACACCGCCACGATGACGACATCGATGGGCGAGATCGTGATCGCACTCGATGCGCTGCGTGCACCGGTCACCGTGAACAACTTCGTGTACCTCGCCGGGTACAAGTACTTCGACGGCATCATCTTCCACCGCATCATCGAGGGATTCGTCTGCCAGGGCGGCGATCCCACCGGCACCGGCCGCGGCGGTCCCGGTTACCGCTTCATGGACGAGTTGCCCAAGCCCGGCCAGTACCAGATCGGATCCCTGGCGATGGCGAACGCGGGCCCCAACACCAACGGTTCGCAGTTCTTCCTGATCAGCGGCCAGAACGGGGTGTCACTGCCGCCGAACTACGCCCTGTTCGGACAGGTCGTGAAGGGTCTCGACGTGGTCGATGCGATGCAGAGGGTGCCGACGAACCGCGAGGACCGTCCACTGCAGGACGTCGTCATCGAGAGTGTCACGATCATCGTCGCCGAGTAGGACGATCAGTGCCGCATCGGCGCGGCGCATCGCGATCGCGGCACAGGGACTCGCCGGTCCGCGACCGACCGGCCGCATCGACATCCGCCACCTGAGATCGGTCTTCGAGTCGGTCGGGGTGATCCAGATCGATTCGGTGAATGTCCTCGCCCGCAGCCAGGAACTGCCGCTCTTCGCACGGCTCGGGCCGCACCCGCGCGACCTCATCCCGAGGGCGACGGCTGCCGGCGAGTTGTTCGAGTACTGGTGCCACGAGGCCTCGCACATCCCGGTTCAGCACCACCATCTGAGTCGCCTGCGCATGGACCAGGCACTGCGCGGTGAGCGTGTGTGGACCGGGCTCGCGCGCACGGTGCGCGAGAACCCCGCGATGGTGCGCGACATCCTCGCGCGCGTGCGCGAGTCGCCGACGGGGATCGTGGCGGGCGATGTGCGCACGCGCAGCGGCCCGAAGGGCCAATGGTGGGACTGGGACAAGGGCAAGGCGATCCTCGAGTGGTTGTTCTGGACCGGTCAGATCACCGCACGCCGGCGCGAACGCGACTTCGCACGCATCTATCTCGCACCCGAGCTCGCCATTCCCAAAGACGTGCTCGCCCGACCCGCGCCATCGGCCGACGACACGCGAAGGGAACTGTTGGCCCTCGCCGGTCGGTCACTCGGGGTCGCGACCTCGAAGGATCTGCACGACTACCACCGGCAACTGCCCTCGCGGACCGGGTCGGCTCTCGCCTCACTCGTCGCCGACGGCACTCTCGAGGAGGTGCGCGTCGAGGGATGGCGCGAGCCTGCGTACCTGCACCGGGACGCACGCACGCCGCGCACCGTCTCTGGGCGCGCACTGTTGTCGCCGTTCGATTCGATGGTCTGGTTCCGGCCGCGCACGGAGCGTTTGTTCGACTTCCGGTACCGGATCGAGATCTACACCCCGGCCGCCAAGCGCACCTACGGCTACTACGTGCTGCCGTTCCTCCTCGATGATGCACTCGTGGCCCGGGTGGACCTGAAGGCCGATCGTGCGACCGGGCGTCTGGTGGTGCCGGGTGTGTTCGCCGAACCCGGAGTGGACACACGCACGGTGGTCGACGCACTCGCGGTCGAGTTGCACTCGATGGCGGGGTGGCTCGGGCTCGACGGCGTCGCGGTCGGCGACCGCGGTGATCTCAGTGGTCCGCTGGCGCGAAGGATTCGTCGGACGTCATCGCCCACCTGAACGCAGCGGAGAGCCCGCTGCCGATCGGGCGCATCACGAATCGCTCTGTGAGGGGCAACCACGGCAGGCGCAGGTCCCTGCGCGCCCACGCCGGGAGCGTGGCGATGGCAGCAGCCGCGATCAACGAGTACGGCACGCGCGCCGGACCGGGGAGCGGCGGCTGGAGGAGCAGGTAGCGCGCCGCATCGCGCGACTCGGCGGTGCCGCGCAATTCGTGGCGGAATGATCGCAACTGGTCGCGCAAGCCGCGCACGGACTCCGGTGGTGCCGTCACGCCGAGCTTGCGCGCAACCACCGCCATCTGGGCGACGTAGTCGTCGTACCCGGCGTCGTCGAGCGGTTCGTCGCCGTAGGCACGATGCGCCTCGAGGAAGCTGTCGATCTCTGCGACATGCACCCACCGCAGCAGGTGCGGGTCGGATGCCGAGTAGGGACGACCGTCGGAGGCGACCCCGTGCACGCGCGAATGGACGGCGCGAACCGTCGCGACGGCGCGCTCGGCGGTGTCGGCGGTGCCGAATGTGGTGCGCGCGAGGAAATCAGCGGTGCGCTGAAGCCGGCCCCACGGATCGTTCCTGTAGTCGGAGTGCCGGGCGACCCCCGCCATGGCGAGGGGGTGCAACGACTGGAGCAGGAGTGCCCGCATCCCGCCGATGAACATCGACGCATCGGAGTGCACCCGCACCACGGCACTGTCGGATCCGAACCAGCGCGGACCCTCGCCGAGCATGATCTCGTTGCGCTTCGCCTCGGCGTCGTCGCCCACGATGCGCTCGCGCAGGGCACCGGCGATCGCACGGCGCACGGTCTCGATCCGGCCGCCGACGGGCACGACCGGATTGGCCACGGTGTCGCTCATGCCCACATGTTGCCACGGGCAGCGACATCTCCCACCGTGACCGATGCGCGCGGGAACTAGATTCGCCCCGTGGTCGCAGACGGCGCCGACATCGAGACACAGCAGCGCATGCCCCCGTGGGTCCCGCGGGCGATCCTGCTCTTTTGGGGCGGGTTCATCGGCACGATCGTGGTGCGGCACCTCTTCAACCGTCTCTCGGACATGTTGATCCTGCTGCTCGTGTCGTTGTTCATCGCGCTCGCGATCGAACCCGGCGTGAACCGTCTCCAGGCGACGAGGTTGCACCGCCGGGGAGCGACGGCCGCGATCCTGCTCGCGGTTGTCCTGTCCTTCGGGGGGTTCTTCGCCGCCGTGGGCACCCTGGTGGCCCAGCAGGCCGCCGACCTGTTGCGCAACGGCGAGACCTATGTCAACGACACCGTGAAGTTCCTGAACGACAATTTCGGGACCAACATCGACCCAGCATCGGTGAACGAGCGCCTGCGCGACCCCGACGGGGCGGTCCAGAAGTTCATCGACAACCAGCAGGGCAGGGCGTTCCGCTTGTCGGTGCAGGGACTGGGTGCGCTGCTGCAGATCTTCTCGGTGCTGCTGTTCTCGTACTACCTGGTCGCGGACGGGCCCCGTTTGAGGCGGGCGATCTGCAGCCGCTTGAAGCCCGACCGTCAGCAGCGCGTCCTCGAGGCATGGGAACTGGCAATCAGCAAGACCGGCGGTTTCCTCTATTCCCGCGCGCTCCTGGCGGTGCTGTCGGGTTTCTTCCACTGGCTCGCGTTCCAGATCATCGGCACACCCGCACCGATCGCGCTCGGTCTGTGGGTGGGACTCGTGTCGCAGTTCATCCCCGTCATCGGCACGTACCTGGCCGGGGTGCTGCCGATGCTGCTCGCCTTCCTCGAGTCCCCGATCGATGCTCTCGTGGTGATCGGGGTGGTGCTCGTGTACCAGCAGGTGGAGAACTACCTGTTCGCCCCCAAGATCACCGAGCGCACCCTCGATCTGCACCCGGCGCTCGCCTTCGGTGGTGCGATCGCCGGGGCCTCGGTGCTGGGACCGGTGGGTGCGGTGCTCGCGCTCCCTGCCGTCGCGATGATCCAGGCGCTCGCGTCGTCGTGGGGCACCCGCTACGCCGTGGTCGAGGGACCGCTCACCGAGCAGGAGAAGAAGAAGCGGCGCGCGCCCCGGAAGAGGAGAGGGTGAGCGGGGCACTTCCCGACCAGTTCGCTCCGGTGGCGGTCGTGTCGCGCAGCGGGGTCGACGAGAGCATCCATTTCGGTGCGGCGGTGTGCATCGGCACCGGCGGCCATGTCGTGCACACGGTCGGCGATCCCTCGGTGTGGATCTACCCGCGCTCGGCCACCAAGCCCCTCCAGGCGCTCGCGATGGTGCGTGCCGGCCTCGACCTGCCGCCCGAGAAACTGGCACTGGTGTGCTCGAGCCACAACGGTGAGACGGTCCATCAGCAGACCGCGCGCGAGATCCTGGCTGGCTGCGGTCTGGACGAATCCGCCCTGCGCAACACGGCCGACCATCCGATGCACGCGCCGTCGGCGCGCGAGGCGATCCGCGCCGGGATCGCAAAGTCGGCCCTGCAGATGGGATGCAGCGGGAAGCACTCGGGCATGGTGGCCACGTGCGTGGCGAACGGCTGGCCCATCGACACCTATCTCGAGCCCGACCATCCGCTGCAACGAGCGATCACCGACACCGTGCGCGAGTTGTGCGGCGAACCCCTCGCGATCGGCACCGACGGGTGCGGTGCACCCGCGCACGTGGTGCGGCTCGAGTCGCTCGCCCGCGCGGCGCGCGCGATCGCCACAGGTGCCGCCGGCGAGCCGGGCGACCGGATCTTTGCGGCCATGTCGGGTCATCCGCACATGGTCGGCGGCACCGATCGCGACGTGACGCGGATCGTGTCGGCGATCCCCGGCTTCTTCGCCAAGGACGGAGCCGAGGCCGTCTTTGTGGGGGCCTCGCGCGACGGCCGGGCTGTCGCCGTGAAGGTCTCCGATGGCGGACCGCGCGCGCACCGAACGGTGTTCCTGGCGGCTCTGGCGCACCTGGGCTTCGATGTCGCCGGCTGCGCGGGGGACCTCGCCGAGCGGACCCTCGGGCACGGCTCGCCGGTGGGTTCGGTGCGCGCGCTGGGCTTCGGCTAGGCAGGGTCGATGGCGATCCCGTTCGTGCCGCGCATCGACGACGCACCGCGCGCGAAACCACAGCGCGTCACCCCGCTCATCGAGCGTGTGATCGCCGACAACCCGTCGAAGTTCACGTACCACGGCACCGGCACCTACATCGTGGGCGGCCGCGAGTGCGCCGTGATCGATCCCGGGCCGCGACTCGAGTCGCACCGGCTCGCACTCGCGGCCGCGCTCGAGGGCCGCACCGTGGTGGGGATCGTGGTCACACATTGTCACGGGGACCATTCGCCGCTCGCGGCGTGGCTGCACGAGACGACCGGTGCGCCGCGGTTCGCAATCGGACCGCACCGCCAGTACCAGGGTTGGGTGGACGAGGACGACCGGTTCCCCGACGAGGAGGACGACACCGAGAAGGTCGGGGTGGACGACGAGGAGAAAGAGACGATCGATCTCGGGTTCGCACCCGATGTCGCGGTGCGCGACGGGGAGACGTTCCTGTCGACGCGCGAGTTCTCGATGGCCGCCGTCGCCACACCCGGTCACACGTCGAACCACATGTGCGTGGCGATGCCCGAGGAGGGGACGCTGTTCACGGGGGACCATGTCATGGGATGGAGCACGACGGTGGTGTCACCCCCCGACGGCGACATGCGCGCCTACATCGACTCGATGCACAAGGTGATCGCCCGGAACGATTCGATCCTGTGGCCGACCCACGGCGGACCCGTCACCGATCCGCAACCGTTCCTCGCCGCGTACCTCGGGCACCGTCTCGAGCGCGAGCGCCAGATCGTGGCCGAGATCGCCGCGGGCAACACCACGATCCCCGGGATCGTGAGGGTTGTCTATGCCGGGGTGGACAAGCGGTTGCACCGCCCCGCGAGGCGCAGCGTGTGGTCGCACCTGCGCAAGCTCTGCGACGACGGTGTCGTGGCGACCGCCGACGGCGGGGCTCCCCGGTTGCTCGGCGAGTACCGGATCACCCGCTGACCCGGTCGCTCGACGTCAGTCGCCGCGACGACGCCGAGCCCGGCGAACGACGAATCGCACGAGCCGGTCCACCAGGAGTGTGAGCGCGACGACGAGGACGGTGAACCACCAGACCGGTGTGTCCTGGAAGGTGTAGAACACCACGTTCACGTCGATGCGGTCGGTGTTCATGAGCACCAACAGCAACAGGTAGCCCACACCGACGAGGGCGAGGATGTTGCCGAATCCCTCGAGCGGGTTCCGTCGCGGTTCGCGCCGGTCCCCGGGCGTTCCGTCGCGGTCCTGCCCGTCCTCGCCCCGGCGGTCGTCGCGGTCGTCGCTCATGGAACGATCGTAGGTCGGCCGCACGGGTCCCCCGGCCGATGTCGATTCAGCGCACGGCGCCGGTGGGGAGGGTCGCGGGGTCGAAGAGGGCGATGAAGTCCTTGGTCGACTTGTTGAGGTGGCGGTTCGGATCACCCATCCGCGTGTCGATCACCCGGCCGCGCCGGTCGGCCTTGCCGAAGTTCTCGTAGACCGCGAAGTAGGGCCAGGTGCCGTTGATGTCCATCTCCATCGCGGTGTCGCACGAGAGCAGGACCATCGTCTCGGCGAGCATCGAGATGCTCACGTCACCCACGGCGACGAACATCATCAGGCCGTCGGTGCGGCGGCACACCGCGGAACGGAAGTTGAACAGCTTGTCGTCGTAGTCCTTCCCCCAGTCCACCTTGTCGTAGGTGTGGAAGACGATCTCACCCCCTCGCACGAGCGGCGGCAGGTTCTGGCGCAACGAGACCCACGATCCGTCGTCGATCATGTCCTCGCCCCACACGCCGACGGTGCTCGTGCCGTCGGCGCGGATCCCGAAGGTCGCGTAGCCCTCGCGCAATTTGCGCACGACCTTGCCCTCGGTGACATAGCCACCCGGCTTGTGATCGAAGCGGAACCCGCCGTTGAACGAGGCGATCAGCGACGGTCGCGCGCGCTCGGAGACACGGTCCTTGTTGCGCCAGGGTCCGCCCCCGGGTGTCTCCTGGCCGTTGTGCAGTGCGGCGCGCACGAGGTTCGGGTTGAACGCGGCCATCGTGGCCACCACCGAACCGCACCGCGCAATCGGGCGGATCGACGAGACATGGACGATGGGCGACTTTCGCACCCTGATCGCCGACCGCCACCGACCCTCGCCGCGCAGGGCTGGGCTGATCGGGGTGTCGATGTCGGCCGGCCGGGCCGGGATCGTGGTCGTGGTGGTCGTGGACGTGCTGGTGGTGGTCGTCTCACCCGGGATGGTGGGTGGTGGCACCGTGGTCGTGGTTGTTGTCGACGTGCTGGTCGTGGATGTCGTGCTGGTCGTGGATGTCGTGCTGGTCGAGGTGGTTGATGGACGTGTCGTGGTCGACTGACCGGGCAGCGTCGTGGTCGTCGTCGCGGGTGTTCCGCATGCGGTGAGCCTCACGGGCTCGGCGTTCGGATTCGTGACCGCCGGTGTGGGGGCCTCGATCGTGGTGGGAGAGGCGGGACCCGGCGCCGCAGAAGCGACGGTGGTCGGCACCGGCGCAACCGTTGTCGGCGGATACATCGAATCCGTTCCGTCGTCGATCTCCTCGTCGACGGCGAGCGTGAGCGAGTTGGCCGGTGCGGCCGACGGGGGTTCGTCGTGGAGCCACACCTCCAATTGGTCGACGATTCCGCCGAGACCCTGCTCGCGCGCCCACGAGGCGAGGTTCTGTTGGAGCGGCTCATTGGGGTGGGCGAGCACGTACCGCACGAGCGAGCCCCCGGTCACGACCGAGAACAGAGCGGTTGCGATGGCGGTCCAGCGCAGGAATCGGCGTCTGTTCATCGGCTGTGGTCGATAGTCGCTGGGGGTGTCAGCGGCGCGCCATCTCCGACACGAAGAGGTCGAGCCCCAGGTTGCCGAGTGCGAGTGCCTCGGCGTGCCACGCCCTGAGGTCGAATGCGGAGCCTCGCGCGGTCTTGGCGGCCTCGCGCGCATCGAGCCAGACGCGCTCGCCCAACTTGTACGAGATCGCCTGACCCGGCCAGCCGAGGTACCGGTCGATCTCGGAGCGGTTGAACGCGTCATCGGACGAGGATCTCTCGCTCATGAACTCGAGCATCGCCCCGGCGGTCCATGCCTCACCCGGTCGCCACGACGACGAGGAGGGGATCGTGTAGCCGCAGTGCGCTCCGATGTCGACCACGACGCGCGCCGCGCGGAAGGCCTGCGCGTAGAGATACCCGAGTCGGTACTCGGGATTCTCGAGGAATCCGAACTCGTCCATGAGGCGCTCCGCATAGAGGGCCCACCCCTCGCCGTGACCGGACACGAAGGTGTTGCGCTGCACGCGGGAGAGACGGTCCTTGTTCACGGTGGCGGTGGCGACCTGGAGATGATGACCGGGCACCCCCTCGTGGTAGGCGGTGGTGGGTTCACCCCACTTCGGGAACATCGTGCGGCCGTTCGCGGGGTACCACGTGCGTCCGGGGCGCGAGAGATCCTCGCTCGGCCCGGTGTAGTACATCGCAGCCGCCCCACCCGGCGGGGAGATCATCGCCTCGACGGTGCGGATGCGCGGGTCGATGACGAAGTGCGCGCCGTCGATCAGGAACGACATCGCCTCGTCCATCAACCCTTGCAACCAGTCGCGCAGTGCGCCCTCGCCGTGGACGGCGCGCGCGGGATCGGTGTCGAGGAGATGACGCACCTCGGCCGGTGCGCCTCCGGGCAGGATCTGCCCACCGACGCGACGGATCTCGGCGTCGAGTCGCATCGTCTCCTCCCAACCCCACTCGTAGGCCTCGACCGGGTCGACCTGCATCCCGAGGAACTGACGGCGCGCGATCGCGTGACGCTCGGGCCCGACCCCGTCGGCCACGGTGGCATGCGGCAGGTAGGTGCTGTCGAGCCACGCGGCGGTCTCGGCGAGGGCCTCGCTGGCGTCGCGTGCGCGTTCACGCAGGGCATCGATCGGTGCACCACGAACCGCGCCCGCCTGCTCGACGAAGGACTGGAAGAAGCCGGGGTGGCCCTCGCCGGCCCACTCCCGGAGCTGGGCCACCTGTGCCAGAACCTGGCGGCGGGAGGTCAGGAGACCGCGCTCGATGCCGAGCGCCCAGGACTCCCGCATCCCGGCGAAGGCGCGTGGCACCTCGCCGAGGCGCGCCGCGATGGTCTCCCAGTCGGCCACCGTCGCCGTCGGCATGAGGTCGAACACCGACCGTGCACCGTCGACGTCTCCGGCGATGGGTCGGATACCCCGCAGCATCTCGCCACCGTCGTAGGACATGATCTCGCTCTCGAGCGACTCACGCATCACCCCGGCCGCGAGGCGATCGTCGTCGGAGTCGGCCGGCAGCGTGGCGAGCTCGGCGAGCGTGCGGCGAGCGTGGTTCTCCATCGCGGCGTGCCCGGCTGGGGAGAAGTCGGTCATCTCGTGGTCGTGACCCGCGATGCCCAGGTACGTGGCGGTGCACGGGTTGAGCACGGCGATCTCGTCGATGTAGCGGTCGGCGAGGGAGAAAACGGGCGACGTCATGGCGTCAGACTACGAGGCTCAGGAGGCGGAGGCCTTGTCGCGCAGGTGCCTGCCGATGTAGGCGACGACGACTTCGTGGGTCTCGTCATCGAAATACACGTGGATGCGCACCAACTGGTTCCTGCGCCCCCGACGAAGGTGGGCGGCCGCCACGACCGCGCGTCCACGCCACATGATGACGTAGTCCTCGACGTACTTCTGGCGCGCCGTCGTCGAGATGTCGGGCGCGAAGTCGAGTCCCAATTGGCGGCACGCGAGTTTGATGGAGCCACCACTGATCTCGCTCGACATCCAGGCGCGCGCCACCTCGTTCAACCGCACCAGATCGGCGAGAACGCGACCGGGGTCGGGGCCCTCGAGTTCGGAACCCGACTCGAGTGCGCGCTCGTGGAACACGAGGAACGGGCAGTGCTTCTGTGCGAGTCGCAGCGCCTCCCTCATCGAGGCCACCGCGACCGACTGGGGCACGATGCCGGCTTGTGTCTCGAGACTGACCGTGCGCAGCACCAGCTCGTCGAGTTGTGAGTCCTTGCGCTCGAGTCGGGCGCGTTGGTCGGCGATGATGCGGTCGGCATCGGCGAGGGCTGCCTGCTGCTCCTCGATCGTGGCCTCGAGTTGTGCGACATGCTCGGCCTGCGAGTCGTCGACTCGTTCGTCAAGGTCGCGCCCGCCATGTCCGTCGTGGGTCTGGCTCTCCCCCGGCGTGTCGCCGTTGTCGGGCTCGATCTCGAGGCGGGGCGGGGGAGGAACGCGGGGCTGGGCGATCGAGCGCGCGGCGGTGGTGGTGATCAACTCGATGAGTCGTGCCCAGGTGCGCGTCTCCATCCGCGGTGCGATCTCACGCCGGCGCGTGATGTCGACATCCGAGGTCGGATCCCAGGCGACCACGATCGTTCCCTGCGACACCAGTCGCTGACCCGACATCTCCACGAAACCACGCAGGGCCTCGGCCGTGGTCACGTGCCAGATGTGGGCGAGTCCGGCGAAGGGTTCGGGGCGCACCACCACGAGGGGTTGCGTGTTCCGCTCGAAGTCGTCGATCTCGATGATCACCGGCAACCTGCGGCCGGGTGCCTGGAGGAAGGCCGCGATCTCCTGACCCTGCAACTGCGTCGATGCGGAGCGCACGCCCGCGATCACCTGGTAGTCGGCGTCCCAAGTGGGGAATGCCCCGAGGACCGACCCCACCAGGTGCGCCACGTGCGGTGGAGGGAGTGGTGGCTTGTAGGGAGCGATGCGGGTGGTGCGCGGGCTGGTGAAGATCCGAAGATCGAAGGTGAGGTCACCCCCGACGAGGCTCACCGTCGCCGTCGTGGTCTCGACATGCGTGCCACGCGGTGCGGTCTCGGTGATGGCGAGACGAAAGACCGGATCGCCGTCGGCCTCGCGCAGGCGCAACGAGGCACCTGGCCGGCCCTCCTCGTCGGGCAGGAAGGGGTGGTGCTGCAGTTGCCAGTCGGTCACCAGGTCGACGACCGCGATGCGGTCCGCCTCGGTGCGTCCCGGTGTCGTGAACGACACCGCGTACGTGGTGATCATCGGGTTCTCCCCGCGCTCCGGCCCTGGTGGGCGCGCGATCTGACCCGTTCAGCGCCAGGGGTCGAGCGCCTCGTGGACCATCGAGAGGATCGAGGTGACGACCGCCGTTTCATCGGGTTCGAGTGTAAGCAGGCGGTCGAAGGCGCCTTCCTCGATATCGATGGACGGGTGGATCTGGTAGACCCGGCGGCCCTCCAGCGAGGGTTCGTGCGTCTCGAGGCGCGCCCCCCCGGGGCTCTCACGATCGATCCAGCACTGCGCGGCGTCGCCGATCGCCTGGACGGTCCAGCCCGTGCGCAGCCTGACGCCCCACGGTCCCTCCGGGTTGAGCCCGCGCGGGAGCGTGACCGCGTCCGGTGTCTCGCGCACAGCGACCTGCATGCGCACGATGGGACCGCTGTGGTCCGCATGGGTGATCTCGGCGAGCACCGCATCCTGGGTGAGCGGGAGCACCATCGGATCGTCCCGCATGCGGGACGACTCGCTCCACTGCCCCGGCGTGACCACCTCCCACACCCAGGGCCGTCCGCCCGTGTCGATCTCCCGCACGCTCATGCCCACCCACGGCACGGTGAGACCAGGCATCGTGACTTGACGCCACGGGAGGGGGGAAGTGCTCTCTCGCAACGACTTCTTCACGCTGTCCATCAACGAGAGCACAGCAGAAGATGTTGGTGCCTGATCCTGGCGAATTGGTGGATGCTCGCCGTTGTGACAGCCGCGGGGTGCGGCCGACGACGACTCCCTGAGGACGAACCTCGAACCTGTGGGAAACTGCCGGCATGCCGGTGTTCGATCGCGATGGAGTGCTCATCCACCACGAGATGTTCGGCGACGCCGACGGCGAACGACCGCGCGTGCTCTTCCTCAACGGTTCGGGTGCCACGCTCGAGTCGGCGGCACCGATGATCGGTTATCTCGCGCGGTCGTGCACGGTGCTTGCGCACGATCAACGCGGGCTCGGCCGCACCTCGGTGCCACCGGGGCCGTACTCGATGGCCGACTACGCCTCCGATGCAGCCGCTCTGCTGGACCACGTCGGCTGGCACACGTGCGCGGTGTTCGGGATCTCCTTTGGCGGGATGGTCGCCCAGGAGTTCGCGGTGACCCAGCCCGACCGCGTGGAAAAGATGGTCCTTTTTTGCACCTCGGGTGGTGGTGCCGCGGGTTCGTCGTACCCCCTGCACGAGCTCGCCCGGTTGGAGCCAGCCGAGAGGGCCCGTCGCGGGGCCCTCCTCATCGACACACGGTTCACGTCCGGATGGCTCGCGGACCATCCCGATGATGCCGCGATCGTGCGGGTCCAGAACGAGAGAGCCGCGGCTCCCAAGTCGCCCGAGCAGGTCCGCGGTGAGCGCATGCAACTGGCCGCGCGTATCGGCCACGACGTCGCCGACCGGCTCGGGCGGATCACCTCACCGGTGTTGGTGTCAGCCGGCCGCTTCGACGGCATCGCACCGGTCACCAACGGCGCCGCGATCGTGTCCCGCCTGGCCGATGCATCGCTCGCCGTCTACGAGGGCGGCCACGCCTTCAGCCTGCAGGACCATCGCGCGATGCGGGACGCCGTCGAGTTCCTCCTGTCGGGAGTGCGCCCCACTCGGGTCAGTTGAGTCGCAGGCTCGCCGTGCGCCGGCCGGCACGCGGGTGCTCGGCGCGCACCGTCACCTCGGTGCCGGGGCCGGCGCGCACCACCCATGACACGAGCGTGCGATCGGGCGTGCCACCCGGTCCGTTCAGGGCGAAGTGCGCCCGGCCGGCCAACTGGCCCGCCTTGACGCGCGACGGCCCGATGCACTCCGCACCGGAGACCTCTGCGGTGATCGGCAGGACGAGGTCGTGCTTGCGTGCCCAGTGGCTCACCTGCGTGGGGAGGAACCCGGTGTTGGCGATGCCGGCCTCGACGCGCCAGGTGTCGGTGCCCAGTTGCTCGGCGCGCAGCAGGAGGATCTCGAGCCGCGGCGACAGCATCGCCTGGTGCACCACCCACTCTGAGTGCGGCTCGACCTCGTTGCGCAGAACCGAGGTTGGTGCGTTCGTCCAGATCCTGAAGTCGTCGGGCCCACCCAACTCGACGCGCCCGAGCTGGGGATGGTCGTGGGGACGCCACGGGAGATACGAGCCGGGTGCATGGATGTCACTCCACGCGCACACCGCCAGTTCCTGTTCGACGGTGGGACCCACGTACCAGATCTCGGTCGAGCTGCGTTCGCGCCCGTCGGTGGCCACCGCGATCGCGTCCCAGAACTCGGTCGTCCAGCTGTAGACACCGAGGTGCTCGTAGGCCCAGTCGTCGGCCGCACCACTCATCGTCTCGCTCTTGTCCCAGGTGAGGTCTTCATAGACCGAGTGCGCGGGATAGGAGGTCAGCTCGGTGCCGCGCGCGGCGATCTGCTTGAACACCCAGAGATCCTCGGGTGGGAGCTTGGAGTCGCCCTTGGTGCTGGAGGGTCGCAGGAGGAACCCGCCCGAGGTGTGGTACGCGTGGTACCCGCAGATGTTGGGTCGTGCGGTGATCGCCCGCACCAGCGCGTCGATCTCGGGCTCCGACATCGGGTGATCACCCGACCCCGTCACCGAGGTGTCCCATCCGGCGGGGAAGTTGCGGTTCATGTCCAGACCCTGCGGGGCCCGGGGGGTCGGCACGGTGAATCCGTCCCAGTCGTTCACGATCCCCTCGGGGACGATGCGCCACCTGGTGGCATCCGCGGGTGCGTCCTTGTGTTCGCGGGGGATCATCACCCGTGGCTCCCGCGGGTGCTCGACGTGCGAGCCGTTCGGGTCCTCGATGCGCATGAGCAGGATGCGTCCGTCACCGTCGATGTCGGAGGTCTCCAGCCCCGGCCAGCGGTGCCCATCCCGCCACGGCCACATCCGCATGCTCGAGCGGCGCTGACGCGGCACATCGGCGAGAGCGGCCTCGACGCCGTCGGGGTTGACGCGCGGCGCGACATAGAAGGTGCGCGTCGCGAGTGCCTCGCGCACCGTCTGGTCCCCGCGGTCGTGTCCGTCGAGGAGGTGCGCGACGAGGTGCAAGGCCGCCACGCCGCCGGTGACCTCGACGGAGTGGATGTTGGCGTCCACCCAGTGCGCGGGTTTGTCGGTGGCGGGACCGGTGCTCGAATCGGTGATCGTGACGAGCCACAACGCGCGCCCCTCGTGCGAGGTCCCGTACTGCTCGAGAGTTGCCAGGTGGGGGTGCGCCGCCACGGTCGTCGACAACCATCGCGTCATCTCGTCGTGATGCAGGAACCGGTCGAATGAGTACCCCGCCAAAGACTGCACGCGGCAACACTATGGTCTCGGCGTGGCCCGCAATTACCTGCTGATCACCCTCGACCAGTTCAGGGGCGACTGTCTGTCGGTGGCCGGGCATCCGGTGGTGCGCACGCCGCACCTCGACGACCTCTGCGCCAACGGCGTGCGCCTCTCGCGCCATTACAGCCAGGCTTCGCCGTGCGCGCCCGGGCGTGCCTCGCTCTACACCGGCACCTACCAGATGAACCACCGCGTGGTCGCCAACGGCACCCCGCTCGACGACAGATTCGACAACATCGCGCGGGTCGCGGTGCGCGCGGGACTGTCACCGGCGCTGTTCGGATACACCGATCAGTCGATCGATCCGCGTGTCACCGACGGTCCGCAGGACCCGCGCCTGTCCTCCTACGAGGGCGTCCTGCCCGGCTTCGAGGCGGTGCTCGACCTGACCGGTGACTACTCCCCGTGGCTCGGGTGGTTGGCGGCGAAGGGCCACGACGTGTCGGCGGGTCACCTCGCACTGCTCGCCACCGAGCACGAGCGCCCGGCCGACTCGAGCGTGTCGACGTTCCTGTGCGACCGGTTGCTCGGGTGGATCGACGACCGCGAGGGTCCGTGGTTCGCCCATGCGAGCTTCCTCCGCCCGCACCCGCCCTATTCGGCGGCGGGGGAGTACTCGACGATGTACGACCCCTCCACGGTCGGTGCTCCGATCGCGCCGGTGTCGGATCCGCATCCGTTCCACGCACTGATGATGTCGCTCGATGCCTGCAGCGCACCGGCCGATCCCGACGATCTCGCGCGGATGCGCGCGCAGTACTTCGGCATGGTGAGCGAGGTCGACGCCCAACTGGGCCGCATCTGGGCGCATCTCCGTGCGCGCGGGATGTGGGACGACACCTGCATCATCGTGACCGCCGACCACGGCGAGCAGTTGGGCGACCATGGCCTGCGCGAGAAGCTCGGGTACTGGGAGGAGAGCCACCACATCGTGGGCATCGTGCGCGACCCCGATCGTCCGGCCGCGCACGGAACCGTGGTCGGTGAGTTCACCGAGAACATCGACATCATGCCGACGCTGTGCGAGATGCTCGGCGTCCCGGTGCCGGCCCAGTGCGATGGCCTGCCGTTGACCGAGTTCCTCGGCGGGCGCGAGCCGGACTGGTGGCGCGATGCCGCGCACTGGGAGTACGACTGGCGGTTCTCTTGGATCGGCACCGATCGCTACACGTGGCCGCGCAGGCGCAGACCCGAGAGGTCGTCACTGGCGGTGCACCGCACCCGCGACCACGCCTATGTCCAGTTCGGTGACGGCGACTGGCTCTGCTTCGACCTGGCGACCGATCCGACGTGGCGCACGACCACCGACGACGACGCGGTCGTGGCCGCGCGGGCGCGCGCCATGCTGCAGTGGCGGATGGAGCACACCGATCGCACCCACACCGGGTTCCTGGCCGAGCGGGGCGGCACCGGTCGGTGGCCCGACGGCGTGGCGTGGCGCGCCGTCTGAGACGGCCGGACCCGGATCAGTCCCGCCAGCGCTCGCGCATCACCATCTCGGTGAGCGGAGCGCGACGCAGCGGACCGTGCCGACCCTTCGGCCATCCGAGAGGCACGAGCGCATGCACGCCCCACGACTCGGGAAATCCGAGGATTGCGCGCATGTCGGGCTCGCGTGCGCACACGATCGTGGTCAGCACCCCGCCCAGTCCCTCGGCCCGCGCGGCCACCAGCAGGTTCTGCACCGCCGGATAGAGCGATGCACCGCCCACGACGGGGTGGCGACCCCAACCGGCGTCGGTGACGTAGAGCATTGAGGGGTCGTGCAGGAACACCGCGAGCACCGGCACATCGGCGAGTCCGGATGCCAGATCGCCACCGATCGTCATCGCGTCGCGCACGCGCTGCTCGGTGGCGGGTGTGCGCTCGGGCAGTCGCGCGATGTTGAAGTCGACGTACTTCTTCCACTCCTCGGCGTAGAGGTCCGAGATCGCCTGCTTCGTCGCGCGATCGCGGACCACGATCAGGCGCCACGGTTGGCGATTGCCGCCGCTCGGCGCCCATGTGGATGCCTCGAGGACACGGTCGAGCACGTCGTCGGGCACCTCGTCGGGGGCGATTCGCCTGATCGAGCGCGTGGTGGAGAGGATCTCGCGGAAGACCTCGGTGCGTGGGTCGGTCATGTGGCGAGTCTCCCACGATGACCGCGGTGGTGCACACGCGGTGGTGACGCTGGTCAGCGGCGCACGATCGCGGGCCACGGGGGCACCGTGAGGCCGGCGCACCCGTGGAGAAAATGGAGGAACGCAGCGTGCTGGACACCGATGTGGGTGCGCGTGAGGACGAGCATCTCGTGGAGGAAATCGGGTCCGTGACCGGGTGACGACGACGTGAAGTGCGCCATCTCGTGCACGAGGACCAGGAGCGACACCGGGGGACCCGCCAGGTGCAGGGTGCGGTTCTCGATGTCGGCGGCCCCGAGCGTGCGACGCAGTCGCCGCGAGACCAGCACGACCGGTGGGTCGATGTCCTCGGTGTGTGCGATGGAGTTCACGATGGCGCGCGCCTCGTCGGCATCGAGTCGCCGACTCGGCATCTCGGCATCACACACGTCCTCGCATGCATAGATGAGCCGTTGTTCGAGGGGGCAGTCGGCGTGGTGCTGCTCCCTGTCGCGAACAGCCGCGACGAGCCCGGCGCGATTCATCCGAGTTCACCCCGGACACCACTGCCGAACGACCGGCCGGAGCCACCGAACGAGCGCCCCGCGCTCGCACCGGCCCCGAAGTCACCCGAGGATGTGTCGACCCAACTGGTGCCGCCCGAGATGTGGATGCCCTGGGTGCGGAGGTAGAGGCGACGTTCGCGTGCGGCGCGGTCGGCGCGGTCGGCGAGAACGAGTCCAGCACCGGGTGTCTCGGCGACGAACTGGGTGCGCGCACCGCCGAGCGACTCCTGCAGACCCGACTCGAACCCGCGGAACCACGATGTGCGCGCCGAACGGCCACCCACCGGGAGGAGTCTCGCCGAGAGGACCTCGGCGGCTGCGAAGAGGGTCCGCGCCGCGAAGATGTCGCAGGATCGACCGAAGATGCGCATGATGCACCCGTCGGCGCTGTCGAAGTCACGGAACGCACTGCACGAGTGCGCGACCGCGATCGTGTAGAGGATTCCGATCCTGCGCACGCGGTAGGGACCGGTGATGGTCACGGTCTCGAGGACGACGTCGTGGTCGTCGCCGAATCCGGCGGGCTCGGCGATGTCGTCGTCGGAGAGGCCGTGCTTGAGCATCAACTTCGAGGCGAGGGCGAGCGCGTTCTCGGCCTCGGCTGGCGGTGTGTTCGGGTGCAGGGCTACCGCGAGCAGCGCCCTCACCCTGGTGCGTTGGTCCGACATCGGGACTCGACCCTAGGCCCGGGGAGTGTCCGGGATCGGCGCCGGTCACTCCCCGGTCGTGATCGTGAAGTACTTGTCGTAGATCTCTTGGTACACGCCGGTCGAGTTGAACTCGTTCAGGCTCTCGTTGACCGCGAGGAGCAGCTCTCGGCTCTCGGGTGCGAGGGCGAAGGCGTACTCCGTGCTGCCGCGGTCCTCGAAGGTGAGCGAGACGACGGTGCCCCCCTTGGACTTCGCACGGAACGCGTTGGCGGAGAATTCGGCGACAACGGCGTCGATCCGACCCGAGTCGAGCGCGGCATGGAGCGCCACGATGTCGGCGAACGCCTCGACGGCGAGATCGGGCGCATTGTCGGCGATGAACTCCTCTCCGGCCCCCCTCAACACGCCGACTTTCTTGCCCGCGAGCGACTCGAGGGTGGTGAGGGTCTCGGCATCGGCCTCGCGCACCAGGAGCGACTGGTACACGTCGAAGTACTTGTCGCTGAACACGACGTCCCCACCGGCCTCGGGATCGATCGTGAGCGACGCGGCCGCGATGTCGCACGTGCCGGCTCCCGGAGCAACGCCGATGTCGTCCGCGGATCGCTCGGTCACCTCGACCACGAGCCCGTAGCGAATTGCGATCGCGATCGCGAGGTCGATCTCGAGACCGCCCCACTTGCCCGCTGGATCCTTGAACCGGAACGGATCCCCGGTGTTCGCCGCTGGTGAGGCGCACACCGTGAGCTTGCCCGCCGTGATCGGCTGGAACGTGAGATCGACCAGATCGATCGGCGTGGTCTCGGCGGGGCCACTGTCGCTGTCGTCGTAGTCCACCTCACCCCCGCCGCCGCAGGCGGCGAGTGCGAGCATCGAGGCGACGAGGATCGCGAGACTTCGGCCGGTCCGGTGTGCGGTGCTCCTGCGGGACATGGTGTCTCCCTGTCACTCGTCTCGATCTCTTGTCGTCTGTGTGGTGCGACCCGCAGTGTCGAGGAGAGCCGGCAACTGCGAGTGTCCGCGTGACCATAGACGAGCAGCCGAACCGGTCCCACGGACCAATCGGGTGGGTGTCCGCGAGTGTGGCCACCGGCAATACTCGGGGGCTGTGCACAGGCGCGCCGACATCGAGGGCTTGCGGGCCGTGGCGGTTCTTGCCGTGCTCTTGTTCCACGCGGGGGTTCCCTGGTTCGAGGGGGGATACGTCGGAGTCGACGTCTTCTTCGTGGTCTCGGGGTATCTGATCACGGGGATCCTGCTTCGGGAGCGGTCGGAGTCGGGTGGGATCTCGCTGGCCGGGTTCTGGTCCCGCCGGGCCCGGCGGATCCTGCCGATGTCGGCCCTGGTGGCGGTGGCGACACTCGTGGCCTCGTGGATCTGGCTCGAACCCACCCGGGTCCGCGACGCTGCCACTGACGCGATCGGTGTGGCCACCTTCTCGGCGAACCTCGTCCTTGCCGATCGGGGCGCCGACTACCTGCAGTCCGAACTGCCGCCCTCGCCCTTCCAGCACTACTGGAGCCTCGCGGTCGAGGAGCAGTTCTACCTCGTCTGGCCGCTGCTGGTGGTGCTCGTGTGCCTCGGGGCGACCGGTGCGTCGGCGGTGCGTCGGAGGATCGGCCTGCTCGCGGCAACGGTGACCGCTGCATCGTTTGCCGCCTGCATGGTGCTGATGGAGTCGTCGCAGCCGTGGGCATTCTTCGCGCCGCACACCCGCGCCTTCGAGTTGTCACTCGGTGCCCTCGTGGCGGCGGTCCCGTCGGTCGCGGGCGCGCGGGATCGGATGGTGTCGGCGGTGGTCGCGTGGGCCGGGCTCGCCGTGGTGGTGGCGAGCGCCGTGCTGTTCGATGAGACGACCCGGTTCCCCGGCCCGTGGGCGATCGTGCCGGTCGTGGCGACCGCACTGCTGTTGCGGGGTGGGGAGGCGATGCGATGGTCGCCCGTGGTGATCCTTCGTGCCGCACCGCTGCAATGGCTCGGTTCACGGTCGTACTCGGCCTACATGTGGCACTGGCCGGTGCTGGTTGTCGGTGCCGCCGCGCTCGGTCGCGATCCGACCATCACGGAGGGACTGACGTTCACTGCGGGGGCACTCGTGCTGTCGGAGTTGTCGTGGCGATGGCCCGAGGAGACGGTCCGGCGTGCCACGGTGCTGCGAGGTGTGCGCGCGGCGATGTTCGCCGCCGCCCTCGTCAGCCTCGTTGCCGGTGCGGGCGTGCTGGTGCGCAACAACCCACCCACGGTCCCCACCGCCGGCGAGGCCGACGCCCCTGTCCTCGCCGGGACACCGACCAGCGCGACGGTGCCCGGTTCATCGATCTCCGATTCGATCCCGTCCGTGCCCTCGCCGATGGCGACGACCTCGACAGTGCCGACTCCGCCGACTCTGCCGGGACCGTCGGCCCCGATCGGGGCCGTGGTTGCCGCGGCCTCGACGACCGGCCTCCCCTCGAACCTCGAGCCGAACCTCAACAACGTCCGCAACGACATGCCGCGCATCTATTCGAACGGCTGCCACGTCTGGTTCGGTGCGACCGTGCCGAAGAGGTGCGTGGTCGGTGACGAGAACTCCGACGTCGTCGTGGGCGTCTACGGCGACTCGCACGCCGCGCAGTGGTTCCCGATGTTCGAGAAGATCGCCATCAAGCGCAAGTGGAGGTTGATCTACTACACGAAACGCGGCTGTCCACCTGCCCGGATCGAGGTCTACAGCTCCGTCCTCGGCAAGGTGTATCGGGAGTGCGGTCCGTGGCGCGAGAACGTTCTCCGGCGCATGGAGAGTGACGGGGTGAAGGTGGTCTTCGTCGCGCATTTCGACCGTTTGTTGTCGGCCACCACGAAGACTCCGCCCTGGCAGAAGGAGTGGCGCGCCGGCCTGCAGGCGACACTGGACGAACTGGAGTCGCGGGGCATCGTGCCCGTTCTCATGGAGGACACCCCATGGCCCGGTCAGGACGTGCCGACGTGCCTGTCGCGCAATTTTGCGTCGGTGGACGACTGCTCGCAGCCTGTGTCGCAGGCCTACCGCGATGACATGCGCGAGGTGCGCGCTGATTTCCAGGCGGCCGGGGCGAACGTGCTGTGGGTGCGCCAGTGGTTCTGCACCGCCACGGTCTGCCCGAACATCGCGGGCAACATCCTGATGTACCGCGACAACAACCACATCACCGTCACCTATGCATCCTTCATCGCGCCGCTGGTGGATGCGGTGGTCGCCGACTTCGTGGATTGGCACGCCCAGTCCCGGTGATGCCGACGGGGAGTGGCATAGTTCCCACATGGAACAACGCAAGACACAGCGCGAACTCCTCGACGAGCTCGTCGGCACCGGTCGGCTCAGTGCCGACGAGGCACGCGGCATCTCCGGCGCGCCCCCGTGGACGTTCTCGGTCCGGGAGCTGGTGGGGTACCTGGCCGGGCTCATCATCGCCACGGGTGTCCTGCTGGTCGTGGGAGTGGTGTTCGCGGACGCCTCGAAGTGGGCGGTGGTGACCGCGCTGTATGCGATCACGGTCGTCGCCGGACTCGTCGGGGTGCAGTTGCACTCGCGCGGGTCGTGGCAAGAACGTCTCGCCGAGGTGTTGGAGGCCGCCGCGATCGGGTCGGCGATCGGTGCGACCGGCATCGTCCTCGATCATGTGGAGATGCGCGGGGAGTGGATCGGTCTGGTCCTGAGCGGGGCGGCGGGTGCGTGGGGACTCGCGCGCACGGCGCGTTCGCGATTCATCGGCACGGTGGTGATGTCGGTGGCGCTGCCGGCGTTCGCGATCGTGTTGGCAGTGTTGATCGACGACGACAGCGACTGGTTGAGAGGTGTCACGATGTTGGTGGCGGCCGGTGTGCTCCTCGCCGCGGGCAATTTGCCGATCGGTTCCTCGTTCGTCGCGCGCGCGATCGGGTCCGTCTATGTCATCGCCGGTTCGGCCGCTCTCGGCTCGGGTCTCGACAGCCCGGCGCACCTGATTCCGATCGTGACCGGGGCGCTGTTGTTCTCGGCGGCCACGACGATCCTGGCGCCAGAGATGCTGATCGCCGGAGCAGTGTGCGTGGTGACGGGTGTCGTGATGACGGTGAGCGCGTGGATCGAGGGTGATCTCGCGAGGGGGCTGGTGATCGTGGCGACCGGTTTGGTGATGCTCGTGGCCATCCGGTGGCAGATGCGCAGGGGTTTCAGTCGACCAAGGCCTGGTGCACCAGCTGTTTGAGCTGTGACCTGATCGGCCAAGTCGACGAGGGCATCAACTGCGTCATGATGATGCAGGTGGTGTCCTCGACGGGGTCGATGTTGAAGTTCGTGCTCGCCGCACCGCCCCAGCCGTAGTCGCCGACGCTGCCCGGGACCCTGGCTTTCACCGGGTCCAGCGTCACGCTCACACCGAGACCGAAACCGACGCCATCGAAGGTGGTCTCGGAGAACAACGGTCTGCCGAACTCGGTGAGGTCGGCGTTTCCCGGAAGGTGGTTCGTTGCCATGTACTCCACCGTGCGCGGCGACAGGATGCGCGCACCGTCGAGTTCGCCGCCGTTGGCGAGCATCTGGGTGAACCTGAGGTAGTCACCCATCGTCGACACGAGCCCACCGCCACCGAGGTGCGCGACCGGCTCGGTGAGTGCCGCGGCGCCCCCGGCGTCATTGCGCAGGATCCTCTTGTCGGCGGGGTTCGGCACGTACAGGGCGGCCAACCGCTCGGTTTCGGAGGAGGGGCAGTGGAATCCGGTGTCGCGCATGCCGAGGGGCTCGAAGATGCGGGTGCGCATGAACTCACCGAGACTCATTCCCGAGAGCACCTCGACGATGCGACCGAGCACGTCGATCGACATCGAGTAGGCCCACTCGGTGCCGGGTTGGAACAGGAGTGGGAGTGCGGCCAGCATGTCGCAGATCTCGGCGAGCGACTTGTCGCGTGGCACGCCCCACTCGAAACCGGCCTGCCGGTACATCATGTCGACCGGGTTCGAGTAGACGAACCCGTAGGTGAGACCGGCGGTGTGCGAGAAGAGGTGCCACATGCGCATCGGCTCGGTGACGGGGGTGAGTTCGGGGGCGGTGAGCGTGCCCGAGCGGAACACCTTCTGGCTGCCGAACGAGGGGATGTGCCACTTCACCCGATCGTTCATCTCGAAGCGGCCCTCCTCCCACAGGATGAGCGCGGCGACCGCGCAGATGGGCTTGGTCATCGAGTAGATGCGGTAGATCGTGTCGTCGGCGATCGGTCGGCAGCCCTCGACATCGGCATGTCCGCCCTTGGCGCTCCAAGCAACCTTGCCGCCACGGGTCACCACGACGTGGTAGCCGGGGAGTTTTTGTTCCTCGACGTAGCGGCCGAAGTGCCGGTCGATGCGGGCGAGACGGTCGGCATCCATGCCGACCTCGCGCGGGTCCACGGTGGGGAGGGGAAGTGCCATGTCCGAATGGTACGACCCGGCTCGTCCGCCGTGATCACCGGACTCCTACACTCGGGGCCATGACTGTGCAACAGGAGCCAGCGTCCGGATACATCGACTGGTCGAGCGAGTACGACATCTTCGACCCCCGCTACATCGCCGACCCCTTCACCATCTGGGACCAGTTGCGGGGCACCTGTCCGATCGCCCACACCGACAAGTACCGGGGTTCGTGGCTGCCCACCACCTACGAGACCGTCACCGAGATGGCCCGCGACATCGAGCACTACTCGTCGCGTTCGGTCAGCGTCGTGCCCCCCCTCGTCGGGAACGGCGGCGCCGGGATCCTCCTGCCGGCCCCGATCGGGGTCGACCCGCCCGTGCACACCTACACCCGCCGGGCCCTCCTGCCCTCGTTCTCCCCGCGCGCGGTCGACGAACTCGAGGTGTTCACTCGCGCGTGGTGCCGCGAGTTGATGGACCGGATCGCCGGTCGTGACACTGCCGACATCGCCGTCGAGTACTCCCAGCAGATCCCGGCACAGGTCATCGCGACGATGCTCGGCGTTCCCACCAACATGAAGGACCGCTTCACCGGGTGGGTGCGCGCCATCCTCGAGAACGCCGCGGCCGACCCGGAGGGCCGGAAGAACGCGGCGCTCGAGTTGGTGCAGTTCTTCGGCGAGCAGGTGCACGCCCGTCGCACGAACGGACTCGGTGACGACATGATCAGCGACCTGCTCCGCCAGGAGCACGACGGCGAGCCCTACCCCGAGAACCTGATCCTGGGGATGTGCGCGTTGCTCCTCATCGCGGGAGTCGACACCACCTGGAGCGGCATCGGGTCGGCGCTGTGGCACCTGGCCACGCACCCCGAGGATCGCCAGCGTCTGCTGGACGAGCCCGAGTTGCTGCCGACCGCGGTCGAGGAGTTCCTCAGGTTCTACTCGCCGGTGACCATGGCGCGCATCGTCACCAAGGACCACGAGTACCGCGGGTGCCCGATGCACGAGGGCGACCGGGTGCTGATGGCGTTCCCCGCCGCGAACCGCGACCCCGAGGCCTTCGATGATGCCGACAAGTTCATCATCGACCGCGAGCACAACCGCCATGTCGCCTTCGGCGCCGGCATCCACCGCTGCGCCGGCTCGAACCTGGCGCGCATGGAGATGAGGGTGGCGATCGAGGAGTTCCTCGCACGGGTGCCCGAGTTCGAGCTCGATCCCGCGGGCGAGGTGACCTGGGCCGGTGGTCAGGTGCGCGGTCCGCGCAACATCCCGGTTCGGATCGTGCGCTCCGTCGAGCGCTGAGTCCTCAGTCGGCGAACTCGCGGAACGCGGCCAGCGCCCTCGGCCCGTAGACCGTCCCGGGGCCGCCGTTCATCGAGATCGCAACCCCGATCGCCTCGGCCACCTCGGCCTCGGTCGCACCGTGCTGCGAGGCGGCGCGCGCATGGGAGGCGATGCAACCGTCGCAGCGCAACGAGATGGCGATCGCGAGTGCGATCAACTCCTTCGACTTGCGGTCGAGGGCGCCGTCGGCGAAGGCGGCCGAGTGCAGGCCGTTGAATCCCTCGTAGACGCCGGGGATCAGCGCGCGAAGTTCACGCCCGATCGGTGCGAGCTCGCCGAGGACCTCGCGGCCATGACCGTGCACGTGGTCGGCACTCATGCAATCGCGGCGAGTGCGTCGTTGTCGGACACGGCCCGCAACGCGCGGTAGAGCATGTCGCGCAGGAGGCTCTGGCCACGATCGTTCATGTTCTGGTACCGCGGGTAGTTGGTGACCGAGTAGATGACGCAGAAGCACACGACGATCTGGTACTGGCGCCATGCCTCGTCGCGGTCGACCCGGATGCCGTGCGTGGCGAGACGCGCGAGGTAGCGGTCCACGAGCTCGCGGTCGTGACCCGCGCGCACCTCGGGCAGGATCGACTGGCTGATGAAATAGCCGACGTCGTACATCCCCGATCCCGCGCCCACGATCTGGAAGTCGATGATCACCGGATCGGGTCCGGCGAACATCTGGTTGTCGGCGCGGTAGTCGCCGTGGCAGAGCGTGGAGGGCTCGAGGAGGTTGTCGAGCATCCACTTGCACTTGCCCGACCAGACCGCACCGATCGCCTCGGTCCCGGCCGGGACCGAGGCCGGGGTGTGTTCGAGCACCGCGGGCCAACCGGCGTCCCAGAAACTTGGCAACACCGCGTGGTACACCGGATTCGAAAGTGGCGGGAAGGTCGCGGTCATCTGGGGCAGTCGCTCGTTCCCCCACCACTGAGCGTGGAAGTCGGCGAGCACGTCGAGGAGCACCCCGGCGTCCTCGAGGCTCACGCCCTCCAGCTGGTTGAGGGCGCGGAAATGGCCGATGTCCTCCATGACGACGGTGAAGTCGGTGTTCTCGGTCTCGATCGAGGCGGCGTAGCACTGCGCGGTCTTGAACGGGACCGTCGGTGCGATGTCGCGGTAGAAGACGATCTCACGCGCATACAACGTGAGTGCATCGGCGGTGAATCGCTGACCCGGGTCCTCGGTGGGGTACTTCACCACGAGTGTCGCCGGTGCGGAGGTGGCGCCCGAGTAGGTGGGTGTGACGCGCTGGATCACGCTGAGGATGCCGACTCCCTCGCCGATGCGCTCGGTCGCAATCGAGGCGACCGAGACGTTCGACTCCAGTGCCCCCGTGCCTCGCAGGACCCCCTCGACCCAGGTCGTGGTGATGTCGGATTCGCTGCGGATGAGTCCGAGCCCGGAACCGATGAGATCGACAATCGGCATGACTTCCCCCTTGCTGCCGCACCCTCCGCGGGTGAGGGAGCGAACACTAGCCACACGGTCGGGGGCCGGAAAATGGGGAGCTGCACGTGGTCGCCCAATAGCCTCCGACGCGTGAGCGTGCGCGTCGGGATCATCGGCACGGGGATGATGGGGTGCGAGCACATCCGCAACGTGATCGGGAACCCCGATGCCGAGGTGACGGCCTACTGCGACCCGAACGAGACGCCGCGGGGATGGGCGCGCGCAACCCTGGATGCCGGTGGTTGCCCCGCGACCATCGCTGAGTTCGCCGATCATCGCGACCTGTTGGCATCGGGCACGGTGGATGCGGTGATCGTGGCGTCACCCAACCACACGCACCGCGCGATCCTCGACGACATCCTGGTGACCGATCTTCCCGTCATGGTCGAGAAACCCATGTGCACGACTGTCGGAGACTGCCTCGCGGTGGTCGGGGCGCAGTCGACCCGGGCGGCGATGACCTGGGTGGGGCTCGAGTATCGGTACATGGCCCCTATCGCGGGTCTGCTCGCCGAGATCTCCGCCGGTTCGGTGGGCCGCGTGCGCATGGTCGCGATCCGCGAGCACCGGTTCCCGTTCCTCGTGAAGGTGGACAACTGGAACCGCTTCTCGCGCAACACCGGGGGAACCCTCGTGGAGAAGTGCTGCCACTTCTTCGACCTCATGAATCTCGCGGTGCGCACCGACGCGGCACGACGCGGCGATGGCGCGCCGCGACCCGTGCGGGTGCTCGCGAGCGGCGGACAGGACGTGAACCACCTCGACGAGATCTACGACGGCGAGCGAAGCGACATCCTCGACAACGCCTACGTGATCGTGGAGTACTCCGACGGCACGCGGGGAATGCTGGATCTGTCGATGTTCGCCGAGGCCGGGCGCCACGAGCAGGAACTCACGATCGTCGGTGAGATGGGCAAGATCGAGGCCCAGGTTCCGGGGCCCGGCACCATCACCGTGGGTGTTCGCGCGACACGCGGGGTGCGCGAGATCGCCGTCCCGGTCGACCCGTCGGTCAGCCACACCGGCGCCCACTTCGGGGCGTCGTACCTCGAGGTGAAGAAGTTCTGCGCGGCGGTCGCCTCCGGTGGCGCGCCCGAGGTGGGCGTCGACGAGGGACTGTGGTCGGTCGCGGTCGGTGCGGCCGCGCATCGTTCGATCGACGAGCAGCGGCCCGTGTTGCTCAGCGAGTTCGGTCTCGGCTGACCCGACCCGCACCGGGGTTCAGGCTCCCGGCGCACCCGCCCGGCGGCACTTCTCGGAGCACCACTTCACCTCGTCCCACACGCGGGCCCATTTGCGCCGCCACTCGAAGGGGCGCCCGCATCCGGCGCAGATGTGTGGCACATGTCCGTTCTTCGTGCGGGCGGTGCGGGCCATGGGTGCCAAGGGTACGGTGCTTTCCCGATGGAAACGACGGTGGTGCTCGCTCATCTCGCAGCAACGGTGTTCATGTGCGGGGTGATCTGGTTCGTGCAACTGGTGCACTACCCGTTGCTCGCGGTGGTGCCCGTCGCGTCCGCCTCGTCGACGGCGCTCGAACACCAGCGCCGCACGGCCTGGGTGGTGGGACCGGCGATGCTCGTGGAGGGACTCACCACGCTCGCGGTGTTCTTCGATCGTCCGGCGGCGGTGTCGTGGTGGTTGCCGTGGATCGGCGGTGCACTGCTGACCGTGGCGCTCGGATCGACGATCCTGGTCTCGGTGCCGCGCCACACGCGCATGGCGGTGAATCCCGATCCTGGAGTCGGTCGCGAGTTGGTGCTCACGAACTGGCCACGAACGATCGCATGGAGCCTGCGCGGCGCCGTGGTCGTCGCCATCGCGGTGCAGTGGGCCGGGGGGAGGGCCGGGTCGTGACTGGCGCGCGCGACTTCCTCAGCAAGGCGATGGATGCCGCGGTCATTCCCGGGTTCTCGCGGATCGGGTACGCGGTGCGGTCGCGCACCGGCGAGTGGTCGGACCCTTCACGCGCCGATCTGGAGGGTCGTGTGGTCGTGGTGACGGGGCCGACGTCTGGTCTGGGTCTCGAGGTGGTGCGGATGCTGGCGACCACCGGCGCGCATCTCGTGCTCGTGGCGCGCGATGCGGCCAAGTGCGCGGGGGTCGTCGCCGAGCTCGAGTCGATCCGGCCCGGTGTCACCACCGAGGTCGTCACTGCCGACATGGCTGATCTCGATGGTGTGGCTCGCGCGAGTCGCGAGATCCTCGCTCGGCACGGTGCGGTCCATGCGCTCGTGCACAACGCGGGCGCCCTGCTCGCGCGGCGAGAGTCGTCACCGCAGGGGTTCGAGACGACGGTTGCCTGCCACGTGCTCGGGCCGCACCTGATGACGACCCTGTTGATTCCCGCACTGCGCGCGGGGGCGGGGCGCGTGGTCACCGTGTCGTCGGGTGGGATGTACGCGGTCCCGGTTCCCGACTGCACCGGGGCCGGCACCCCCGAGATGGCTGCCGACAGATGGAACGGCACGCGTCAGTACGCGATCGCAAAGCGTGTGCAGATCGTGATGAACGCCGAGTGGGCGCGCCGCGAGAGCGGGGTCACCTTCGCCGTGATGCATCCCGGGTGGGCCGACACCCCCGGGGTGCAGGGGTCGATCCCCGCGTTCCGTGCGGTGACGTCGCTGATCCTGCGCACACCCCGCCAGGGTGCGGACACGATCGCCTGGCTCGTCGTGACCGATGAGAAGGTGCCCTCGGGCAAGTTCTGGTGCGATCGCGAGACGGTGCCCGAGCACAGGATCCCCGGCACGCGACGCAGCGACAGCGCGGCACGCCGCGATTCGGTGTGGTCGTGGTGCGAGGCGGCGATCGCCGCCCGTCGCGGCTGAGCGTCACTGCTTGCCCATCTCCGTGCGCATCTCGACGGCGGCGTCCGGCCCGGGTGCGCCGTCGAGGAGATCCACGACGACTCGATCGATCGAGCCGGTGAACCGGAACGGGGACTCATAACTGGTCGCGACCGGGCCGACGTTGTTGCATCCCACATCGAGTCCGTCGAAGGGCATCCATCCGCGGATGATGCGCGGGATCTCGACACGGCCCACCTCGACACCGTCCAGATCGAGCACGCCGGTGCCCTCCTTGCGCCCGGTCTTGGTGAGGGTCCATGTCAACACGTGGTCACCGGGTGCGAGCGGGGTCGCACCGCGCACCTCGTGGCGCTCGAGCGGGAAGTGGTAGTGGAAGCACGGCACGCTGTCCTGCACGAACATCGACCAACCCCCCCATCGGTCGCCCTCGGAGACGAGCACCCCCTCGCATCCGCCGGCCGGCACGGTGAAGTGCGCCGCGATGCGGTGACTGGTGTTGGTGAGACGCGGCGAGGCATCCGAGGGCACGCGCTCGAGCCCCGGCCACAGCACATGGTGCGTGCGCACGGGCCGACGGCGCCTCGCGCCGCCGCCGCTGCGGTCGTCGATCGGGAGCACCTTGTACTTGGCGGCCTCCTCCCACCACAGCGACTCGAGCTCGGCGAGCTTGGCAGGGTTGGAGGCGGCGAGGTCGTTCGACTCGGAGAAGTCGCGGTCGAGTTCGTACAACTCCCACGTGTCGTCGTCGACCGGGATGCGCGGGTCGTGGATCGTGACCGCCTTCCATCCGCCCGCGACGATTCCCCGGTGGCCGAGCATCTCGAAGTGCTGGATCTTCTTCTGCGTGGGCGACGACGCATCGGTCAGTGCGCCCTTCATCGAGGTGCCGTGGAGGGGCATTTGGGGGACCCCGTTCACCGTCGACGGGAGGTCGACCCCGATCACGTCCAGCATCGTGGGTGCAACGTCGCTCACGTGGTGGAACTGGTGGCGCAGCGTGCCCGCCGAATCCCGTGGCAATCCCACCGGCCAGTGGACGATGAACGCGTCACGCACGCCGCCGCCGTGGGTGTTCTGCTTGTAGAACTTGCACGGGGTGTTGCCCGCCATCGCCCATCCGAGCGGGTAGTTGTTGAACCACTGGGTCTCACCGATCTCGCCCATCAACCCGATCGACTGCTCCAGGGTGATCGGTGCGCGCTCGAAGTAGCGGCCCTGGTGCATCGTGCCGAAGTGGCTGCCCTCCTGGGAGGCCCCGTTGTCGCTCATCACGATGAACACGGTGTTCTCCAACTGCCCGATCCTGGCGAGGGTGTCGCGGAAGCGGCCGATCTCGCGGTCGGTGTGGGTGAGCATCGCGGCGAACGCGGCCTGGAACCGCACGTAGAGAGCGCGCTCGGCCGGGTCGATCTCGTCCCATGCGCGCACGCCCGGGTTGCGCGGGGGCAGCACGGTGTCCGCCGGGATCAGGCCCATCTCCTTTTGTCGAGCCATGCGGTGCTCGCGGGTGGCGTCCCATCCCTTCTCGAAGACGGGGACGTGGGCGTCGATCATCTCCCTGGGCACGTGGTGCGGCGAGTGTCCCGCACCGAAGGCCATGTAGAGGAAGAACGGCTTCTCGGGAGCGAGCGATTTCTGCGACGTCACCATCGAGATCGCGCGCGAGACGATGTCGGTGGTGAGGTGGTAGTCGGGCTCGTCGGGAGCCCCGATGTGGTGGTTGTCCTCGGTGAGGAACGGCTCCCAGTGGTTCATCGCTCCGTCCATGAACCCGTAGAACCGGTCGAAGCCGCGTGCGAGGGGCCACTGATCGAACGGGCCCGCGGGTCCGGTCTCGTGCATCGGCGTGAGGTGCCACTTGCCGACGGCGAAGGAGTTGTAGCCGTGGGCGCGCAGGATCTCGGGCAGCAGCGCCGCGTCCTTCGTGATGCGGCCGCGGTACCCCGGCCAGCCCATGTCCCAGTTCGCGAGTTGTCCCATGCCGACGGCGTGGTGGTTGCGCCCCGTGAGGAGCGAGGCACGAGTCGGCGAGCACAGGGACGTGGTGTGGAAGTTGGTGAAGCGCACACCGGCCGCGGCGAGCGAGTCGATCGCCGGCGTGGCGATCTCACTGCCGTAACAGCCGAAGTCGGAGTATCCGACGTCGTCGAAGACACAGAACACGATGTTGGGTGCGCCGGCAGGTGCGGTGGGCTCGGCGTCCCACCACGGCTCTGACTCCGACATCGTCCGCTTGATGCGCGGATCAGCGTTCATGGCGTCCCCCTGTGTGTTGTGCTGTGTGCGGCACCCGTCGGGCGCCCCGATCTCAACCTGCGACGCAGCGGTTGACGGTCGTTCCGATTCCCCCGAGCGTGGTCTCGAGCACGTCGCCCGGCTTCAGGAACACCGGTGGCTTGCGCGACCCGCCCACGCCGGCCGGTGTGCCGGTGAAGATCACGTCACCGGGCAGCAACTGCACGATTCCGGACAGGTACGACACGATGTCGCCCACCGAGAAGATGAGGTCGTCGGTGACCGTCGACTGCACCTCCTCGCCGTTCAAGGTGCACGACAGGCGCATCGCGTCGCGGTTCGCGACATCACGCGCATCCACGAGCCAGGGCCCGAATGGTGAGAAGTTGCGCCGGCTCTTGCCGAGGTTGAACTGGGGAGGCTGGGTCACGAACTGCAGTGCCCGGTCCGAGATGTCCTGTCCGACGGCGATTCCCGCGACTGCGTCCCATGCTCTCTCTCTGGGAATGTCACGACCACCATCGGCGATCACCACCACGAGTTCGGCCTCCCAGTCGCACGTGGGTGTCGGGATCGGGATGTCGGCATCGGGTCCGGCGATCGACGAGGAGAACTTGGTGAAGGTGAGCGGCTCCGTGGGGATCGCCATGCCGCTCTCCTCGGCGTGCGACCGGTAGTTGAGTCCGATCCCGAACACCTGCAGCGGCCATGGCGAGGGTGCATCGAGGTCGGCCTGTGCGCACGGTGCGCCACCGGTCGTCACCGTGGCGGCGAAGTCGCGCACCTCGTTCCAGCGCCGGAAGGTGTCGATCGGGTCGGGGGAGAACTTCCCGTCACTCACCTCGGCGAGATCGACGAGACGGCTGTCGTCGCCCACCACGAGGTGCGCGCGGCCGTTCTTGGAGGCGAAACGCAAGGCCATGGCGGCCGAGTATAGTCAAGGTTAGACAGTTGACTAAACCCGGGTGGAGCCACCCGGGCGCGAGAGCAGGAGCCCGTCATGACATCACCGGTCAAGTTCGCCCACATGGTTCTCAAGACCGCCAACTTCACCGAGATGGTGGCGTGGTGGAAGAACTTCCTCGGAGCGACCGCACGCCACGAGAACGACTTCATCGCGTTCCTCGCGTATGACGACGAGCACCATCGTGTCGCGATCGTGAACGTGCCGCACCTCGGTGAGCGCGACAACTCGTGCGTCGGGCTCGAGCACGTGGCCTTCACCTATGGCTCGCTCGATGATCTGTTCGGGCAGTACGAGCGCATGTTGGCCTGCGGTGTCTCGCCGTACTGGACGATCAACCATGGGATGACCCTGTCGGCCTACTACCGCGACCCCGACGGCAACCAGGTCGAGACCCAGTTCGACTCGATGACGATGGACGAGGCCGGTGCATTCATGGCCGGGCCGTTGTTCGCCGCGAACCCAATCGGCATCAACGTCGACTTCGAGGCCCTCCTCGCGCGTCGCCGTGCCGGCGAGGGTGTCGGCACGCTCGTCGACTATGCGACCGCCGGTCAGTGAGCCGCGCCCGGTGAGTGCCGCGCCGCGCCGTGGGCGCGTGGATGTCGAGGAGCGTCTCATCGCCGCCGCCGGCGAGTTGCTCGGCGAGGTCGGCCCGCGCGCGATGAGCGTGCGTCAGGTCGCCGAGCGCGCCGGTGTGAACCACGGTCTCGTGCACCACTACTTCGGCGGCAAGGACGGCCTCGCCCGAGCGGGCATGAGGCGACTCGTCACCGAGCACCTCGAGTGGGTCAAGGCCCAGAACGAGGGCAGACCGATCCCCGTGCCGATGGCACTCGGCGGGGACCAGCGGTACCTGCGCGCAGTGGTGCGTTGCGTCCTCGATGGTGAGTCGGATCTCGCGCTCACCGAACTCACCGAGGGTGTGTCGGTTCCGCGTTCGGCGATGGAGGCTGTCGTCGCGCGCGCCGGACTCGACGAACCCGACTCCGAGACCCGAGCCGTGGTCGCCGCCGCAATGGCGCTCGAGATGGGGTGGGCCGCGCTCGAGCCGTTCATCCTCGCGATCACCGGCACGCCGGCCGAGGAGGCCGACGAACTGCGCCGTCGTGTCGGGAACCTGAGGCTCGGGCTCGGTGCGCGCGGGGCGACCAGATCGTGAGCGCGACGGTGGACGTCGACACGGTGATTCTGGGCGGCGGACCGGTGGGTTGCACCCTCGCGTTCCTGCTGAACGACATGGGCGTGAGCAACGCGGTGATCGACCGTGACCTGGAGCCCTACGGACTTCCGCGGGCGGCAGTGATGGACGACGAGATCCAGCGGGTCTTCCATGACCACGGTTTCGGGGACTGGCTGGCTGGGAACACCACCGCTCTCGAGCGCGCCGACTTCGTCGACCAGAGTGGTGCGGTGCTGATCGGCACCGACATGCCCCCGCTCGGTCTCCAGGGGGTGCCGCCCGTGGTGTGCCATTTCCAGCCGGATCTCGATGCGATGCTGCGCGCCCGTGCGCGCAGCGGTGGGTCATGCACGTTCTGGGGTCGGACCGCGGTCGACATGGGCGACCGTGGCGACCGCGTGGAGACGTTGCTCGATGATGGAACCACACTGACCAGTCGGTGGTTCGTCGGCTGTGATGGTGCATCGAGTTGGACCCGCAGGCAGGTGGGCATCACCCTCGATGATCTCCGATTCGACCAGGAGTGGCTGGTGGTCGACGTGGAGGTGAACGAGGGCAGCACCGTCGACCTGCCACTCGGGGTGAGGCAGTACTGCCACGCGGACCGGCCCGTGACATACGTGAAGTGTCACGACCGCCACCGACGGTGGGAGTTCCAGGTGCAACCCGACGAGGACTCCGCCGCGCTGAACACTCCCCGGGGGATCTGGTCGCTTCTCGAGCAGTGGATGACTCCGCAGGACGGCCGGTTGGTCCGCTCGGCGGTGTACCGCTTCCATGCCGTCGTCGCTCCGGAGATGCGCCGTGGCAACGTGTTCCTCGCTGGTGACTCCGCGCACCAGATGCCACCGTTCGCCGGGCAGGGCCTGAACTCGGGCATGAGGGATGCGGTGAACCTCTCCTGGAAGATGTCGTTCGTCGCGCGCGGCCTCGCGGGCGACGCGATCTTCGACACCTACGGCGCCGAGCGCATCCCGCATGTCACGAGCACCGTCGCCCACGCGGTCGACCTCGGCCGCCTCATCGACCAGCTCGCGGGCCGGGCGAGCCACGGGGTCGACATCGAGAGCGGGTACGGCGGCAAGCGACCGGCGCCGTTCCTGGAGGCCGGAGTGGTGGTTCCCGGTGATCCGCGGGTCGGGCACCAATTCTGGTGGCGCCCCGAAGTGTCGGCGGCACTTCGCACGGACTGCACGACGTTCGTCGTCGTCACGAACGGCCCGGTCGATCTCTCCGGAAGTGCGCACGGGATTCCCCTCGTGAACGTGGTCGATCCCGAGGCGACCGGTGGTTCGTTCGCCGTGGTGGTGCGGCCCGACCGCTACGTGGCCGCCGTGGCGGCAGACGAACAGGAACTGAACGACGCTCTGGCCTCACTCGAGGCGGTGATGCTGTGAACGAGCAGGTCGGTGCTCCGTCGGCCGGCGCGACGCCGAAGAAGGACGATCGCGAGTGCATGTCGTGCGGTGCACCGTATGCGACCGCATGGAGCACACCCGAGGGCACCGCGTGGTTGTGCCGTGAGTGCGCGACTCTCCACGGGCTCGGCTGCCCGTGACCGCCGCGCGTTGCGCCTAGGCGAGCACCCGGCGCAGACCGCGTGCTGCGCGGTCGCCGACCTTGTTGAAGACGAGGCCGAGTGCGAGGTTGAAGGGTGCGAGCAGTCCGTTGAAGGTGAGCGTGGCGTCGTAGGTGACGTCACATCCGGTGGCAGTCGGCGCGACGGTGATGCGATCCACGGACTTGAAGGGCCCACCCTTTCCGACGAGCAGCAGTGACGTTCCATCGCTCCACTCGGTGGTGTCGTAGCGGAACACGGTGTCGCGACCACCGATGCCCTTGACGGTGACCGCATAGGCCGCACCGAGACCGGGTGCAGAACCAGCGACGAGGTCCACCTTGCTGATTCCCCTGTCCCATTCGGGGTAGAGGCGCATGTCCGACATGTAGGCGAACGCCTCGGGGGCGCTCTTCGAGGAGGGGACGGTCACGACGTAACGGGGCATGCGATGGTCAACACCTGGTCACGGCGAATTTGTTCCCCGAATGAGCATTGATGTGTACTCAGCGTCGACGCGTGCGGGCGGCCGGGGATCAGGAGTGGAGCGTCCTCGAGTCACCCACGAGGCGCGTGAGACCACCGTGGATCTCGTCGGTGCCGAGGTGGGGGACATCGTCGAGACGACCGACGTAGGTGATGGACACCTCGTCGTTCTCGATTGCACCGCCGTCGGTGTGGGCGGGGAGCGGGACGGGATCGCCGTACGACATCTTCACGGTGAAGGAGTGCAGGTGGCCCTCCTTGGGCTCCATCTCGGCGGTGACCACCGCACGCGGTACGAGTTGGCCGACACCGGTGCGGCGCCAGCCGCGCATCTCGGCAACCGGGAGGTTCGGCACGTTCACGTTGATCACGACGGGCTCGTCGGTGGGGTTGGCGATCCACCCCTCGACGACGGCCTGTGCGACGGTGGCCGCGTCGTCCCAGCGCTGGCCACGCACCGCATCGTCCCAACCCTGACCCTCGACACCGAATCCCGTCACTGCTTGGCTGACCGCGATGCCGCTGATGCCCCCGTTGCGCGCGGTGATTGCGGCTCCCACGGTGCCCGAGTGGTACACGCTGCGCCCGACGTTGACGCCCGGGTTGATGCCCGACACCACTAGATCGAAGGGATCCCCGTAGAGACCGAAGCGCGCGAGGAACACGCACAACGCCGGCGGACCACTCACGGCCCACACCTGGTCGAGGCCGTCGATGTGCCGGCGGTGCACCTCGGGCTGCATGATGTGGAGCGCACCGATCGCGGCCGATGCCCCTGAGTACTCCCGGTCGGGAGCGGCCACCACGACCTCGCCGTAGGGGCGCATCGCCCGTGCGAGCACGTGCAGCCCCACCGAATCGATGCCGTCGTCGTTGGTCACCAATATCCGCATGCAAAAGGTCTACACGGCGGTGCACATCCAGGGGTGTACGGCGGGTGAAACCGGTGGTAATTTCGCGCGAATCAATCCCGAAAAGGACGGCCAACATGACGTACGCAGGCGACAGGGTCCTCTACGACGCCGACACCCACATCATGGAACTGCCGGACTTCCTGCGGAAGTTCGCCGACGCCGACATCCGCGACGAGCTCCCGCTCGTCGATTACGGCCGCTCGATCGTGACCGACGAGGAGGTCGAGGTGATCATGTCGCAGGGCTCGCGCCACAGCGACGAGCACCGCGCCGGCCTGATCGCCCTCGGTGACCGCATGATCACCGAAGTCAAGGAGATCCAGGCTCTCGGCTCGTTCGACAAGCACGACCGCGTGATCGCCAGCGACATGCTCGGGTTCGTCAAGCAGCTGGTGTTCGCCACGCACAGCCTGCACATGGTCTTCTCGCCCTCGCACAAGATCGAGGACCGTCTCCGCTACGGCGGTGCGCGGGCCCACAACCGCCACATGTCCGACTTCTGCTCGGTCGACTCGCGCCTCATGGGCGTGGGTGCGGTGCCGTTCGAGAATCCCGAGCTTGCCCTCACCGAGGTGCAGTGGTGCCTCGAGAACGGGATCGAGGCGATCTGGATGCCGCACCGTCTCGCCGGCGATCGTTCGCCGACGCACGTCGACTACAACCCGATCTGGTCGCTCCTCCAAGAGGCACAGGTGCCGGTGGTGTTCCACGTCGGTGGCAACCCGCTGCAACTCAAGCCCGAGTGGAGCAACAATGGTCGCGTTGCGACCCGCGACTGGATGGGTGGCGGTGAGAACGTGCGCGCACGCGATGCCGCGGTGCTCCACCAGGGCATCGAGACGTTCGTGTCGATGATGGTGCTCGACGGTGTGCTCGAGGAGTTCCCGCGGCTCAAGATGGCCTCGGTCGAGCTCGGAGCGGGCTGGGTGCCCGAGATGCTCGTGCGACTCGACCAGATCCACAAGGCGTACTCGAAGGTGGACGAGCGCCTGAAGAACTTCAGCCGCAGGCCGAGTGAGCAGATCACCGACCAGATGGCGTTCACGCCGTTCGTGTTCGAGGACCCGGCCCGGTTGATGGAGCAGTCCAACGAGGACCTGTACCTGTTCTCGAGCGACTACCCGCACACCGAGGGCGGCAGGGACCCGATCGCCCGGTTCGAGTCCTGCATGATGGATTGCTCCCGCGAGGCGATCGACAAGTTCAACTCCGGCAACTTCCTGCGCATCTTTCCCCGCGCCAAGTAGCAATCGTTGCCCGGGTCGCCCGTGCGGCTGGCGGGGGATGGGGCGCGGTCGCCACCTAATCTGACGCCATGGATTTCGCATACCCGCCCGAAGCCGACTCCTACCGCACGAAGGTCCGCACATTCCTCGATGCGAACCTGCCGAAGGGTTGGAAGGGCGTCGGCTCGCTGAGCCACGCCGATGCCGCCACCTTCACCGAGGAGTGGCGCAAGAAGCTCTATGACAACGGCATGCTCGCCATCACGTGGCCGAGGGAGTACGGCGGTCAGGGGCTCGGCCACATCCAGGCCCTCGTGCAAGCCGAGGAGTTCGCGCATGCCGGTGTCCCCAGTGGCGGACCGAACGACGGTTTCGGCATCGGCATGCTCGGCAACACCCTGCTCGCCATCGGCACCGAGGAGCAGAAGAAGCACTACCTGCCGCGCGTGCTCACCGGCGAGGACCGCTGGTGCCAGGGTTACTCCGAGCCGTCGTCGGGGAGCGACCTCGGCAACCTCGGGTGCCGCGCCGTTCTCGACGGCGACGAGTGGATCATCAACGGCCAGAAGATCTGGACCTCTGCTGGTCACCTCGCGAACCACATCTTCGTGCTCGCGCGCACCAACGTCGACGAGGTGAAGCACAAGGGCATCACGTTCCTTCTCGTCGACATGCGCCAGCCCGGGGTCGAGGTGCGTCCGATCAGGATGATGTCGGGCGACTCGGAGTTCAACGAGGTCTACTTCACCGACGCGCGCTGCCCGAAGGGCAACCTCGTCGGCGAGGTGAACGGCGGCTGGATGGTCGCGATGACGTTGCTCGGCAACGAGCGCGGTGGGGGAGCGGCGGTGAACTCGATCTCATTCCGCGCTGAGCTCGACAAGTTGACCAGTCTCGCCAAGCAGAAGGGCCTCACCTCGGTCCCGAACATCCGCCAGCGCCTGATGCGCGCCCACACCAAGGTGGAGATCATGCGGTTCCTCGGGTACCGGGTGTTGACGTCGTTCATGAACGGAGCCAAGCCCGGGGCGGACGCCTCGATCGGCAAGCTCTGGTGGAGCGAGTACCACAAGGAAGTCACCGAGCTCGCGATCGACATCCTCGGTGCCGATGCCCTCGTGCCGGTGGGTCAGACGCCCCAGACCGCCTTCACCACCGATGCGCCCGGGTCACCGAATGATTCTGCGAACTGGGTGGGTGTGTTCCTGAACGCTCGCGCCGGGACGATCTATGCCGGCACCAGCCAGGTGCAGCGCAACATCGTCGGTGAGCAGGTGCTCGGTCTCCCGAAGGAGCCGCGCTCCGACGCCGGTCCCTGGAAGACCATCCCCGGGCACGGCTGAACCCGGGTCGGGGTCAGCGAGCGACGCCGTAGGCGTCGCAGAGAGCGTCGATCTCGGTGAAGTGGAGATCGAGCAGGTGCTCCAGATCGGGCACGAGCTCGCGGCACGCGATCAGACCGAAGTCGAGCCGGTCGAGATAACTGTGCACCGTGATGTTGAGCCCCATGCCGTCCGTCACGATCGACAGTGGCACGTAGTTCTCCAACTGGGCGCCACCCAGCCAGACCGGCGTGCGCGGACCGGGCACGTTCGAGATCACCACGTTCGTGGGCAGGAGGTTCGCTCTGTCGGCCCAACGCAGCCGAGAGGCGAGACGACTGGCGGCCGTCGCGATGATCGGTGAGGTGGCTTGGGCGCCCTGGGCGATCGCGTCGGCGGGGATCAACTCGAACTGACGCTTGGCCGCCCCCATTGCCTCATGGCAGAGATCCACGCGCTGCGCCGGATCGGGGCAGTTGGTCGGCAGGTCGGCGACGATCCCCGACACCAGGTTCGTCCACGGCACTTCCTCCTCCCCCGTGCGGAACGAGACGGGCACCATCGCGCGCAGTGGCGATGAGGGCAGCGCACCGTGTCCGATGAGGTACGAACGCAGCGCCCCTGTACAGATGGCCATGACGATGTCGTTCACCGTTCCGCCCGAGGCTGTCTTCAGTGCCTTCAGGGTGTCGAGGGAGGCCGAGCGCATCGCGAACCGACGGTGCGCGGTGATCGTGCGGTTCCACGGGGTCGCGGGAGCGGGCGTGAGGGGCAGTCGCACCCGATCGACGGCGGTCGGGTGGTCCGAGTCGGGACGGCGGGTGATGGTGCGCAGGGTCCTGCGCGCGGCACGGGTGATCTGACTCGCCGGCGCGATCCCGAACGAGTCGACCAGCCCCTGCGTCACCCGCAACTGCAGACGCATCGCACGCACGGGATTCACCGCGAGTTTGGCGAGTGCGCGTTGGAGCAACACGGCATCGTTCGGCGCCTCCTCGGGCTCCACCGGGCTGGGTTCGGGATCGGGAGCGGCGTCGGGGGAGGAGTCGGTGATCATGTTCAGGAGCACCACTCCCGCCCCGCCGTCGATCGAGGAGTGGTGGAACTTGGTCATGAGCGCCCATCGCCCGTCGGCGAGACCCTCGATGACATAGACCTCCCAGAGTGGTCGGGAGCGGTCGAGCGCGCGACCGAAGATGCGAGCGACTTGTTCCGACAACTGTGACATGTCGCCGGGTGGGGCGAGACCGAGGTGGCGAACGTGGTAGTCGAGATCGAAATTGTCATCGACGATCCAGTACGGGTGGTCGAGCCCGAGGGGAACACCGCGGAGCTTCTGGTGAAGCGGTTCGACGGCCGCAGCCAGTGCGCCGAAACGCCGGTACACCGTCTGGTAGGGATCGAAGTCCGGGGAGGGCCGGCTGTAGAGACCGAGCCCGGAGACATGGCCGAATGTGGTCGGTGATTCCATGTGGAGGAAGGTCGCGTCGAGACCGGACAACTGGCGCATTTGGGGAACGGTACAGGTGCGGGGAGGTCAGGCGAAGGGGGCCATCGGGCACACCGTCCGTCGGTGTCGCCCGGTGCAACCTCGACGTGGGTCCGCTCGAGGTCGCGTCCCGCCCCGGGGAGGACGGCCCGCGCGAGGCACGGGGCACCCCGGCCCCTCCCCGGTCCGACCGCACCCCCGCTCTGATCGAGACCCGCGGAGTTGGTTAGCGTCGGTCCAATGGATCGGTTTGTCTCGAGGAAGAGTCTCCTCCGCATCGCCTCACCGGCATTGATTGCGATGGCCCCTCTCATGTTCGCCGGATGCGGCTCTGAGGACAGCGACTCGCGGAATGCTGCGCGCAGTGGGGGGGACTTCGCGGTCTCGATAGACCATCCCTACGAGCTTCTGTCCGGACCGGATCTCGTCGATCTCGACGTCACCACGGACGTCGTGGCACAGAGGTTCACGTCCAACAACAGATCGACGCGCATCGCCCTGGTGCTGTTGCGGCTGTCGCGTGGTGCCGACCAAACCACTCCACGAGAAGCCGTCGTGTCCCTGCATTCCGCCGTCAGTGGCATCCCCGGGCCGTTGATCGCCCAACTCGGCTCACTCGCGGTTGCCCCCGGATACGACGGGAATCGCTCGTTGTCGGTGGCTTCGTCACCGATTCTCGCAGCATCACGCGAATACTTCATCGTTGTCTCAGCCGGCGCGGGATCCGGTCCCCTCACGTTGCTATCGGCTGTCAACGTCCCGTGGTCGAACGTGGTGCCGAACCCGGAGTTCGAGTCGTTCCAGACGCTGCCGGGTGAGGTCGCCTCGTGGCTCCCCACCGGAACCGGTCGCAATCTGGTGATGACGATCGCGGTTGAGAGCGCCGAGGACTCCGCAAGTGAGTCGAGCGCAACGTCTGCTCCCGGTGCCTCGAGCTCCTCGACACCGATTGATGACTCACCCCAGACAACCGAGAGTGCGGTCGTCTCAGCGACGACAACCAATGCCACTGGTGGTGATTTCGAGCAACAGGCGGCGTCGACCACTACAACGAACCCGCGGCCCGCCGTCACAACGACCACGGCGGCGGAAACATCGGGTTCGGCAACCCCGGGTGCCAAAGTCAGCACATCCATTGGTCAGACCGCGCCATCGTCCACCGATGGCTCCTCGACGCAGTCGGGCCCTGATTTGACCAGCGCCCCGACTGATTCGACCAGCGCCCCGACTGATTCGACCAGCGCCCCGACTGATTCGACCAGCGCCCCGACTGATTCGACCAGCGCCCCGACTGACACGGTGGCGACCACCGACGACACCGTGGCAATCCCTGATGAGGGCACCAAAGTCGCTGAGAAGGCACCGTCACCGGGGAAGGGGAGTGATTACTCACCCGCCGATGATCCCGAGACCACACGCGATCTCACCGTGACATTGGCCGCGTTCGGCACACTGCTCGCTGCAGGGGCCGCGACGTCGACGTCCGGCCCGGCGACAGGCGGTGCATCCGGTGGTCGCCTCTCCACCCTCGCAACCAAAAGGCTGAAGCCGAGGGCCACGGCCCGCAAAGGGATCGGCGATGCCGGGTCGCTATGGCGTCGCCCCGGTACTGGCCGCGTGGACGCGGCGTTCTCCCGGGTTCCCGCGCGGGTCTCACCGTATTCCACGGTGGTGGCCCGTGTGCTCATCGATGGTTCGTGGGCGCGGGCCATGACCGGCTCGATGTCGACACTCCTGTGGCCGATTGCTGCGGTGGTCGGAGTCTTGTGGGGCCTGGACGTGGGTGACTCCGTTGGGCTCCCGGCCGGGTGGCTCCTCGTGCTCGCGCTCGTGCTCGGTGTGCTCGATTCGTTGGCTGGTGGAATTGTCTCGCTCGCCCTCACAGTCGTCGCTTTCTCGTCCGGGGCCGTCACCGAGTGGAGCGATGTCCGCACGTTGCTCGGCACATGGATTCTCCTGCTCTCACCAGCCCTCGTCAGCAATGTGATCCGGCCATTGAGGCGCGTGCAACACGATGTCGAGGCTGGGCTACGCGAGCGGATCTTCGACTACGTCATGGCCCCTGTCGGCGTCGCGTTCGCGATCGAGGCGATGACAGAAGCCCTGAACGGGTTGTCGGGGACGGTGATCGCGGATGGATCCGACCTGACCCTCGTGAAGTGGACCGTCTGGATCGCGATGATCGCGCGTCTCGCACTCGAGGACCTGGCAGTCCACCTCTTTCCCGAACGCTCACGGGCCGTGCAACCGCCGCGCCTGCCCCGCCAGACAAAGTTCTGGGGCATGTTCGGTGCGGCGCTGCGGTTCGCGCTCTATCTCTTCGTCGCGGAGCCGTTCTTCGGTCTCGGGTGGGCAACGGTGTTCTCGGCGATCCTCCTCACCATCCCGTTCGCGATAAAGCCGTGGGAGGACGATCTTCCGAACAATGCGGTTTTGTGGAAGTGGTTGCCACGCGGATTCCTGAGGTTCGCCATTCTCGTCGTCCTCGGTGGATGGTTGGGCGTCGCGCTGCTCGGTGATTCTCCCACTGCCGACACGGTGCGGGCGATGACGCCGTGGTTGTTCCTGCCCTCGGCCCTCTTCGGGATCACGGAGTACTTCGGTCGCTCCGGTGAACCATGGCCCGATTCACGGGTGAAGCGATGGGGTGGCACCGTGTTGTGGGGGTTGGTTGTGCTCGTGCTCGCCGGGGTCATCGACCCGTTCTGATCACGGGCGCAGCGCCGAGCCCATCGTCGCGACGATCTGGCCGAGCGTGGCCGAAGAGGTCGCATAGTTCAGCCGCACGTGTCCCTGCCCGCCCGGGCCAAATGTCGCCCCGTCGCTCGTCTCCACACCGGAGGCCCGGAACGCGGCGTGCGGGTTCTCCGAGACCGGCGTGGCGCGACAGTCGAGCCACGCCAGATACGTGGCATCGGGTCGGTGGACCGTGACGCCCGGCAGGTGTTCGCCGACGAGATGAAGGGTGAGATCGCGCATCCGTGCGAGGTGGGCGACGACCGCGTCGAGCCACTCGCCCGCATGCGTCCATGCGGCCCATGCGGCCTCTGCCCCCATGATGTTGGTGGCGCCGAAGAGATGGTCGGGTAGCAGCGACCATCTCCCGGCAACATGTGGCGCATCGCAGACGCTCACGGCATAGCGCAGGCCCGCCAGATTGAACGACTTCGAGGCCGAGGTGACCGTGACGGTGCGCCCCTCGGCGCCGGCGAGTGATGCGATCGGCACGTGCGTGCGACGATCGAACACGAGATCGGCATGGATCTCATCGCTCACGATCAGCAGGTCGTGACGCGCCGCGATCTCGAGGATCCTCGCGAGCTCGTCGGTGCCGAACACATGGCCCGTCGGATTCTGTGGATTGCACAGGATCAGCACCCTCGCCGGCTCGCGCTCCAGGCGCGCATCGAGCTCGTCGTGGTCGAACGAGACGCGGCCATCGGCGATTCGTGCGGGCACGGCGACGAGACGGCACCCGGTCTGCTCGATCGCGGAGAAGAACGGGGGATAGGCCGGGGTGTGCACGACGACCCCATCACCCGGTTGGGTCGCCACGTGGAGGATCGCCTGCACCGCCTGGACGACGTCGTTCCATTCGCGCACCCGGTCGGGGTCGATCGACCACTGGTGCCGGCGGGCCATGTGGGTGGCGAACGCCTCCACGGCGCGCATCCGGTTGTTGTCGTCCCGGCGCGGGTACCCGAGATCACCCCCGTCCAGGAGTCCGGTCAGGTGAGAAGTGATGGCGGGCGCGGGTCGAAAGTCCATGTCGGCGACCCACGCGGGAAGTGCCGGTGCGTGCTTGCGCCACTTGTTGCCGGTCTTGGATCGCAACCAGGCAGGATCGAGCGTCTCGAAGTCGTGACCCTCGCTACCCCCCGGCATCTCCACACCATATTCATTCTTCATTCATCGGGGGCTCGACTCGTGGCGGGCTCACCGGCGCTCGCGCACGACCCGCGGGCGTACCCTGTCGCGGTGGACAGCCCGCGACGGTCGATCTCGTGCCCGGATCCCGTGCGCCGCGCGGTGATGCGACAGGACTGGCTCGATCTCGCGTACCTGCATTGGCGCGTCGAACCCGGGTCGGTCCAACGGCTCCTCCCCGCCGGTCTCGAGGTCGACACCTTCGACGGTGCGGCGTGGGTGGGGCTGATCCCGTTCTCGATGCGCGGCATCGGACTCGCGCGCGGACCGGCCGTGCCGTACTTCGGATCCTTCAGCGAGGTCAATGTGCGCACCTATGTGCGGGCGGGGTCGATCCCGGGTGTGTGGTTCTTCTCGCTAGATGTCGACCGGCTCGCCCCGGCTCTCGTGGCGCGTGCGACGTACCGACTTCCGTATTGCTGGGGGGCGACATCCCATTCGCGCGACGCGGACACCGTGACGACCTCCGTGCATCGCAGGTGGCCCGACCATGTCGGGACCTCGCGGATCACCGTCGAGGCGGGGGAAGCGATCGAGGCCGATGATCTGGATGTGTTCCTGACCGCACGGTGGGGTCTCTACTCCCGCACACGGTCGGGTCTGAGGTATGCACCTGTCGACCACGAGCCGTGGCCGCTCCGTTCCGCGGTCGCCCACGAATGGGACGACGCCATGATCAGGGCGGCGGGACTCCCCGCTGTCTCGGGTGATCCGCACGTGCGCTTCTCCGATGGAGTCTCGGTGCGGATCGGCCTTCCGCGCGCCGTGCGGTGGTCGTGAGTGGAGATGGTCGCAGACGCCCTCCCTCGCGTGCGTGCGCGCGCACGTGCATGATGCGCGCAAGTCGCGCCCGCGCGCGCCAGAGCTGTCAAGTCTTTGCCGTTCTCCTTTCCCCGCCGGGGTTCGAACGGTGTCTGCGGACCTCTCTGACACACCCCTTGCCGTAGATGTCTCACCCCATGAACACAGACACGCCATTCCAACCCAGTCCCTCCTCACCCGTCCTGCTCGTCGTCGAGTCGCCGGTCAAGGCACGCACCATCACCGGCTTCCTCGGTGACGGATGGATCGTGCGGGCCACCGGCGGCCACATCGCCGACATCCCCGACTCGGCGAGGGCGGTCGATGTCGAGGACAACTTCGCCGTCACCTACGAGTTCACCGAGCGCGGTGCCGAGCGGATCGCAGAACTCCGGGCCGACATGGCACGTTGCAGCGGGATCGTTCTCGCCACCGACGGTGACCGCGAGGGCGAGTTGATCGTGGCGATCGAGGCGGCCAAGCCCCGGGGTCGACGCCCCTGAATCCGACAAAACCCTTGTGCGGCAAGGGTTTGCGGACACCCCGCGGATTGGAATGACCTGCCATGGCGGAGGTGGTAAAAATTGTGCGGGGGCTGACAACCGTCAGATCACTTCTTCTTGAAAGGAAGACAACAATGGACAAAGTTTTGTTGACCGGCGACAACTACACGCTGGTCTACAACGCGCTCTCGTTCGGCACCGCGGTCATGCTGGGTGCTTTCGTGTATTTCCTCACCCAGGTTGGGTCGGTCGCGAAGGCGTATCGGTCGGGCATCGCAGTGTCGGCGGTGGTCGTCGGCATCGCCGGCTACCACTACTACCGGATCTGGTCGGACTTCGGCGACATGAAGATGAACGAGGGTTACCGCTACGCCGACTGGCTCATCACGGTTCCTCTGCTCATCGTCGAGCTGTTGATCGTGCTCGGAGTCGCGGGTGATCTTCGTCGCAAACTGATGTGGCGACTGGTTCCCGCATCGGCGATCATGATCGCCTTCGGTTACCCGGGTGAGATCTCCTCCGACAACGGCACCAAGTGGACGTGGTGGGTCCTCGCGATGATCCCGTTCCTCTACATCCTCGGCACCCTCTACGGGCAGCTGCAGGAAGCATCGAAGCGTGAGACGGGCGCTGTCGCGGGAGCAATCAAGAACGCGACCGGAATCCTCCTCGTGACGTGGCTCTTCTACCCGATCTCGTACCTGTTCCCGGTGTTCGACAACTCCGCGACAGGAATCTCCGAGGGACTCGAGGTGGCACGGCAGGTCGGCTACACCGTCGCCGACATCACCTCGAAGGCGCTGTACGGCCTCATGATCCTGGGCATCGCTCGGGCTCGCTCGGGCGACCAGCACTAGTCGGCAACGACCTCAGACTCGGCGGCTCGGGACCACACGGTCCCGGGCCGCCGTTGTCTTTTCTCCCGGGCCGCGCGCGCCGTTCACGGCGCGTCAGTGTCGCCGCGTGAGTCGCCTCCAGATGCCCTGGGCCGTGCGTGACGCGAGGAATGGGAGCACGAGTTTGTAGACCAGCCCCGGCACCACCGCGTTTCGTCGGCCCCGGAGGGCCCGCACAGTGGCGCGAACCACGTCCTCGGGGTCCAGCCACATCCAGCCCGGGATGGAGCGGTTGAGATGGTCGAGTCCGGCGCGGCGGTGGAGGTCGGTGTGCACGTAGCCGGGACACACCGCGAGAACGCGCACACCCTTGGGTTCGATTTCCAGGGCGAGGCTCTGGGCATACGCAGTCGCGTGCGACTTGGCCGCCGCGTACGGAGCAGCCTTGCGCATGGGAGTGCGGGCGGCGATGCTCGAGACGATCACGACGGTGCCCGTCCCCCGCGCCACCATCGGAGGCACCAATTGTTCGCACATCCGCACCACGCCCGTGGACATGAGGTACGCCAGACGGTCGAGCACGTCCGGATCTGAGGTCCCGGTCGTCGCTGCGTGCGTGATTCCGGCGTTTGCGATCACGATGTCCGGGTTGTCGGCGGCCTCGCACGCGAGATCGACGCCCTGCGGGGTCGACAGGTCGGCGATGATGATCTCGGTGTCCGCGCCTCGTTCTTCTGCGAGCCGCGAGACCCGGTCGAGTGCCTGTCGGTCCCGTCCCACCAGAACCAGACACACGCCCACCGTGGCGTGATGGAGGGCGAATGCCTCGCCGATCCCAGAGGATGCCCCGGTGACGAGGATTCGGCTGGTCGTCGGCTGGTCGTGCGCTCGGTCCATGGGAGCAGAGTACGACCTGTCGCCGGGGGGCGGGAAAGGGACCGGGACTGGCGGACGCACCGCGAGGCACTCCGTCGGACCGGGTGCGCCGTGACGACTAGGTTCTCGTCCCAACTGAGGGGGGATGACCGTGTTCTCACGTAAATATGCGCACGCGGCACCGGACAGTGCCGCCTATGTGATGGCGTCGACCGGTGCGACTGTCACGCACCGCCAGCTCGAGGAACGTGCGAACCAACTCGCGCACCTTCTTCGGTCGGCCGGCCTGAACAAGGGCGACCACATCGCACTGTTCATGGAGAACAACGGGCGCTTCCTTGAGGTCTGCAGCGCGGCCGAGAGGGCGGGTCTCTACTACACACCGACGAACTCGTACCTGAAAGCCGACGAGCTCGCCTTCATCGTGAACAACAGCGAGTCGCGCGTGCTCATCACCTCGCGAGCACGCCGCGAAGTCGCACTCGAGGTCGCACCGATGTGTCCGAACGTCGAGCTGTTCCTCATCGTGGACGGGACCGGCGATGACGGCCCGTTCCGGGATTACGCCACGGAGACATCGGGGTTCCCCGTGACACCGATCGCCGACGAGAACCTCGGTATTGCGATGCTGTACTCCTCGGGGACCACGGGTCGCCCGAAGGGGATCCTGCGCCCGATGCCGGACTCGCCGCCCGACCAGCCGCTCCCGTTGTGGGGATTCCTCGACAATCTCTGGAAGTACCGCGAGGGAATGATCTATCTCTCGCCGGCTCCGCTCTACCACTCGGCCCCGCAGGCCGCCGTCGGTCTGACGATCCGCCGCGGGGGAACGGTGGTCGTGATGGAGCACTTCGACCCGGAGGAGTACCTGCGACTGGTCGAGCACCACAAGGTGAGCCACAGCCAACTCGTCCCCACCATGTTCAGCCGCATGCTGAAGCTCCCCGAGGAGGTGCGGACCCGCCACGATCTCTCGTCGCTCGAGATCGCGGTGCACGCAGCGGCCCCGTGCCCCGTCCCGGTGAAGGAGCAGATGATCGCGTGGTGGGGCCCGATCATCGAGGAGTACTACGGGGCGACCGAGGGTCTCGGATTCGCGGCCTGCAACACCGCGGAGTGGCTCGCGCACAAGGGGACCGTCGGTCGGATCGTGCTGGGGGATCTCCACGTCCTCGACGATGAGATGAAGCCGACACCGAAGGGTCAATCCGGGACGCTGTGGTTCTCCTCTGGCGGTGCGTTCACGTACTTCAACGACGCCGAGAAGACGAGGGAGTCATCGTCGCCCGACGGGACGATGACCACCGTCGGCGATGTGGGATACGTCGACGACGACGGGTTCCTCTACCTCACCGACCGGGCGACATTCATGATCATCTCCGGGGGCGTCAACATCTACCCCCAGGAGTGCGAGAACCTCCTCATCACCCATCCCAAAGTCGCCGATGCGGCGGTGTTCGGGGTGCCGAACGAGGACCTCGGCGAGGAGGTCAAGGCGGTGGTGCAATTGATGCCGGGCATCGATGCGAGTCCCGAGACCGAGCGGGAACTGATCGAGTTCTGTGCGGCGAACCTGTCGCGCCAGAAGGTGCCGCGCTCGATCGACTTCGAGGCCGAGTTGCCGCGCCTCCCGACGGGGAAGCTCTACAAGAAGTCGCTCCGCGAGCGCTACTGGGCGGGTCGCACGTCGCGGATCCTCTGAGCCGACCCGACCGCACGACCACGTCGACGAGAACGGAGTCGTCGCTCCGGCTCGGGTCACGCCGCCACTGTCCCGCCGGGCCGAACACGACAATGTCCGACGGGTTGACACCCTCACGGGTCGGGGGAGG
>Ga0194123_10000446_pt1 | contig 77525 bp, 118 predicted proteins | sample TA2MahsurfametaG_5_FD_155479 | JGI IMG/M metagenome (GOLD analysis project Ga0194123, IMG submission 155479) | Freshwater microbial communities from Lake Tanganyika, Tanzania - TA2015023 Mahale A surface | ecosystem: Environmental > Aquatic > Freshwater > Lake | place: Tanzania: Lake... | reverse complement strand
TCACCCCGGAACCACCGACAGTGCCCTCTCGAAGCCTTTCCAAGCCAACGTGAGCCCAGACAAGCTGTTTCCCCCTGAACGCGCGGCCCACCAACTCTTGGCCGTGTTGGATGCCTTGGGCCCTGAAAACAGCGGTCAGTTTTGGGCCTGGGACGGCCAGTCCATTCCTTGGTGAACAAGGCCATCGGCGGGAGCAAGGGAACACCAAGGGGCCGAGAATCTAGGCTGCATCGGGCGGAAGCCAAGCGGATCCTGGGCGACAAGTGAAGCCTGATCACCCCTCCCGCGCCATCTCCAGGCACAGCGCCAGCGTTGCCCCCTGATCGCCATCCCACGGCGGCCCAGCTCACCCCTCCCTGAGTAACCGTCGTTCCACCCTCAGTCCATTTCTGCGCCGGGTTCGCCATCCGCCAGCACGAGGGCTAGGCGGCAGCCAGGAAATAGGTCGGGACCGGCTTGAGATGGCGACGCCGCAATGACCCGTCCGCCGATTGCCGTGTCTGACGCTTGGGGCAGCATTGGGTCATGAAACGCGTGCCATTCCTTCTCGCGCTGCTCCTTGCTGGCTGTGGCAGGTATGGGTCTTCCAAGGAAGCAGTTCAAGCGTGCATTACCTGGAAACAGCAAGGTCTAAGCGAGGGACGGACTTATCTTCTCTACAAAGAAGCGGAATTCGACATCTTCACTCTTAAAGAAACTCCCGCAACCTGGGTAAAAGATGAGATGCGCGACTGCCAGCCAGAACCTTCAACTCGACAATGGCTGGGTGTAGAAGCAAATGTCTCACCTGGGTCGAAGCACAAAGTCAGCGGTGGCTTTAAGGGCACAAGCGTTAAGCGTCATTTCCGCTACTAAACAGCCACTCCGAGAAGGCTGGCCAGGTCACCCCCTGCTGCCTTAGACCGCCGGATCATTCGTTGAGCGGACGGTCAGATCGGCCAGCAGCGCCATCGTGGGCGCAATGGAGAGGAAGGTTGCCATGCACTGCCGGCAGCAACGAGGCTCAGCTGAAAGGGGCAGCCGAAGCCACCCCCGCAGTGCTTGAGCTGAGCGTCTTCTCTTCCCCAAGCAACTCAGTCATCGCGCACCTCCTTCGGGCACGCCATCACAGTCCCTTAAACAGCAGATCAGCTGCAGATTGCAGGAGGTCAACGCCAACAGCAGCCATGGCGACACATCGCGCCCCAGGCTGCCGCCTAAATTTTGTGGTGGGACCGCGCTGCGCTAACAGCCGATCCCTGACCAGTCCAACTGTCATTGAACTGATGTACTCATTGAAGCCAGCGCCTACGGGCGCACCATCCCCTGCTGCGCGAATGGATTTGCTCCGTCGCCGACCGCAGCGCATCTTCTCCACCGTGAACTGGCATCTGCACCAGCGTCTCCAGCAGCGCGCTGACGAAGAAGGCCGCAGCCTCTCCGGCCTAATCGTCTACATCCTGGAGCGATCCACAGCGGCTTAGCGATGACTCGGGGCGGCTACGGCTGCCCCTCCCCCGCCACACAAAGCACTGGCACTAGAAGCATGCGCGGGTGTAACACCATCGGCAACATCGGCGCACTTCAGAGTCGGTGCAATGGCAGCGATCAAGTGCCGCCTCGCCATTGCCAGCATCGCTGCTCTGGCGCTGGCATCTGTTCCAGCCGTTGCAGAACCAACCAAGGTCGCTCAAGACAAGGAAGCAGAGCTGGGCGTGATGGGCGTCAACCTCAAGGATGCTGTCAAGTTCAACTGGGGCTTTCAAGGAGCACTTCAGGGGGCTATGACACCGAACCAAGCTGGCATTGGTGGATTCATACCTCTGTCAATTGGTGGCAATGGCGTCTTGTATCTAGATAGCTTGGCCAACTACAACATCGACGATTACACAAGCTATACAAGCCTGGGAGAGGGTCCAAGAGTTCAGGGTGGCACAGTCTCAACCTCGAGTCGCCTCGGCTATCGCTGGCTAAATGGAGATCGATCGTGGATGTTTGGAATAAATGCAGGATACGACAGCCGGCCTACAAATATAGGCTCCAAAGACGTACAACTTGCGGACGGTACGATGGGAGATTACCAAGACTCAATCTTCTATCAGCAAGTCGCATTAAATATCGAAGCGGCGAGCAACAAGTGGTTTGTCTCAGGCTACTGGCTCCTGCCAATCGGTGAATATGGTTACGGAACAAATATTGAGGATCTTTCCCGAGACGATCCGTTTTCCACAATTGACTCACTGATGACCATTGGTGGAGACATTGGCTACAACATCACTCCTAGGTTGAAGTTTTCCCTTGGCTATTACTATTCAGAGGGAGCAGTCCTAAAGGCATCTGATGGCAATAGTTTTCGAGGAAAGCTTGAATACAGCATTGCCAACGGATTGACCACTGGCCTCAATCTCACCTATGATCCAGGCTCGCATATCGCTTGGCCATCCGAAGACCTAAGTCTTTCAGCGAATATCAAATATCGCTTCGGCACCAATGGATACGGATCACCCAGCCTTAAAAAGCAAAAATCACAGCTGACGCCAGTTCTTCAGGCGTTATCCACATCGCCTGGCAACAGAGACGTATTGGTGCATGACTTCGGCGGATGCAGGGCCGAAAACTACGACTCTAGCTCTGGTCGCTGGAGGGGCCCCTTCTGGTCTTGGAACTGCAATGACGGAATATCGGAGCAGTTTGGAGCGTTCAAAGACTCTACATGGAACCCAATTTACTACGGCGGCTGGGTATCTTACTCAAGAATTTATAGCGTGCATGGATACACGACAAGCGGACAGTCAATGGGCGTAGATGTGCGTAGATTTTTGGGAGCCAGAAATAGTCCTAAGAAAGATCTTCGAGGCGTTGATATTCCAGGAACCTCCAATGCAGGGGTCTGCGAAAGGCAGGGGGTCAGATGCTAGATCAGCCTAGATCAAGAACTACATCATTCCGAAGCCTGCACCCATCTAACGCCTCATTCAGCACAACAGCATGAGACCCCGTAGACCTAGGCTGAAATAAATGCGCGCAGAGCGTTAGACGCTCGACAACTTTTGGTTATTTACAAGAGAGACGTTCATCACAAAGAACTGATCGAAGATCATCAATGTCCGTGCGCCGCCTCTGCCTCCTTGGCAGTTTTGTGCACCGTTCCTGGCGGATGCTCAGGCGGGGCATAAATCACATAGACCTTCAGAGGGGTTGAACCTGAATTAATAATGTTATGCCAATACCCGCCAGGGATCAGAACGGCCCAGCCATCGGTGAGCTGCCGATCAAAGGTCAACTGATCCTTTGATGCACCCATGACGACGCGGCCAACTCCCTGCTCGACGCGAATAAACTGATCTCCCTGTTCATGCTTCTCAAGCCCGATGTCTTCGCCTGGCTTTAGAGACATGACGGTCATCTGAAGGCTTTTGCCTGTCCACTGTGTTGACCGGAAAGAACTGTTATCCAAAGTCAGCGTGTCAAGGTTGACAGCCCAGGGCTTCTGGCCGTAGTCACTACGAGCCGGGGGATTTGCGAGTGATGGCTGCACGGCGGCAATGAGCATCACAACAATCAGTGAGGCACGTTTGAACATCAACATTTTCGAGTGAGAAGTCAAAGAACCTAATGAAGATCTCACGGTATGCCGACCACTCAGGAGCGAGAAGACTGAATGCATCAACCCAGAGACAACCATGCCTGCGATGGCTCCCCCTCTACTTAGCCAACACCATTGCTTTAGGCAATCAACGTGCCGGACCAGAGCCAGGCCCACTGCCGACTGAACATCGGCCACTGATCCGCTGACCCCGGCGGTTGTTCAAGCAGCCATTAGCCCGAGGCGTTCAGACGTCCCGCAAGGCGATTCAGCGCCATGCGCCGGCAAGGCCAAACCGAGAACAGCCCAGCAATACGCATCCGAAATATCGCTAACTACACGAAAACACCGGTCTGTAGGACAGATTCTTCTTGCCAAACCCATGGCTGAGCCAAAGCGCATCTGCAGAACTCCAAGGGGTTCCACGATCGATTCCGTTGGCGGTGGTCGCTACAGGGTCTGTGACCGGAGCCTCAAATGCGCTGAGGTGGAAGGGCTTTGGCAGGCATACCAAGCGGTTCAGGATCAGGAGTGCCGCAATCCGGCGCCTTGGCAGCACTGACAGGGCTGTTCGATCAAGACCAATCGCCACCGGCGCCAACAACGCCCGGACACCGGCGCCACCTCTCAGCCGCGGGGCAGCCCGACGGCTGAGAGCCACAGCCCGCGCAAGCGACACGACATCATGTAAAGACTTTGTTACGTGACTCTCATGACGCTCGGCGAGCTCTTCCTGAAGTCGATGGCCAGCGGGGTCATCACGGAGCAGGAAATCGGATGGGTGGCAGCGCAGCAGAGCCGCTTTGCCCGCCACGAAGAAGCCATTGCCATCAGGCTTGGGCGATTGCTCGACGAAGGGCAGATCAACCTCGGCTGCCGGCTCGCCTGACCTCGCCGCCATACCGATGACCCAGGACGAATCCCTGCAGTACTGGCAGAGCATGCGCAGCGCCATGGAGGATGCCGGCGACACCTCAAGTGCGATCTACAAACGGGCCTTGGCCATCAGCCAGGGGTTGCCCGATCCGCTCGCAGCGGAGTTCACCCTGCCCATCACCCGCATCCTCAACTAATCGATCCTTCAAGCCGCCGCAGGCTTGCGCTGCTGGCCCGCGTAGATCGCAGCACCGGCAGCCACAGCGAGAAAGGCCAGGGTTTGGAGCAACAGCAACAACCCACCCAAGGCAGAGAAGGCCGTGATCCGGATCTTGGCCTTGATCAGCAGGGTGAGCAGCAGGATCACCGTGGCCTTCAAGCCAATGATTTTCGCGGCCGCAATCGGGCAGAACGGGTTCAGCAGCATGACCAACGCTTCGTTCCATCCATGCTGCTGCCATCAACTCTTAACCGTGGCCCTCGTTCACTGAACAGGGGGCAGACCACCCATCTCAGCCCAAGCAAAAAGGGTGGCATTCGCCACCCCGGAAAGCTTGAGCGTCTTCTCTATTCCAAGCTCATCTGTCATCGCAGAGTGATCGGCAGAGTGCCATAACCAAAGCACAATGTGATCAAAAGCCGGCAATCAGGGGCACTGCAGGTCAGACGCAAGACGCTGAATTGACGCTGGCTTCAAACCGGTGGTGTCCAGACCGGTTTGGGTAGGAGTTTTTTGGAACTTGCTTGCGTGGCGGCCATGACCAGATGCTCCTTGAACAATGACGACAAGATGCCGCCACCACGTCGATCAAACCGTGTCGTGAGACACCAAACAGCTCGAGCATGCGCAGAACAACACCAAGGCCGCCCTCATGCAGCTTCGGGCTGATCAAGGTTCCAGCAACGTGAACCCTGTGGAGTCACAACGCAGAGCGTGACCAGATCAGGGCTTGTGACGCGATAGGTCTTGCCATCAGCCTGGCTTTTCAGTGCGGCCTGCAGCTGGGCCAAATGTTCATCGTCATGTTCCTCGGTTTGTCGCCAGCCTTGCTCGGTGAGCCTTTCGATCGTGAACACGGTTGTCGTGCTTGAGATGGGGGTTCAAGTTGGCTCTGCTGGCTCAGGCTTGTTGTAAATGGCAGAAAGGCTTTGGGATCACAGCGACTCTGTGGTCACATGCGAACAAAGGGCTAGGCCGCTTCGCGCAGCAACCGCCGATCGTGCTCCTTCTGCATGATCTCGAGCTCTCGGTAGTCATGAACACAGAGGTCGCAGAGGCATGGGACGCCATGCAGATCCCAGCGGTCCAACATGAACCCCGTTAACTCTCGTCTTTCGTTGTGGAATGTGGTCACAGCGCAATCACGCAGATGGCTCACAACGTCTCTTGATCCAATTGGGGAAGCAGTGGTGAAAACCGCCCTTGTCTTGGGGATCACATCGACCCAGCCCAATCAGCCGCCCCAATGAGAGGCTGAGATCAGTTCCGCCCCCATGGATGCAGGCCGATCTCGGTGTCTTGATGGTGGGAGCTGGTCTTGCCCTTGGCCTGGCACTCACCGCTGTTGCTCTATTTGAGCGGTGGAACAAAAACCGCCCTTAGCTCCGGATCAGGGCGTTGGGGGCTGCACGTTGGGGCAGGTTGCTCCGTTGAACTTGCTGGCAATCCGCTGGCTTCCCTTGGTGTACACCGCCTGCACCTTCTGCTGATCGCCGGACGCCTGGGCCGCACTGAGCTTGTCCGCAAAACGCTGGCAGGCCTGATCCAGGCTCACAGCCCCGGCGGCAGACGGCAGCAGGGCACCCATCAGGGCAACGGCCGCGATGGCACGGGCGAAGTGCATGGATCAACGGGGAGAAATCTGACTTTGCCTGGACCCAACGCAGCAATCAAGCCTCGCCCCTTGCCAAAGGGGATCCACTTGGGCCATGACAGAAACGGAAGGAGCCTTACAGACCAACTCTCCTCTCCCAACGGGGGCCGCCCATGGGCCCCCAAACCAATCCCCCCTCACGCGGGTGATGACGTGGAGGGGGGCTTTTGCTGCGCTGCTGATGGCGGCGCCTTGGTCAAGTCAAGAGCATCATGTGAGCGTCCATAGCAAGGACGGCATGGAGTCGATTGATCGATGGAGCAGGCAGCGCGATCAGCGGCTGGAGTGGTTTCTGTTGCTGCTGCTCTACCTCCTGCAGATGCTGAATGCAGAGATGCTGCGGCGGGCCATTGGCGACAACAGCGCATGGCAGCAAGACCCCTCCTTGATCTCCAGGTTCGTTGAAATCGTGACCCTCGGTATTCATCCCTGGGCCATGAGGGTCTTTGGGCTATGGGTAGCACTGATGGGCCTGTCGCTGTTACGCCAGCGACCGTTGCCCCGCTGGTGCTTCGACGGGTTGGGCAGCTGGTTTTGCCTGCGAATGCTGGTGGAATGCCTGATCATCAACTTGCTGATCTTTGAACCGGCGCTGGTTGCCCCGGGTGTATTGCTAGGGCAGATCGTGCTGTACCTCCCTTTCTTCGCACTGAGCTGGGGCTGGCTCTTCCATCGCCTCGATTGGGTTGGGAGAGCACAACCTGGGCTGAGGCTTCAGCTCAACGTCGGCGACCCGAACAGAGATCTACGACGATTTGACTACTTCCACTCAACAGTGAATGCCCTGCTCAACAAAGGCAAGACGAACATCACTGGCGTGAGTCGATTGGGGCGCGTCGTCGTGCTGATCTTCGACAGCATGCTGCTTGGCCTCTACACCGTTGCCTTCGCTCGCATCCTCCAGCTCACCAAAGCGGCTCTCTGAACACACACGAGCTCAGATGAGATGCCCGACTCCATGACACAGCCTTGAGGTTCATCTCAGGGCGTTGGGGGCTGCACGTTGGGGCAGATTGCTCCGTTGAACTTGCTGGCGATCCGCTGACTTCCCTTGTTGTAAACCGCCTGAGCCTTCTGTTGATCGCCGGAGGCCTTGGCCTCGCTGAGCTTGTCGGCGAAACGCTGGCAAGCCTGATCGAGGCTGACCGCCTCAGCGGAAGCGGAAAGCGCAGCACCAACCAGGGCTGCAGCAGCTATGGCAAGGGGTAGACGCATCAAGTCAGGGCAAGGAGCCGACTCTGCCTTGCCCCCACCCGACAGACCTCAATCCACCACGCGCAATCGCGTCACCTGATAGCGGCGCACTGCATCAGCGAGTCGGCTGAGCTGCTGTCGATCAGGGATGCAGATGCAGCCGACACCTGGGTAGCAGTTGTGGATCCCCAGGCCAGAGCGACGCGTGGCAAACAACGGATCCAGCTGCATCCAGATGTCTCGGCCCCATGGTTCCGGCAGACCCAACCGGTAGCTGCCTCGAGGAAGTGGCGATCCATTGCCAGGCGTCCACAATCGATCCAGGGCCTGGTGCCGCCTCGCGCTGGCTGCCGCAGTCCAGCTCTGCAGCACCTTGCCCTCGCGCATCAGCTGAAGCTGCCAGCGAGGGTCGCCGTTGGGGAACGAGGCGGAGGTGCGCTTCAGCACCAGGGTCGCCTCACTCGCCGCTGACGCCGCCGGCATCGAGCCGAGCAGCAACGCCGTGAAGGCAGCAAAAACGCGCAGCATGGGCGGGTCGGATCAGCCATAAGATTGCCCCCAAACAAGCTGGACTGACGTGCATCGGCTTTGGGCTGTTCTCAGTGGAGCTTCCATCGCTGCGTTCACCACCCTCGGTCCGTCAGCTCCCGCCAACGCGGCCGAGCTCAGATGCATGGCCGGCATCTCGGAAGAGGCGACCCTCAAAGGCATCAAGGAAGCCAGCCTCACCTACTACAACGCTGATCCTGCACAACTCGATACCGCTCAGATCAGCTTTCTCCTAAGCCTCTCGAGCACCGCTCAACCCTGCCTCATCTCCATCGGCAGAGCCCAGCTCAACGGAATTGCTGGCGTGCTGCTGAAAGGACAATCGAATCAAGGCCATCTCTACGAGGCGTTCTGCAGCGAACAGAGCCTCGACAACTGCCGCGTTCGCACCACCACTGCCCTCACCTCAACACCCCCGGCAGGTTGGATCGCAGGCCGGATCGCCAAGACAAAGCTGGGCACCGATGGGTATCTGTACAAGATCATCGCCAGCACAAAGACCAACCCTGAGCTGACCTTCTTCGGACCCGATTTCGCTCTGCCTTGATCGCAACCAGAGCCCAACAGGAATCCGTGTTTGTACTCATGACCGGCCTGCGCCCCGGCGTCATAACAGTGCCGGAAGCGGTCATTGCTGATTGCTGTTGCGCCGCGATCCACTGGGGGTGCTTCGTTCTTGGCACCCCCACCCCAACCTCTTCCCTCAAGGGGCAAATCAGGGCATAAAAATTCCCCGGTCGAGACAGTCGCCGGGGAACGGTTGGCCTGGATACCCCTCCAGAGGAGCCAGCCCAGCCTCATCCCAAGCCAAGCGTTGGCGATAGCCCCCAAATAGGGTCAATTCAGACGCGGTCTGAACAGAGTCCATAAAAAAAGTCCCCCGACTTGATGGCCCAAGCCCAGGGACGGGGTCTTCGTCCGCCCTTTGGCGGCACGTTCACACTCCTCCTGCATCGGACCCTGCGCATAGCCCCAAATGGGGACAAAAACGAGAGGATCTGGCAGGCTTTCGTGACTCGCGCGACGGGCCATTCTTCTTCCATCCGATCTGGCTCAGCTCGCCAGATGTGCCTGGCAACGACAACAGCAATCCAGCGGTGATCGCGATCGAGCCAATCGTGAGTTCGCCACCCTCGCCATGTGGACGCGAATGGCGCAAACCCCTGCTTCCATCATTCCCCGCTGAGCCATGCCACCACGGGCTCCCTACCAACCCGCCCTGCTGCGCCTGCTCCATGGCGCCATGGTGGTCCTGGTGCCACTGGCCTTCATCAGTGGAGCGGTGGTGTTCTCCAACCACGACGGGCGCTGGTGGCAACTCCCCCTGCCGCTGCCCGGCGACTGGATTGACATTCACGGAACCGTGGGCGTGATCCTTTGGCCCTTGGCACTCCTGTTCGCCGTCTATGCCTTCAGCATGGGCAGGGCACGCCTGAGGCGCGCCGCCAACAGTGCTGCCCTATCGGCTCTGCTGCTGGCGGTGGGAAGCGGAAAGCTGATGCAGGAAGAGTGGCTGCGCAACGGGCAGCTCGATCAGCCGATCTACCACCTGCATCTCCTGGCCTGGCTGATGATCGCTGCAATGGTGACCTGGCACATCGGCTCGGTCGTATCCCGAGGGGGCCTGAGACTTGCCGCCTCGATGTTTCAACTGACGATCCGCGATGACGATCGCCCCTGGCGCCTGAACAAGCGATGATGGCGAGAAGATTGCGCCTCCCCGTGGCCGGACGTCGACTCGGTTGCCTGTTGCTCCTCAGCCTGGCCTCAAGCCCAGCCGTGGCAGCACCCTTCAGCTACGACCCGGTGTCGTTCGCTGGATACGCCAACCAGGTGTTCAAAAACAAGGGGGAGCCCATCTTTGTGCGCAACCTCTCCACCTGCCTGCGCGAGGGCAAAGAGCGCACGGGCTATCGCTGTCTTGGTGGAGAACTGCTGCAGGATCTTCCCGCGCAAAAGGGCCGTAACTTCTGCAAGCTCGAAGCCCTCTGGTATGTGCCCCGCAGCAAAACGGTGCAATACCGCAGCGGGAGCTGCGTGTTCAAAGCCGATCAACAACGGATGATCGAGGGCGGTCAGCAACTGCTGCGCAAAGGGCTGGAGCAGCTTGAGAACTACAGCAAGTAATCCCGAGCGTCGCCGCACCCGGCATCTGCGCTTGCTCTGGAAAGCCTTGGCCTACCGGGTGATTGCGATCGCCTTCACGGCACTGTTCACAGGCATCAGCAAATCGATTCAGATCCACCTGGGTCTGACCCTGATCTACTACCTGTTCGACGTGCTTTGGGACCGGCATCAGCGGCATCAAGGCTGACGCCCTAGAAGATACCGAGCGTTTTCTTCTTGCAATAACCGGCCCCAATGTTCATCCAGCCCGACGGGCAGGGCTGCCCATTGGTGGGAGCCACCTGGTAGTTGATCGGCGAAACGCAGTGGGTGCCGAGATCATTCACGTAGCCGATGGGGCACTGGTCATAGCCCGGCGCCTTGGGGATCCGAGTCTGCGCCTGGCTCGGGGCAGCGCTGGCCGCCACCAGCAGAGCCAGCAACAGGGAGGGAGCAGCGGGGCGATCCATGCGTTCTGCCGTGACAGATCAACTGTATTGAGAAGCCCCTGGTTGCCAACCAACCGATGCGGATCTCAGCTGAACGCGAACCACTCGAGCCGCTCCGGCGGATTGGAGGCATTGCACCGCACCAGCTCGACCCCCTTCACCGTTCCGTCGCTGCGATACCAGGGGTCAGCACAGATGTTCCGGAACACCTCCTGCGCCTGCTCCAGAGAGCTGAACTCGCCCGCAGTGACAACGCCCCAGGCGTCATGGGTGAGGAGCTTGAAGCTGATCAAGGGAGAGCAACCCCGCCGTCAGCCTGATTCTGCCGCCATACAACCCAGCCAGCAGCCTCAGATGGGCACCGGTCCTCAGCAACGACAGCACCGCCAGAGCGATACACAGTGGGCAATGCCACAGGCTCATGGGGACCGCGCATGCCTCGATACAGCCAGAACCGTAGAAGCGAACTAACTTTCCCGGATGTTGTGGCAACACATCCGTTACTGGTTCAGGCAAAACCGCAGCAGCAGCGAAGCTGTTGCGGAACAACTCCCTGCGCAACCGGAAGCCCCATCCGCTGAACAGGCGGTCGCTGAAAGCATCAGCAGCTGGCGCTATCACGCCGCACTCACTGTTTACACACCCCTGATCCATCTACGCAAGGACGGACAGAAGCGCGGTCATCACCCAGCCCATCTGCAGCTGGTCAGCGACTCTGACGCGAGCCATGGGAGTTGGATTCCCTACCGCCCTGATGGCTTCGTGGCCTTCAGTGCGATGAATCAGAGCCAGGTCGACAACCTGATCTCCGATGCAGGGGCCGAGCGGGAACAGACGTTGCGCTTCCTGATGCGTTTCCGCGAAATCTTCGAGAGCAAGGTGCTGCATATCGATCAGAAGTTGATGCAGATCTATGCCCTGGCTGACAAGCCCGAGTTCGCCGGGGCATGGCAAAGCGTTCAGGTCGACAACTTCCCTGACAACGTCTTCCTGGCAGAGCTGACCAAGCTGCGAGGGATTGGCAGCCAAAAGGCCCTGATGTTGTGGAAAGCAGGCCTGAGAACACCGGCGATGGTGCACACGGCCTCGGATCAGGATCTGCTCTCGATCCGAGGCATTGGCCCCAAGCTGATTGCCCAGCTCCGCTCCCAGAGCGCGGCCTGAATCAGCCGGCCAGCGAGCGGCCGCCCCGTTTCCAGGGGCGGATGATGGCCGCCTTCAACTCCTTGGATTGCTGCTTGGCCGGCATCCGCCTTTGGTCGAGAAAAAGACCATCGTTCAGCACAACGCGCAATCCGATCACAGCCAACAAGGCGAGGGGCTTCACGCGGCGTAGAAACTCTCGCCCGGTTATCACGCAGGCCCCAGGCCATTGAGGTAGCTCTCACGACCGTTGCGACAACAAGAAACGTGTCTTTGTGCCGTAAGACACAGTCAGAGGTCGCAGCGGCTCAACAGCTTGAACAGAGCACCACGTTGAACGCAGGGATGCCCACCTCTTTCAGTAATCCATGCCTCGTGCGCTTCAGCGATCTGCAGGCGCCCTACCGCGGAGCATGGGTCTTCTACAGCGCCAGTCATCTCGGTGCTTACGCCGCCTGCCATGAGCTGTTGGACCAGGGCCAACCGATGCGGGTGATTGAGCAGCGGGACCTGCAGAACCTGATGGATGCACGACGCTTCAGCCAACACCTGATCCTGCATGGCTGGTCTCCGCAAATCATCAATTCGGAGCAGGGCTATCGGCTGATTGGGGCCTGAACTCGAACGGCAACACCCTCCCTAGTGTTGGGGTGAACAGGCCAGATCATGGGGATCCGCAAACAGCTGCTCGCCCTGCTCTTTGGGGTGGATGTCGCCTTGATCGAGAAGCTCGAGCGCAAGCTGGCCAAGCAGGGCGTCAAGGGCAGCAAACGACGCAAACCGAACAAAAAGAGCAAAAGGAAAGGCAAAAAGGCATCCCCCACATCCAGCGACAACCCCCTGCCTGCCACCACCCCGGAGCAGGAAGTCGCACGGATTCAGGCGCGGGCCAGCGGCGCTGAGACCATCGACAAAAAAGGCGCCCCCTAGGGGGCGCCGATCAAGCCTGGGTGCGATCAGAAGATCGGCGCCCAGGCCTTTCTCACGCTGACGAGCTGAGCCTGCTGCAGGCGCTTGGCCTTCAGGATCTGCGCGCGGATGAGGGCGAGGGTGTTCATGGCATGCGCCTCGAGCTGGCAGCCCCGTTCCCTGCTGCCAAAGCATGCATCCCCAGGGGGACGAACGTAGTGAAACGGTAGCAACGACTACAAGAAGAATGAGTATCACGGTGCACCAGCTGGCGTCATTGACAGCACCAGGGCAACCGGGCCATAACCGAAGCGGACACGGTCGAGAAGACACCGCGATCCAAACGGGGGCTGGCCATAGCCCCCAACCCAAGCCTCCCGAAGCCGCCACGGGCAGAACGAGACCGCTAGAAGAGTGGCAGCAGATCACGGCTGCATGGAACACGCACTGCTTGCCTTCCTGGCCATCGGAGCAGCCGTGCTCACCCTCGGCGCTTGGATGCTCTCAAGCTTCAGCACTCAAGACAGCGACTAGGGAACCCTCAGGCCAGGACGCCCCGCCTTCGCCAGATCCATGAGCTCAGCATCCACAGCAGCGCACTGGCAGCCGGGATAGTTCTGCCGAGCCATGGCGATCGCCTGCTGACGAGACTCCGCCTCGACTGAGCGGATCTCCGAGCGATCAGGACCGCAGCAAAACACCTGAAAGCGCCGCAGCATCAGTTCGCCCAGTGCACCGACCCCATCCCTAGCCACGAAATCCAGCAGGCAGGCACTCGAGCCTCGATTCCGTAGCTAGGGATAGGGACCAAGCCCCTTGTGCATGTCCCTCCTCAGCGGACCACTGGAACTGATCTGGGGCATGGCAGGCCTGATGAAAGCCGTGCTGCTCGACCCGGCCACTCCCCGGCCTGAACAGGCCGATCGAAACCAAACAGAGAAAACCCGTCACCCTTAAGCCGTTACATCCTGTTACAGTGGCTTCATCAAACGCAACGAGGCCATGGAAGCGGACTACGGGATCGCCATCACGGCGATGGTTGTGATCGGCGCTCTGCTCACCGCAGGTGTGGTTTACGTGCTGTCCCGGCCCAGCGACCTCGGCTCCACTCGCCCCTGAACTGGAGAGCACGATGCAGACCAACCAAGTCAGCGACACCTGGTGCCGCAACCGCGCTGAGCAGTCGATTCACCAGCAGCAGCTGCAGCAGGTGGAGCGCTTCAACGGACGCATGGCGATGCTGGGCATTGTGATCGGCGTGATCACCGAGGGGCTGACCGGCCAGGGCATCGTTCACCAGATCGGCCTCGGCGCCCTGGTGGATGGCTATGCGGCGTGCCACACCCAATACCTGCCGTTCTGTTTCTGATCCTTCGCTCCCTCCATGGCCCCTCAGGACTTCCATTACGAGCCGGTTGAAGCCTTCGGCCGCAGCATGACCAGCGCGCGGCCCTGGAACACTGCAGCCCTCGAGGCCGTGGAGCGCCTGAACGGCCGCGTGGCCATGGTTGGATTCGCGGCGGCCCTGGTTGGCGAATGGATCAGCGGTCACGGTCCGGCTGGCCAGGTGATCGCCCTGGTGCGCTGGTATCTCAGCTGAAGCTGACACAACCCTCCATCGCTTGCTAGGCCAGGGGAAAGCAGCAGAGGCATTGGCTGATGAAACGGATCTACGAGGTCTTTCATTCGGGGCATCTCGATTACGGCCGTTTCCATGTGGTGGCCCACAACCGTCAGGAAGCGAAGCAACTGGCGGCTACCAGCTACCCGGAGCATCGCTTCGCCGTGTTTCCCAGCGAGCTGATTCGGCCCGAGTGGCGCTACGACCTGCTGATGGAGTGGCAGAGCACCCTCTAAAACTCAGACTTCGCTGAGCGAGACACGATCAGGTTCAGCTCAGCCGCCCAGGCGAGCAGATCGTTGGTGGCCGTCAACACCTCCAACGATCGACTCCAGGCCTCGTGGAGATCAGAAGCCTCCATCACGTAATCCACAGCCAGCTCGTAGGAGCGCACAAGATCGCAGGCTTCCTTCAGGCGATCGGGCGTCAAGTTGTGCGCCATGACCTTCTCTAAGAGCCCCAGCTGCCAAAAGGCACGGCCCACGCCTCGATCCCCGGCAAAGCTCTGCTGCAGGGTGCGGAGCACGGGTTGAAAGTCTGAGCGATGGAGTTCATCCATGGCCCATCCCTAACACTGTTTAAATCTCCTCTGCAGAGAAAATTCAGGCCAGCGCCAGCCACACCACCAAGGCCTTGCCAAGCAGCAGGCACCTGAGCCATGACCGATGGGATGGCAGGGGCAGAACCCGAAACCCCGCCAGCAATGGCCCTCGGACCCCCCGGGGGCTTTTGCATTCCAGCTCCTGTGGACTCTGATGAGCGCGACTGAATCCATGCCGCACAACCCGCCGGGACGCAAGCGCCTGGTGGCCATGACCCCAACGGGATCGACCATCGAAGCGCTGGAGGATGGTCACTACCGGGTGTGCCTGCCCCAAGGTCCCTGCCAAACGGTCATGGGGTTGCATCGGGCCAATGACCTTCTCTATTGGAGCGAACAGACCAGGGCCCACAAAACGCTGGTGGAGGGCTAAGGCAGCCATGAAAAAACCCCGGGGCAAAGCCTCCGGGGCGGGGATCAAGCCGCGGAAATTCGCCGTGGCTCTCAGGACATCTCGCCGCAGGTGCAGCGCTTGAGGTTGTCCCAATCCTCCAGCACTTGGCCGCAGCCATTCACCACGCAGTGCAGAGGATCTTCGGCCACCACCGTGAAGATGCCGGTGGATTCGGTGATCAGATCACTGATTCCCGGAATCAAGGCACCACCACCGGCCAGAACAATGCCACGGGCGTGAACGTCAGCGGCCAGTTCGGGCGGAGTTTGCTCCAGAACACGCTTGATCGATTCAACGATCGCGCTGAGGGGCTCTTCAATCGCGCCACGGATTTCGAGGGCGGTCACCGTGATGCTCTCAGGCAATCCGGTGCGGTTGTTGAAGCCACTCACCTCCATATGGCGGTCATCGTTTTTGGCATTGGCATGGGCCGAGCCAATCTGCATCTTGACCTTTTCAGCGGTGGATTCACCGATCACCAGGCCATAGGTCTTCTTGAGATAGGAGGCGATGCTTTCGGTGATTTCATCACCTGCGATCCGAACCGATTCGCTGGCCACAGGAGAGCCCAGGCTCAGCACGGCAACATCCGTGGTTCCTCCACCGATATCAACAATCATGCTGCCAACGGGTTCGGTGATCGGCAGACCTGCACCGATGGCAGCGGCCACGGTCTCATCGATCAGATACACCTCTTTAGAGCCGATGATGCCGGCTTCGCGCACGGCGCGGCGCTCCACATCCGTGATGCTGCTGGGGATCCCCACCACCATCCGAGGCGCTGTGGTCTTGCCACCATTGCCGCGGCGCATGAAGGTCTGCATCATCAATTCGGCCGCTGCGTAATCCGCAATCACACCGTCACGCAGGGGGCGGATGGCCTGGATGGATTTCGGTGTTTTACCGATCATTCGCTTGGCACCTGCTCCCACTTCGATGGGAACACCGCGCTCGATATCCAGAGCAACAACCGAGGGCTCGTCGAGCACAATGCCTTTCCCTGAGACATACATCAGGGTGTTAGCCGTACCCAGATCGACACCGATGGAGGAATGATTCCGGAAAGGCCAGAACATGGTTTTTTTGCTGATCAACCCAAAACTGGCCAGCGGCGTTTATCCCTCCGTCGTTGTTAATAAATTCTTCCACTCCTTCGATTGATCTCGTATTGATTGAGCGAAAGGCAGCGCTGGAGGCGCAAGACAACGACAGACTCCACAGGCAGTGCTAGTGATCACAGGTGCTCCACAGGTGGTGGAAACACAGCTGTGGGGTAGGCTCGAGATGCTCCTGCGCGGCGGCGTACAGCCCGACAGGAGACTGAACAAGCACTGCGATCGGCCCGGGAGGGTTCATCGAATCCCATGACTCTCGGGCGTTTCCTTGTTTTCTTTGTGATTGGCCTGGTGCTGGCCGTTGTGCTGCAGCTCACCTGGTTGTTCTGGATCCTGGGAGTCGCCCTCTTGGCCGTGGTGCTCAAGCTCTGGCTGAACCCCTGAGGGCATGTCGCAAACCACCACCCACAACGGGGTCAGCTACAAGCTGACCAAGCTGCCATCGGCCTTGGATGCCTCGAAGGCGGCGAACCGCATCCGGCCTTGGCTGAGCCGCAGCGAGGAGGAGCAGAAACGTCTTGAACGGATTGCCAGGGTTCGCCGCGATAGCGGCATCCCCTCCCCCGATGAATGGATGTGGTAGCTCAGCCCCTCAGGGCCTGAGTGCTGCAGACTGCCAACAACGCAGCACAGCAAACCGGTGGAACGAACCCTGAAGGGTGTGGCCTATGTGTCGGTGTGGGTGCTGATCTGGGGAACCGTGGCCTCCCTGATTGACTTCGTTCTGCTGGAACGGGAGATCTACGCAACGGCGAGCGCCGGGCAGGCGCTCACCTTTGTGGGTTACGGCTTGGCCACGGTGGTGCTGGCGTGGCGCTATGCACCGCGCTTCCTGGGCGACGATTAAACAACAGCTTTATCTGATAAGCAAATCAAAAGATAAGCGGGAAAGTTTTCAGGAAAGAACCTGAATATTGGCTAAACCAATTCAAGGAAAGAGCTAATTGTTGGTAGCTCTGAATGTAAGAGTCAGCCATGTCAAAACATCAGCTGGAACTGTTCATGGCCAAAGCCAAGGGCAACTCCACGATGCAGCGTGAACTGGATCGCTGTGGCACCAACAACAGCTGCGTCGCCGCTGTGGCTCGCAAGCACGGTCACAAATTCTCCCCAGCCACCCTCACCCGCTGGCAACACGACCACCCCAGCGATCACTAGTGCCTACCGGCTTCCCTAGGGTGGCCGGATGCCTGTGCTCCGGCCGCCCCTCATTGGCAAGACCCGCTGGCTGAAGCCTCTGCTGCGGGTGCTCCTGGTGAGTGGGATGCTCGCCAGCGGCTCTGCTGCTCACGCCCAAGCCTTCGCATCTCTACAGCAGTCAGCGCGGCGCTGTTTCGAGGGCAATCGCCCCAGCTGTCGCACCGCCATGGGGATCTCCCATCAGCTGCGCGAGCGGGCGGATGCCAAGAATGCCCTGCGCTGCTACACGGCCCTACTCGCAGTGGAAGCCATGCTCAATCTGAGCCTGCTCGGCGACCCTGATCAAGAACGCAAGGATCGGCTGCTACTGCAATCGGCCCAGGAGTGCCAAGCGCTGCAGATCTGATCCCCCAGGACCTGGCCAACTCCCGATTCCGCTGCCAGCCTGAGGGCATCTGCGCGTAGGTCTCTGATGCACTCCGCCCAGGCCCTTCGAGAGCGCTATGCCACCGGCAAGAGCAGTCCAGGGGAAGTGAATGCGATTGCCCGGGTCTACTCAGAGCTCAAGCAACTGAGCTATCCCCAGGCCCTGGAAGACGTGCACGACGGCCTCGGCTACGGCATGGCGGAAGACATTGACTGCCAGCAAGGAGGGTTCCCCTGGACTGAGGTGGAACGCTCCTTGATCCCCATGGGGAGGCGCTGGATCAACCAGGTCTGAGGTCGACCTCAGGACTTGGGAACGAACAGCTGGGAGAGGAAGATCAGAATCCCGGCACCGGCCAGAGCAGGCAATACGACAGACACACCACGGGGAGCAACGGCAGAGGCCAGCACCAGGTAATCCATTCGGAATTCAGCAGGATCGGTGAATGTTTAGCACCACTCTTGTGGGCTGTCGCCGCGGCCGCAATCTGTCGATAGAGAAGGCTTCAGGAGCGGCTTCAGAACCATTCCGAGCGGGCTTCCTCCCGTGTGTTCACGTGGGCTGAGGGAGTGCGGCGTTCAAAGTCCAGACGAATGGAGCGCTCCTGCTCTCCATCGGCGGCCACGGCCCGGATCGGATAGATCTGCTCACCATCCCGGAAGGGAACGTGCATCCGGAAGGTGCCATCACTCTCGAGGGGGATCTGTTGATCACCCACGTAGAGGGAGGCAGAAGGATCAGTGGCGCCGTAAACAATCAGCTCAGCATCAGCCACCAGCCAGAAGGAGCGCTCACGGCTGAGGCCAGCTCCAGACTCGTTGCGCCCACTCGCCCAGGCACCGGCGCCTGAGGCATTCAATCCAGCCTGGTCGTAGTCGTATTCATGGAGCATCTCGGAGCCCACCCGGCGGCTGCGGCTGCGGACTGCAGCGCGCTGGTAGTGCTGCTCGTGGGGCACCCCGGAACTCACCTCCGGCTCGGGCCAACTGGTGCTGGGGGGCTGATCGAGGGAGAAGGGAACGAAGCAATCGGCGATGCGGGCGGAGGGCTCCAGGCCTGGCACGTGGGCAACTGCTGAGAAGGCCAGGGAATACCAACCGCCGCTGCGAAGCCGGTAGCCCAACTCCACCCGGTAATCCCGGTTGTCCAGCGGCACGGGCATGAACCACTCGCTGGTTTTGGCATCCACCACGATTTCCTGGAGGGTGTGGGGATGCACCTGGTTGCCGGACAGGCCGGTCACATCGGCAAGGCGGATGCAGAGCTGGGTGCCACCGGCTTGCTGCGCCAGCTTCAGATCAGCGGCACTGATGGTCCAGAAGCAATAGGCCCACTGGGGATCGCGAGGCAGGAACACCACATGGGTGTTGGCGGATTCGGCGGAGGGCTCAACCCACTCCAGCTTGGGTGCTGATGGTTCCAGGGCCGGAATGCGCTCCTTGATGCTGTCTTTGAGCCTTCCGGGGATCAGGTCACGAATCCAGCCCAGGGCGCCCTTGGACTCAGGCTTGCTGTTTGAGTTGGTGTCGCCCATAGCTCTGCCAAGCCCACGATCGATGTCGGACCATCGTCACTGAACTGCCCTGCTGCAAAGCGGCTCTGTCAGGGGATCCCTACCGCTGGGGATCAAGGCTCACTCGGCCTGGAGCTGCTGACGGGCCAGCTCCAGGGCCCGCCGCTCCTCCTCGCTGATCTGGGGATAGTGCAGATCGAGACCCTGCAGGCTGTCGATCACCGCGGCCGCCACCACCAGGCGGGTGAACCACTTGTGATCGGCCGGCACCACATACCAGGGCGCCTGGTCGGAGGCCGTGGCACGAATCATCTCCTCGTAGGCCTGCATGTAGTGATCCCAGTGGGCCCGTTCGCGGATATCGGCAGCTGAAAACTTCCAGTGCTTCTCCGGATTGTTGAGACGTTCCAGAAAGCGACGTTTCTGCTCCTTCTTGGAAAGGTGCAGGAAGAACTTCCGAACCAAAAACCCATTCCGTGAGAGGTAGGCCTCGTAGTGACGAATCTCCCTAAAGCGCTCCTGCCAGAGGTCTGGGGAGTGCAGCGATGGAGGTAGCGATTGGCGCTCGAGCAACTCGGGATGCACCCGAACAACCAGGGTTTCCTCGTAATAGCTGCGGTTGAAGATGCCGATCCGGCCCCGTTCCGGCAAACACTGATTGGCCCGCCAGAGATAGTCATGAGCGAGCTCCTGGGTTGAGGGCGCCTTGAAGGAACTCACCTGACAGCCCTGGGGGTTCACCCCACTCATCACGTGCTTGATCGTGCCGTCCTTGCCGGCCGCATCCATGGCCTGGAACAGCAACAGCACACCCCAGCGGTTTTGGGCGTAGAGCTTCTGCTGCAGCTCTGAGAGCATCCGCACCCCCTGCTCGAGAGCCGTTTTGGCTTCTCCCTTGCCACCGGCGAGATCAAGGGTGCAGGCCGGATCCACATCCTTGAGCTGAAACGAGGCTCCGTGAGTGATCCGAAACGGAGCACTGATCGCCTCACAGTGCTCAAGGATCTCGGAGGTCATCCGCTCTTCGGCCATGGCGGGCATGCGCTGATTGCACTGCCCACAACCTGTCGGTGGAGATCCGCGCTGTCAGCACTGCCAAATCAGCCGCTGCGCAGCACAATCGTGAGGAGTGCAGCGATCCCATGCTCAGGCGGATCGTCGGTCCAGGCGAGTGAGCCCCTGCTGGGAAAACTCCAGATCGCTGTGGAAGCCTGCGGCAACCTCAGCAGCACAAGCGCCTGCCAACAGGTGCGCACGATTGCCGCACAGATCAAGCAACAGCCCGGCTACCCCAGCGCCTCTCACCTCTGCAAGGAGGAGATCGCGGAACTGCAAGCTCTGCTCACCCTGTTTAAAGAGCAGGATGCCGTGCCGACTGAGCTGATCGCCTCCGGCTGGGACGTGCAACAGGCCTGCAGCCCCTTCCGGCTCTGAACAGGCACCCCCAACGGCAAACGCGGTCAACTGCCGAACTGGATTTCGGTTCTCAGGAGGAAAAAAATCACGCCTAGTTGTCGACAGCTTTGCCGTCACAACCCATGGCCCGATGCCTGTCGCTGTTGCTCTCGGGTCTCACCGCGGCTGCAGCCTGCGTCGGGTCCGGGGCCAAAGCCCAGGAGCTGGCCCTCTCCAGTGAGGTGCGCCTCACGTTTGAGCGCACCAACCGGCAGTTGCAGCGCACCGGTGACCCGATCTGGGACCTGCGGGTGGAAATCCCTGGAGAACCCGTGCGTCATTTCGAGGCCGTGAGCGGGCGGGCCGACCGACAGAGCGCCAATCGTCATCAGCTGGGCAGCGAAGCGCCTCTGCCCCAGGGCACTTACACCATCGGCAAGATTGAGCCCCTGGGCCGGCAAGACCCCAAAGAGCTGGGGCCGATCTGGATCGGCATCGAACCGCTCTTCCCCACCGGGCGCCGTGTGCTGGGCATTCACCTCGACCCCAGCGCCGGGATCAATTGGAACAGCGGAACAGGGGGGTGCATCGGCCTGATCCGCCGGGCCGACATGTTGAGCCTGGCGGAGCTGGTGCAGCGCAGCCACGCCCAGACCCTGGTGGTCAACAACTGAGACCGGATCAGCGTGGCCAAGACGAGCCAACGTTGCTAGAGCTGAAGTACCGCCGAGGTGGAACAGCGGCCACCAGCGCTCCACTGGATTCAGCCGGCGGCAGTGGTCACCTGCATGGGTTGCACCACTCCTCACACCCCCCGACCCCGCTTCATCGCGGGGTTTTTTGTGGGTTGTGAGGCGCCTGCTGCTCGCGCTCTTTGCTTCAGCTTGCAGCAGACACTCTGCTGTTTCCCACTGTCCCCAGCGGAGCTGGTCAGCCTGGAAGCATGACCCGATCGGAACAGCCAACACAGAACTACCGCGTTCGAATGCTGATGGAACGCGAGCAGAGGATCAAAGAAGACCCTTCAGGCCCCTGCTTCTGCACGCTGGAGGCGGCGCAGCTTCATGCCATGGCCCTGGTTCAGAGCAATCACCAGAGTGTGATCGTTGAAAAGCTCGCTCCAGGAGGGTGCTGGTTACAGCTCCTGGCGATGCCCTGAACGCAAGAGGCAATCCTCAGGCCGCAGGTCAAGGGGTTCTGCCGTAGCTGCCACTACCCCTGGGCTGGGATCGGGCTGGGGTTGCGGCGCAATGAGAAGCTGACGAGCTTGGCGATGGAATCGTGATGCCCCAGGCGTCTCAACCCGTGATCGAGGCCCTGCAGTGGCGCTACGCCACCAGGGTGTTTGATCCAGGGCGGCAGATCGATGCGGCCACCTGGAGCACCCTCGAGCAAGCGTTGGTGCTCACCGCCTCCTCCTATGGCCTACAGCCCTGGAGATTCCTGGTGATCACCGATGCCGCGATCCGCAGCGAGCTGAGGCCCCACTCCTGGAACCAAAACCAGATCACCGACTGCTCTCACCTGGTGGTGATGCTGAAGAAGCGGGTGATCACCGCCGCTGACGCGGATCGACTGATCGAAGCCACTGCCTTAACCCGCGGCATCGAGGCGAGCGTGCTCGATGGCTACCGCCAAATGATCCAGGTGGATCTGATCGATGGCCCCCGCAGCCAAACCATCGGTCAATGGTCCGCCAATCAGGTGTACATCGCCCTTGGCAACCTGCTGACCAGCGCCGCCCTGCTGGGGGTCGACACCTGCGCGATCGAAGGTTTCAGCCCTCCCGACTACGACCGGATCCTTGGGCTAGAGAGCAGCGACTACCAAAGCTGCGTGGTCTGCGCCTGCGGCTATCGCAGCAGCGACGACAAATACGCCAGCCTCAGCAAGGTGCGCTACAGCGCCGCCGACCTGATCGAACACCGCTGATCACCAACCCATGGCGAAACCCAAAGCGACGACCCCCTCATCCCGCACGATCAAGCTGCAGATCGCAGGGGCTGTGTTCGTGCCGATGCTGGCCCTGGGGCTTTGGCTCAACAGCAAGGGCTTCTTCAACTGAGCTCAGCAGCAGGGCGCTCCTGCCGTTCCCTCGCTAGAGACCGTCTGATCGAAGGGAAGCGCACTGCCGCAACCTTCAAACAGACCGTAGTGGCGATCAAAGCCGCCGATGAACTCGAAGTGAGGGGCAAAGCGGGTTTGCTGCAGCATCCGATAGGTGTTGCCGCAAACCGGGAAGACCCGGCCGGCTTCGATGCTGTGGTGCTTGTCGAAGACCAGGCGCGTGGGAGCCTGCGGGATGGAGCCCCGGTAGATCACAGCCTGGCCATGGTCTTCGCAGGCATCCTCCAGCTCAGAAATGTTGAACAGTCGATAGGTGGCTGAGAAGAAGCGGGCCTCACCCACCAGGGAAGCGAGCTCCGGCTGGGTGATCTCCAGGGGCCGATCGCTCACCAAGCGGGGATCACAGAAGCCGGCAGCCCGAGCGATGCGCAGAAAATCGTTCCAATAGAGAGCTCCGCCCAGGCATTCCCCGTAGAGCACTGGATGGGTCTGCACCGACTCCGGCAGCCTGCGGTCGGCATAGACATCGGAGAAATAGAACTCCCCGCCAGGCTTGAGCAGCCGCTGCACACCCCGAAGCACCGCTGGCTTGTCAGTGGAGAGGTTGAGCACACAGTTGCTCACGATCACATCGAAGCTCCCCGGCTTCAGATCCAGCTGCTCCAGCTGTTCGATCTGCCCTTCAAGAAAGCGGACATTGGCGAAACCGAACTGATCGGAGTGGAAGGACAGGTGCGCCTTGGCCACCGCCAACTGCTCGGGGGTCATGTCGACCCCCACCACCTCGCCCCGCTCACCCACCAGCTGGGACAGCAGATACACGTCGCGGCCGCTGCCACTGCCAAGGTCCAATACCCGGCACCCCTCCAGCAGCGGAGGGCAGACCAAGCCGCAGCCGTAGTAGCGACTGCTCACCTCCGGATGCACCCGAGCCAGCAGCGGCTTCAACCAGCCCGGAACCGCATCGGCATCGCAGCAGGCAGAAGTCTTGAGGTCAGCTGTGCCCTGCAGTTCCTGGCCGTAATAGGCCTGCACAACCTCTTGCATGTCTGCGCGCAACCGGAGCTCTGACCGTAGACACCGAGGGGATCACTCGCGGCGGGGCCGTGCCGATCCCTAGGTTATGAGCACAAGAACACAGTTCTTCGTGTTCGACGCTTTCACCAAGGTTGTTGCCCAGGCCGATGCCCGCGGCGAATTCCTGAACGCTGGCCAAATTGATGCCTTCGCCGCCATGGTGAGCGAGAGCAACAAGCGTATGGATTCGGTGAACCGCATCACCTCCAACGCTTCCGCCATCGTCACCAACGCTGCTCGCGAACTGTTCGACCAGCAGCCTGCTCTGATCGCCCCCGGTGGCAACGCCTACACCCACCGCCGCATGGCTGCTTGCCTGCGCGACATGGAGATCGTGCTGCGCTACGTGACCTATGCCGTGTTCACCGGCGACGCTTCCGTGCTGGAAGACCGCTGCCTGAATGGCCTGCGTGAGACCTACCTGGCCCTGGGCGTTCCTGGCGCTTCCGTGGCTGAAGGCATCCGCAAGATGAAGGACGCTGCCATCTCATCGCCAACGATCGCAACGGCATCACCCCCGGCGACTGCTCCGCTCTGATGAGCGAGATCGGCACCTACTTCGATCGCGCTGCTGCTGCTGTTGCCTGATCGCAGCTGAACGCTGATCCCTTAGGCCTGCCGGAGTTCCACTTAATCGGGGTCTTCCGGCAGGCCTTTCCATTGCAAGGCCATCCGCCGGGCCCAGAGCAGCAACGGATAGAGGCGCCGGGCCCGGGGCGGGGCGGCAAACACTTGGTGCAACAAGGCCAGCAGGGGATCACTGGGCTGCAATCGCCCGCACAGTTCAGCGATCGCCTCGGCCCCATGCCAGGCCTGCTCGCCCTGCAGCAGCACAGCACCGCGGGCTAGATCCAGGCCTCGCTCTTTTAACGCCGCCCGCAGGTCGTGATCGGCGCGGCCATCGCGGATCTCCAGCCCAGGCAGTCCCCCCACCAGTTCACTGCGCAGGGCGAAGAACTGGCAGAACGGACAACCGCCGTCGTACACGAGGGTGAGGGGCATTGCGCCATCCTGATCAGGCCCGCCCCCCTGCCGTGACCCAGCTCCTGGCGCTACTTCTGGCCCTGCTGCTGCCGCTCTGGAATCTGATCGTGGCGCCGGTTGGCTTGGCCCTGGTGGATCCAGCCCCCGAACACTTTCTCTGTGATGCCGATCCTCTGGTGGCTGCCGTGCACATCGGCGCCGTGGATGCCACCGAGATCCCCAACAGCGCCAGCGGCACGGTGCCCGGCGCCTTCATCGTGCTGCAGTGGCGCGGGGTGAGCCTGCAGCTGCCGCGCACCAACAACGCCGGCACCCCCAGCTACAGCGATGGGCGCTGGTGGTGGCAAGCGATCGATCCCGACCACCCGGAGTTTGCCCAGCGGCGGGGCGACTGGGAGCACTACAGCTGTGACAGAGCGGCATGAGTGAGCAGCTTCCCCCCTGGAGGCCGTTGCTACGCGGCGCCCGCCAGCGGGAGGGGCGATCACCCCAAGCGCGCTGGCTACAGCTGGCCAGCATCGGCGCCGATGGAGCACCGCGGGTGCGCACGCTGGTGTTTCGCGGCTGGGCCGGGCCAGCTGTGCTGGATCTGCTCACCGACAGCCGCAGCAGCAAAGCCAGCGAGCTGATCGCCGAACCCCGCCTGGAGCTGTGTTGGCTACTGCCCAAAGCGCGCTCGCAATTTCGGCTGCGGGGCCAGCGGCTGGAGCTGCCACCGCCGGACGAGCAGGCCGCCCGCGAGCAGCACTGGCAACAGCTCAACCCCGGGGCCCGCGCGCTCTGGGGCTGGCCGGAGCCCGGTGCGCCGTTCGATGCCACCGCCGCCTTCCCGGCCGAGCTGCCGGACGGCACACCCTTACCGGCGTGCTTCACCCTGCTGCGCATCGCCGTGAGCCAGGTGGAGCTGCTGGAGCTCACGGGACACCCCCATCAGCGCCGCCGCTGGCGCGCCGATCAGCACTGGAGCGAGGAGCGGCTTAACCCCTAAGCGCTGCCTGCAGGGCTGCCAAGCGTTGACCATTCACCCCCAGATCGGAATCCCCCAGCCGTGACACTGAGCGCGCCTGCAGCACACCTCGTGAGGTGTCGGCGTAGAGCTCAAGATCATCCACAAAGCCAAACAGGGCACTGCTCGCTGTGGCGTGCAGATAGTCAGAGCTCTGCTCCACCACCTCGGTGCGGGGCGTGGCGGACACCACCGGCACCAGGGCAGCCAAGCTCGCTCCAGGGTCAGCCACCGTCCAATCGGCGCGGGCGCAGTGGGCCGGGCTGGGGCAAGGAGCCAGGGTCCCGTTGTGCACACCCAGGTCGGAGGGCACCGGTCCCACCAGGTGGAACAACGCCAGGGTGAGGGTGAGCAACAGGTGGGTCATGGCTGAGCGGGGGCAGTAGGAGAGGAGGCGGGAGCTGGAGGGATCGACTCCTCCATGCCGAGATCGATCTCTCCGATCCAAAGCACCAGCCCAGCGATGCAGGCCAAGGCGACGACGAACAGCATCCAGTGGCGGCGATCCATCCGTCGATTCTGCACAGCCTGGCTGCGCTTCAGCGCTGCGCTGGCCAACCTGTGCTGAGGCGACCACCTGCACCGTCATGGCGTTTCACGCCCTCGACTCCCTCTCCCCCGCCGCTGTGCAAGGGCTGGCCCAGGCCTGCAGCGCCCTGGTCAGTGCAACGCCCAGCGCCCGCGAGGCACTCCAGTTACGCGAGCTGTTCCCAGCTTTGGTGGGCTCACCCTGGCCTGGTTCTCTGCCGCCCCAGCTTCCTCTGGGCTTGTCAGATCTGATCAGAGACCAGCGGCAGCGGCAGGAAACGATGCAGCTTTTCACTCTTCTGGCCTTTCTGGAACCCGAACTCGAAACCCAGAAAGTGGCCCTGCTCAAGCAGCTGGCCGAGGAGCTTGAGATCGAGCCGGCGGTGATGGCCGACCTGGAGGAGGTGTGCCGCGGCCATGTGCTCAAGGCCTTCGGCGATCTCTATCGCCGCACCTTTCGCGAGCTCAACCACGACAGCACGCTGCAGGGCTACGCCCGCTTCATCCTGCCCATGCTGGGGCTGGGTATCGACCAGCGCCATCAGGAGCGCTACGCGGCTCTGGAGTTCTCAGCGCCAGGAAGCCTGGGGCAATCGCTCCATCACTACTACGAACAGAACGGCTTCCCCTACCCAGGCAGTCGCCAAGGGCTCCCCTACGACTACGTGGCCACCCATGACGTGCATCACGTGATCGGGGGTTACGCCACCGATCCCGATGGGGAGCTTCAGGTGCTGGCCTTCAGCATGGGTCTGTTCCCAGATCACGCCCTGTTGATCGCGATCCCAGCGCTGTTGCAGTTCCAGATGGGAATTGCCGACCCGCTTGCTGGCAGCGTGGCCCCCAAGCTGAAGGATCAATTGCAGGCCCCGGCCTTTGCGTCAGCCCTGCAGCGTGGCTCGGAGGTGATCGGTCCAATCCGCGACCTGCACTGGGATTTCTGGACATGGATCGACCGGCCCCTGGAGGATGTGCGCCAGGACCTGAACGTGCGCTGATGCAAGCCCCTGAGCCTCTCCTTCAGCGCCTCCAAGCCACCCCGGGCATGGATCAGGGCCGCCGCTTGGTGCTGCTGCTCACCCAGCTTGGGGATTTTGATTCGATGGAATACGCCCAGGCCCTGGTGCCTGTGCTCCCGCAACTGGATGCAGCGGGCATCCGGGTGCGGGCGATCGCCATCGGCGACACCGCGGGTGCCGATCGCTTCTGCCGTTACACCGGTTTTCCGCGCGAGGCCCTGGAGGTGGACTCCGAGCCGCAGCTGCACCGAGAGCTGGGCCTCTATGGGGGCCTTCAGACGCCAGGCGGACCCTGGCCAGGGCTGCTATTGATGTGCGCCGGCATCGGCTCGCCCGGCACCCTGGCGGAAGTGTTCCGCGGCTATCGGGGTGATCGCACTGCGCCCCAGCGGATCGATAGCCCTCTATTTCGCCTGGCGGGCGGCGAGGGCTTTCAACGGCCGTTTGAGCTCGCCACGGTGCGTTTGCGCAACATGAGCGAAGTGCTCAGCAACTGGCGCACCTACGTACCGCGCGACGACTTCATCAATCAGCGGGGCGGCACCTATCTGATCGATCGCGACGACAGCCTGCTGTACAGCCATCGCGATCAGGGCATCCTCGGTTTCTCGGCCACGATGAACCAGCCGCTGAGTTTCCTCGATCCTTACCTCACGCCCGCCAGCGGAACAAGAAACTGAGAAACTGGGCCACCCGCATCGGTGCCATGTCGCTTGATCAGCTGAAAGCCTTCCTGGCCCGCATGCAAGACGATGCTGCCCTTAAAAGCGAGGTGCTGGCAGCGGCCACCGCCGACGATGTGGCTCAGATCGCCTTGAAGCGGGGCTTTGAGTTCTCCGGTGATGAACTCCTGCGGGTGTCGGGAAAAAAGTTCGACCGGGTCACCGTTCGCAAGAACGACATCCCGGGCGAATACAACTGAGCGCTCAATGCTCTAGGCCAGGCGGCGGTAGCTCAGCGGCTGGCGCGACTCGAGAGTGAGGCTCCAAACACCGGATCCCAGCTCCGCCAGCCCCTGCACCAGCGCCGCCGTATCTCCACTGTTGAGCCAGGCCGCCTTAAGGGCGGGCAGCTCCTCCTGGAGCGCTTCGATCGGAACAGCCACCACCAGCAGGCTTTGATCCCCGGAGGCTCGAGAGAGCGGGCCCTGATCGCTGCGCTGCCAAACCCGCACCAGCAGATCCAAAGCCTGCAAGCGGCCTACCTCGCCGGGATCGCCATCGGCCGGCAGGGGCTCACGCAATGACTTGCCCTGCAGGGGCATCGCCCGCTGCCCGCCCTGATCCAGCAGAGCCAAGGCAATCAGATAAGGAGCGTCGGCCATGGATCTCGAGGCAGCGGCGCATCACTTTGACCGATCAGAGACCCTGCATGACCGTGGGCGCCTCCCGTTGGTTTTGAGGATCCCTCGGAGTCAAGGCCGCCAAAGCCCCCGACAACAGCAGAAGTCCCAACAGCCACCAGCCCCAGCGCGCGCGTAGGGGCCTAAGCGCCCGTGGCCCACCGGAGGCCCGCACCCCCTCCAGCGGAACCCCGCAGCGACCGCAGACCATGCGTCCACCGAGGCTTCGATCCGCTTTCACCGACCAGCTGCCACACCGCGGACACCCCATCGCTGGCTTCGTGAGCAGATCAGCCCATGTTGGCGACTTCACAGGTCGGTCAAGGTGCTCAGGCCACCAAACGCCAACAGGCCAGTCCGCCGCCGCGGCCCCGGGCCGCCAACCAACCGGAAGGGTCCCGCTGAATCAAGGCGAAGAACGAGAGTTTCTGGGGGGAGGGCTCCGGGAGAGGCTTGGAGAACACACAGCGACCGGCCAGCCAGAGCTGCATCTGATCAAAGTGAAACTGCAGTAGAGGCCGCCGTCCCTGAAGCGATCCTGGGCCTTCAAAGCGGAGCTCAACCAAACCCAGGCGCACTGCGTTGCGCAGCTGAAGTTGGTTCGCGGCTGTGCTGATCTGCAGCTGGGCTCCGAGCCAGCGCAACACCTGAGCGGAGAACTGGGCGGGGCGTTGCTGGCCCTTCGGCCAGATCTGATCGAGCTGCCAGGTGCCGATCAGCTCCGTTGCCTCGATTCCCGTGCCCTGCCGGCGCACCCGTTGCTCCTCCTGCAAGAGGGCCTCTCCACTGGGGTTCACCACGTCGCGATCGCGAAAGCTCCAGCATGGTGGCTGCCCCGAGGTGCCCTTTGCTCCCGCCACCCCGATCCGTAGATCTCGCTGTCATCGGAGCAGGCGTAGCGGGTTGTACCGTCGCGGCGGCCCTGCGGCTGGATGGCTGGAGCGGATCCATCAGCCTGCTGGAGATCGGTCGTGGGTCTGGAGGGCGTTGCGCCACGCGCCGCTCCCGCCTGGATCCGGAGCTCCAGGTCAACCATGGCGCCCCCTTCTTCAACCTCCGCGCGTCAACGCCCCCGCGCCTGATCGACCCCCTGGCGGAGTCGGGCTCCATTGCGCGCTACACCGAGGTGATCCGCAGCCTCAATGGCGATGGGCGGATCGACGATCCCATCGTGGATGGCTTCAGCGAGGGAGCCTTGTGGTCTGGCAACGGCTCCATGGATGCGCTGTGCCAAGGCTTGCTGGCGATAGCCACGGCCGATCAGGCCCCCACCGAGCTCCACTACAGCACCTTAGTGCGACACCTTGAGCCCAATGGTCAGGGCAGCGCCCTGCGCTGGACTCTTCGCGACAGCACCGGTGCGGTGATTGGCGAAGCCCGCTGGGTGGTGCTCAGTGGCACCCTGCTGGCTCACCCCCGCTGCCAGATGGTGTTCGACTGGGATGCTATTCCCCTGGAGGTTGCCGCGCAGCTCCGGGGTGATCCCAAGCTCCAGATGGCCCAGCGTCATCTCGCTGGCATGAAGGCCCAGGCAAGCTCCAACCTGCTGCTCACCCTGCCGACCGCCACCGCGCAGCACTGGCTCAAGCAACCGTGGCGGATCCTGCAGTGTGATGACTCCGCGCAGCAGCGCTGGGGACTGCGGCGGATCAGCCTGCAGGCCCTCCCCTCCGGCCGTGCAGCGGTCGTAGTGGAATCCTCTCCCGCTTTCGCGCGGCAGCATCAAGACGTCTACGGATCGCGCTCCTCAGCAGCCCTGTTGCTCGGAGCGAAGCCTCCTGCCCAGGCCGAAGCGGCCGTGCTCGACGCCTTAGAGCAGGCCCTTCAGGGTGCACTGCAGCTACCAACCGAGGGGGCCGAGCGTCAGTTGATGCGCTGGGGAGCCGCGTTTCCAGAGGCCCCTGGCTTACCCCAGAACCTGATGCTCTGCAGCGAGAGCGCCATCGGGTTCTGCGGCGATGCCATTGCTGGCGATGGCTTCGGACGCGTTGAGGGGGCCCTGCGCAGTGCCGAAACCTTGGCGAGCCAACTCAGCGCACTGCTCTAGGCGACCAGGGTGCGGCGACGCGCCTTGGACACGGGCATGTTGATGTGACGCTTGGCTTTCCAGACCGACTGGGCGGCATCGAACAGGTTGGTCTGTACATCCCAGACGAAGCGCTGGATGCGCAGCTGGGCCTCGCGGCGTCGGGGCAGAAGATCGGAAAACGCTGCCGCGTGACAGAGATCCACCAGAAGAGCCGCCTCTTCACGGCTCATCGTGATCTGCACGTCGTCCTCAGACCGGTGCGTGATCTGCATCGTCGGAATGACCGAAGACAATCAGGCTAAGTGATCTACCGCGCGCGAAGCGGAAATCAAGGGCCCCTTAAGCATTCCGGAGCAGATCTTGATCTGTCACACCCCTAGCCGACCTGGAGCTGTTCCAACTGGGCCTGCAGCCTCTGCTTGAGGCGCGTCTGCACCAGGTCGCAGAGGTCATCCACCAACGCGCCATCGGCCTGCCAGATCGTGCGCGTGCCCTCACGCTCACAGCGAACCAGACCAGCCCGCTGCAGTTGACCCAGCTGTCGACTGATGTGGGACTGGGAAAAGCCAGTGGCTTCGATCAAGGCGGCCACATCGAGAGGCCCCTGCTTGAGGTGGCACAGCAATTGAAGCCGGGCCGGCTCGCTCAACAACCGGAAAAACTGGCTGTATTCCCCCAGCAATTGCGGCGAGGGCATGGAGCCTGCAGCACCCATAAATCCCTGTATGACAATACGCGCATTATGCACCGGCGATCCAGGTGAATCCACGCCAGTTCTGGGATGAGCGCTTTGGATCAGAGAGCTACGCCTACGGATCAGAGCCAAACGACTTCCTTCGCCTCCAGGCCGGCGCCCTACACCCAGGGGATGCCCTTTGCCTGGCAGAAGGAGAAGGCCGCAATGCGGTGCATCTGGCCCGCCTCGGCCATCGCGTTGTGGCGCAAGATCTCAGCCCGGTTGGCCTGCGCAAAGCCCAGCAGCTCGCCGCCTCCAGAGGGGTCGCCATCCGCTGCGAGTGCTACGACCTCCAAAGCTTTGATCCCCAGGCCAACAGCTTCGATCTGGTGGTAGCGATCTGGATGCACCTGGAGCCAAGCCTGCGAGCACAGGTGCTTCGCCGTCGCCCCCATCAGCCGCCCCAGCACGCCTCACTAGTCGCGGCCGCAGCGGCACTTGCCGCCCTTCCACTTCGAGCATTTCTTCTGTTTGCAGCCCTTTTTCTTAGCGGTGGCAAGAGCCGCCTGACGGACGGGCAGCGGCAGATCAGCACTGGATCCAGCGGCAGAAGCCATGGGCGAGGGGAGCCGCGACGCGGCCCGAAGCTCTTTTGATCTTATTGCAAACGATTCTCTTTTGCGAGGAAAAATCCGCGCAATCCAGCCTTCTGTCAGGGCCGAATTGCCTCAACCGGTCACCAGCCCTACCTTTTCGCTGTGTTGCGGCAGTTCGATGAATCCAGCAGGCCTTCAGCAGGAGCAACGCAACGCCATCCCCCAGGGACCAGCCGGACGCGCCATGGCCCAGCCGATGGCCAGCGATCTGCTGCGCTGCCTGCAGGAGCACCTGACGATGGAGCGGCAGGCCAGCGCCGCCTACTGGGCCCTGGCGATCTGGTTTGCCGAACGGGAACTGCGCGGTTTCTCCCATTTCTGTAAGCAGGAAGCCGGATCTGAGCAGCAGCACGCCGGCCTGTTTGCCGACTATTTGATTGCCCGCGGACAAACCGTGACCCTCGACACCGTCGAGGGGCCGCGCCAGAGCTGGAGCGACATCGAGGAGATCTTCTGCGGGATTTTCCAGATGGAATCAGAGGTGACCACCTCCCTGCATCAGCTCTATGCCCTGGCTGAGCGCAGCGGCGATGTGCGCACCACAGTGTTCCTGGATCCTCTGGTGCAAAGCCAGATCGATGCCGAGAACCAGGTCGCCCATCTGCTGGGCAGGATTCGCTTCGCCCAGGGCGATCGCGCCGCCCTGCTGGTGATCGACGGAGAACTCAGCGCCGACAACAACCAACCCAGCTCGGTGGCCTGATCAGAGAACGGCAGGCCGCAAGGGCCTGCGGAGGATCTCCCGAAAGAGAGACCACAGCAGCGGATCGGTGCAGGGACGCAGCAGCGCCGCGATCCGCGAGAGCTCCTCCCGCCGCAGGAGGAGCTGATCGAGCTCCTCCTGCAGCCGGCGTTTCAGGGCCGCCCCTTGGCAGCGCCCCTGCTGCTCAATCAGCTGAGCAGCCCGAACCCGAACGCGCTCTGCCTCGCGGCAAAGGCTCTCGAGCACTGAACCCTGTTCGATCGCCACCATCACGCAGCCGCCAAGGGTGCGGACTCCACCAGGGCCGGAGCCACCCGCAGGCCCTCCTCCCCGGAGGGAACCTCCAACAAATCCGCCTGACGAATCTTGGAGATCATCCGTGTGGTGGTCACCCGGGTGGCACCGATCAACTCTCCAATGCGCTCATGGGTGAGGCGGAAGGGAAGATCACACCAGTCGCCGCAGCGACGCCCCAAGCGACGCACCAACAAAGCCAGCAGGGCGTGCAAGCGCTGCTCCGCATTGCCGAGATGGCGGATGCGCAGCAACTGGAGCGTCCACTCATTCACCGGATCAAAACCGGAAACAGCAGAGGCTTCTCCGTCGGTGCTGAACAGCAGAGGAGTCAGGGCTTCGACGCAGACCCCTTCGCTGCAGAGACGATCGGTGCGGAGCTGATCACCGGGCTGCAGGAAGGCCAGGGTCATTCCCTCGGTTTCCTCGCAGGGGCAATACACCCGGGCCATCCCCTCGAGCACCTCGATGCAGGCCCCCTCCGGACGCAAGGCAGGATCGAGCAGCACGGTCTGCCCCACCGGCATCCGCACGGCATTCACAGGGGCATCAGGCAGAAAGCGAAACGACATGGCTCCCGGCGGCCGGGCTAATTGCGAATGCGTCTCAAACTAAACAAGACCCCCGCACTTTTGCAAGCGATTCTCAAGAACAACAAGCAACTGCAAACCGATCCGCCAGCAAAAAAGCCAGCCGCGCTTGGCAACTGGCTCCTCGGTGCTCCGATCGCGGTGGTGTTACTTCCAGCCTGAAGCCTGCATCAGACGCACAGCGGCCGTGTTCTTGGCCCCCATCTGCTCGGCGGACACCCCATCGGCCTTGAAGCTGCCGAAGCGCTTGAGGATCGGGTTGTTGCCATAGCCCTTGAGCGGGTATTCGTTGTTGGCTTCGGCGTAGCCGCGGCCGCCGCTGGGCGAGGCGAGGAATTCGATCAACTTCAAGGCGGCCTGGGGGTTCTTGGAGGTTTTCACCACCCCGGCCCCGGAGATGTTCACGTGAGCCGGAGTGGGAAACACCAGCTTCACCTTGCCCGCCATCGCCTTGTCGGCTGCCCCGTTGTCTCCGGACAGCATCCGCGCCAGGTAGTAGGTGTTCACCAATCCAACGCCGCACTCTCCGTTGGCAACTGCACGGATCAACGGCGTGTCTGAGCTGAAGTAGGGCTTGGTCACGTTCGACGTCATCCCCTTCACCCATTTCGCCGCAGCGGCATCGCCCCGCAGGATCATCTGATCCGCCACCAGCGACTGGTTGTACACGCTCTTGCTGTCGCGCAGGCAGAGCTTCCCCTTCAGAGCCGGATTGGCGAGATCGGCGTAGGTGCGGATGCTGGCGGGGTTCACCAGCTTGGGGTTCACGATCGGCACGCGCACCCGGCGGGTGAGGCCATACCAGCGCCCTTTGCTGTCGCGAAGATTCAGGGGCACATCCCGCAGCAGAGTCGCCGAGGGGCTGGCACGGAACAGACCCATGTCGGCGGCCTTATCCAAACGCGCGGCATCCACCAGCACCAGCACATCGGCCGGGCTGTTCTTGCCCTCGGTGCGCACCCGCTCAATCAGGGCGTCGTCCTTGGCCTCCAGCAGCTTCACCTTGATGCCGGTGCGGGCGGTGAATTGCCGGTAAAGCTCCTTGTCGGTGTTGTAGTGCCGGCCGGAATACACACCGATCTCCTGGCTCTGGGCCTGGGCGCCGCCAGCCATGCATGCCGTTAAGAGAGCGGCACCAGCTGAGACCGCCAACAGAGCACTGGTCGCGAGGGCCTCAGGCCTCAGCAGAGCACGCAGGGAGATCCGGTTCACAGGGCGTTCACGCAGTGCAGAAATGATGACCATCCAGACAGGGGGAGCGACCAGCACTCGATCATTGGCAACCCCGGGCTGTGACATTGATTACATCGGGGCGTCCAGAGCCCAGCCCCGTAGGCTTTTTCACTGGCCAGCACGGGAGTAGCAAGCGGCATGCCCCAGCGGGGAGTTCTGGCGATGGCCGTGCTGCTGGTGTGCCTACTGGCTCTTGCACCGGTGGTCGGCCTTGGCTTATTCGGATTCAGCGGCACCGACGGAATCACCGCACTGCAACTGGGGCCTGATGCCCCCGAGCAGCTGCGCAACACCCTCTCTCTGGTGCTGATGGTGGGCCTCCTCGGGGGCGGTCTGGGCACCGGAACGGGCTGGCTGACGGCCCGCTGCAACTTCCGAGGGAGGCGCTGGCTGCGCATTGCCCAGCTGCTCCCCCTGGCGACCCCCAGCTACCTGCTGGCCGCCACCTGGATTGATCTGGGAAGCCGTTATGGGATGCGAGTTCACGGCTTCACCCCCACCCTGTTGGTCCTGGTGCTGAGCACCTACAGCTATGTGTTTCTGCTGGCCACCGAGAGCTTTTCGGTGAGCGGAAAGCGTCAATTGGAGGCCTGCCGCAGCCTGGGGGTGGGCCCCTGGGGCAGCTTCTGGCGCGTCGCCCTACCCATCGCCTTGCCCTCGATCGGAGCCGGGGTGGCCCTCTCCGGCATGGAAGTGGTGAATGAGCTCGGAGCGGTGCAGCTCCTCGGCGTTCCCACCCTGTCGTCGGGGATCTTGATGCGTTGGCAGCAAGACGGCGACCCCCAGTCAGCCGTGAGCCTGGCCTTGATGGCCCTGCTGATCGTGACCCTGCTGGTGGGGGCCGAGAGAAACCTGCGCCGGCGCAGCCGCTGCTGGAACCTCTCCGGCACCGGGGATCTCGATCAACGCTGGAGGCTGCAGGGGGGCCGCGAACTAGCGAGCCAACTGTTCTGCCTGCTCCCTCCGCTGATCAGCCTTGGTCTGCCCGCGATCTGGGCCGCCCTGAGCTGGGATCAACTCAGCAGTGAGGACAGCCAGGAACTGCTGACCCTTGGCACGCGCAGCTTCAGCCTGGCTCTGGGGGCAGCCCTGCTCACCGCCGTGGCGGCGATCGCACTGGCGATCGCGAAGCGCTGGTTAGCCAACCCACTGCTGCGCCGGCTCACCTTCATCTCCGGCCTCGGCTATGCGATACCGGGCACGGTGCTGGCCCTGGCCCTGATGCTGATTGGCGGCCCCCTCGCGCTGGCCCCACTGCTGCTCCTGGTGTGGGGCTATGCCGACCGCTTCCTCGCCGTGTCAAAAGGTGGGTTAGATGCAGCCCTCGAACGCATTCCCCCCAGCGTTGATGAAGCCGCCACCTCCCTCGGGCACAGCTGGATTGCGGTGCTCCGGCGCGTTCACCTTCCGCTGCTGCGGGGTCCCTTGCTGATGGGAGCCCTGCTGGTCTTTGTCGACACCGTCAAAGAACTCCCCCTCACCTTCGCGCTGCGACCCTTTGATTTCGACACCCTGGCGGTGCGGGTCTATCAATACGCCAGCGATGAACGGGTCGGTGCCGCCTTGGTGCCTGCCCTGCTGATCCTGATGCTGGGGCTACTGGCGGCAGCAGCCCTGATCCCCAGCCTGGAGCGACTGGAGGGTCGCTCGAGCTAGGGCTGGGTAGCGATCACGGCACGGTCGATCTGTTTGCCGTTGCGATCCCAGGCCGTCACCGTGAGGGTCTTCGGTCCCGCTTCGATCTCGGCGAAGCTGAACACGCTCAGGGCCTTGGCCGATTGAACCGTGGGCAGCACCGGGCGCAGGGAGGCACCCCCACCACCAACCACCAGGTAGGTGACCCCATCGATCGGCTTGCTGCGCTCGTAGTTGTGCTCATGGCCATTGATGTAGAGCTGCACCCCATGGCGCTGCATCAGAGAACTGAGCCTTTCGCGTAGGGCTGAATTGTTGCCATAAAACCCTGAGGAATAGACGGGGTGATGGCCCACCACCACCTTCCAGGGAGCCTTGCTTTTGGCCAGGGCTGAGCGGAACCAGCTGAGCTGCTCTTTCCACGGCGCGTTCCCGTTGGTATCGAGCATGAAGAACTCCACATCGCCTTGGCGCACGCTGTAGAAGCGCCCCTTCATCCCATAGGGGCGGTAAGCGAGTTGGGGGTTGCCGTTATCGGTGCGGATGTCATGGTTTCCCAGCACGGCATGGAAGGGCACCTTGGCCGAGAGCAACTCGGCATAGGGCTGCTCAAAGGTCTTGCCGATCAGGCGGATGTCTCCTGAGGGGTAGATGTTGTCTCCGCCGAGCACCACCAGATCCACGGGTTGACGGCGATGCACGGCTGCCATCTGTGCTCCGACGGCCCGTTGATTGGCATCACCGCTCCCGACATCCGCCACCGCCAGAAAGCGGGTCGTTCCGGAGGCTGACGCCGCTGGGGGTTGAGGCTGTGCCCAACTGCCGTCATTGGCAAAAGCCAGGGAGAGAAGGGCCCCAGCCGCGACGGACAGGAGAAACCGGCGGCGCAGCATCGGTGCGTCATCAGATGAGCTGTCCAAGATTGGCGCACTCCTGCCGAATGGGCAGATCAACAGCGGCTACGGAGCAGTCACCCTCCTGCCCAGCGCAACCCTTTCAGGATTTCCAGTGAATCCAGCGACAGGCTGTATGGTGAATGCACAGCAGATGCTGAGCAGGCCACACATTGGCCAGCCGACGTGATTCATATCTCCATCAGACGCTGACCCACTGGTCAGAAGACGACAACGAGAACTGAACCGACAACCGATCAGGGGTTCATCGCGCTCCAGCACGGATCGATGCCTCCACTGTCTTCACAACGTCCACCGGGACGACGCTTCGTTATGACCAAACCAAAGACCCATCACCCCACAGCAGCACACTCCAACCGCAAGGAGCACCATCAGAGCCCACGCCGGCCGGGCACCTCAGCCAGCGCCGTCGTAGCCACAACCCAAGGGAAATCCCAAGCGACCAGCGGCAATCACCCCACGTGGAAGGAGCTCTTGGGCGAACGCTAAGGACTGCTCGGCGCTGCAGTTCTGCCAAAAAGCAGAGCATTCGCTTGAATTCAGCCCATGGAACCCCATTGGTTGAAACTTCGCTGGCCGCTCACCGTGCTGCTCTTGGGTGGTCTGGCCGGATGGCTGCTGATGCGCAGCAGCACCCATCCGATTCAGCTGCGTTTGCAGGTGAGCTTTCAAGAACCGCTCCGCCTCAGCGGGCAGATGACTCACAAGGTCAGCATGAGCGAGCCTGTGCAAGTGAACGCCCCACGGGAGCTGCGACTTGACATGGTTCACGCCGAACCGATTCGTGTGATCGCCAAAAATGCCGAGCCGGTGCAGGTGCAGATGAGCAACACCAAGCCGATTCAAGTGCAGGTGAGTGAACAGAAACCGATGGAGGTCGACGTCGAGCCCAAGGGGTCGATGAAGGTCAGGTTGGGCCTCTGATCCAGAAAGCCAGCTTTGGAAACCACCGATAGCTTGTGGGCAAGCATCGGTCGGTCCATGGCTCCAGAGCACTTCTTTCTTGAGCTCACCCCACCCTCAGAACTGCTCCGCGACGCCCCCCATGTGGTGATCGTGGGTGGCGGCTTCGCCGGTCTCAAGGCAGCCCATGCCCTAGCTGGCAAGACCGTTCGGGTCACCCTGATCGACAAGCGCAACTTCAACCTGTTCCAACCGCTCCTGTATCAGGTGGCATCGGGATTGGTCTCGCAGACCGATGTGGCCTCACCGCTGCGGATCATGCTCGGGCAGGCCCCCAATGTGCAGATCCTGATGGGAGAGGTGAAGGACATTGACCCCTCTGCCCAGGAGGTGATCTTTAACGATCGTCGACTGCGCTACGACCACCTGATCGTGGCAGCCGGCGCCACCAGCAGCTACTTCGGCCACGACGAATGGGCACAGTTCGCCACGCCGATGAAGTCGCTGGAAGATGCCTACGGCATTCGTAAGCGGGTGCTGAATGCGCTGGAGGAGGCTGAGCAAACACCGGATCCCGACAAACGCCGCCTGCTGCAATCCGTGGTGGTGGTGGGAGGCGGCCCCACGGGTTGCGAACTGGCGGCCTCCCTCAATGACCTGATGCGCCACACCCTCGAGCGCGATTTCAAACAGATCGATCCCAGCCTCTGCAAGGTGACCCTGGTGGATCCAGGCGACCGCGTCCTGCGGGCGATGGATCCGCAGCTCTCCAAGGCCGCCGGCGACCACCTCATCCGGGCCGGCGTGGAACTGCTGCTCGGGGGGCGCGTCAAAACGATCGAAGAGAGCAAGCTGGTGGTCACCACCAGCAGCGGAGAGGTCACCCTGGAGGCCAGCACAATCTGCTGGACCGCCGGCGTGGCGGCCTCACCCCTGGGCAAGCTGCTGGCTGAGCGCACGCGTTGCGAAGTCGATCGCGGCGGACGCGTGCCCGTGGAAGCGGATTTCTCGATCGCTGGGCACCCTGAGATCCGCGTGGTGGGTGATCTCTGCAGCTACAGCCACACCAAAAACGGCAAGCCCCTACCGGGTATGGCTGGCCCGGCGGTGCAGATGGGCGGCTGGGTCGCCAAGGACATCCTGGCCAAGCTGCAGAACCAGAGCCACCCGCCCTTTGTGTTCACCGACTTCGGCAGCATGGCGGTGGTGGGTCCTCTGTTCGCGGTTGCCGATCTACGGGGTCTGAAGGTGAGCGGGCCCCTGGGCTGGATTCTCTGGGGATTGGCTCACCTGGCGTTCATTCCCGACAACGAAAACCGGATCACCCTGCTCACCAAGTGGCTGTGGATGATCGTCACCCGCGAGCGCTCGGCACTGGTGATCACCGAGGCTCCGTCGTAGGCGCGGCCTCACTGGTGATCGCGTGCAGCGCGTGATAGATCGGCTTGGCCACGATCTGGCGACTCACGTAGGCCGCGATCACACTCGCCACCAACAGGCCGCAGAGCAATTGCTGATCGCCCGCCACGCGCACGCCAAACAGCACACTCATCACCGGTAGTTGAGTGGCTCCCGCCAGGCCGGCCACCATCCCCAGGGCGATGCAAAGCTGCGTGGACCCCACCTGATCAGCAACCACCTGTCCCAGCGTCGCGCCAAAGGCAAACGAGGGATCAATCAAACCTCCTGGGATCCCCGTGGCGAGAGCGAGCACAGGGCCCATCACACGCAGCAGCAGTCTGAGCAGATCCACGCCAAGCCCCCTGGGCAACTCCGCTCCATCGGGGGAGGCGAACAGCATGTGCCCCATCAACAGTTCCCCATCACCTCCGCTGGCCCCACCGCTCACCAGCGCGAAGAGACTCAGCAGAGCTCCGATCGCCAGCCCGAGGCGTAGGGGGTAACGACGCACCAGACATAGACACCGCTTCGTTCCCGCCAGCAGCATCTTGGCGAACGCACCACCGAGCACTCCGCCAAGCAGCCCCAGAGGCAGTGCCCACAACACCTGCATGAGTTGCATCGGCTCCACACCAACCGTGCCCAGAGCAAACATCGGCTGCCCTGTGAGGTTGCTGAAGCTGGCTGCCATCCCGCAGATCACCATCGCGGGCCAGAGCATGCTGGCGGAAAAGTTGCTGAGAAATTCCTCAGCCACAAACACCACCCCCAGCAAGGGGGTGTCAAAACCGCCGGCCAATCCCGCACCGGCTGACACCGCCAGCAGATCCGCCTGCCCCAACCCAGAAAACCAACTGGGGAAACGGCGGCGCAGGGCATGGGCCACCGAGGCCCCGAACTGCACCACCGGACCCTCCCGGCCCAGTGGCAGAAGACTCAGACTCGCCATGCTCCAGAGCACGGCCCGCTGCACGGTGGGCACCCAACCCAGCAGTGCCGCAGCCTGCCCCGGGTGCTCGATGCTGGTCATGGTCTGCGGGATCCCGGATCCAACCCCGCGGGACAGGATTCCCCGCTGAAGCACAAGCAACAACGGCACCACCACCAGCGGAGAACAGGCCAGCGCCAAAGAAGCCGGGCTCCAGGCCTGGCCACTGAAGGCGGGCAGCAGGGAGAGCAGCCGGTCTTGCCAACGATCGATCAGGTTCAACGGCCAGCAGGCCACCCCCACCAGCAGACCGAGCAGGGACAGCTGCAGAAGATTGCGCAGGAGATCGCGGGCGCGAAGAGACAAGGCAACATCAACAGATCGGCTCATGATGCCTGCCGATCTGCCAATCAGTTCACCCGTTGGTGAAAGCGACCCAGGATTAATCCGATCAGGATCGCCACATACAGCTGCCCGGAGATCGTGATCAGGTTGGACACCACCTGAGCGGTGACATTGGCTGAGTTCATCACGTCAGTGCCAACGGTGGTGAGCAAGGAAAAAGCGGCTGCCATCAGGGCAGGCGCAACGGCAACGGTGATGTCCCCCATCGGCGAAACCGGCGGGAGCGCAGCAGCTACATAGGCGGATGGCTGTAGCACCCAAAGAGCGGTGAGGAGAACACCACCGGCCAGGCCGATGCTGAGATAGCCCGAGGCTGCCCCCAACACCACCGAGAAGGTGACAAAGGGCTCGCGCACGAGGGATTTCACCTTGCGAATCGCCGTGACCAACAGAAAGGCAACCCAAACCATCACATGGGGCAGGGTGAGGGCTTTACCCAAGGCCGGTGTCCAGACCAGAGCGAGATGCCAGATGATCTCCAAGACCACCGCTAGCCCCCCGAGTCCGTACATCAAGGAGCGACGGCCCAGGGCGGAATAGCGACTGAGAAACACGAGCATCTCGATCGCTAACACCACCCAGAGCACGGATAACAACCAGGTCACGGATTGAGCCAGAGGCAGCAGCAGGAGCACTGCCAACTCCACTCCCAGGGTGAGGCGGTAGCCGAAGTGGCGCTTCCGCAGCCGCGCCAGCTGCGCGCGGGTGATTTTCACAAGCCAGGGCTGCTTTGCATAATCCCGCCATCGGCAAAGATGCTGGTGGCGGTGATGTAGCTGGCGGCGTCGCTGGCGAGGAAGGCCACCACCTTGGCGATCTCGTCGGGCTGAGCCATCCGCCCCATCGGGATCGCCGCATTGAGCTTGGCCAGCAGCTCCGGGTTGTTCATCGTGGAGTCGTTGATCGGTGTGGCCACCGCTCCGGGACCCACATTCACAATCGACACGCCCTTCGAGGCCAGTTCGACACCGGCGGTGCGGGTCAGCATCCGAACCCCTCCTTTGGCCACGCAGTAGGGCGTGTTGTTGGGCATGGGCCAGTCCTCGTGCACCGAGGAGATGTTGATGATGCGCCCCCCGCTGCCCTGGGCGATCATCTGCTTGGCGGCGTACTGGGTGGCGAAGAACACACCACGCAGGTTCACGTTCAGAACCTTGTCGAAGTCATCCGGCGTGGTGTCAAGAATCGAGGTGCGGGTTTCGATGCCGGCGTTGTTCACCATCACATCGAGCCGTCCGTAGCGATTGACGGCTTCCTGCACCAGGCGCTGCAGATCATCAAGCTTGCCCACATCAGCTTGAACACCGAAACAGGTGCCGCCCAGGTCACCGATTTCCTGCTCGATCGCTTCGGTGGCTTCCGGATGGGAGCGATAGTCGATCACCACGCGGGCACCAAGGCGGGCTACCACCTCCACGATTGATTTGCCGATACCGCTGTTACCGCCGGTCACGATGATCACCTTGCCCTTGAGCAGATTGGAGAGGGTCTCCAGGGCGTAGGGGTTGCTGGTCATGGGATCTGATCACATCACCGCAGGGTATGCATGGTGCGCTCAAGCCGCCATCACTGACAACAAGCGCCCCTCTGGCCAAGCTGAGTGAGACTGATGTTCCAAGCCCATCGTGGGGAACAGTGATCCATCCGTAGCCCTTGGCTACTGGCATCTCTGGTGTGATGAAGAGGGGATTAGCCGGCAGACCTACTGCGAGCTGAGCGGCTTTGAGTTCGTCAATCTCGGGCCGCGCAACACCCCGCTGTTCAATCGCGTCATCGACGACGACCTCACCGCCACAGCCGTGGTGCTGCCGGTGGGTTGGAAGGCGAGCTGGCACGAAAATCCAGCACCGAAATTGATTTACGTGCTCAAGGGACGCTGGTCGATCACGAGCATGGACGGGCAGCGGATCGAGGTGGGCCCTGGGGAGTTCTCCTTTGGAGGCGACCAGAACTGCAGCACCGATGCCGAGGGCCGAAGCGGCCATCTCTCGGAACAATTGGGGGATGAACCCTGCATCCAGCTGGCGATCCAACCCCGGGATGGGCGCTGGCTGAATCTCAAACCCGGTTGGTTCAGTCAAGCCGGTTGAGTCATCGATGCACCATCCCTCGGCCTGCACCGAAAGCCACGATCCGCGCTTTGACGCGCTGGTGCTCTTCAACGCTGGACTGGAATTGCTCGCCACTGGCTTCCGCTGGCTCGAGGGTCCGGTGTGGTTTGGCGATCAGCGTTGCCTGCTGTTCAACGACATCCCCAACAACCGCACCCTGCGCTGGAGCGAACAACACGGGGTCAGCACCTTTCTGGAGCCATCGGCCTATGCCAATGGGCAGGCCCGCGATCGCCAAGGCCGGCTGATTCAGTGCCACCACAGCAGCCGCTGCCTGACGCGACTGAATCACGACGGCAGCGTCACCACCCTGGTGGATCAAGCAGACGGGAAGCGTCTCAATGCCCCCAACGATGTGGTGGTGAAACGAGACGGATCGATCTGGTTCAGCGATCCCCTCTATGGATTATTGAGCGACTACGAGGGGGGGCGCCAAGTCTCCGAACAGTCGCCCGCCGTGTATCGATTGGATCCAGACACGGCAGCGATCACGGCGGTGGTCAGGGATTTCGATGGCCCCAACGGACTCGCCTTCTCCCCTGATGAACAACTCCTCTATGTGTCGGAGACGGGATCTGCCGGCAGCGGCGAACCGCGCCAATACATCCGCCGCTTCAGCGTCACCGCCGATGGGAGAGCCCTCAGCGGTGGGGAGATCTTCCACAAGATCAGTGCGGGCTGGGCCGATGGCTTTCGGGTGGATGAACAAGGAAACCTCTGGTGCAGCGCCGATGACGGTGTGCACGTCATCGCGGCCGATGGAACCCTGCTGGGGAAAGTCCGCGTGCCCCAGCGGGTCTCGAACCTCTGTTTCGGGGACCGCTTCAACAGTCGCCTGTTCATCTGCGCCTCCACCTCCCTTTACTCCCTCTTCACCAATACCCGCGGAGCGGCCTAACCCATGAGCCTTCCTCACATCCATAGCTTTGGCTTTACCTGCTGCAATGCCGAAGCCATCGCCAACTTCTTGGAGAGCCATCTGGGCTTTGAACGGCGCGAGTGCATCGAGATTGATGGCGGTGCCTATGCCGCCCTGCTCCGTCTCAACGGCAGCCAGCTCAAGCTGATCCGATTGGCGTTGGGCTCCGAGCAGCTGGAGCTGTTGCAGGTGGTCAACCTCGGACCGGGCATCCGCCCAGGCCGCAGCATCCCGACGGATTCAAGAAGCACCGACCTCTGGTTTCAACACATCTGCATCGTCGTCTCCGACCTGAAGCAGGCCGCCGCACCGATCCAGACCCTGATCGCTCGAGGAGAGATCACAACGATCTCCTCGGCCCCGCAGACTCTGCCGAGCTGGAACACTGCCGCTGCAGGCATTCAGGCGTTCAAGTGTCACGACCCAGAAGGGCATTGCCTGGAGCTCCTGCAATTCCCAGCGGACAAAGGGGAGCCCCGCTGGCATCAAACAGGCAGCGACAGCCCCTGTCTCGGCATCGACCACAGCGCCATCGGCAACGCCGACACCGAGCGCAGCGCTCGCTTCTATGAGGGTTTGCTCGGATTACGGCTCGGTGGCGATGGGGTCAACAGTGGGCCGGAGCAAGACGGACTCGATGGGCTTGAGGAGACCCGCGTGCGGATCACGTCTCACCGCTGCCCGGAGGGCCCTGGGATTGAATGTCTCAACTACCAGAGCCCTTCAGGCGGCAGGCTCCTGCCGGCCGACCAGAGCGCAGCAGACCTGGCCCATTGGCAGGTGCGCCTGGAGCTCTCCGATCTTGAGGCGATCGCTGCAAACGTCGACGCGGCGGGCGGCTCCTGCGTCAGCGATGGTGTGCTGGATCTGGAACCCAACCAGGCGACGCGCCTCGGCTTCCGGCGCGCTCTGCAGGTGCGTGATCCCGACGGACATCAGCTCCAGCTGATCACGCGTTAAGCAACACAGCCAGCAGCGCCCGCACTGTCTAGTTTGCGAGCAGACGGTTGATTTCCATGGACATCGCCCTGGTGGAGCTGGTGGTGCCGACGGCACCATCGCCCCTGGCCCAAGCGGCCCTCTTCAGCCTGCGGGTGTTCATGGGCATCTGCTTCATCCGCCACGGCTGGCCGAAGCTGCGCAACCTGCAGACCTGGGCGCAGATGCTGAAGACGCCCGCCTGGCTGTGTTTCCTCTCGGCCGGCTCGATGTGGGCCGGTGGCATTGCCCTGATCGTGGGCTTCCTCACCCCCCTGGCGTCGTTCGCGATCCTCGTGTCGATGGCCTACGCGATGGTGCTGGAAATCAAGGGTGGTTTCCCCTTTATCGCCGCGGACCCCTATCTGATCCCTGAGGGCGACTACGCCGGCCCGATGGGCGTTGGTGAACCCCCCAGCTGGGAAAAAGCGGCGATGTATGTGGTGATGTGCTTGGTGCTGATCTTCTGCGGCGGTGGAATGCTCTCCCTCGACACGCTGCTGATTGAGGATCTGCTGCGCATCTGGCTGGGGGTCTGAGGGATCCCCAGCAGGGCCCACTCCATCAGGAGACGGCCAGCCGCTCTTTGAGGTGATGGCCCACGCGAATCGCATTGGCGATGGCGGTCAGCGAAGGATTCACCGCGCCGATGCTGGGGAAGAAGCTCGTATCCACCACATAGAGGTTGTCGAGCTCGTGAGCTTTGCAGTTCACATCGAGCACCGAGGTGGCGGGGTCGGTGCCGAAGCGGCAGGTGCCCGCCTGGTGGCCAACGGCTGAAAGACCCATCGGGTTTTTCACATAGATCTGGCGCTCCACCAGGTGCTTCTTCAGATAGAGCTTGTCGAGCATCCCCTGCAGTCGACCCCAGAGCCGGTTGGCGGAGGTTTGGTTGTTCACCGTGTAGTTGAGATGAACATGACCGGCCGCATCGATGGTGACGCGGTTGTTGGGGTCGGGCAGATCTTCGGTGGTGAGCCAGAAATCAAGCGCATGGGCGGCGATCTCATCCATGCCCCAGTTGGGCATCAGGAAGGTTTCCAGCGGCGCATAGCCCTTCAGGATCGCCCCACGGGTTTTGCCCGTCATCTGGATGTTGCCCATGGGGTAGTCGTAATCGGAATCGCCGAAATACCAATCGTTGATCGAGATCGTTTTCTGGAAGATGGTGGGGTTGGGCTCGTGGGAGAGCGCCACCGCCGCCTTGCTGTTGTGGAACATGTAGTTGCGGCCCACCTGATCGGAGCCATTGGCCAAGCCGCGGGGATGCTTGTCGTTGGCTGACATCAACAGCAGGCGGGCGGTGTTGGCGGCGCCACAGCTCACCACCACGAGATCGGCTGAATAGCGCAGCTCTTCGCCATCGCGCACCAGCTCCACACCGGTGACCGTGGTGCCAGCCGCATCCGTGACTAAGCGCTTCACCTCAGCGCGGGTCAGCAACGACACATTGGCGCTGGCCGCCAGCGCAGGCCGCACCCCGCACACTTCCGCATCCCCTTTGGCGTGCACCAGACAGGGGAAGCCATCACAGTTGTTGCAACGCCGGCAACGGCTGTAGGGCATGTTGGTCTCATCGAGCATCACTCCACTGGGGGCATGGAAGGGATGCAAACCGGCACTGCGCAGATCATCCGCCAACTTCTGAATGCGCGGCTCGTGGGAGATCGGCGGATGGGGATATGCAGCGGAGCTGGGGGGATCAGTGGGATCCTCACCGCGCAATCCGTGCACGTGGTACATCGCCTCGGCCTGCTGATACCAGGGCTCGAAATCGCTGTAACGCAGGGGCCAGGCCGGTGAGATGCCGTCGTGGTGCTCAAGCGCCTCAAAATCGCGCTGACGCAGCCGGAAGTGATGGGCGCCATACATCTTCGTGGCCCCTCCCACGAAGTAGTGGGTTCCCGGCTGGAAAGGATTGCCCTTGCCGTCGTACCAGATGTCTTTGCTGAGGTAGCGGCCTTTCTGAAACACCTCATCGGCATCCCAGTTCTGCGGTTCTTGGGGCAACCAGTCACCGCGCTCAAGGATCAGGATCCGCAGACCAGTGGGCGCCAACACCCTGGCCAGGGTGCCACCACCGGCACCGCTGCCAATGATGATCAGATCAAAGTGACTGGTCTCCGGCTTCTGCAGTTGACCGAGCGACTGGAGCAGATCCACAGCATCGTGATCACTACCCGCAAGCTAGAAACGCATGCTGACTCTGGCTTTGCTTTGTCACGAGCCTGTGGCGGAGCTCGGATAACGGCTGAGCTGATTGATCAATTTGCAGACCATCGCCGTCCATCCCGTTTGATGGCTGGCACCAACACCGCTGCCGTGATCGCCGTGGAAATACTCGTTGAACAGGATCAGATCCCGCCAGTGGGGGTCGTTCTGGAATAAATCGACCGCACCATTGAAGGGCCGCCTGCCATCGGAGCCGCGTCGGAACAGATTCACCAGGCGATGTTCCAACAGGAGTGAGGCCTCCCAAAGATTGATCCAGTTGCCGGAACGGGTGGGGAACTCCACCTTGAACGCATCGCCGTAATAGTCGCCAAATTTCTGCAAGGCCTCAATCAACAGGAAGTTGATCGGCATCCAAACAGGCCCGCGCCAGTTGGAGTTACCACCAAACATCGCCACCGGACTATCCGCGGGGCTGTAGGTCAGGGTCTGAGAGTCGCTGCCTTCGGTGAAGGTGTAAGGGTGATCGGCATACACCTTGGATAGGGCTCGGATGCCGTAGGGGGAGAGAAACTCCTCCTCATCGAACAGCCGCTCACAGATGCGGCGCAGGCGATCCTCCGGCACCAAAGCAAACAGCAGCCTGTCGTTGCGCCACTGGCCAAGATTCTCGAGCATCCAGCTGGGATTGGAGCGTTCGTGAAGGAACCATTGGAGGCTTCTGGTGACGTCCAACACGGGAAGACGCTTCACCGTATCCACGTCAAAGCTTGCCACCGCCAGCAATGGCACCAAACCCGAGACCGAGCGAGTGCGGAGATAATCAGTGCTGCCATCAACACGCTTAATTACATCATAATAGAAGCCATCCTCCTTATCCCAGTTTAAATAACCGCGACTACCGGAGCGGTTGATGGTGAGAGCAAGCTGGACGAAGTCATAAACAAATCGCTCGCAGATATCGGCATATTCAGGCTCTTCGCGACTGAGCTCCACGCTGATGTTGAGCAAATTCAAACTGAGAGACGCCATCCAGGCGGTGCCATCACACTGCTGGATGCGACTGCCATCGGCGAGGGGATAGCGACGATCAAACACCGCAATGTTGTCGAGGCCGAGGAAACCACCCTCAAACACATTATCGCCGGAGCGGTCGTTGCGGTTCGCCCACCAGCCGTATTCCAGGATCAGCTTGCGTAAGGCAGCCCGAAGGAAGCCAAGATCGGGCTCTTCGGTGCTCTTGCGCTCAATCTGGAAAACGCGCATCGCCGCCCAGGCTCCGATCGGCGGGTTGGGATCCGAGAGCGCCCATTCATAAGCCGGGGTCTGGGCATTGGGGGCTGTGTAATGCGGCGAGCGCAACAACATGCACTGCTGTTTCGCCATGGCGGGATCAAACACAGCGAAGGCCACCGCGTGGAACATCAGATCCCACTGGCAGAAGTAGGGGTATTCCCATGCATCCGGCATCGAGATCACATCGTGGGCATGCAGCCGCTGCCAGGAGGTGTTCTGGGTCTTCCAACGCTGAGCGGGCGGGATCGGAGAGGTGGGATCACCATCAAGCCAACGCAAAACACTCCAGCCGTAGTACTTCTTGCACCACAGCAGGCCCGCAGCAGCGCTGCTGTGAATCAGACGATCTTCTTCATTGAGGTTGGGAACACGACTCTCAAAAAACTCACGCCATTCCTGTTCACGCATGCGGAACAGCAGATCCACGGCATCGCTTGAGGCCAGGGCCTCAGAGGAACTGGCAGGGCCGCTGAGACGCAGATCCACCTGCCACTCCTCACCGGGTTGCAGCGTGCGCTGCAGATGTCGGGCAACCTTGGTGCCGCGCTTGTCGGGATTAATCGCCGACTGCTCGCCGTTGATCAGGTAACGGTGAAATCCATCCTTTTGGAAGGAACGCTGATTGGGCTCCTGGAAGAGACGCTGCGTGTTGGTCTCGTTGTCGGTGAACAGCCAATCGCCCTGCTCCTGACAGATCAACTGGTAGCGGCCAACCCCGCCACCGACACTGGCCTGCACGACATCCCCATCGAGCTGCATCGGATGTTCCTGCTCATCGGGATAGCCCCAGCTCCAGGTGTTGCGTAACCAGAGGGTGGGCAGCAGGGTGAGGGGTGCCGGATCAGGGCCGCGGTTGATGGCGCGGATGCGAATGGCGATGTCATCGGGGCCAGCTTTGGCGTATTCGATGAACACGTCGAAGTAGCGGCTCTGATCAAAGATGCCGGTGTCAACCAACTCATATTCGGGCTCATCACGGCCCCGGCGCCGGTTCTCCTCCAGCAGTTGCTCGTAGGGAAAACGCTGCTGCGGATACTTGTAAAGCCCACGCATGAAGCTGTGGGTGGGGGTATTGGCGATGTGGAAGTAGTAATCCTTGATGTCTTCGCCGTGGTTGCCCTCTTCGTTGGCAAGGCCGAAGGGGCGCTCCTTCAGGATCGGGTCTTCACCGTTCCAGAGCGCCACGGAGAAACAGAGCCGGCACTGGTTATCGCAAATGCCCAGCAGACCGTCCTCACCCCAGCGATAGACCCGCGAGCGGGCATGGTCGTGGGGAAAGGAGTTCCAGGCATTGCCATCAGCGGAATAGTCCTCACGGACCGTGCCCCACTGACGCTCCGGCAAATAGCTACCCCAAAGATCCCAACGAATGCCTTCGCGATCACGCTCGGCCATCCGGCGCAGTTCGGATCCTTCTGGGGATGAGCCGCGGGGAGTGCTCATAGGGCTTGCAGCACATGATCGCCCACGCGCAACGCATTGGCGATCACCGTGAGGCCAATGCCAATGCCCGGGCAGCTGGGGAACACGCTGGCATCGGCGATGTAGAGGTTGGTGAGCTCGTGGGAGCGGCCGTTGAGATCCACCACAGAGGTGGCGGGGTTCGATCCCATGCGGCAAGTGCCGCAGACACTTCCCATCACGGTGAGCGGAGCTTCACCGCGGGGATGGGTGGGCGCCGGCTTGACCACATGGCACTCGGGATCACTTTCCACCAACTTGAGCGTGTCGATCCAGCGATACACAAGGCGGTCATGGGCCTCCCGGTTGTTGGGGAGGTAGTGGATCTGAAGATGATTGCCCCGCAGGGTCACCCGGTTGTGGGGATCGGGGAGAACAGCGCTCATCGCCCACCAGACCACCGAACGCGCCGCCAGTTGCTCGAGACCGAAATTCGGCATCAACTTGGTCACAAGCGACAGCACCGGTGGTGATTCCGCAAACAAGGCGTCCTGCAGCACGCCACCACCCGTCGCAATCGAACCCAGCGGGAAGCTCACGTTCTGATCACCCCAGTAGTAGTCGTTGACGCCGAGACTGCGTCCATAGCGCCCGGAGCTGGGTTCAGCAGCCAGTTGAATGATTGAGGTGAGCTGCGGCTTCATCAGGTTGCGGCCCACCTGATCGGATCCATTGGCCAAGCCGCGGCTGTGATGCTCGGTGGCTGATCGCAACAGGATCTCGGCGCTATTGATCGCCCCAGCGGCCAAGACCACCACATGGCCGGCGAACAACCAGGATTGCCCGTCGATCTCCGCCTCAACCCCACGCACTTCGGTGCCCGACGGGTTGACGTGCAGTCGGCAGACGCGGGCCCGTTCACGCACCTGCACCGTGGCCTGGGCGCGGGCCGGATCGACACCAAACAGTTCGGCATCGCCCGTGGGATCGAGGGCTGACTCCGACCAGCTCTGAGGCAAGTGGTAAGGATGAACGCCCTGCCGCTGCAGCGACAAGCGCAGTTCCTGCAGGAAGGGTTCAATCGGCTTCGGCCCATAGGGAAAGCCGGACTGACGCGCGGGCTCAGTGGGATCGACACCCTGTTCACCGTGCACCCGGTAGAGCTGCTCAGCGCGGTCGTAGAAGGGAGCGAACTGGTCGTAACTCAGCTCCCACGACGGGGCGGCCCCTTGCTGAAGCTGAACACCTGCAAACTCCTTCTCGCGCATCCGCTCGAGCACGCCACCCCAGATCTTGGTGTTGCCTCCGAGCGCATAGATGGTTTGCGGAGAGAAGGGATCGCCATCCGTGCCGAACCATTGCTCTCCGGGGTGGTAGCGATCCTTTCGGAACAGATCCACATCGGCCACGTTCTGATCAGCCAACGGCATCGCGCCACCGCGCTCGAGCAGCAGCACACGCTTGCCGGAGCGTGAGAGCTGACCGGCAAGCGTGCCCCCCGCGGCACCGCTACCGATCACAATCACGTCGTAATGGATGTCATCAATGATCATGGTGAACCTCCTATTGCCACACGTAGATCAGCAGAAAGAGGATGATCCAGATCACATCCACAAAATGCCAGAACAGTGAGGTGGCCTGCACACCCTGTTCGCCGCCTTTGTAATTGCCGGGGATGAAGGATTTGATCAGCATCAGCCCCATCAACAGGATGCCGGTGGCCACATGCAAGCCATGGAAACCGGTGAGCAGATAGAAGGTGCCGCCAAAGGTTCCCGAGGTGAAACCGAACTGCAAACCGCTCCACTCCACCGCCTGGCCATAGAGGAAGTAGGCCCCCATGGCCATGCTCATCAGCCAGAACCCTCGGAACAGCGCCATGTTCTCGCGGTTCTTGAAGTGCTCCGCCAAAGCGATGGTGCCGGAGCTGGAGACCAGCACGATGGTGTTGATCAACGGCATCCGCCACTCCAACCCCTCAACGCCATTGGGGAGCCAATTGAGAGCAGAGGTCTTCAACAGGGCATAGCCACTGAAGAAGGCCAGGAAAATCACGCTTTCCGAGCACAGAAAGATGATGAACCCGGTGAGGTTGTGCTTCGGATGCTCCTCGTGCTCAGCGGGAGCCCCAGGTTGTTGCAGTGTGGTGGTGGTCATGCGGCGGCCTCCTGCAGTGCAAGCCTGCGTTCGATCTCGTCCTGGTGTTCCACCAGGGGCTGGCCTGATCCGTAGCCGTAGGGGCGACTGATCACCGTGGGCACCTCCTCACCAAAGTTGTCCTCCGGAGGAGGGGAAGGCAACAGCCATTCCAGGCCGATGGCATTCCAAGGGTTGTGGGTGGCCTTCGGGCCTCGAATCCAGGCGCTCAACATGTTGAGTAGAAACGGAATGATCGACACCCCCAGCAGGAAGGCACCGAGGCTGGCCACCACGTTCCAGAAGGTGAATTCGGGGTCATAGCTGGACACGCGCCTGGGCATCCCCGTCAGACCCAGGGGGTGCATCGGCAGGAAGTTGAGGTTCGCCCCGATAAAGGTGAGCAGAAAGTGCAGCTTGCCGAGCCCTTCGTAGGGCATACGGCCGATGAATTTGGGGAACCAGTGGTAGATGGCGGCAAAGATGCCCATCACCGCAGCGCCATAGATCACGTAGTGGAAGTGACCCACCACGAAATAGGTATTGGACACATGAATGTCCACCGGAACGGTGGCCAACATGATCCCGGTGATGCCGGCGAACACAAAGTTGAACAAGCCGCCAAGACAAAAGAGCATCGGCGTTGTGAGCCGCAACTTGCCGCCCCAAAGCGTGCCCAGCCAGGCAAACACCTTCACGCCGGTGGGCACTGCAATCAGCATGGTGGTAACCATAAACAGGTTGCGCATCCACTGGGCCACACCACTGGGGAACATGTGGTGCACCCAGACAATCAAGCCGAGCCCAACAATGATGAAGGAGGCCAGAGCGACATAGACATAACCAAACAGCGGCTTACGCGAATAAACCGGGAACAGTTCAGAAAAAATCCCAAACACCGGCAGGATGATCACGTAAACCGCCGGGTGCGAGTAGAACCAGAAGAAGTGTTGATAGAGGACCGGATCACCGCCACCTTCCGGGCGATAAAAGCTGGTGCCAAAGGTGAGATCCATCAGCAGCATGATTGCCCCGCCGGTGAGAGCAGGCAGGCCGATCAACTGCAGGCTCTGGGCTGCGAGAGCCGTCCAGCAGAACACGGGCATGCGAAACAGGGTCATCCCCGGAGCGCGCATCCGCAGGATGGTGGTTACGAAATTGATCGCCCCCATGATCGATGAAACACCGGAGAGAGCCACTGCTGTGATCCACATTCCCTGGCCATTGATCAGATGGCCGACTGGATTCTGAATACTCACCGGCGGGTAACTCCACCAACCGGAATAGGCCGGCCCACCCGGGACAAAGAAGCTGGCCATCAGCAGAAAGCCGAAGATCGGCACCAGCCAGAACGCGACAGCGTTGAGCCGCGGGAACGCCATATCAGGCGCTCCAATCATGGTGGGAATCAACAGATTGTTGAGACCATTGAGCACCGGGAAAATGAACAGGAACAACATAATTGTTCCGTGCATCGTGTAGATGCCGTTGTAAACAGCTCGGTCCACCAGATCACTCGCCGGTGTAATCAGCTCCCCGCGGATCACCATGGCCAGCAGGCCGCCGATCAGGAAAAAGAAAAAGGCGGTCACGATGTATTGAATGCCGATCACCTTGGCATCGGTGCAGAAGCCGAAGTAACGGCCCCACCCCTGTTCGGGTGTTGGCTCTGGCGGAAAGGTGGCGATGGTCATCAGGCTTGGTGGGGCTGAGCGGGTGATCCGGGAACGTTCACCTGAGGGGGAGGCGCCGGGGGCACGGTCGCCCAACCGGGATTGGAACGGGCCTGGCGGGTGGCGTACTCCGAGACCGCGAGGCTCAAGCCCGGCTGCAGAGGGGCTCGAGCGGCCTTCTGCAGCCACTCCTGATGCTCCTCAGCGCTTTCCACCACCACGTCGGCTTGATTGGCGGCAAACCAGGTGCCACTGAATTGCGAGTCACGCAGGCGATACACCCCTTCGCGTGTCGGGGTCACGTTGAAATCGATCGCCCGGCCCGGAACCACATCCTGCTTAACGCGAAACGCGGGGATGTAGAAGCCGTGAAGAACGTCTTCAGAGACCAAACGGAAGGTGACCGGCTGATCAACTGCAAGGTGTAACTCCGTGGAGGAGACGGTCGTGCCGGGATAGCGAAACTCCCACGACCACTGCCGGGCAATCACCTCCACCTGCTCCGCCGGCAAACGGTCACCGAGATAGCCGCCCGCCTCTTCAACCGGGTTTCGGGGATGGATGTGCTCCATCGGCCCGAGGGTTCCGAGCTGATCGGAGGCGCGAATGGTCCAGAAAGCAATCCCCATCACCAGCACGAAGGGAATCGCCGTCCAGATCACCTCCAGCCGGGTGTTGCCCTCGATCGGAATCGCATCGGTTTCGTCGTATTTCTCGGCTCGGTTGAACAACATCACCCACACCATCACCGACACCACCCCCAGAAACACAAACGTGCCGATGGCGGTTTCAAAGCTGAACAGGTCATCCACCAGGGGTGCAGCGGTGGAGGCCTGAACCGGCAGCCAGCGATGGGCTTGCTGTCCCATCCAATGACTGATCAGCACCATCAACCCGACCCAGAAGCTGAGGCCAACCACGGCGGTGGTGTTGATCGATCGCGTTGAGGAGCTGGTCATGGCAACACCGTCCTCATGGCAACGCGGTGTGGAGATCAGCGCCGGCCTGCAGAAGCTGATCGGCGGCGATGTGAATACCGAATTCAGCGGCCATCTGAGCGCCGAGGGTGCCGTGCAGGCCGATCACGGCGTACATCACAACGCCAACGGCGAGGTAGAGCCACTGCACCTGACGGCCCATGTCACGGCGCCAGGCATAGCGCTGGAACCCGCGCCAAACGGTCATTCCCACGATCACCGCCAGCACCAGCACCCCGCCCACGCCATGCCAGAGCATCGTGGTCATGCCGCCTAAGCCGAAGGTGCTCTTCACGCCGGGCAATGGCACAGCCGTGAGCATTTCGTAGAAGCCAGCAGCGACCGTGAAGAAGGTCACCAGGCAGCACGCCAACAGGTTGTACCAACCCACATCGTGGAAACCACCACGGGTGATCGGCAGAGCGAGAAAGCGAAACACCCGCTTCTCCAAAGGATAGAAAGCACCCACCAGATCGAAGGCGATGGCAATCACAAACAAGCCGATGGTGAGGTGCACCAGATTCGGGTGGATCGGCAGGCTGTAAGGCAGCCCGTTGGCTCCGAGTTCGGAGGCGATCTGATCGATCGGCGACTGCTCGGGGGAGTAGGCGAGAGCGAAGAGCATCAGATCAGCCCCTCCCGCATCGCCGCCACCACCTTCACGGTGTGCAGGCCGTAGGTCCAGATCAACTTGTCTCCAAGAACGATCTGCACGCAGATCAGGGCGCTGACCAGCGATCCAGCCCCCAGGAACGTCAAGGGCAACGTTTCAGGGTCCCGTGATCGAATCACGTAGCGCCAACCCGAGAGGAGCGACAACACCCCTGCCAACGACCAGCCGATCGTGGTGTGGATATCGAGGATGTTGCGCGCCGCTCCGTAGGGCGCGGCTAGACCTGCCTCCACCTGGCCAAAAATGATCGCCACGAAGATCGCCCCCGTGGCAAACAGCAGATTCCAGAAGCTCACCTCAAACAACGGTGGCTTGCGCCAGACCACGCCGATCACGTCGAAGACGAAGGCAATCAGTGCCATCGCGATCACGAAGTGCACAACGATCGGATGGATGGTGTCCATCCACGGCAGGTTGTGATCGTTGAGCGGCGGCAGCAGCTCAAGCATGGGGTGGGCGCTGACCTCAACAGTCATCACCCTGGCGACGACTCAGCGCGCTGTCAGCTCCGCTGTCACGAAGTTGTGGTCAACGTTTCGATGGGACCAGAGGGACTTGAACCCTCACAACGTTGCCGTCTGCGGATTTTAAGTCCGCTGCGTCTACCAATTCCGCCATGGTCCCGGCGTTGAACGCGCATACCCGCGCATCCGCCTGCCCATCCTAGATTTGCCTGAAGTTGGTTCGCCTGCCGTGCCCCTGCCTGGGTTTCTCAGCTCTCTTTCCGGCGAGACCCTGCTGGTGATCGCGGCCTATATCGCCCTGGGCGGGGCCTACCTGGTGGTGGTGCCCCTGGCTCTGATGGCCTGGATGGCCAAGCGCTGGACCGTGATGGGCAAACTTGAGCGCACAGCCATTTATGGCCTGGTGTTCCTCTTCTTCCCCGGTTTGATCGTCTTCGCTCCCTTTGTGAATCTGCGCCTGCAGGGACAGGGTCAGGTCTGATGGCGCAAGGGATCACCCGGGGCAAAGCCCTGCTGGCAGGGCTGGCCATCTTTGGCGTGGGCGGTCTGGGCTATGTGGGCTTTCAGGCGGCTGGGTTTGAGGGATTCAGCGCCGGGATCGCCACTCAGGCCGTCCTGGTGGCGATCGTTCTGATCTGGACAGGCTCGTATCTGTTCCGGGTCGTGACCGGAAACATGACCTACATGGAGCAGCGCCGTCGCTTCCGGGCGTCCTATGACGCCGCCACCGACGAGGAGCTGCAGCAACGTTTTGAGGCTCTCTCGCCTGATGAGCAGGAGGCACTGCTGCGGGAACTGGGCCAGATCACCGAAACCGAAAAAGGGACCAGCGAGGGCTGAGGCTCCCAGTTCCTGCGACCCCATAGGCTCACGGGCAGCAGATCCGCTGCCGTGACCACCAGCACCCCCATTCAGCAGCGTTTCAACCAGCTCCGCGGCGAAGGTCGCTGCGCCCTGATGCCTTTCCTGATGGCGGGCGATCCCGACCTCGCCACCACCCGATCCGCCCTGCTGGCTCTTGAGGCCGCAGGCGCCGACATGATCGAGCTGGGCATCCCCTACAGCGATCCCCTCGCCGATGGCCCGGTGATTCAGGCGGCCGCCAGCCGGGCCCTGGGTTCTGCCACCACCCCCGGCCGCGTGCTGGAGATGCTCAGCAGCCTGAAAGGGCAACTGACCATTCCGGTGATCCTCTTCACCTACAGCAATCCCCTGCTGAACCGCGGCATGGAGAGTTTCTGCCGCGATGCCGCGGCTGCCGGAGCAGCCGGCCTGGTGGTGCCCGATCTCCCTCTGGAAGAAGCCGAGAAGCTCTCAGCCATCGCCGCTGCAGAGGGGTTGGATCTGGTGCTGCTGGTGGCACCCACCACGCCCTCCGATCGTATGGGTCGCATTGCTGCCGCCAGCCGCGGCTTCACCTATCTGGTGAGCGTGACCGGCGTGACCGGTGTGCGGACCACCATCGAAAACAGGGTGGCTGGTCTGGTGCAGCAACTCAAGGGCATGGGCCCCACACCGGTGGCCGTGGGCTTTGGTATCTCCGGCCCGGAGCAGGCCCGTCAGGTGCGTGACTGGGGGGCCGATGGCGCCATCGTGGGCAGCGCCCTGGTGAAGGTGATGGCGGAAGCCCACGCCCAGCAGGCGGATGTGGCCGCCGCCGCTGGTCGCTTCTGCGGGGAGCTTCGAACGGCCCTTGATGCCGCCTGAGCTTGCCCCGGGTCGCCACAATGGGGGTCAACGACGTGCTGTGGCTGGCCCGATGGCTCACCGACTCCTGATCACCGCCGGGCTCCTGCTGGGCAGTCTCACCGTGACCCCCGCCTTCGCCCAGACCGGTTGGAGCGACTACACCTCCAACATCTCGGAAGTGGATGCCTGCAACCAGGCCCAATACCTGATGCCCGAGAAGGCCGTCGTGCAGCAGTTCGTGCTGCGCCGCAAACGCACCAGCGATGGCACTGCATTCCGCTGCAAGGTGCGCTGGGATGACAGCGCCAAGGCGCAACCGACCTACGAACCAATCCTGCTGCCCAGCAAAATCCGGCAACCGATTCTGGCCGGGGGGTGGCTGTAACTTTCCCGCACTGACGCCTGCAGCCACGTGCGCTTTGTTCTCTGGGGGACCTACTGCGACAACGCGCTCGAGAAGCGCACCCCCTATCGCGAGGAGCACCTGGCGGGCTTACAGCAACAGAAGGATCGGGGGGTTCTAATCACCCTGGGGCCCACCGAGGGGAGCACCCACGTGTTCGGCATCTACGAGGCCGAAAGCCAACAACAGGTGGAGGATCTGCTCCACAACGACGTCTACTGGCGCAACGGCATCTGGACCGAGATCCAGGTCTACCCCTGGATTCAGGCGTTCTGATTCAGGCGTTCTGACTCAGGCGTGCTGATTCAGCCCTTCGGCCAGCCCGCCTGACTTTGCTGCCAGACCCAGGCGGCCACCAACTGCACCCCTTCGGGCCCCAGAGCATCGCCGTAGCCGCTCATCTGGCCAATACCTTGGGCGGCGATGGCGGCGATCGCCTCTTCGGAGGCCAGGCCCTGCCGCTCCAGGGCCGCCAGCTTGAGGGTCTTGCCGCGGCGAATGATGTTGCCGCCGTTGACATGGCATCCGGCGCAGTTCATCTCAAACAACTGGGCCCCGTCTGACGCCCAGGCGGCCTGCGGCCAGAGCAGCCCTAGCAGCAGCAGAGCCGCACAGAACCAGCGAAGCAACAAGGGCATGGTCAGCGGGCTCAGAGCACCAAGCGTCAGTCTGCACTGCCCAAGCCCGATGCAAGCACGCTGAAATACAGCCTGAACCTCGGGGCTTCCATGCTGTCGATCCTGCACAGCGCCGACTGGCAGATCGGCAAGCCCTTCGCCCGGGTGCAAGACCCTGACAAACGGGCCCGGCTGCGCCAAACCCGCATCGACTGCATCGCACGCATCGGTGATCGCGCCCAGGAACAGGCCGCCTCGCTGCTGCTGGTGGCCGGAGATCTGTTCGACTCGCCCACCCCCAGCAGCAGTGATGTGAGCGCCGTCTGTCAGGCGATCGGACGTCTGCAAATCCCCGTGCTGGTGATCCCTGGCAACCACGACCATGGGGCTGCGGGCAGTGTCTGGCACCAGGCGTTCTTTCAGGCGGAACAGCAGCGCCGGGCGCCCAACCTGCAGGTGCTGCTCGAACGGAAGCCCCTGGTGCTGCAGCAGGCGATCGTGCTGCCCTGCCCGCTGCTGCGCCGCCACGAGAGTGATGAGCCCACCGCCTGGATCCGCGATCTCGACTGGTCTGAGCTCCCCAGCGACAGACCGCGCCTGCTGCTGGCCCATGGTTCGGTTCAGGGCTTCGGTGCCGATGACCTCGACGCGGATGAGGAGAATCCGGCCAGCGATCGCAACCGCCTGCGCCTGGATCCAAGCTTGGTCGACTTAGTCGACTACGTGGCGTTAGGCGATTGGCATGGGATGAAGCAGGTCAATGCCAAAAGCTGGTACAGCGGCACACCCGAACCCGATCGCTTCCCCCGCAACGCGGACTACCAAGGCGCCCAGGTGTTGGCAGTGCAGGTCAGCCGGGGCGGCATGCCCCAGGTGCACCCGGTGGCGACCGGGGCCCTGCACTGGCTCCACCAACGGGTGGAGTTCAAACAGCCTGAGGATCTGAAGCGCCTGGAGTTGCTGCTGCAGGAGCACCTGGGCGATGAACCAGGCCAGCACCTGCTGTTGCTCGAGGAAAGCGGCAGCCTCAGCTACGAGGCCCACCAGCGCTATGGGGCCCTGCTGGAGCGGCTGGAGGCGCAGTTGTTGCGCCTGAAACGTCGCGGTCGCTGCGGGCTTGCAGCGGATGTCGGCGAGCTCGACCAGCTCACCAGCAGAGCCGATGACCCGCTGATCGCGAGTGTGGCCCGGGGCCTCCAGGCCGACCTCGACAACCGCGAGATGCCGCCGCAACAGCGAGCCCTGTTGCATCAGGCTCTGGCGGAGCTGCACCGCTGCGTGGGGATCTGAGGCGATGCAGCTTCTCTCCTGCCGCCTACAGCGCGTGCGTCTGCACGACGACCTCAGCTTCCAGTTCGGGCGGCAACTGACCCTCATCGGGGGGCCGAATGAATCAGGGAAGAGCACGGTGGTGGAGGCCCTGCATAAGGGTCTGTTTCTGCGATCCACCGCCACCGGTCGTGGGGTAGAGGAACTGCGCTCCCGGCTCTACGGGGGACTACCTGAAATTGAGATCTGCTTTGCAGCCTGCGGGCAACACTGGACCCTGCGCAAACGCTTCGCGGGTGCGGGTGGCACCTGCCAATTGAGCACCCCCGCCGGCGAGAGCCTCAGGGGTTCGGCCGCGGAGGAGCGCCTGGCCGAACTGTTGGGCATGGAGGGGCCGGTGGAGGGGCGCCGGATCAATCAACTGCCGGAGCGCTGGGCCCACCTGTGGGTGCGGCAAGGGGAATCGGGGGCCAATCCCCTGGCGGGCAAACCCGAGAGCTACGACTACGAACGGCTGATCACTCGCCTGCAGGGACAAAGCAGCAGCGAAGCCCTGCAGTCCACCCGCGACAGTCAGGTGCTGGAGCAACTGCAACAACGGATTGCCCCGCTGTTCACGGCCACAGGGCGCATCAAGGCGGGCTCTCCTCTAGCCCAGGCGATCGAGCTGGAGAGTAACGCCCAGCGCAAGCTCGAGCAGGCACTGCAACGACTCCAGGATCTGGAGCAGGCGATGGAGCGCTGGCGCAGCCTTAGCGAGCAATTGGAGCGGATCGAGCAGGATCAGCTCCCCGGGCTACGCCAAGAACTCCAGCAACAGCAACACCTGCGCCTGCAAAGGGCGGAGCTGGAGCCCCTGCAGCTGCAGATCAACAACCTGCGTGACCGCAACCGGCAACGCCTCGAGCTGGAGCAGAAACAACAGCAGCAGAGTCAGGAACAGGCGCAACTTCAACAAGAGCTGGAGCGCCTGGATCACAGCCTGAGTGAGCAACTGCAGCAGCAGAACACCAGACAGAAGAACATCGATGCCCAGCAGCAACGCCTCAAACAACTGCGCAGCGGACAGGATCTGGCACAGCTGCTCCTGGATCTGGCGCAGCTCCAAGGGGAGCAGGAGCAGCTGGAAGCCCACCAGCAACGCCTGCAATTCCTGCAGCAGCAGGCTCAGGGCCTGAAGGATGCCCTGGCCCAAATGCCTCCGATCACCGCTGATCAGGTGCGAAGCCTGCGGCGGGCCGAACAGGCCCTGGCCCAAGCCAACGCCCGCTGCGAGGCCATGGCCGCCAGCCTGGAGGTGCTGGAAGCTGACCAACCGATCCGAGCCGACGCTGCCCTTCTGCAGGTGGGCGATCGCCAACAGCTGACCGAAGCGACGGAACTCCGCGTGGGAGAGGGAGTGCGCCTGCGCTTAAGCCCCGGGGGTGGCCAGGCTTTGCCCCAGGCCAAGCAGGAGCTGCAGGAGTGCCGCCGCACCTATCAAACACTGTTGGAGAGCCTTGGCGTCTCGGACAGCGAGGCAGCGGAGACAATCGAGCTGCAACGCCGAAGCCATGAGAGGGATCTGGCCAATCTGCGTCAGGCGGCCCAGGAGATCCCCTGGTCGGGGCTGAAGGAGCGACTGGAGGCCATCGCCCCGCGCCGCCAGCAATTACGGCAGCGCCTCCAGGAGCAGTCTGAGGTCCTGGAGCAGTGGAGCCAGGAGCATCCCCGGGGGGATCTGCTCCAACTCGAGCGTGCTGGCCTGGAGCAATGGCAACAATCGCTGCGTCGCGATGCTCTGGAACTGGAGCGGGAGCTGGGGCTCGCCCAGCGGGAGCATCAGCAACTCCAACACCAACTGCAGCAGCACCGTGACGGCCTGCAGACCAAGCGCAACCGGATGGAGCAACTGAGCGGAGCCTTGGCCCTGCTCAAGGAGCGCCTGGAACCCATGCAGCCCGTAGGGCAGGACGCGGAGCTGGAACTGCAACTGGAGAGCCAGTTGCAGCAACGGTTGCAGCAGCTCGCCTTGGTGGAGCAGGAGCTTGAGCAACGGCTCCAGCAGCGCCGATCAGCCGAGGGTGGGGAACCGACAGCTGTCGACATCCTGCTGGAGCAGACGATTAAGAGAAAAGATCAACTGCTTAGCGAGCGGGGCCAATGCGAGCAGCTGTGCACCAGCCTGGGCTCCAGCAATCCCGCGGCGGAGCTGGAGCAGGCCCAGGCCGATCTCGAACAAGCCAGCACGGAACGGGATCGCCTTGAGCTGGAGGGGCGGGCGCTGCTGTTGCTCCAGGAACGCTTCCATGAGGCCCAAACGCAACTGTCGAACCGCTATAGCGAACCGTTGCGCACCGCCATGAACCCCTACCTGGCACTGCTCGTGGGAGAACCGCAGCAGGCCCTCCTGAACTTCGACCCCCAAGAGGGCTTCAACAAGCTGCAATTGCTCCAGCAGCGCGAGGCCTATGACTTCGATCGCCTCAGCGGGGGGATGCGCGAACAAATGGCCGGGGCCCTGCGCCTGGCGATGGCGGAGGTGCTGCAGGGCGCTTACGACGGCGTGCTGCCCCTGGTGTTCGACGACGCCTTCACCAACACAGACCGTGATCGGCTCAGCTTGCTGCAGGGCATGCTGCAGCGCGGCATGGACCAGGGCGTGCAGGTTGTTCTGCTCAGCTGTCACCCCGAGGATTACAGGCCCGCATGGTTTGAGCCGAGCCGTGCCCCTGAATTAAAGGCACAAAAAAATCCCCCCGAGTTGCTCGAGGGGATCGAGAGGATTGAAGTGCGGTTAACCCGTTAATCCTCAGATCTCAAGCTTCGTCTTCGTCGGTTCCGCCAACAGGGATCAGACGAATCTGCTTGCGGCCCAGCTTGATCTCAAATTCATCACCGGGTTGCAGATCGAGCATGGCGGTATAAGCCTTGCCAATCAGCAGGTTGCCGTTGCCCTGAACAGTGGCCACGTAGCTGAGCTTGCGACCACCCTTGCCAACGTTGCTGCTCACACCAAGCTCAACGCCCTTCGCTTCGAGAAGGGCTTCGTAGAAGGCCGTGAAGTTCAGCCGATCACCACCACCTTTCTTCGTGGAGACATAGCCACAAGCGCGGACGATCTCCGACTTCCCTACATCGCCCAGCTCTTTAACCTTGGCCAGCAATTCAGAACCGGTGAGCATTGATCTAAAGGGTTGCCCCCAACTGCGCCTGAAACATACAACACGACTGATCAAGCTGCTAGGACCTGAGCTGAAAAAGCTCAGATCATCCGGTTGAATTGACACGAAAGAACTGATCCGATGCCTTCAATCCGGGCCATGGCTGGGGAGGATCATCATCACGTGATGGCCATCTATGAAGCGGCCGTCCTGAGTTGCGAGCCAACGCTGTATACCCGAGCACAAAAACAAGCTTGGGCCGCCCAATCTTCAGGGCTCGGTGAAGCGCTGCGGCGGGGCAAGGGTCTGGTGAGCTGCAGCGCGGATGGATCCGTGCAAGCCTTTGCCCTTCGAGAACCACAGGATCGACTGGCCCTGCTCTACTGCCATCCCCAGGCCCAACGGCAGGGGCATGCCAAGCAGCTTCTGGCCGCCGTTGAGGCTCAAGCACGAGAGGATCAGTGCCTGTTCCTGCGCACGGAGGCCAGCTTTGTGTCCAAGCCCCTTCTGCTGAGGCAGAACTGGAGCGTGCGCTGGCGCGAGGAGCTGTTGATCAACGGGGTGCGCTTTGAGCGCTTCAACCTCTGGAAGCCGATACTGCAGGAATGGCCGAGGCTCAACTCCAGCAATTCCTGAAAAAGATTCAGCAGCTCAATGCCTTCGTGGCGCTGAGTGAAGCGCAACCGGCGCTGCGGGAGGCCCTGCGGAACTGCGACAGTCACCACGACGTGGTGTCGCTGGCCTCGCAATTTGGCTTTGACATTGGCCGGCGTTGGGGTGACAACATCACACCGGTTGCCGAACCGCGAGTCAGCCGCGACGGCCAGACCAATCTGTTCAGCAGCCCATGCCCAGCCTCTGACAGCGAACGGATCGACATCCTTGCCCAGGGGAGCCATTGGCGCCTGGAGCTGATTCATTCCTGCAACACGGCGAGCGACTGGTATGACCAGGAAGACCAGGAATGGGTGCTGCTGTTAAGGGGGAGTGCCTGCCTGCAATTTGAGGACGAACCCGATCACCGCGATCTCTGTGTCGGCGATCTTCTCTCAATCGCTCCCCACCGTCGCCATCGGGTGGTCTCTACCGATCCTGCTCCGGGGACCCTGTGGCTGGCCCTATTCGTGTCGGTAGACGCTTGAGGTGCGATTGCCGCACCAACCAGTAGGCGGCAGCAAGAGACACGATCGCAAAACCAAGACCAATCAGATCCGCGGGGTTTTTCTGAACACCCGGCGGCATCACGATCACCTTTCGGGCCACAGCGGTGAGAGCAGTGACCAGCACCAGCTCGATCTGCACCACGTGCTCCCGCAGATAGGCGGTGAGGTTCTGCAGCACCTCCAGGGCAATCAGGATCACCAGCACCTGATCCAGCAGCCGCACCAAACCTTCGCCGGTCCAGTTCACCTGCAGATCCAGCAGATCACTGCCAAGGAAGATCAGCAGCTGCAGCGTGGCGACCACCAGCACCAGCGTGAGCGTGGTGGAGAGCACCTTGGCGAGAGCCCGCTCAAAGCTGGTGATGCCCCGCAGAAAGAGCCGATCGCTAAGCAGCTTCATCAATTCTTGAAGGGTTCGTATTGAGGCTTTGCCGGGGTGTCTCCCGGGGGATTCACCAACTTGGTGTCACAGCTGATGCTTCCATCCGCACCCCGCACACAGTTTTTGGGCTCCACCGTGGTGGACGGCCCAACGTTGCTGCCGGGGCCCCAGAGAAAACTCTCCGCCTGGGCCATCGCTCCATGGCCGAACCCGGCCCCCAGCACCAGCATCAACGACGCAGCGCCGCCGCCCAACACGCGAATCGTGGTCATCGCTCCACCCAGGAATGCCCCCACTTTGGCGTGTTTGCCGAGAGGCGTCAGGCGTCGCCGATGTCGAGCCGAATTTCCTCAAGCAGAAGATCCAGCTGCCCCAGGGCATCCTCAGGACCACTCATGGTCGGCAGAGCATCCACCTCTCCACTGTCCTCGCGATGCCAGAGGTCTTCAATCTCACAGAGCCGTTCCGCTAAACCCACGAGGCCGTCCTTGCGGTAGGTGCGATCGAGTTCATCCAGCAGCACGGGCATGCGGATCGAGCTGGCCCGCAGAGCGCGGCGCAGATCGGCCTGGGTCCTTCCGCTGTGCCGGAGCCAGTCCTTGAGAAACGACTGCAGTTCGTCCAACTGCTCGGTGGTGAGGGCCGCCATCAGCGAACCGGAGGAAACCAGCGATCCAGTTTGCGCTGCGCCCGCAAGCGAATCGACTCCGTGCGGTGCTGGGCGCAGAGACCAAGCAGGGCGGTCAACGCCACCAGGTCATCACTGAAGCCGGCGGCGGGAATGAAGTCGGGAATCAGATCCGTGGGAATCAGCAGATAGGTCAACGCCGCCAGCATCGTCAGGCGCACCTGCGGGGGCGTTTGGGGATCCAGCAGCAATTCGAGGCACTCGAGGGCTGGCCTGGCCAGTCCCCTGCCGGCCCGCCTGAGCAGACGGCGCAAGGCCCCTTCATCCACCTCCGTGCTCTCCAGCACCGGCGTGTCAATCGGCCCTGTCCCCATCGTTGCCGCGGGATCAACAGACATCAGCTGAACTCAGCCCCTGCAGTGATCCCATTCTGCTGGCCTTACTGAACGGCGCTGCCGGCCTCCACCAATCCGCTCTGGATGCCGGCCTTGCGCAGTTTGCGCAGCGCCCGTTGCACCACCTGGCGGCAGTACTCCCTGCTGCATCCCAGCAGACGGGCCACCTCCGCCAGGGTGCGCCATTCATGGCTGCCGTCGAGCCCGAAGCGGAGCATCACCACGGTGCGCTCCTTCGGGGTGAGGTTGGACTGATCGAGCAGGGTCCAGACCGCGGCATTGCGCTCCGCCAATTCGCAGCGCTCCATGGGCGGGAGCTCCTCACTGGGGAGCACATCCACCAGCTCGGTGGGGTCGGATTTCGACTTCACAATGCCCTGCAGACTCACGGTCACAGAGCGCAGTTCACAACCGAGCAAATCCTCTATTTCATCAAGGGGCAACGCCAGGGCCGTGGCCAGCTGTTGAGCCGTGGGGGCCATGCCATTGCGCTGCATCAAGCGCGCTTTTGCCGCGCGCAGCCGTGTGAGTTTTTCATTCACATTTACAGGAATTCGAATCGTGCGGCTCTGGGTAGAGAGCGCACGATTGAGACCCTGACGAATCCACCAGTAGGCATAGGTGCTGAAGCGATGGCCACGGGTGGGGTCGTATTTCTCGACAGCCCGGGTGAGGCCAAGGGTGCCCTCCTGAATCAGATCCAACAGGTCAAGACCCTTGCCCTGGTAGCGCTTGGCCAAGTTGACCACCAGCCTGAGGTTGGCGGTGATCATCTGATCTTTGGCTCGTTCGCCAACACGCATCGTGCGTTTCTCGATGTCGTTGTAGCTGCATGCCTCCCCGACACCACCAGCCATAGCGCAGCGCTCATGCAACTGCACCATCGCTTGTACCTTGCGGCCAAGCATCAACTCTTGCTCGGGAGTCAACAACTGATGACGTCCGATTTCCCCGAGGAATGCACTCAGCGAGCTGGCCATGATTGCGCGGTCTGCTGTTTTGAACCTAGAAGCTTTTTCGCTCTCCGATGAAAGCAACTAAAAAGCTTCCAAGTTTCAGCCTTGCTTCGCAAATACAGATTTGCTTTGCATCTTCACGATGCCTACCAATGCCGAACAACAAACAGTGCATGACCAGCCCTCGCTACGGTCAGAGGCCAGCTACGCACCAACCATGTCCGCCCTCTCGGCCCTGCTCGCCGATCTCTCCCCCGAAGTGCTGCCCCGGGCGGGTGTGGCCTACGTGCACTACCTGAGCTTCATGCTCTGTTTTGGCGCCCTGGTGCTGGAGCGCCGCCTGATCCAGCCCAACCCCAACCGCAAGGACGCCACCTTGATGGTGATCACCGATGTGGTGTATGGCATGGCCGCCCTGGCCCTGCTGGTGAGCGGCATCCTGCGGGTGATGTACTTCGGGCAGGGCGGCGCCTTCTACACCGAGAACCCCCTGTTCTGGTGGAAGGTGGGGATCTACCTCTCCGTGGGTGGCCTCTCCCTCTACCCAACGATCACCTACATCACTTGGGCGATCCCCCTGCGCAAAGGTGAGCTTCCCCAGGTGAGCGAAGCCCTCGCCAAGCGACTGGCCTGGATCCTGAACATTGAACTGGTGGGCTTCGCCCTGATCCCCCTGCTCGCCACCCTGATGGCCCGAGGTGTGGGACTGCCTGCCTAACGCAATGGAGCTGCCACCGCCCGCCTGCCCCGCTGCAGCCGAGGTGCGTCCCTGGTCGAGCCCTGGCCCCCTGCTCCGCGACCAGCCTGCTGCTCCTCCAAGCGAGCACGACTACCGGCATCAGTTGAAACCCACGAGCGCGGGGTGGCCTCGCCGCGATCACTGGTGTGTGTGGGTGCAACCGGTGCTGGAGCAGGGGCCTGCGGCGCTCTGGGCCGAACGCTGGCATCAGGCGGTGCAGTCCGCCCTGGCCACCTGGCAGCAGCATCTACGGATCACTCTGGTGAGCGACCCCGCACAAGCCCAGGTGCGTGTGGAGCGGCGTCGCCCCCCTCTGCTGAACAGACGAGCCAGCAACGGGCGGGCGATTTTGGAACTGCAACAGGTGCAGCGCGGGCAGGGCTGGCAGTTGGAGCCGAAAGTCAGCGTGCTGATCAGCCCGGGACAGGCCCAACGGGCGATTGAGGCCACGAGCCTTCACGAGCTCGGCCATGCCTTCGGGCTCTGGGGCCACAGTGATCAAGCCGGAGACGCGATGGCAATCAAACCCGGCCCCACTCCGATCCTCAAGCTCAGTGCTCGGGATCAGCGAACCCTGCGCTGGCTGCAGCAGCAGCCCGGGTTGAATCCAGCCCCCTCGCCATGAGCCCTCCCAAGCGCACGATCTCGGATCTGTTTTTGCGGCGGCCGGTGCTGAGCCTGGTGCTCACCGCCCTTCTTCTGCTGCTGGGGGCCCTGAGCCTGCTGCAGCTGCAGGTGGAGAACCTGCCTGCGATCGCACCGGGGCGAGTGAGCGTGAGCAGCACCTATCCCGGCGGCAGCCCCGAAGTGGTGGAACAAGGGGTCACGGCCCTGCTGGAGCGCCAACTCAACGGGCTCGAGCGGCTGGACAGCATCCGCTCCACCAGCACCTCAGGCAGCAGCAGCATCAACCTCAGCTTCCGCGGCGGGGCCCCGGAGCTCAACCAGGTGAACGCCCAGAACGAGGTGAGCCAGGTGCTGCGCCAGCTCCCGGCCCAGGTGGCCCGGTTGGGGGTGCAGGTGCGCCGCAGCTCCGACGACCTGTTGATGGTGCTCAGTTTCAGCGCTGAGAACGGTCGCTACAGCGATCTGTTCCTGAGCGGCTGGGTGAACCAGGTGGTGAAGGAACGCCTGCAACGGGTGGAGGGGGTGGGGAACGTGACCCTCTTCGGTGGCAGCCCTCTGGCCTTCCGCCTGTGGCTGAATCCGGCGGCTCTGCTGGAGCGCCAGCTCACCATCGGTGATGTACGCCAGGCCCTAGAAGCCCAGAACGTGCTCGCCGCCCTCGGGCAGGTGGGCGAGGAACCGGTCCCGCCAGGACAGGTCACCGCGCTGCCACTGCAGATGGAAGGGCGCCTGCGTAGCCCTGAGGAACTCGAGCAGCTGGTGGTGGGGCGCGGCCCCGAAGGTGGGGTGGTGCTGCTGCGCGATATCGGCCGGGTGAGCCTGGGCAGCGAGAGCTACAGCAACGTGGCCACCAACCTCAAGGGGGACCCCACCGTGGCCCTGGGGGTGTTCCAGCGCGATGGCAGCAACGCCCTCCAGGTGAGCGAGGCTGTGGAGCGCGCCCTGGCGGATCTCGAGCCCCGCTTCCCTCCTGGGGTGGATTTGCAGCTGATCGTGAATGAGGCCGACACGGTGCGACAAAGCATCGGTGAAGCCGCCGCCAGCCTGCGGGATGCGGTGCTGCTGGTGTTCCTGGCTCTGTTGCTCGGGCTGGGCAACAGCCGATTGGCCTTGATCAGCGCCCTGGCGGTGCCGGTGTCTCTGCTGGGTTCGATCACCCTGATCAACTTGAGTGGCACCTCGATCAACACCCTCAGCCTGTTTGGCATGGTGCTGGCCTCGGGCCTGGTCGTGGACGACGCCATCGTCGTGAGCGAAGACATCGGCCGCCGCCTCGAGCAGGGGGCCTCACCGCTGGCGGCAGCCCGAGAGGCCATGGCCGAGCTGGGTGGAGCCGTAGTGGCCACCTCCCTGGTGCTGCTGGTGGTGTTCATCCCGGTGCTCGGCATGCAGGGCAGCGTGGGCCGTCTTTACGCCCCGATTGCCATCACCATTGGCGCCACGATCGTGGTGTCGACCTTCAACGCCATCAGCTTCACGCCGGTGGCCGCCAGCCGCATCCTGCATGCAGAGCAGCGGGAACCCGCCTGGCTGCTGCGCTGGATTGATCCGCCACGGCGCTGGCTGGAATCGCTGGAGCAGCCCTACGGCCGCTGGCTTGAACGCAGCCTGCAGCAGAGGAGCCGCCTGCTGATTGCCCTGGCCCTGGGCCTGGTGCTCACCGCCGTGGGCCTCAGCCTGCGGCCCAGCGCCTTCATCCCCCAGGAGGACAACGGGCAACTGCGCGGGGTGGTGGTGCTGCCCGAAGGCTCGGCTCTGCAGCGCACCCAGACCGTGATGGAGCAGGTGCGCAGCACCCTGGCGGCGGAGCCGGCTCTGCGCAGCGCCAACTTCTACGCCGGCCGCTCCTTTGGCGATAGCAGCCCCAACAAGGGCCTGGTCTTTGTGCGGCTGCACCCGATCGGCCAGCGCGGCGAAGGCCAGCCCTCCACCGCCGAGGTGGTTCAACGGCTCAATCGCCAGCTTCAGAAGAGGGTGCAAGGGGCGGTGGTGATGCTGAGCGAAGCCCCGACCGTGCGCGGCTTCAGCAGCGAAGGGGGATTGGAGCTGGAACTGCTCGACATCAGCAATGGACAACTGAGCATTCAGCAGTTCGCCCAGCAGGCCCAACGCTTCATCCAGGCGGCCAATGCCAGCGGGCAGTTCACCCGGGTCTCCACTCGCTTCAATGCCGATTCGCCGGTGTTGCGGCTGGAACCCGATCGCCTGCAGCTGGCCTCCTTGGGCGTGGATCTCGATGAGCTGGTGGCCACTCTGCAGTCGAGCTTCGGCAGCACCTATGTGAACGACAGCTTTGAAGGCGATCAAGTCCGCCGCGTGATCGTGCAACTGGACGGCCAGGGCCGCCGCGATGTGAACGACGTTCTGGCCCTGCAGGTGCGTAACCGCAGCGGAAAGCTGATCCCGATTGGACAGGTGGTGCAGGTGGTGCCCTCCACGGGGCCAAGCGTGATCAACCACAGTCGCCTGGTGCGCTCGATCACGATTCAGGCCCTGCCGGGGCCTGGCGTAAGCAGCGGCCAGGCGATGGCCAGCCTCGAGCAGATCCAACGGCAGCAGGGCAGCAATGTCGAACTGGCCTGGGCCGGATTAGCCCGCGAGGAGCGCCAGGCCGGCGGCGGCAGCATCCGGGCTTTTGCCCTGGCGGTTCTGGTGATGGGCCTGCTGCTGGGTGCCCTCTACGACAACCTGCTCGATCCGGTGATCATCCTGATCACGGTGCCCCTGGCCCTCCTGGGGGCGTTGGCAGGCCTGACTCTGCGCGGCCTGCCCCTGGATGTCTATGGCCAGATGGGCCTTCTGGTGCTCGTGGCCCTCGCCGCCAAGAACGGAATCTTGATCGTGGAATTCGCCAATCAACGCCTGCGCGAAGGGTTGACCCTGGATGCGGCGATCCGCGAAGCCTCGATCAGCCGATTGCGGCCAATCCTGCTCACCGCCATCTCCTCTCTGGCGGGCTTCCTGCCGCTGCTCCTGGCCAGCGGGGCCAGCGCCAGCAGCCGCATCAGCATCGGCACGGTGGTGTTCTCCGGTTTGCTGGTGGCCACCGTGTTGAGCCTGTTTGTGGTGCCCGCTGTTTACCGCCTGATCAAGGGCTGGGAGCTCTCGAGGCCCCAGCGCCGCGCGCATGCAGGTCAGCATGGCTAAATCCTTGAGCCTCGCGATGCCGAGCGGCCTGAAGCTGGCGATGCGTGCAGCCGTGCTGGCCAGCGTGGTGTCTGGCTGCAGCCAACCGGGAGGTCGCCCTCCCATGGGCGTGAAGGCTGAGCGGCCTCGGCAGGAAGCCTTTGTGCGCAGCCTCGACACGGTGAGCACCCTGGAGGCCACCAAGGAGATCGAACTCGCCTCCCAAGCCGGCGGGCGAGTGCAACAGGTGCTGGTGCAAGGAGGCAACAGCGTGCAGGCCGGGCAACTGTTGGTGGTGCTTGATCAAACGCAGCTCAGAGCTGATGTCGCCGCCCTGCGAGCCGCCGCCGAAACCGATGCCCTCACCTATCAACGCTTCAAGGGGTTGGTGAGCCAGGGAGCGGCCACCGCCCTACAGCGTGATGAGGTGCGGGCCAAGGCGATTGGCTCCCAGCAGGCCCTGCGCGCCAAACAGGCCGATTTGGCCTACAAGGATGTCCGAGCCCCGATCAGCGGGGTGATGGGCGATGTGACGATCAAGCCCGGCGATGTGGTGCAGGCGGGCACACCTTTCAGCCGCATCATCCGCAACGAACAGCTGCAGGCCCGCATCGATATTCCAGCCAACCAGGCCAATGCGATCACCAAGGGCCAGCGGGTCCAACTGCTGGATGGCCTCAACCCCCGCCCCCTGGCGGAAGGTCGGATCAACCTGATCGACCCCGGCGTCAACAACGCCAGCCAGACCCTGCTGGCCAAGGCGACCATCGCCAACCCCCAGGGCCTCCTGCGCAACGGCCAACGTCTGCGCACCCGGGTGATGCTCGGAGCAGAACGGCAATGGGCCGTTCCGTTTGCAGCCGTGACCCGAAGCTTCGGTCAGAGCTTCATCTTCGTGGTGGGAAGCCTTGAGGATCTGGAACGAGATCCGGGCAAAGCCGATCTGAAGGCGCTGCGCCGCCTGCCCAAAGGCACCCTGTTGGCCTTGCAGAAGCCGGTGTCCCTCGGTCCGCTCCAGGGGGGGCTTTATCCAGTCCTCTCCGGCCTAAGCAGCAATGAACGGGTGATCCTCAGCGGCAGCATGGGGGTGCGGCACGGCAGTCCGATTCGACTCAAACCCTGAGCAGCAGCTCTGATCAGCTCCGGCGGGGTGCCCCTCGCCGCTGGGCCAGCACCTGTTGCACCTGCCTCCAGCTCACGCCGTGATGGGCCAGGGCCACCTGCAGATGGAAGACAATGTCGGCCGCCTCCCCCGCCATCTCCTCGGGGTTGTTGTCCTTGCAGGCCATCACGAACTCGGCACTTTCTTCTCCGATCTTTTTGAGGATGCGGTTGTCTCCGCCCTCCAGCAGCTTGTTGGTGTAGCTACCCGGTTCGGGCTGATCCCGCCTCCCCTCGATCACCCGCATCAACTCCGTGCAGACATCCGCCGGCGGCGGGGCTGCCTCTGCACCGCCGGCACTGGGGGACGGGCCGTCGTCGTAGAAGCAGCTGCGGGCCCCGGTGTGGCAAGCCACATCGCCGGTCTGCTCGATTGTGAGCAGCAACACATCGGCGTCGCAGTCGTAGCGCAGGCCCCTGAGGATCTGGATGTGCCCACTGGTGGCACCCTTGTGCCACAGCTCCTGACGGGAGCGACTCCAGTAGTGCACCTCTCCGCTGGCCAGGGTGCGCTGAATCGCTTCCTGGTTCATCCAGGCCACCATCAGCACCGCTCCATCGAGCCAGTCCTGGGCCACGGCGGGGATCAATCCGGCCTCGTTAAAACGAAGCGAACGGATCAGGGCTGGATCGGGGGGCTGAAATGATGCCTGCAAGGGCCTTCATCGATCTGCACCGATTCTCCCGCACCCTCCCCCAGGCATGACCGCCGCTTACACCTGCAGCAAGACCTTCAGCGGCTACCCCTGCTGCCATCGGCAGTGGAGGCATCCCGGACACTGCCGCTTCGTGCACGGCTACAGCCGCAGTTTCAGCTTTTGGTTCCAGTCCAAAAGCCTCGATGCCAACGGTTTTGTGGTGGATTTCTCCAGCCTGTCTGCCCTGGAGGCGCGGCTTGCCGAGCAGTTTGACCACACCTTTCTGGTGAATGCCGATGACCCGCTGCTGGAGCAATGGCAGCGACTGCATCAGCAGGGTGCCCTGGACCTGCGGGTGATGGGCAATGTGGGGATGGAAGCCAGTGCCGAACTGGTGTGGGGCTGGGCGAATGACCTGCTTCAAAGCCGCGACGGCGGCCGCAGCTGCTGCTGGAAGGTGGAAGCCCGGGAAAACGAGAAAAACGCTGCCTGCTTCGAAGCGGTGCCGGAGTGGTTCAAGCTGACTTGACGCCCCCACACTCCTTCCAGGAACTCAACAACTGGGCCAGTTCCGCTTTCATCGCCACCAACTCCGTTAAGCGCTGATCGATCGATTGGATCCGCGTCTGAATGCTGGTCTTCAACGCAGTGCAATTGCAGTGTCCGGATCGCCGAACATCAAGGATGCGCTTGAGCTCGGGGAGGGGAACGTCCATGGCACGGAGCGCACGAATCAAACCCAGCTCATTCACGACGTCGGGATCGAACAGGCGGTAGCCACCAGACGATCGACCCACCGTTTCGATCAGACCTTCATCGCAGTAGAAGCGCACCGTCTTCACCGGCAAGCCCGATGCCTCCGCCACCTGGCCGATTCGCAGGGCCGGAGCATCCATCTCAAACCCTCCACAAGCAGGAATCTGGAACAACCCTAGACAGATCAGACCGGTGACGATCTGAGGACATCAAGACTCCGCCAGACCCATCCAACTGGAGAGTTGACCTAGATTTACGCTGCGTCAAACCCGGACATGAAACGGTTTCTCCAGTTGATTGGCTTGGCCAGCATGGCCATCAGCATTCAGCTGTTTGGAGCCGCCCACGCCAAAACCGAGGGAGTGCCTGCCCTTTACGCCACCAAAGCGGAAGCCGAGGTCGCCGCCAAGAAGCACTTCAACTGCACCGGAGCCCACCAGATGGGCAACCAATGGATGCCTTGTTCGAAGCATGGGCAATCCAGCGGTCACTCCCAGCACACCCACTGAGATCGAGCATGAGCAGCTGCGGCGAACCGCCCAAGCTGATTGCCATCGGCATCGCTCCGCTGGGAATCATTTCCATCGGCGTGGTGCCGATGGGAGTGGTGAGCATTGGCGTGGTGCCGATGGGAGTGCTCAGCCTCGGCGTGGTGGGCATGGGCGTGGTGAATGCCTGCGTGGTGGGCATGGGCGTTGTGGTGGCTGGCCTCAACGCCATGGGGATCTGGACCCTCAGCCCAGCCAATGGGCATCAACACCACAGCAGCGTCGCCGCCCAGGAGCAGCTGCTCGCCTATCCCAGCAAGCAGGTCGCCCTCGAAAAGGCGCGCGCACTCGGCTGCGAGGGCGTGCACGCCATGGGCGACCTCTGGATGCCCTGCTCAGAGCACCCAGTGCAACAGTCCACTCACCAACACTGATCCCATGAACGCCCTGCGCAGCCTCAGCCTGGCCCTGGTGGCCACCGTCTTTGCCACAACGTCGTCCGCTCTTGCCTGTGGCGGCGGCGGTTCCGGCGGGTATCGCAAACCGGCCCGCCCCGAGCAACAGCAACACAGCTCGTCTGCCCCGGCCACGGAGCGAGGAACGACCGCCCCGCAAAACGCTCCGCAGTAGGAGCGTTTCAGGTCACTGCCTGGTGAAGAAGTGCTTCTACTCAGAAGCGGAAGCTCGTCTTCACCAATCCTCCGAACTGGCGGAAGCTTTCTCCTGCGGGTGTTTGCTGGCCAAGGGGACGGCTCAGATAGATCAAAGCCGGCGTCACAGTGATGTTGTCAGTGACCTGGAACTTGTACCACCACTCCCAAACGTAATTACCGTCGTTTGGCGTAACGCCGCCTGTGAGGGCTGTGGCGAAGACAGGCTGGGCTACAGCGAAGCCAAAGTCATTGCCTTTTCGGAAGACATCCCACCACTCCAAGCCCGCCATCCAGGATTGACTGGTGCTCAAACTTCCTACAGGCTGGGCAACACTGTAAGTCGTGCTATTGAGACCCCAACCAAGACTCAAGGAAGGCCACCAGCCGCTCTGCAAGGGCTGCCAGTAAGCACTTAAACCAATTGCGTTGGTTTTGGCACTTGGATTGTGGTCAATGGCGCCATGCACAAAAGGCGTAGTTCCGGGAACAAACTGACTATCAGGTTGCACATAGTTCCAGATCGCGGCCAAGCCCCACTGCTCTTTCTGATAGGCAACCTGAACGGTTCCAGTGGCACCAGAGAACTGATTACCAATTCCTCCTCCTCCCTGCGGTTCTGGAACCGAAGGATTACCGGATTCACCATTTGAGGCCACGTAATTCGCACTGACGCTCAAACCACCGGTTTGCCACCAGGCGCCAGCGCCGGCTCCAAGGTTCTTGCTGTAGGCCCCCGGAGCTCCATTGACCGTCATCACGTTGAGGATGGTGTCAGCCGGATACACGCTGGGCCAGAGCGCCAGCATGTCTTCCTGGCCAACACGCCCCCCGAGGGTGAACGTGAACTGCCCCAAAGGAAACCGGTAAAAGATTTTGTTGATATCCACCAGATCAGGCCCTGCATCTTCCTGGAAGGCAATTTCCAGCTCAGACAGAGCAAGCGCATGGGGCGTGCCTCCAAAAACGCTTCCCTGAAAGTTACCCGCCCTCACATTGGTGCGTAGCAGATCTTTTCCGGTAAAACTGGTATCGAAGGTGAGCTGAACATCGTAGTTAAATGTTGTCGCATTAGGCAGCGCAAAGGTTGGCGAATAGGTGCTATTTCTCCTTGCAGTGTTGGCGCCAGTGTTAACCGCCGATCCCGTGAAGGAATTGGCGCCGATGACGTAGGTCGCCAATCCCGAAAGCTTGGTGGTGGTGGAGAACTGAGTTGCTTCCAGTTCGCCCACGCGGGCCTCGAGGCCATCCACGCGGCCACGCAGAACGGCGAGTTCCTTCTCGAACTCCTTCATCAGGCGCTTGAGCTCGTCGGTCACTTCGGTGATCCGGTCGAGGCAAGCGTTCAGCAGGGCGGCCGCTTCATAGCGGGTCATCGCACGGCTGCCGCGGTAGGTGCCGTTGGGATAGCCGGCCACGCAGCCGTAGCGCTCGATCAGGTTGCTCAGAGCCTGATAAGCCCAGTCGGTGGGCTGCACGTCGGAGAACTGGGTGACCGAAGTCACCTGCTCTTTGCTGCCGTATCGAGAAATGCCGCGCTCACCCCCCGCAAACACAGGAGCGGAATCCTGTGCCGCCAACACCGCCAGCCCGCAGACAGAGACAACAGCAGAACGCAAGGAGGGCATGAAGACAACCAGACAGACGCCCTAGAGGCGCCAACTCGGAAATAATCCCCCATCCCTCCAGCAGGGCTGCCTTAAAGGAGCCTTTTATCAGGAATTCGGCACCTCGGACGGCAATCCATGCCGCTGAGTCCCAGAACGGTCGCATAGACGACAGATGGGTCTCAAGGGTCGTGACTTAAGATTCTCTTCCGATTTCCTTTGCGGAAGCTGTCTTGCCAGTCGCCCTCCTGGTTCCAGCCCTCCAGTTGCTCAATCCGATGCCAGGGGTGGTCACCCAGGACGTGCGCACGGGACATCCAGCGATCGACATCGCCTGCACGGTGGGAACCCCGGTGCATGCCGCCCACGACGGCATCGGACGGGTGGAGCGCAGCTACACCCACGGGATCACGTTTGTGCTGGCGGGTGAAGACGGCCTGCAGACCAGCTACAGCCACCTCCATAGCGCCCAGGCGGCCGGCCGCTACAGCCGCGGCGATCTGATCGGCACCTGCGGCAATACAGGGATCTGGAGCAGTGGTCCCCACCTGCATTTCGAGAGCAACCGGCCGGAACTGCTGAGCAACCTGGCCTCCCCGGCCATCCCCAGCAAGGTGCCCGCCGCCGTGCCGGTGGCTGCCATTGGCGGCTCACCGATCGCCGTGAAGAAGCGGCCGTAGGGGCAAGAGCGCCAGGCAAAGCACCCCGATCAAGGGGCCCGGCGGCAGGTTGATGCTGGGCTGAATCGCCAGCCAGAAGCCCGCTCCACTGAGGGCGGTGCCGGCCAGGGCCGAGCGCCAGAGCGCCTGTCTCAAACTCCTGGCGCCCGCTAACGCCAGCAGGGCTGGTGCTGCCATCAGACCAATCACTAGGACCACACCAACGGCCGTCATCGCGCTGACCACGGTGAAGGCCGTGATCAGGGTGAGCAGTAAACGCAGCCGCCGCACCGGCAACCCGGCGCTGGCGGCCCCCATCGGATCCACGCCGAGATACACGTATTGGCGGTAACGCAGCAGCACCAGCA
>Ga0194123_10000445_pt1 | contig 77943 bp, 70 predicted proteins | sample TA2MahsurfametaG_5_FD_155479 | JGI IMG/M metagenome (GOLD analysis project Ga0194123, IMG submission 155479) | Freshwater microbial communities from Lake Tanganyika, Tanzania - TA2015023 Mahale A surface | ecosystem: Environmental > Aquatic > Freshwater > Lake | place: Tanzania: Lake Tanganyika... | reverse complement strand
GCCCTCGCCGAGAAGCGAGACAAGCTTGTACGGGCCCACCTGCGTGCCGGGGACGTCGTCGGAGAAACCCTGGCCAGACCCCGGCTCGCCGGGGATGATCGTGTCATCCGGGGGCATGGAGCGGAGTGTAGCCCTGCGGCACCCTGCTCTCCCGGACGACGTGCGTCATCGGCTCGGTGGTGCAGTCGATGTCCACGGCGAAGTAGCCGCCGCCGCGGTGCCGGCGCACCTGGCGCCACATGATCTCGCGGTCGGTCACGGGGATCGGCAGCCGCTCGACCTCGGATTCGTGGATCCACTCGAGCCGCCCCTCGTCGAACTCCGTGTGCGCGATCTCGTCGGGCCGCACCGCGCGCACGCACTCGAAGAGGAAGATCAGCCAGTGCATCTGCCCCTGGTAGGCGCGCTCGCTCACCATGCCGAAGAGGCGCATCTCCTCGATGCGCAGGCGCAGGCCCGTCTCCTCCTCCACCTCGCGCACGCTGCATTCGTGCGGGCTCTCGCCGCGGCTGATCTCCACCTTGCCGCCCACGGGCGAGTACATGTCGATGTTCGGCAGCTTCCTCCGGTGCAGCATCAGGATGCGGCCGTCGGCGTCCCACAGGTAGCAGAGCACGGCCACCTTGTAGGGCAGCGCCGCGGTGTCGTACCTCGGGTCGTGCAGGCTCAATTCCCGGCTCCCGCGCGCGCCGCGCCGTGCGCGGCCGCGTCCGCCGAGATTCCCGCCGCCACCACCAGTTCCTGGATGCGCGCCGCCGCGGCGGGCGATGCCCCGGCGAGCGGCAGGCGGACCGCGCCGGAGTCGAGCCCGAGCGAGGCCAGCGCGCACTTCACGGGCACGGGGTTCACGTCGATCGAGAGCAGGCCCCTCGAGAGCGGCAGCAGCGCCATGTGCACCTCGAGCGCGCCGCGGAAGTCGTTGGCCGCGAGCAGCCCGCACAGCTCGGCCACGCGCGCGGGGACGAGGTTGCTGACCACGCTCACCGCGCCCGCGGCGCCGACGGCCGCGAAGCTCGGCGTCAGGCTGTCGTCGCCGGAAAGCACGGTGATGCCGCAGCGCTGGCGGATCTCGCTCGCGGAGTCCATGCTCCCCGTGGCCTCCTTGATGGCGCGGACGTTCGGGTGGCGCGCGAGGCGCTCGACGGTCTCGGGGGCGATGGCCACGCCGCAGCGGCCGGGGATGTTGTAGAGCATCACCGGCAGGTCGCTGCTGTCGGCGACCGTCATGAAGTGGCGGTAGATGCCTTCCTGCGACGGCTTGCTGTAGTACGGCGTGACCTGCATGCCGGCGTCGGCCCCGAGCTGGAACGCGAGCTTCTGCAGGTGCACCGCATGGGCGGTCGAGTTGCTGCCGGCGCCCGCGATCACCTGCAGCCCCGCGGCGCGCCCCACGCGCACGGCGGTCTCGACGACGCTCGCATGCTCCTCCTCGGTGAGCGTTGGGCTCTCGCCCGTCGTGCCGCACGGGACGATGCCGGTCACGCCGCCCGCGGCCTGCCGGCGCACGTTCTCCTCGAGGCGCGCGAGGTCGACCGCGCCGCCGTCGGCGGTGAATGGCGTGACGATCGCGGTGTAGCAGCCGTGGAAGCGGAGGCGCGCACTCATCAGCCCGAGTGTACGCCTGCGGCCCGGTCGATGGCCGCGCGCATGTCGGCCACCGCCGTGCGCAGGCCGCTGAACACCGCGCGGCTGACGATCGCGTGCCCGATGTGCAGCTCGGCCAGCCCCGGCAGCGCGGCCACCGGGCCGACATTCGCGTAGTTGAGCGCGTGGCCCGCGTTGAACTGCATGCCGAGCGCGCCGATCGCCCGGCCGGCCTCGCGCACCTTGGCAAGCTCCGCCTGCGCCGCGGGGGCGTCGCAGCGGTCCCCGTGGTCGTGCACCGCGTGCGCCCACGGGCCGGTGTGCACCTCGCAGACGCCGGCACCGCAGCGGCGCGCGGCCTCGATCTGCGCGGGCACCGCGTCGATGAAGATGCTCGCGCGCACGCCGCCTGCGGCAAGCCGCGCGATCACCTCGCGCACGCGCGCCTCCTGCGCGATCACGTCGAGCCCTCCCTCGGTGGTCACCTCGTGGCGGCCCTCGGGAACGAGCATCGCCATGGCCGGGCGGATGCGCAGCGCCATGGCCACCATCTCGTCGGTGGCGGCCATCTCGAAGTTCAGCTTTCCGCGGAACGCATCGGCCAGTGCCAGCACGTCGGCGTCCTGGACGTGGCGGCGGTCCTCGCGCAGGTGCACCGTGATGCCGTGCGCGCCGCCGGCCATCGCCTCGTGCGCCGCGTGCATGGGGCTCGGCTCGTAGGTGCGCCGGGCCTGCCGCACGGTGGCCACGTGGTCGATGTTCACGCAGAGGAGCGCCATGAGCCAAGGGTACCCCGATGCGGCCGCGGCGGCCCGTGACGGGTACCATTGCCGCGATGGCCGCCTTCGAGGATCGTCTGTCCGCGCTCGAGAAGGACCTTGTCGAGCAGGGAGCCCGGGTGCTCGAGCTCTGCACCCTCGCGGTGGAGAGCTACTTCGACCTCGACCTGCAGAAGGCGGGCCGCATCGAGACCCTCGACACCGAGGTGGACCGGGTCGACGTCGACATCGAGAAGCGCTCCGTGCCGCTCCTCGGGCTCGGCCAGACCGACGAGCACTCCATCCGCTCGGTGCTCACCGTGGTCAAGTGCAACAACGAGTACGAGCGCATCGCCGACTGCGGCGTGAGCATCGCGGAGAAGGTGCTCGACGAGCGCACCCGCGACATGCGCGTGCCCGACACCTTCCGCGTGATGGCCAACAGCGTCCTCGGCATGCTGCGCGACACGAACCGCGCGCTGGCCCGCCACGACGCCGACCTCGCGCGCCAGGTGCTCCTCTTCGACGACACCGTCGAGCGCTTCAAGAAGGAGATCGTGATGAACGCGCAGGAGCAGGTGGCGTCGGGCCACATCTCCGTGCACTTCGCGTTCGGGCTGATGAGCGTCACCAAGAGCATGGAGCGCATCGCCGACCACTGCACCAACGTGTGCGAGCAGGTCATCTACCTCGAGAGCGGGATGATCGTGCGCCACCGGCCCGAGGGCTGGAGCGCTCCCGCCGCGCCGCGCGCCTGACGCGAAGGGACCGCCGACACGCCATGCCGACCACGCCGACGCTCGCCGAGACAAAGCAACGCCTCGAACGCACGGGGCAGCAGCACCTGATCGCCTTCTGGGAGACGCTCGATGACGCGCGCCGCGAGCAGCTGCTCGGCGCCATCGCACGGCTGCCGCTCGAGCACCTCGGCTCGATGATGTCGCAGGCCGCCTCGCTCTCCAAGCCGGCGGCCGCCGACATCCGCCCGGTGCGCCCCTACCTGCGCACCATGGCCGACGCGGACAAGTACCGAGCCATCGGCGACGACCTCGTGCGCCGCGGCAAGGTGGCCGCGTTCATCGTCGCCGGCGGCCAGGGCACGCGCCTCGGCTGGAAGGGGCCCAAGGGCACCTTCCCCGCGACGCCCGTGGCCGGCAAGCCGCTGTTCCGCGTGTTCGCCGAGCAGATCCTCGCCGCCGAGCGCGCCTACGGCGTGCGCATCCCGTGGTTCGTGATGACGAGCGAGGCAAACCACCACGAGACCGAGCGGTTCTTCGAGGACAACCGCTGGTTCGGCCGCCCGCGCGGCGACACCATGCTGTTCGTGCAGGGCATGCTCCCGAGCGTCTCCACCGCGGGAGCGGTGCTCCTCGACCAGGCGTGGGAGCCGGCCATCAATCCCGACGGCCACGGCGGCTCGCTGAAGGCGCTCCGCCAGGCGGGCGCGCTCGACCACATGTCGGCCTCGGGCATCGAGCACCTCTGCTACTTCCAGGTGGACAACCCGAACGTCCACGTGATCGACCCGCTCTTCCTGGGGCTGCACGTGGCCGCGCCCGACTCGAGCGCGGAGATGAGCTCCAAGAGCGTCCTCAAGCGCGACGTCACCGAGAAGGTCGGTGTCTTCGTCAAGGCGCCGCGACTCATGGTGCTCGAGTACAGCGATGCGCCGCGCGAGGTCAGCGAGGCGCGCGACCCGGACGGGTCCATCACGTACGGCGAGGGCTCCATCGCCATCCATGTGATCGGCGTCGACTTCATCCGCAAGCTCACCGACCACCCGCTCGGGTCCGTGCTGCCGTGGCACCGCGCCATCAAGAAGGTGCCGTTCGTCGACCCTGCCACCGGAACGCGCGCCGAGCCGGCCGAGCCGAACGCCATCAAGCTGGAGAGCTTCGTCTTCGACGCGCTCGCCGAGGCCGAGGGGCCCATCGTGCTGCGCACCGACCGCGTCGAGGAGTTCGCGCCCATCAAGAACGCCACCGGCGAGGACAGCCCCGCCACCAGCCGTGCGCTGCAGGTGGAGCGCGCCGTGCGCTGGCTCCGCGAGGCCGGCGTCAGGGTGCCGTGCCACGCCAACGGGCAGCCGGACTGCACGGTGGAGATCTCGCCGCTGACGGCGCGCGGGCCCGAGGACCTGCGCCGCAACCCGCCGCAGAAGTCGATCGCCGCCGGCAGCGAGACGCTGCTCTGAGCGAACGCACCTGACCGCGCCGCGGCTCAGCCCGCCGGACGCAGGTCCACCACGGTCGCCTGCACGCGACGGGCGTTGCGGAAGGTGTCGAGCTCGGGCCGGACGATCAGGTCCACGGGCACGCCCTGGCGCACGCCCCCGACGCGGTCGGCGGCGCCCCACCACACCGCGCGCGCGCCGCCCGGCAGGAAGAACTCGACGTGCCGCCGCTCGCTGCCGAAGAGGTTCGGCGGCGCCGTCGGCCGCACGCCGCGGAGGAGGAACGACGGCTCCGTGTTGCCCCGGCCGTAGGGGCGCAGGATGTCGAGCGCCTTCACGGCGTCCCACGCAAGCTCCTCGGGCGCGGCCTCGGCGTCGTAGCGACGCACCGGCCCCGACCCGCCGCCGGCGGCCGCGCGCGCGCACGCCTCGGACACGAGCCGCACGAACTCGGGCACGTGCTCCGCGCGCACCGTCACGCCGAGCGCGAACGCGTGCCCGCCGCCGCGCTGCACGAGGTGCCCGGCGGCCCCCATCACGGCCGTCAGGATGTCGACGCCCTCGATGCTCCGGCCGCTGCCCTTCGCCGTTCCGTCGCCGCGCAAGGCGAGCAGGATGGCGGGCTTGCCCCAGCGCTCCGACACCTTCGCGGCGCAGATCCCCACCACGCCCTCGTGCCAGCGCTCGTCGGCCAGCACGATCGCGCCGGCCGCGGACACGGCCGGGTCGCGCTCGATCCGCTCGCGCGCCTGCGCGTAGTGCTCGGTGTCCATGGCACGGCGCCGCTCGTTCACCTCCGAGAGTGCCTTCGCGAGTGCCTTGGCGCGCACCGGGTCGTCGGTCACCAGCAGCTCCACGGCCTCGCGCGCATGGCCGAGCCGGCCGACCGCGTTGAGCCTCGGGCCCACCCGGAACCCGACGTCGGAGCTCTGCACGCGCTTGCCCTTCGCGAGGTCCGCGTCGTCGAGGAGCGCGCGCAGCCCCGGGACCGCGGTCGCGTGGATGGTCTCCAGCCCCCGCGCCACAAACACGCGGTTCTCGTCGACGAGCGGCACGACGTCCGCCACCGACCCAACGGCCACCAGCGGCACGCAGGCCGCGAGGGCCTCCTTCAGCACCGCGGCCACGTTCTCGCCGCCGCACCAGGTGCGCGCGAACTCGCTTGCCACCTTGAACGCCACGGCCGCGCCGCACAGCTCCGCGAACGGCGCCCGCGCGCGCCCGGGCAGCGCAGGGTGCGCGATGGCCGCGGCCTCGGCGACGCTTCCCTCCGGCACGTGGTGGTGGTCGGTCACCAGGAGCTCGAGCCCCAGCTCGCGCGCGCGGCGCGACGGCCCGACCGCCGACGCGCCGCAGTCGACCGTCACCACGACCTGCACGCCGTCGCCGGCCAGCCACTCGAGTGCGCCCTCGTTGAGCCCGTATCCCTCCTCGAAGCGGTCGGGCACGTACCACGAGAGGTTCGCGTCCGGCCGCGCCGCGCGGATGGTCCGCCACAGGATCGCGGTCGCGGTGATGCCGTCGGCGTCGTAGTCGCCGTAGATGGCCACGCGCCGGCCGGCGCGCACCGCGTCGACGAGGCGCTCGGCCACCTCGGTCGCCCCGGGCAGCGTGCGAGGCAGGTGCAGGAGTCCCAGGCGCGGGGAGTGCAGCACGTCGCGACCGCGCGTGTCCATCGGGTACTGCCGGGCCGCCATCACCCGGTCAAGCAGGCTCCCGGCCCCGGCCTTCGCGGGGCCGACCCAGCGGCTCTCGATCGTCTGCATCATGGACAGGGTAGCCGCGCGTCCCCGGTACGATTCCGCCCGCATGCAGCGCTACAAGACCATCCTGCTGTTCGGTGCCCCCGGCGTCGGCAAGGGCACCCAGGGCAAGATCATCGGGCACATCCCGGGCTTCTACCACCTTGCGTGCGGCGACGTGTTCCGCTCGCTCGACATGACCAGCCCGCTCGGCCGCAAGTTCCTCGAGCACAGCTCGAAGGGCGAGCTGGTCCCCGACGAGCTGACCATCGAGATGTGGAAGCAGAACATCCACGCGCAGACGGTGCTCAGCATCTACAAGCCCACGCAGGACCTGCTGGTGCTCGACGGCATCCCGCGCAGCCTCGCGCAGGCGAAGGCGCTCGCGCCCTACCTCGAGGTGCTCAACGTCATCCACCTCGTGTGCCGCGACGTGGACGCCATGGTCATGCGCATGCGCCGCCGCGCGCTCAAGGAGAACCGCCTCGACGACGCCGACGAGAAGGTCATCCGACGCCGCTTCGACGTCTACCAGAAGGAGACCGCACCGGTGCTCGGCCACTACCCCGAGAGCATCGTGCACGATGTGGATGCGGTCGGCTCACCGGCGGTGATCCTGCAGCGGGTCCTGGACATCGTCGCGCCCATCCAGGACGCGCACTTCCGCAACCCGCTCGCGGGCGATCCGAAGGTCTGATCGGCCCGGGACACGCGCGTCAGCCTGGCCCGCCCTCGGGACGCATCGGCTCTGGAACGAGCTCGAGGTAGCGGTTGGCCACGGCCTCGAACCACTGGCGCTCGGCATCGCTGAGGCCCGGCATGCGCGCCACGGCGCGCAGGTTTGCAAGCCGCGAGCGGAACACCGCCATCGCGTTCGCGCCCAGCGCATCGGGGTCCGAGAGCAGCTCCCTGAGACGCACGATCTCGGGGTGGCCGTCGACGTCGAGCGCCTCGCCGGGCACCCGCTCGGCGCGCAGCGTGCGGACGGGGCCCGGGAACCGCTGGCGCATCGCCTCGGCGAGCCGCAGGCGCCCGGTATCCACCACGGGCGAGTCCATGCCGCCGTCGCCGAAGCGCTCGAGGTCCTCACGCGCGCCTACCTCGATCTCCAGCTCGACGCGCGTCTCGAGCGGCTTGCCGTCGGGGCCGCCCTTCACGCGGCCGAGCTCATCGCGCTCGCCGCGCATCACGACGACGCGGATCCGGTCGCCGGGCCGGTGCGCCTGCACCACCGCGGAGAGCTCGTTGCTCACGCGGATGCGCTGGCCGTCGAGCTCGACGATGCGGTCGCCGCCGCGGAGCACCTTGCGCGCGGGCATATTGGGGATGAGGCCCGTCACGGTGACGCCGTCGGTCTCGCCGAACCGGGGCGCCATCTGGATCCCGAGCGCGCCGCGAGGCGCGTCGACGATGCGCAGCCGCGCCACCTCCACGAGGCGCGCGTGCGACTCCGCGGAGAGGCGGTCGCCCCGCTCCACCAGCTGCAGCCACACCTGCTCGTCGGGGATGGACGGCTCGAGGAGCTCCTTCCCGGCGGACTCTCGCTGGGCGAAGTCGCGGGAATCGAGGCGGTCCACCAGCGCGGCCACCCGGGCGTCCGCCTTCACGCCCTGCAGCCGCTGCGGCGACCACGGCGGATCGCCGGCAACGCCCGCGATGGCCACCGGCAGCTCGCGCACGCGCGGGATCGGCATCGGCAGCGGGATCGCCTCGTCGCCGAGGGCCGCGGGCCGCATCGGCGATGCGGGGTCCTGCGCGGCGGCGGCACCGGCGAGCGCGCACGACGCAAGGAGCGCCGCGGCCCTCACTCGCCAGGCAGCGCCCCGGCGTTCGACTCGATCCAGGCGGTCTTCCGGTCGATGAACGCCAGGAACGCGTCGGCGCGCAGGTGCGCGAACCGACCGCTGCGGGCGACCGGGACCAGGCTTTCCATCGTGCACGACTCGATCATAAGCCAGGGCAACGCGCGCCGTTCGCGGTCCTCGAGCGATTCGCCCAGCCCGTGCCGGATCCCCGCCGCCACGGCCAGCGCCCGGCGCAGGTCGAGCTCCGGGCGCCACTCCGCGGGCGCGAGGCCCGCGATGGGAACGCTCGCGAAGTGCACCATCGCGTTGGCCGCCTCGCATGCACGGTGGTCGAGGCGCGCGCCGTCGAAGTCGAGGATCGCGCGCAGGCGGCCCTCCGCGAACAGCACGTTTCCAGGGTGGATGTCGCCGTGGATGAAGCAGCGCGGCGCAAGCCCGAGCCCAGCGTCCTCTGCGCGGCGGTGCGCGACGGCGGCACGCGCGACCAGCGACTCCACGGTGCGCGCAAGCGCGGCGCGGTCGGTGCCGGGGTCCGCGCGCATCGCGGCGGCCACCACGGACTCCGCCGCGTTCGGGAACGCGTCGGTGCGGTGGAACGATCCCGTCGGCGCATCCGTGGGCGCGGCGAACGCGGCCGATGCGCGGATCAGCCCGCCGAGCGCGGCACCGACCTCGGCGGCCTCGGGAAGGCGCGCCTGCCAGCGCGTGCCCTCGATCCAGCGGAACAGCTCGTAGGCGCCGCCGCCGGCGCGGTGCACCGTCCCGCCCGCACGCGTGCGCATCACGGGCGCCACGGGCACGCCGTGCGCGGCAAGGTGCGCCTGGAACGCGTGCACGAACGGCAGCCGCGCCGCATCCGCGCCCTCGGCGCCGCGGCGCTTGAGCATGAAGCGCCCGTCCGGCGTGACGAGGCGGCTCTTGGCGGTCGAACGCGAACCGCGCCCGATCGGCTCGGCCTCGATGGGGCGGCGCAGCCCGAACTCGACGGAGACGGAGCGCACCTCCTCGAGGGAGAGCAGCTCGCGCGCGTGCGCCTTCATTCGGCGTTCTGCGCCTGTTCCTTGATGCGGTCGATCGCGGTCTTGATCTCGACCACCCGGCGGCTGATCTCGACGTCGCCGCTCTTGCTGGCGATGGTGTTGGCCTCGCGCAGCATCTCCTGCGCGAGGAAGTCGAGCGCACGCCCCGCCGGCTGCGGGTTGGCCGGGTCGATGATCGCGCGGAACTGGTCCACGTGGCCGCCGAGCCGCGCGATCTCCTCGGCGATGTCGGAGCGCTCGGCGAAGATCGCCACCTCGCGCACCACGTCGGCCTCCGAGACGGATGCGCCGAGGTCCTTCAGCGCCTGCTGCAGGCGGCCGAGCAGCCTCTCCTGGTAGCCGGCAACCACCTGCGGCGCGCGCTCGCGCACGGCATCGAGGCGGGCCTGGATCTGCACGCCGAAGTCCGAGAGCAGCGCGCGCAGCGCATCGCCCTCGCGCTCGCGCATGGCAAGCAGCGCGTCGCAGGCCTCGTTCACCAGCTTCATCAGCACGGGACGGGCCGACTCGGCCAGGCGCTCGGCGCGGTCATCCACGATGACGCCCGGCAGCGCGAGCAGGTCCGACGCGCGGATCTCCGTGGTGAGCCCCGCGGCGCCGGCGGCACGCAGCTGCGATGCATACGACTCGAGCGCGGCCACGTTGATGCGAGCGGTGGTGCGCGCGCTCGTCTCCGTCCAGCGCACCGTGACGGTCACGCTGCCGCGGGTCAGGCGGCGCATGATGAGTGCCTCGATGTCGGCCTCGAGCGACTCGAACTCGCCCGGCAGGCGCATCGCCGACTTGAAGAAGCGGTTGTTGACCGAGCGGACCTCGACCGAGAAGCGCGCGCCGTCCTGCTCGAGCGCGGCGGCACCGAAACCGGTCATCGAGCGAATCACACCGGGTCCTTTCGGTCAGTCGTCAGGGAGTGCCGGCCGGCGCGGGCGCAGGAGCCGGCGCAGGGGCGGGAGCTGGCTCAGGGGCGGGAGCCGGCGCAGGGGCGGGAGCTGGCTCAGGGGCAGGAGCTGGCGCGGGCGCGGCGGAGGCCGGGGCCGGGGCCGGTTCGCCGGGAGCCGGCGCAGGCGCGATCATCGAGGGATCGATCGGCTGCAGCTGCACCGGCGCAGGTGCCGGGGCGGGCGTCACGGGCTCAAGCTGCACGGGCACCGGCGCGGGCGCCGTTGCTGCGGCGGGCTCGGGGGCCGGCTCGCCCTTGGTCATCTTGAGCGACATGATGTTGAGGCCGATCGCAAGCAGCAGGTAGATGCCGAAGGCCGTGGCCGTCGCGTAGGTGAGCGCGTCGCCCACGCGGCCGCCGAAGGCGGTGTCCGTTCCGCCGGAGCCACCGAAGGCCTGCGCCAGTCCGCCGCCCTGCGGGCGCTGGACCAGGATGATCAGCACCAGGGCGACCGAGACGACGAGGAAGAGGATGACCAGCAGGTTGAAGGCGATGCCCATGGGGAGTTCCGTCAGTGCCCGCCCGACGCCGTCCACGCCTCCGCCGCGGCGCGGCAGATCGAGGCGAAGTCATCGGCCTTCAGGCTGGCCCCGCCGATCAGCCCGCCATCGACGTCCGGCTGGTCGAAGATCGCGCGGGCGTTCTTCGCGTTCACCGAGCCGCCGTAGATGACGCGGGCCTTCGCGGCGAATCGGGAATCATACAGTTGCCCAAGCACCGCCCTGATGCTCGAGTGCATGCGCTGCGCGTCCTCGGGGCTTGCGGTGCGGCCCGTTCCGATGGCCCAGACCGGCTCGTAGGCCACGACCACGCGGTCGACGGTCTCCGGCTTGAGTGTCCCGAAACATCCGCGCATCTGGTGCGCCACGACCGCTTCGGCACGGCCGTCGTCACGCTCGGACAGGGTCTCGCCGACGCACAGCACCGCCACCAGCCCGGCCTCGGACGCGATCGCCAGCTTCTCGTGGAGCAGCTCGTCGTCCTCGCCCAACCCGTGCCGACGCTCCGAATGACCAATAATCACGGATCGGCATCCGACATCCGCGAGCATCCCCACGCTCACCTGGCCCGTGAACGCACCGCTCGCCTCGGCGGAGCAATCCTGGCCGCCGAGCAGCACGTTCGAGTGCCCGAGCGTGCGGCCCACCGTAAAGAGGTACGGAAACGGCGGGAAGACGGCGGCATCGATGCGCCCTTCCAGCCCGCCTTCGGCAAGCGACGCCAGCACCGCGTCGGTGAGCTCCACGCCCGACGCAAGGTCGGAGTTCATCTTCCAGTTCCCGCCCACGAACGGCCTGCGCTGTGCGTGCATGCCGGCAGTCTACGGCCGCCGCAGGCGCGCCCCGCACCATCCCTAAACTAGCCCGCCCATGCCCACCCCCGCCCGCACGGCAGCCGAGATCCGCAGTGCCTACATCCGCTTCTTCGAGGAGAAGTGCGGGCACACCATGGTGCCGTCGAGCCCGGCGATCCCATTCGACGATCCGACGCTGCTCTTCGCCAACGCGGGCATGAACCAGTTCAAGGACGTGTTCCTGGGGCGCGGCACGCGCACCTACACGCGCGCCGTGAACACGCAGAAGTGCATCCGCGCCGGCGGCAAGCACAACGACCTCGAGGACGTGGGCCGCGACACCTACCACCACACCTTCTTCGAGATGCTGGGCAACTGGTCGCTCGGCGACTATTTCAAGAAGGAGGCGATCGAGTGGGCCTTCGAGCTGCTGACCAGGGTCTACGGCATCGACCCCAACCGCCTGTACGCCACCTGGTGCGCCGGCGACCCCAAGCAGGGCGTCGAGCCCGACCACGAGAGCCGCGACCTGTGGCTCAGGCTGCTTCCCGCGGACCACGTGATCCCGGGCAGCATGAAGGACAACTTCTGGGAGATGGGCGAGACCGGCCCGTGCGGCCCGTGCACCGAGATCCACTTCGACCGCATCGGCGGCCGCAACGCCGCGGAGAAGGTGAACACCGGCGACCCGGACGTGCTGGAGATCTGGAACCTGGTGTTCATCCAGTTCAACCGCGAGCCGGGCGGCAGGCTGACGCAGCTGCCGGCCAAGCACGTGGACACCGGCATGGGCCTCGAGCGCCTGGTGAGCGTGCTGCAGGACAAGCGCTCCAACTACGACACCGACGTGTTCGGGCCCATCTTCGAGCTCACGCAGAAGGTCACGGGGACGCGCCCCTACCGCGGCATGCTCGAGGACCCGGTGGACGTGGCGTACCGCGTGATCGCGGACCACGTGCGCTGCCTGTCGATCGCGGTGGCCGACGGCGCCGCGCCCGGCAACGAGGGCCGCAACTACGTGCTGCGCCGCATCCTGCGCCGCGCGATCCGCGCCGGCCACCAGCACCTGGGCGCGCGCGAGCCGTTCATCTACAAGCTGGTGCCCGCCGTGGTGACCACGCTGGGCGACACCTTCCCGACGCTGGTGCAGAACGCCGCGCGCGTGGTGCACGCGATCCGCGAGGAGGAGATCGCCTTCGGCAAGACCCTCGAGCGCGGCATCGCGCTGTTCGATGAGGCGGCGAAGCGCGCGGGCGCGGCGAAGCGCATCTCCGCGCAGGACGCGTTCAGCCTGCACGACACCTTCGGGTTCCCGATCGACCTCACGCAGGTGATGGCGCAGGAGCGCGGGATGGCCGTCGACGCCGAGGGGTACGAGAAATTGATGGAGGCCGCGCGCGAGCGCAGCCGCGAGGGCGGCTCCAAGGGGGACGGGTTCCGGCTGCCGCCGCCCGACGTCCTCGAGAAGCTGCGCACCGCGCTGCACGTCCACCCGACCGACGACTCGGGGCGCGACGACCCCAAGCCGACCAACGCGGACGTGGCGGCGATCTGGGACGGCAACCAGCTGGTGAACAAGGCGGTCGAGGAGCAGCGCGTGGCGCTGGTCTTCCGCAAGACGCCGTTCTACGCCGAGGCGGGCGGCCAGGTCGGCGACACCGGGCTGATCGAGCTGCAGGGCGGCGCGGTCCGCACCCACCGCTTCAAGGTCGAGGACACGCAGCGGGCCGGCGAGTTCGTCATGCACGTGGGCCGGCTCGAGCACGGCAACGTGTCGGTCGGCGAGCACGCGACCCTCACCGTCGAGCGCAGCCGGCGCGAGCGCGTCGCCGCCAACCACACCGGCACGCACCTCATGAACCACGCGCTGCGCGAGGTGCTCGGCGGCGAGGTCGAGCAGCGCGGCTCGCTGGTGGCCGACGACCGGCTCCGCTTCGACTTCACGCACCCGAAGGCGATGACGCCGGACGAGCTGGCGAAGGTCGAGGTGATGGTGAACGCGGCCATCGCGCGCAAGGCTGTCGTGGACACGGCCACGGTGCCGCTGGCGCAGGCGAAGGCGATCAACGGCGTGCGCGCCGTGTTCGGCGAGCGCTACCCGGACCCGGTGCGGGTTGTCGCCGTCGGCGCGACGGTGCAGGAGATGCTCGCCGACCCCTCGAACGCGCGCTGGCGCGGCTGCAGCGTCGAGTTCTGCGGCGGCACGCACGCGAAGGGCGGCGGCGACGTGCAGCACTTCGCGGTCCTCTCCGAGGGCGCGTCGAGCGCGGGCATCCGGCGCATCTTCGCGGTGACCGGCACCGCCGCGCAGGCCGCGGCCGGCGCGGCGGCGAAACTCGAGGAGCGCCTCGCGAAGGCGAAGCGCATGATGGGCGAGGGGCTCGCCTCCGAGGTGGCGTCGATCGCCCAGGCGCTCACTGAGATCCCGGTGAGCGTGACGTTCCGCCACCGCATGGAGCCGGCGCTCGCCGCGCTCCGCGACCAGGTGAAGGAGTGGCGCAAGGCGCAGGAGGGCGCGAACCGCGACGCGGTGGTCTCGCAGGCCCGCGAGATCGCCGAGCGCGCGACGGGAGCGGCGATCGTGGAGACGGTCGAGGGCGCGGACCCGGCGGCGCTGCTCTCGGCGCTGAGCGCGGTGCGCGCGAAGCGTCCCGACAGCGCGATCCTGCTCATGAGCGCCGACGAGGACGCCGGGAAGGTCTCGATCGCGGCCGACGTGCCGAAGGCGCTCCAGGACAAGGGCCTCCGAGCCGGCGACTGGGCGCGAGCGGCGGCCGAGGCGTGCGGCGGCAAGGGCGGCGGCCGCCCCGACTTCGCGCAGGCCGGCGGCAAGGAGCCCGCGCGCCTGCCCGAGGCGCTGCGCGCGGCGAAGGCGTTCGCGGGCGCGCGGCTCGGCGACTGACGGATCGGCGACTGACGGATCGGCGACCGACGGATCGGCTCGGCTACGGCAGTTCGTCGCGGAGGCGTGCTCCGATCGCGCCCACGCCGTCGTCGGCCGGGGGAGGCGCCAGGGATGCGGCCGCCTGCTCGAACGCGTTGGCCACGGACCGGAGCGCGGCCTGGGACCCGAGCACCGCGCGGAGGCCGGCGGCGGGATCCTGCGTCGCGGACCCGGGGGACATCGCCAAGATGCGCTCCATCGCGCCCGTGACGGCGCGGTCCATCGCGGCGATGCGCGCATCCGCGTCCTGCGGGCCGGCCGCGCGGATGTCGCGGACGGCGTCGTCGTGCACCTGGCGCAGCCCGGGGAACGCGGAGAGGCACCACCCCCGCAGCGCCGCGGCGCGCCGCTCCGGCTGGGCCTCGGCGTCGGGCAGCGCGGCGATCGAGGCACGCAGCGCGGCGAACATCCGGTCGCGGGCCCGCCGCAAGAGGTCCGACAGCTGCTCCGCGGCGGCCGGGTCGCCCTGCCCCAGCGGGATCGATGCGCGCTCCGCGTTGAGCGCGGCGAGCGCCTTGCAGTGCGGCGACCGATCGACGGCCGCGCAGCCGGCGATGGTGCCGACATCGACGCAGGCGAGCGCCGCGTGCGCCGGCCAGCCGGTCTCGAGCCACGCGGTCGGTTTGCAGTCGCAGCCCTCCGCCTCGTCGTTGGACTCGAGGATCCACGGCTCCATCACCCACGAGGCAAGCCGATAGACCTCGCCGGGCCGGACGGCGAACGTCCGCGGCGACGGCACCGCGGCGAGCACCTCCTCTGCCGCCGCCGCCGCGCGGGCGGAGAGGCGGTCGACGTCACGCGCGTCGAGCGGCCCGTCCCGGTCGAGGGCCGCGGCGATCGCGGAGGAATCCGGGGCCAGGCGCGCACCGAGCGCGAGGATCTCCGGCGTCGGCGGCTGCGTGACCACCGACTCAAGCGCGGCCTCCATCCGCGAGGCCGCGCGCTCGAGCCGGCGGCGCTGGGTGAGCAGGTCGTCGAGCAGGGCCTTCCGGCGGGCGGCGTATCGCTCCAACTCGCCGTCGCCATCTTCGAGGGGAACCTGGCCGATGCGCGCGGCAATCTCGTCTTCCGTGGGCGTGCGGGGCGGCGCCTTCGAGGCGCGGTCGTTCGCGGCGCGGAGGCGCAGCCACGCGCCCGCGGCAGGGTCCACGGCCCCGATCGCCTGGGAGGCGCGCCCGAACGCGGACCATACGCCGTCGCTCGCCGCATCCAACTTCGGGTCGTTCCACGGATCCGAGTTGTCGAGGGCGGCTTCGAGCATCCGGTTGACCGCCACGAGCTGCCGTGCCGCGAACGCCTCCTCAACTGACTTCCCAGCGGCGGCGAGCGCCTCGCCGCCGCCGAGCGACACGAGGCGCGCCACGACCGCCGGGTCGCACTCGAGGAACTGCAGCGGGTCGGTGACGAGGACGCCGCGGGTCTCGAAGATCATTGGCCGGCGGATGATCGCCGCGGCGCGCGCGCGGACCGCGGCCACGTTGCCGCCCGGGCACGCGTTCGCCACGATGGCGTCGAGGAGTGCACGGTCCGCGCGGCGCTGGACCGCGAGGTCGTCGCGCGCGGCCTGCCCGGAGGCCCGCAGCCGCGGCGCATCCGCGGCCATGACCTTGCCGGACCCATCGCGCCGGGCGCCGAGCACGCGGAGCCACAAGGCCTCCGCGCCGCCGGGCTCGGCTCCGCCCTCCCAACGCGCGGACCACTCCGCGAACCGGTCGGACTGGAGCGCGAGCGCCACGGCGATCCCTCCGTCGCCGCCGCCGCAGGCGCGCGCGAGCGCGACGGCGTCCGCGGGCGAGACGGTCGGCACCGGGGGCCCGAAGCAACCTTGCGCGCGGGCCGGCCGCGCGACGGCGCCGATGGCGCACGCCGAGATGCCGGCGGCCAGCACGATGGTGCGACGGACCTGGATCACGCGCGGATGCCTCATCGTCATGGATGCTCCTGCCGCGGGCACCCCTCGTCCCACATGGCGAGGGCCTGCTGCCGCACCTGCTCCGACCACCGCTCCGGCGACCGATCGACCTCGCCCGCGGGCGGGTCGATCCGGAACGCCAGGCAACGCATGGCCTGCTCGTGCACGGTACGGTGCGGTGCGCCGTGATGTTCGGCGGCGGCGGGGCCGCGCTCCTGGATCGAGCGGACGCGTCCGGGAAGCTCGATGCCGCACGGCGTCGCGAAGAACGAATCGGCCGTCCAGGCCACGCGGTCGACGACGGACCCGTCGTCGACCGACTGCGCGCGGCGTACCACCGCGAGCCCGTGGCCCGGGTCCAGCCAGACGCGCATCGGCGAGCCGCCGCCGAGGGTGACGCGAAGGAGCGCGCGGCCGCCCTCCTCGGGGGCATCCCATGCCACCTGCACGGCGCCCGCGGGTTCCCGGTCAATCGCCTCCGCGAGGTCCTCGAGCCCATCGCGCGCCGTCCCGCGGGCGACCGACCCGAGCATGCCCGCGACGGCTTCCCACTCGGCACGCAGCGCGTGCCCGGCGGCGCCTGCCTCCTCCCGGACCGCCACCGCGCCATCACGGCCGCCGCGCGCCTCCATGCGCCCGTCGCTCACCGTGACATCGACGCCCTGCGCACCGTCAGGACGGATGGCCGTCGTGCGGAAGCAGCCGTCATGGCTCCGGTGGACCCAGCGCCGGATCCGGACGCCGGTCCCGGGCGGGGCGCCGGGAGGCGGTCCGCGCAGCAACTCGGCGGCCACGAAGGTGTCCTCGAGGTAGGCGCTGGTGGACGCCCGGACGATGTCGCGCTTGAAGGCGATGACCTCCCGGAGCGCGGCGGGCGTCGGCGGGGGGTCGGCGGGATCGAGGTCGCAGCCGAGCCACGGGACATCGTGTGCCGCGGCACCGCATCGGAGGCGGATCACGCCCCGACGCACGCCGCGCGCCCACTCACCGGCGGCCACGTCCGGCATCAGCCTCACCCTCGAGCCCGCGCCGTCCACGACGACGCCCAGGATCCTGGCGCCCTCCGCCTCGACCCGTGCGCCGCACGCGGGCAGGAGGACCTCGAACTCGCGCTCGCCCCCATCCGCCGACGCCGTCACGAACAGCGCCGCCGGCTCGGCCGCGGACGGGCGGGTGATCGTCGCACGGACCATGACGCGCGATCGGTCGACCACCCGGCCGCCCTCGGAGAGCTCGATGTCCACCGCCCGCTCGATGGCACCGTCGGGCGCCTCGGGCGGCACCTCGATCGCGACCACCGCGCGACCGCGCCGCTCCTCGAGCCCGTGGCCGAGCGGCACGCCCGCAGCCCCGCCGGACTCGAACCACGCGCGCGCCGCGTCGCCGCGCGCGACGGCCGAGCATGCCGCCCCGGGCGCGGCGACGATCCGAACCGGGATTGCGCGCTCGATCGCGGCGCCCGGCGCCACGTTCCCCAGGTCGATCGCACCGGACGCGCCGGCGTCGATCCCCGGCACGAGCATCGTGACCTCGGCCGTGCACTAGGGCGCACCGCCGCTCAGGAGCGTGGCCCCGAAGCGGAGGCGACCGCGCGACCGCCCCGGTTCGAGGAGCAGGCGCACCTCGCCGGTCCCGCCCGCGGGGATCGACCGCGGCGCGGACGCGATGCGCGTGCAGCCCGCGCAGTGCGGCACGGCGCGGTCGATCGCCGCCTCCGCCGCGCCCGCGTTGCGCACGAGGACGCTCGCCTGGATCGGCTCGGCGAACGGCGGGTCGATGCGCCCGAGGTCGGTGGCGGCGCGGGGCAGCTGCGCCGCGCCGTCACCGAGGAGCGCCGCCGCAAGGAGCAGCGCAGCCCTCATGCGACCATCGGCCCGGTCGGGCCGGGCGGCAGGGGCGAGTTGGGTCCGCACGGCACGGCGAGCGCATAGGCGTCGGGCGGGATCACCGTGCCGGAGATCACCGCCGTCCGCTTGCACTGGCTCCCGAACGCGCAGTAGTCGCCCAGCGGGGTGCAGCTGCACCGGTACACCGTCACCTCGACCGGGCACGGCTCCACGTTCACCCGGAACCGGCCGCCCTGCGACACCGGCCGGAACGCCTCCGCGAGCACGCCCGGGCTGCCGTCGGTCGCCGTGTCGTTGATGCACGCCGCGTACGAGGTGACGAATCCGCTGTCGCACGTGTCCTCGGGGACGCGGCACACCACGCGCGTGCCCGCACGCACCAGCGGGCAGGTCACGGCCGCGGGCCCCTGCTCGGCATGCGGCCCCGCAACGGCCGGCGGTGCGTCCGGGATCCATGCCATCACGGCCGCGAGCACCGGCGCGGCGAACCATCCTCGATCGGTCCGTTCCATCCCGTCATCCTCCTTCGGTTCCACACGCGGCTGACGGTACGGGCCGTGCGGAAGCGCATCGGTGGGCACGGCAGAAGTTCCCGCTCGGCCGCGCCGGTCGCCGGGCGCGCCGCCGACGGCGGCTCCCCCGCCGGTCCGCGCGCCCGCGGTAAGTTGCCCCGCATGACCGGCTCCGCCTCCATCCGTTCCGTCCTGACCGAGGACCGCGTCTTCCCGCCGCCGGCCGACTTCGCCGCGCGCATGGGCACGGTCCAGGTGCCCGACATGGCCACGTACGCGGCCATGCACGAACGCTCCATGAAGGACCCGGAGGGCTTCTGGGCCGAGGTCGCGCGCGGCTTCCGCTGGTTCACGCCGTGGTCCAAGGTGCTCGAGTGGGAGCTGCCCGATGCGAGGTGGTTCGTCGGCGGCACCACCAACGCGTGCTTCAACGCGGTCGACCGCCAGGTGGAGGAGGGGCACGGCGACGAGACCGCCATCATCTGGGAAGGCGAGCCCGTCGGTGCCGCCGGCCCGGAGGTGCGCCGCATCACCTACCGAGAGCTGCGGGACGAGGTGGCCCGCTGCGCCGCGGCGCTCGAGTCGCTCGGCGTGCGCAAGGGCGACGTGGTGACCATCTACATGGGCATGGTCCCGGAGCTTGCGGTGGCGGTGCTCGCGTGCGCGCGGATCGGCGCGCCGCACAGCGTGATCTTCGGCGGGTTCGCCGCGCAGGCCATCGTCGACCGCGTGCAGGATGCCGCGAGCAAGCTGATCGTCACCTGCGACGGCGCATGGCGGCGCGGTGCGGTCGTGCCGCTCAAGGCGAACGTGGACGCAGCGTGCGAGAAGCTGCCGGACGTGCGGCACGTGCTGGTGCTGCGCCGCACCGGCGGCGACTGCGCCATGAAGCCGGGCCGCGATGCATGGTGGCACGACGTCGTCGCGAAGCAGCCCGCCACGCGCGCGTGCGAGCCGGTCGACAGCGAGCACCCGCTCTTCCTGCTGTACACGTCCGGCAGCACGGGCAAGCCCAAGGGAATCGTGCACACGACGGGCGGCTACATGGTCTACACCGCGGCCACCGCGCGCTGGACGTTCAACCTGGTGCCGGCGTCAGGGCAGGTCTACTTCTGCACCGCCGACCTCGGCTGGATCACCGGGCACAGCTACATCGTCTACGGCATCCTGCCGAACCGCGTGCCCACGGTGATGTACGAGGGCGCGCCGAACTTCCCGGCGGAGGACCGCTTCTGGTCCATCGTGGCACGGCACAAGGCCACGCACTTCTACACCGCGCCCACCGCGATCCGCAGCTTCATGCGCTGGGGCGACGCGCACCCGGCGAAGCACGACCTCTCCAGCCTGCGCGTCCTCGGCACCGTCGGCGAGCCGATCAACCCGGAGGCGTGGATCTGGTACCACGAGCGGATCGGCGGCGGCCGCTGCCCGATCGTCGACACCATGTGGCAGACCGAGACCGGCGGTCACGTGATCACGCCGCTGCCCGGCGCGACGCCCACGGTGCCGGGCAGCTGCACCCTGCCGATGTTCGGCGTGGACGCGGCGGTGGTCGATGACCACGGCCACGAGCAGCCGGCGAACACGGGCGGCCTGCTCGTCATCCGCCGGCCGTGGCCCGGCATGCTGCGCGGCGTGCACGGCGACCGCCAGCGATTCGTCGACACCTACTGGTCGCGCGTGAAGGGCATGTACCTCGCCGGCGACGGCGCGCGGCGCGACTCGCGCGGCTACTTCTGGATCATGGGGCGCATCGACGACGTGCTCAACGTCAGCGGCCACCGGCTCGGCACGGCGGAGGTCGAGAGCTCGCTCGTCGGCAGCAAGCTGGTGGTGGAGGCGGCGGTGGTCGGCATGCCGCACGAGATCAAGGGCACGGGCGTTGCGGCGTTCTGCGTGCTGCACCCCGACCACGCGAAGGACGCGGGCGACCTGGTGCGCCGCCGGCTGATGGACCACGTGGCGAAGGACATCGGCGCCATCGCGCGCCCCGACGTCATCCGCTTCACCAATGCGCTGCCCAAGACCCGCAGCGGCAAGATCATGCGCCGCCTGCTGCGCGACATCGCCGCCGGCAAGGAAACGACGCAGGACACCACCACGCTCGAGGACTTCGGCGTCCTCGCCAAGCTGCGCGAGAGCGACGAGTAAATCCGCTCCTGGTTAGGTTGGCACCAATTGCCTTCTCCAGAGAACTGCCCGGGTCTCTGAATCAGGAAAATGGCGCCACGCTAAGAAGGAGCGGACTTACGGCTTCCCGATCCACCATTCGCGCTCCGGGGCGGCATCGCACCAGCGCGTCATGTCGCGGAGCGCATCGATGCCGAGGAACTCGACCGCACCATCCACGGTGGCCGTGGCCGCCTCCTCGCCGCCGCGCAGGCTGACGCTGCCGCAGCTGGCAGGGTCCTCCGACGAGTACTCCGCGGCCCAGCGCAACGCCGGCGTGTTGAGCCAGGGAGCATCCACTCGGAAGTAGCCCTCGTTCATGGTGCCGTCAGCGGTCGCATTGGTCCGCGCGCTCGCGAACACCACCGTCCGCTGCGGCCGCCGCGCACCCGAGAGCCGGGTCACGCAGTACCTCGCGAACGGGTTGTCCGCGCCGTTGGCAAGCTGCGGATCCGACGGGAACCGCGCCTCGTCCCCGCCGACGAACGCGCTGTTGAGGCCGAAGCTCGGGTAGAGCGAGGCGAAGTAGTAGTACTGGTTGCGGTCCCCCAGCCGGAGCCGCTCGAGGGTGTCCGCGTTCTCGCCGACATAGAGCCGGCGGAAGTCCTGGTCGAGCCACGGCGCGAGGCGCCACGGGTAGCGCTTGCGCACCTCGACGTCGCCGCCGTACGCCTCGGGCGGGATGGGCGCGCCGGTCTCGTCGCGGGCATCCAGCCCGGCACGGAAGCCAGGCAGCACCGCGCCGCCCTGGTCGGCCGCGTAGCCCACCCACGCCGCGGCCACCGCCCGCAGCGCCGCTGCCTCGCGCACCCGCGCCGCGGTGCGGCGCGCACCCAACGCCACGGGCACGAGAATCGCCACCAATACACCGATAATCGCTAGCACCACCAGCAGTTCAACCACCGTGAAGCCGCGCACGCGGGCCACCGTGCGGAATTCCCCCGAACCCGCTGTCCCCGGACCGCGTTCGTACGGAGATTGGTGGAAGCAGCACATGGAACCCTCCATAGTATTCCACCCCCTATGAACGCTCCCCCGACACTCGCCGCACGAGCCGCCACGCGCTCCGCCGCGCCGTTGATCGCCGTCGTCTCGGCAGCGGTCGCCGCGGCCGGCGCCGAGCGCGTTTCGGCCGCGGACACCATCCAGGCGTCGTTCCCCGCGCCCGCGCTCGATCGCTGGATGTACCCGTTCAACTCGACGCCCGGCTCGCGCGCCGTCATCAGCACCTTCGGCAGCACGCCGGGCGCACCGGAGTTCGACAGCCGCGACGGCCAGATGCTGGCGGCCTTCGCCACCGGCTCGCAGGTGCCCATCGGCCAAGGAAACGCGCTGACGGTCACGCGCGCACGGCTCACGGTCGAGGTCTCAAACAACCTGATCTTCGTCTACGACCCGACGCAGGACCCGTGGCAGTGCTTCGTGGCCACCGGCGACCCCGCGTGGACGCCCGACGCAGACCCAGGCCAGCCCGTGGAGTGCCACGGCGTCGGCTTCCGCAACGGCTGGACGGCGACCACCTTCCAGGAGAACTCGCCCTACGCGCCCACCGGCTCCAACCTCCTCTTGCCCGGCATCCGCAACGCATTCGCAGCCGAGGCGCTCTCAGGCGGCATCGTCGCCGACGTGTCCCAGTCGCCGCGCGACCGCCGAGATCCGGTGCCCTTCGCCGTCGGCACCATCGCCGGGCTGGCGCCGGGATCGCTCGTCGCCGCCGGCACGCAGATGACCTTCGACATCGACGTCGCCAACCCGGCCATCCAGGACTACCTCCGCGCCGGCCTGAACGGCGGACGCGTCTTCCTCGCGCTTTCGAGCCTCACGTTCGTGCAGCAGCAGGCGGGCCAGTTCCCGGCGTTCATCGCCAAGGAGAACGTCTACGTGCAGCTGGGAATCTCGCAGCCGCCACGCCTGGAACTGGACGTCGCCACCGGGCCCGCGTGCCGCTTCGCCGACCTCGACTGCAACGGCGCGGTGAACGGCTTCGACCTCGGCTTGCTGCTCGGGGCATGGGGCACCGATGGCAGCACCTCGGGCGCAGACCTCAACCACGACGGCACGGTCAACGGATCCGACCTGGGGCTCCTGCTCGGCGCCTGGGGCTGAGGCCACGATGCCGCGCCCCGCGCCCGCGGAGCGCACCCGGCGCGTCAGCGCACGGCCGCCCGCGGGGCCTGCTCGGAGAGCGCCTCGAGCAACGCAAGCTGCGCCGCACGGATGGTGCGCTCGCCGCTTGCGATCAGGTCACGCGCGATCGACTCCGGCAGCTTCATGCGAGCCGCAACCGCGCCATAGGTGAGCCCATTGCTGTGGTGCAGGCGCAGCGCCATGCGTTCATGGTGCGAGAGCATCTCGAGCACCCGCGCGAGGAACCCGTCGCGAGCCTCGAGCACCTCCGGCAGCAGGACATCGCCACGACCCGCCGTTGTGCAGCGGTTGACCTTCCGTTCCCGCAGTTCGATGACATCCGACATGCGTGCACTCCTTTGCAACGCTTCGGCTGAAACACCGGCCTTCGGCTGGCGGGCCAGAACATCAACATCCGTGTCGACCGTGCCCGAGCGGGCACGAAACTCCGACCGCCGCCACCGCGATCGGGAAGTTACACGAAATCACGCCGCCGCGGGCAAGGCATTGATTTGGTTTGCGAGGGAATCCCAAGAATCCCGGAAGCCCATGGCCTGGACCAGTGGCCCGACCGCGGAGACGACCATGGGGTCGAACTGCGCGCCGGACTGGACCTCGAGTTCCTCGAAGGCCTGGTCGAGCGCCACGGGCGCGCGGTACGGTCGAACGCTGGTCATGGCATCAAGCGCATCGGCCACGCACACGATCCGGGCATGAAGCGGAATGCCGTTCCCGACCATCCCGTCGGGGTATCCAAGCCCGTCCCAGCGCTCGTGGTGCCAGCGGGCGGCCGAGGCCGCGAACGCCAGCACCGGGATCCGGCGGAGGATGGTGCCGCCGTAGACGGTGTGCCGGCGCACGGTCGATGCCTCGGCGACGGTGAGCGGACCGGCCTTCTGCAGGATCTCCGCAGGGACCAGGATCTTGCCGACGTCGTGCAGCAGCGCGCCGATCCGAAGGTTGCGCAGCTCGGCCGCGTCCATGCCGAGCGAGGAGCCGAGCATGGTGGCGAGCGCGGCCACGCGAACGGCGTGCCCGGACTGCAGGGGGTCGGCGGCATCGATCTGCTCGACGAGTTCGCCGACCAGGCTCGACAGGCTGCAGTCGGTGAGCGGGCGCGCGGGCACCGGGTCCACGGGCGTGGACCGCGGCTCCGCGCGGATCCATGCCGAGCGCGCGGCACGCGGCAGCTGGCCGGCGGGCGCATCGGTGGGGGCGATCTCGGGGCGGGTGCGTTCGATCGGGTCCTGCATCTTGCTTCTGACCTCCTGGCGCCGTGCGCCGCAGCGAGGCGATCGGCGCAGCCATGGGCCGACTGAAGCGACTGCTCCGCTTTTTCCGACGAACGCGCGAAGGGCCGGGAATAACCCTCCCCGCTGCCCCGCAGGCGCGCCCACTAGAATTCGGCCCGGCCATGCGCGTCGCCGCGACCACGATGTTCCGTCCACCCAAGGCTCGCGCCGTCGAAGTTGCCTGCGCCCCGGACGCAGGCGCCGACACCGCGGCCATCCCGGCCACCACGTTCGCACGCGTGCTCGGCGGCGTCACGGGAAGCGCTGCGGTCCGTGCCGCGCTCGACGAACTGGTGCAGGGCGGCGCGCTGGCCGAGGACACCACGCCCCGGATGTTCGTGTACCGCGCCGCGCACGGCGGCAAGCGCTGGATGGGGCTTGTCTGCGCGGCCGACACGCGCGACCTGGTGCACCTCTTCCCGAACGCCGCCTCCGACGAGGAGATCGCGGCCGCCAAGGCCGACCTCGACGCCATCGGCGCGCAGCTGGTGCCGGGGCTCGTGTGCACGGATGCGTCGCCGGACCTGTCGTACCAGTTCGTGTGCGACACCAACGAGCGGCCCGCCTACCACTTCGTGTCGCCGACCGATGGCTCGACGCACAGCGCATGGGACGTGCGCCATCCGCAGGCGTACGTGACGGCGCTCGCCGACCTCGCGGCCGAGGAGCTGCGCGGCGGCGCGGCACAGGTCGTGGCCGCGCACCTCCACGGCACCATGCCGCTCGTCATCATCACGCCCGACGGCGACGTCGCCGCGGCCACCGGCCCGCTCGCGCCGCGCTGCGGACTGTTCGTCACGAGCCGGCCGGTCGCCTGACCTGCGTGCGGCCGGGCCGCGCCCTGCCCACGGCTACACTTCCTGCATGACTGCCTTCGCATCGCAGGGCCCGTCCGCCGCAAGCAACGCCGGTCCCGCCAAGGTGCTGGTGTGCGACCCGATCGCCAAGAGCGGGCTCGACGCGCTCAGGGGGCTCGGCTGCCTGGTGATGAACGACCCGGAGCTCGCCGAGGGCACCCTGGCCCGGGCGGTGAAGGACACGGCACCGGAGGTCCTCATCACGGGCACCACGCCCGTCACCGCCGAGGCCATCGCGGCCAGCCCGCGGCTGGCGATGATCGTGGTCGCCGGCACCGGCACCGAGCACGTCGACGTGGCCGCGGCGAGCCGCCGGGGCATCTTCGTGGCCAACTGCCCCGGCCGCAACGCCACGGCGGTGGCCGAGCTGGCATGGGCCCTCATCCTCGGCTGCGACCGGCGCCTGCCGGAGCAGGTCGAGGCGCTGCGCGCGGGGCACTGGCGCCGGCGCGACTTCGCGCAGGCCGCGGGCCTGCACGGCCGCACGCTCGGCATCGTGGGCCTCGGGCAGGTCGGGCAGGAGATCGCCGGAATCGGCCGCGCGTTCGGCATGGACGTCATCGCCTGGAGCCGCAACCTCACCGAGGAGAAGGCGCTCGAGCACGGATGCGGCTTCTGCGGAAGCCTCCTGAACCTCGCCAAGCTCAGCGAGGTGGTGAGCGTGAGCGTCGGCGGCGGCGAGGACACCGACAACCTCATCAACGACAAGTTCATCGCCGCGCTGAAGCCGAACGCCATCCTCGTGAACACGAGCCGCGGCGGCGTCATCGAGCAGGCCGCGCTCCGCAACGCCGTGCGCACGCGCGGGCTGCGAGTGGGCCTCGACGTGTGGGCCGAGGAGCCCGAGGGCCACGAGGGCACGTTCGCGGATCCGCTGGTGCACGAGGCCGGCGTGATCGGCACGCACCACGTGGGCGCGCTCACCGAGCAGGCGCAGCGGGCCGTGGCCGACGAGGTCGTGCGCGTGGTGCGCGCATGGACGGAGCGCGGGCACGTGCCCAACTGCGTCAACCGCGCGGTGGCCACGCCGGCCACCAACCTGCTCGCCGTGCGGCATGTCAACCGCCCGGGCGTGCTTGCCCACGTGTTCGAGATCCTGGGCGAGGCCAGCATCAACGTCGAGGAGATGGAGAACATCGTCTACGCCGGCGGCGAGGCGGGCCTGGCCCGCATCCAGGTGGCCAAGGCGCCGAGCGAGGACCAGCTGAAGGCCATCCGCGCCAACGCGAACATCCTCAGCGCGACGCTCAGCACCATCACACGGCGGATGTGACCGGCGGGGACGCGCCATGGAACTCGACGTCGCGTCCATCCCCGCCAGCCTGCGCTACAACCTGATGATCGGCGCCATCGTGCCCCGCCCCATCGCGGTGGTCGGCACAAGCAGCACGGAAGGACGGCCGAACCTGGCGCCCTTCAGCTTCTTCATGGGCTGCGGGTCCGACCCGATGACGCTGGTGGTGAGCATCGCCAACCCGCCGGGAGGCACGGGCGAGAAGGACACGCTCCGCAACGCCAAGCCCGTGGCCGAGGGCGGCACCGGCGAGTTCACGGTCAGCGTGGCCACCGAGGCGAACATCGCGCGCGTGGTGGCGTGCGCCGAGCCGCTGGCGCACGGCGAGAGCGAGTTCGAGCTCACCGGGCTCACGCCGGTGGCGGGCAGCGCGGTGCGCGCGCCGCGGCCCGCGGAGAGCCCGGTCACGTTCGAGTGCCGCACGCTGCAGGTGATCCGCATGGCTCCCGGGCGCCAGGGCGCGGGCAACCTGCTCGTCGGCGAGGTGGTCCGCGTGCACCTGGCCGACGGGCTGGTGAACGAGCGCATGCACGTGCATGCCGACCTCCTGCGCGCGGTCGGCCGCATGGGCGGCAGCGACTACTGCACCACGCGCGAGCGCGCCCCGATCCCCGCGGGCCGCGCCGCGCTCGGGCACGCCGTCGAGTGGCACTGAGACTGCTCCCGTTCCTCCCGGACCATCTTCGGCGGGCGCACGATCCGCAGCACGGCGCCGTCCTGCGATGGGGTCAGCCGGCGCCGCTGAGCTCGTCGAGCATGGCATCCACCGCGCGCTCGAGGTGGTCGAACATCGCCGCGAACGCCTCAGGGCCGTGCTCGTAGGGGTCCGCGACGTCGTCGGGTGCGGCACCCGCGCCGAAGTCCGTCATCGCGCGCAGCTTCTCGCGCGGTGCGCCCCGGCGCTCCAGCCCCGCCAGGTTCTGCGCATCCATGTAGACGATCAGGTGATGGTGGTCGAAGTCTCGCGCGGTGACCTGCCGCGCGACGCTCGGCAGGTGGATGCCGCGCCGGGCGGCCTCGTTGAGCGTGCGCGGGTCCGGGCGGTCGCCCGCGTGCCAGCCGCCGAGGCCGGCGCTGTCCACCTCGAAGCGGCCGAGCACGCCGCGCTCGCGAGCGCGGTGGATAAAGATGCCCTCCGCAGCCGGGCTGCGGCAGATGTTGCCGAGGCAGAGGAAGAGGACGCGCGTCGTTTCGTGCTTCGTGCTCATGTGAGAACCGGAAACTGCGGCTCCGCTCCATTTTCCGACCTTCGGGCGGCGCCCTGAGTCGTACACTCCTCGTGTCGGAGTTCTTTCTCAACCTGGGGCCGTACCGGCATCGACCGGACAGGCAACGCACGGTGTGGCGCGTCGTGGAGCATGCCGGCCACGTAAATAGCATGCAAACCTTACGACTGCCAACACGCAGTACGCTCTCGCCGCCTAATTAGGCGACGCAGCGAGCTCTCCCACGCCTGAGTAAGGGAGCCGCTGTCAAACATCAGGCTGGACCCAATGGGCTGACATGCCTCGGCGGGTCGAGATGACGCATGTCTTGGAACGGAGCGCCCCGCTGCGGGGACACGCCCGGACGACAATCGTTCCGCAGACACACGCGTAGAGGCACCGTGCGGACTGTTTCGGCACAGGGGTTCGACTCCCCTCGGCTCCACTCTCACGCGCACCATCCCCCGGCCATGGCCCGGGGGATCGTCGTTTCGGCGCCTGCCCTTATCGGACGGCCGCGCGGCCGGCCTGCGGAAGTCCGCCGCACCTGCATGGATCGGCCGTCGTCTTCCGTATCAGGGACTGGTGCAACCCATGCGACCGTCCCCGGACACCTGCATGACCACGCCCAGCGACCCGTCCCCGGACCCCGCTCGCGACCTCCGCGAACGCCCCCCCGCCTCCGCGGCAGAGGCGGCCACGCGCTACTGGGGGGTCATCTACGCCTACATCCGCCAGGCCGGCCGCCGCGACGAGGAGGCCCGTGACCTCACGCAGGGGTTCATCGCCGACGTGCTCCTCGGCCGCGACCTCACCTCCAAGCTCGACGAGCGCCGGGGCCAGTTCCGCACGCTCCTCCTGAGCGCGGTGCGCAACTACCTGGCCGACCGCTACCGCCACGACCATGCGGCGCGCCGGCAGCCCGCCGATGGCCGCGTGGTCCGCAACGACGACCTCGCCGCGGATGCGGTTGGCGACCCGCGCCATGCCGCCCCGGAGGCCGCGTTCCACCGCGCGTGGATCAGCATGCTCATCCGCGATGCCTCCGATGCCCTGCGCAACGACTGCATGGCCAATGGCCGCGGCGCGGCGTGGGACATCTTCGAGTCGCGCATCCTCCGGCCCATGCTCGAGGGCGCCGAGCCGGCTTCGTACGAGCTGCTGATGAGGCGCTGGGGCCTCGACGTGCCCAGCAAGGTCTCGAACACCATCGTCTCGATGCGCCGCGCGTTCGCGGGGCACCTCCTGCGGCTCGTCGGCACCACCGTCGACCGCTCGGACGCCGCCGCGCGCGACGAGCTGCGCGCACTGCTTGCACTCATGGAAGGACGTTCCGCATGAACGGCGATACCGACCGCAACCACCGCCCCGAGCCCCTCGACGACGAGTCCCTGCGCGACACGCTGGCCTGGGTGCTGCGCGCCTTCGACCAGCCGGCGATTTCGGCCGGCGACTGGATCGCCCACGAGGTGGATCCCTCGCGCCCCTCGGCGGTGGCGCTCCTCACCGACCCCACGACCCCGGTCTCCCGCATCCGCCGCGCCCGCGTGCTCTGGGCCGCGCTGCGCGCCGAAGGCGAGACGACCGGGGAGCGGACCATGGGAAGCCGGCTCGCGGTGGCCGCCACCGCCAGCGCCTTCCTCTTCCACGGCGAGCGCATCTCCAACCACGACGACGAGGCGCTCCTGCGCGCGCTGCGCAGCGTGACCGCCGACGACTCGGTCCCCGCGGAGGTGCGGACGATGGTCAGGATGGCGGAGCTAAAGCTGTCGGGCCCGGGACCGACTCGGGACGCAGCTCGCCATCCGAGCCGGTGAGCGGCTCGGAGGACGGGTTGCGGGCAGGCAGCTCGTCCCAGCGGATGCGCGTTCCGCCCACGGTGGTGCCCGTCGCGAATGCCGCGTCGATCAGCGCGATCTCGTAGCCCGAGAGGGCGTTCACCTCGCGCGTCTGCGCGTCGCCGAGGCGCGACGCGGCCTCGAGGACATCGATGCTCGTGCGCAGGCCCACCTCGAACTGCCGCACCTCGGCCTCGTAGGTACGCGCCGCGAGGATGGACTCGAGCCGCGCCGCCAGGATTCGCTGCCACGCCGTGTCGAGGTTGTCGACGGCGTTGAACACCTCCTGCCGGATGGCAAGCGCGCGCGCGTCCTTGGTGGCCAGCCGCTGCACGCGGCTGAGCACGGCGCGGCGCAGCTGGCTGAGGCGCGCCTCGTTGTCGATGGGGATCTCGGCGCGCGCGGCGACCCGGTACTGGTCCGCATCGCTCAGGTTGCTGAATGTCTCGGAGAAGCCGCTGCCGCGCCCGAATCTCTCGTAGGTGTAGTCGACGGTGAGGAGGGGCAGCGATGCGTTGCGAGCCACCTCCACGTTGGACGCGTCCACGGCGAGCTGCAACTCGAGCTCCAGCATCTCCATGCGGTTCCGCACGGCGCCGTCGGCCATCACGTTGGCGTCCAGCTGCAGCCCGAGCGGGTTGGGCTGCGTGGCCGGGATGACGAGCGTCCCGTCCTGCATGGGCATGTCCGGGTCGTTGAGGATGCGCTTCAGGTCGCGCTGCCGGTTGCGCAGGCCGGCGTCGGCCAGGATCAGCGCCTCCAGCGTCGAGCCCACGCCGCTCTGCGCGCGCAGGAGCTCCACCTGCGGCGCATCGCCGTTGTCCACGCGCCGCTGCGCGCGCTCGAGCTGGATGATGGCGAGGTCGTACTGCTGCTTGCGCACCTCCAGCTCGCGGAAGCTGCGGTAGTGGTTCCAGTAGGCCTTGTCCGCGTTGGACAGGATGCGGATGGCCTCGAGCTTGGTGCGCGTGTCGGTGATCTGCCCCTGCAGCTTGGCCACGCGGATGGAGGCGGTGTTCGCGTCCACGCCCGCGCCGCGCAGCAGCGGCTGGCTGATCGAGAACAGCAGGCCGCCCTGGTCCTGGACGCCTTGCGTGGAGCTGGTCGTGTACTGCGGCTGGAAGCTCACCGTGCCGCCGGTGGCGAGCGGCACGCGCACGCCCACCTGCGCCTGCTCCGCGAACACACCCTGCGAGTTCTGCAGCTGGTTGGCGGTGTTCTGGTTGTTCTGGCTGTAGTTGGCGAAGAACACGCTGTTGAACTTCGCCTCCTCCTCGGTGATGGTGGTGCGCGCGATGTCCGGGGCCACCAGCTGCACGCGCAGGTCGAGGTTGTTGGCCAGCGACAGCGCGCGCACCTCGGAGATGGAGAGCGTGCGGCTCTCGTCGTACTGGGTGCCCTTGAACCCGCCCACCGTGGCCTTGGAGACGGCCTCCTCGGTCGGGATCGGCGGCCCGAACTCCACCTCCGAGAGCGCGAGCGGCTGGATCTCGCGGCGCGCCTCGTCGGGCGCGGTGTACGGCGTGACCTGCGCCTTGAAGAGGTCGGTCTGGCAGCCGCCGGCGGCCGCGGCGGCCGCGGCGAGCGCGATCCGCCCGAGGATGGCCCGCGCCCGCTCACTCATGGCGCAGCGCCTCGATGGGATCGAGCCTCGACGCCTTGTACGCGGGCCACATGCCGAACAGCACGCCGACGCCCGCGCTGAAGACCAGTGCCACGGCGATGGCCCACGGCGGCACGTCGGCCTGCTCCAGGTTGGCGCCGGGGATGAAGGTGAGCGAGAGCGCCATCAGCTTGCCGATGACCAGCCCCACGAGCCCGCCCAGAAGCGTGAGCGTCACCGCCTCCAGCAGGAACTGCAGCAGGATGGCCGAGCTGGTGGCGCCGACTGCCTTGCGCAGGCCGATCTCGCGCGTGCGCTCGCTCACCGACACCAGCATGATGTTCATGATGCCGATGCCGCCCACCAGGAGCGAGATGCCGACGATGCCGCCCGCGATCGCGGTGACGCCGGAGGCCAGGCTCTTGAACTGGTTGATGAACTGGTCGATCGCCGCCACGCGGAACGTGTCGGGATCCTCCTTGGTCAGGCCACGCTGGCGGCGAAGCACGTACTCGATCTCCGCCTTGGCCTCCTCGGCCACCTCCGGGCTCCTGGCGATGGCAACGAACTGCATGAAGTACCAGCCTTCGAGGAGCTTCTCCGCCACGCTGAACGGCACGAAGATCTCGGCCTGGCTGGAGTTCATGCCGAACATCCTGGCCTGGAGCGTCTCCACCACGCCCACCACCAGGAACCGCCGTCCGCCGAGCAGCACGTGCGAGCCGATGCCGCCGCTGCCCGCCTCGTCGAGGCTGAGCTCCTCGACCGCGGCCTCGTTGACGAGGGCGACCTGACGGGCGGTCTCAACGTCGATCTGCGTGAAGGGCCGGCCGCGCAGCACCTTGCGGCCGATGGCGTCGTGCCACGCCGGCCAGATGCCGGTGATGCTCATGCCCTCGATCAGCTGCGTGTCGCTCTCCACGCTCAGCGTGATGTCCACGAGCGGCGAGATGCCCTTGAGCGAGGGGCACTGGTCGGCGATGGCGCGCGCCTCCTCGATGCGCAGGCGGCACTTCTCCCACGGGATCTTGCTGCGGGGCACGTTGTCGGGCCGGTTCGGGAAGACGTAGAGGCGCGCCGCGCCCACGCTCTCGAACTCGGTCAGCACCTTGGTCTTCAGGCCGGTCAGCGCGGCGATCACCGCGGTGACGCTGGCCACGCCGACGATGATGCCGAGCGCCGTCAGGAACGACCGCGTCTTGTTGGCCCAGATCTGGCTCAGCGCCATGCCGATGGTCTTCAGGAAGAAGAACCCGCTGAGGCCGCCGCGCGGCGCGCTGCCGGTGCCGCGCGCGCTCATGCCGCGGCCCCCGCGGCCGCCAGCCGCGCCGCCTGCGCCTCGCGGGCACCCGCCACGTGCGACGCCACCTCGGGGTCCTCCTCGGCGGGAAGGTCGCTCAGGATGCGCCCGTCGCGCAGGCGGACCACCCGCCGGCAGTGCGCGGCCACGTCGTTCTCGTGCGTGACGATGATGATCGTCTGGCCCTCGCGGTGCAGCTGCGTGAACAGCGCGAGGATCTCGCCGGTGGTGGCGGTGTCGAGGTTTCCCGTTGGCTCGTCGGCCATCAGGATCTTCGGGTTGCTCAGGATGGCGCGCGCGATGGCCACGCGCTGCTTCTGCCCGCCGGAGAGCTGGTTCGGGCGGTGGTCCATGCGATTGCCCAGGCCGACGCGCTCGAGCGCCGCCGCGGCGCGCGCGCGGCGCGCGCGAAAGCCGCCCGCGGTGGCCGAGTACATGAGCGGCAGCTCCACGTTCTCCAGCGCCGTCTGGCGGGGCAGGAGCTCGAAGCTCTGGAACACGAAGCCGATGTCGACGTTCCGGATCAGCGCCAGCTCGTCGGGCTTCATGGAGCTCACCAGCCGGCTGCCGAGGCGGTACTCGCCCGAGGTGGGGCGATCGAGGCACCCGAGCATGTTCATCAGCGTGCTCTTGCCGCTTCCCGAGCTTCCCATGATGGCCACGAATTCGTTGCGATGGATGTCCAGGTCCAGCTCGCGCAGCGCATGGATGGTCTCCACGCCGACGCGGTAGACCTTGGTGATGCCGCGGAGCTGGATGATCGGCTCTTCCATGTTCGTCGTGCCGAGCCTCAGAACCTCATCCGGCCGCCGCGACCAGGCCCGCCGCCCATGCGCATGCCGCCGCTGGGATCTCCGCCGGAATCGTCGTCCCAACCGCCGAATTCCTTGTGCACCGCGTCACCGTCCTTCAGCCGTTCGAGCACCTTGTAGGGACCGGTGATCACGGTCTCCTCGGCCTTCAGCCCGTCGGCGATGACCGTGTTGGTGAGGTTGGAGGCACCGGTCGCCACCACGGTGGCCACGGCCTTGCCGTCAACCACCCGGAAGACGAGGTTGACTGTCTTCTTGCCGGCAACGACGAGCGGGCTCTCGCGAAGGGCCTCGGGCATCAGGTCGATCTTGCGCTCCACCACCGCCTGGCTGGGCACATGCACGCCGCTGTGCGCGGCGATGGAGACCTCGACGTTGCCGCCGAGGCCGCTGAACACCTGCTCGCCGCCGAGGTCGAGGAGCACGGCCGTCTTGAAGTAGCCGGTGCCGTCCTTCGCCTCGACCGTGCGGCTCAGCGCCACCTCGTCGACGACGCCCTTGAACACCCGGTTCTTGTAGCCGTTGATGCGCACCTCGGCGGACTGGCCCTTGGCCACGCGGGGAACGTCCGTCTCGCTGACCTTCGCCGTGAGCTTCATCCTGCTCAGGTCGGCAATGGTCATGATCTTGGTGCCCGGGTTGTTCATGGTGCCAACCACCACCAGTTCACCCACCTCGGCGTTGAGCTGCGTGACGACGCCGTCGATGGCCGCCACCACCACCGTGCGGCGGAGGGCCTCGCGCTGCTGCTCGATGGCCGCCTCGGCGGCGGCCAGGCTCTTCTCCAGCTGGACGATCGTGTTCTTCTGCGCCTGGAACTGGCTCTCGAGGTCACGCGCGCGGGTCACCGCGTCCTCGTAGGACTGCCGGCTCACGTCGCCGGCGCGGAACAGGGACTCCTGGCGCAGGGCGATGGCCTTGGCGTTCTCCAGGTTGTTCTGGCTGCCCACGATGCGCGAGCGCTCGGCCTCCAGGCGGTAGCGCTCGCCGTCGCGGCGGGCCTCCGCGCTCTGCAGCGCGGCCTTCAGGTCGCGGTCATCGAGACGCATCAGCAGATCGCCGGCACGGACCCGGTCACCCTCGCGACGGGGCAGTTCCACGATGCGCGCGGAGACCTCCGCGGAGATGTCGACCTTCCGGATGGGCTCCACGATGCCGGGGGCCGACACCGTCTCCACCACCACTCCCTCCTCCACCGGCTCCATGCGGACCGCGGTGCCCTCAGGTGCCCCGAAGTCCAGGGCCTTCCAGATGTCCTTCCCGGCAAACAGCGCCACCAGCCCCAGGACGGCAAGCGACACGGTGGAGATGACGATTGCTTTGCGCATTGAAGGCTGGCCGGCGGGCCTGTGGAGGCGAACGCAAAGTGTATGTCCCGGAACATGTCCGAACCGGGCCGAGGTCCGCCCTTCCGAGGCGTTCAAGGATGGCTGAAACGCGCCCGAAACGGGCGCGGTGGCGTCAACGCGAGGGCTCGATGGTCACGGTGAGGCCGCGCGTCTGGAACTGCTCCTGAATCAGTTCCGCGCGCTCCCGGTGGGTCACCAGGAGGAGCGCCACGCCGGCGTCGTGCGCCTCGATGGTGCGCTCCATGGCGTCATGCGCGGAAAGCCGCGCAAACTCCACCACCGAGCGCGCGACGAACAGGAACTCGTTCACGTCGTCGTTGTGCAGGAGCACTGCCCACCCGCGCATCGGCTTGCGCTGCGGCGGCGCGACGTCGGGTTCGAGGGCTGCCGTGCCCCCATCGGGCGCTTCCTGGATCGAGTGCTCGCTGGACATGAACCTCCAAGTAGACCCCGAACGCGCTCGGGATTTCAAGAGCAATATCCGGTTATTGGCATCAATTCCCGGTCAATTCCACCGGAACACCAGCTTGCCGAACTGCTCCCCGGCCTCCAAGCGCCCGTACGCGCGCTGCGCATCCTCCGGCGCAAAGACCTCGTCCACCACGGGCGTCAATGCACCGGACCGCAGGAGCGCGACCACGGCGCGGAACTCGTCCATGGTGCCCATGGTCGAGCCCACGATCGAGAGCTGGTTCCAGAAGACGCGCGCGAGGTCGGTGGACGGGTCGGGGCCCGTCGTGCAGCCGCACGTGACCAGCGTGCCGCCGCGCGCCATGCTCTTGATGCACGCCATGTGCACCGACTTGCCGACGCTCTCGGCCACGATGTCCACGCCGCGGCCGCCGGTGGCCCTGCGCACCTCGCGCGACCAGTCGGTGCCGGAGTCGAGCACGCAGTGATCGGCACCCAGCGCCTTGGCACGCTCGAGCTTCGCGGCATGCCGGCTGGTGACCACGGTGGTGCAGCCGAAGTGCCTCGCGATGGCGAGCGCCGCGAGCGCCACGCCGCCGCCGATTCCCGGGATCAGCACGGTCATCCCCGCCTGCAGCCGAGCGCGCGTCACCAGCATGCGCCACGCGGTCAGGTGCGTCAGCCCGAACGCGGCCGCCTGCACGGGGTCGATGCCGTCGACCGCAAGCACGCTCGCGGCAGGCGCCGTGAAGGACTCGGCGTGCGTGCCGGGGCCGTGCTCGCCGATCATCCAGATGTCCTCGCCCGCGGGCGCGCGCCCGGGCACCGGCTGCTCGGGGCGCATGACGGCGGCGTTCACAACCACGCGCCGGCCGACCCACGATGCATCCACGCCCGCGCCCACGGACTCCACGATGCCGACGCCGTCGGAGCCGCCCACCGTCGGCCAGTGCACCTCGATGCCCGGCAGCCCGCGCCCGACCCAGAGATCGAGGTGGTTCAGCGCGCTTGCCTCGGTGCGCACCCGCACCTCGCCGGGGCCCGCTGCGCACGGGGCGCGGTCGGCGGTGAAGCGGACGTTCGGCGTGACGGGCGTTCCCTGACGCAGGACTTCGATGGCGCGCATGGGGGCCGAGTGTAGGACCCGGCAACCTACGATGCCTTCCGGAGAACCCGCCATGCAACGCACGCTTGCCGCACTGCTTGCCGCCCTGCTCTCGATGCCCGCCTCCGCGCTGCCCCAGCAGCAGCAGATGGCCGAGCGCGCGCGGCAGGTGGCCCAGCAGATGGCCCTCTGCCCGGTCAAGACGCCGCAGGCCCGGCTGGATGCGGGGCTGGTGCGGCCGAACACCGAGGTGAGGTTCGAGGCCACCCTCATGAACACCCTCGACCGGCCGGTGACGTGCGTGCGCAGCTCGCCCAGCTGCACGTGCACCACGGTGGACATGCTCGGGAAGGTGATCCCCGCGGGCGGCACCATCACCGTCCCGCTCTCCATGCGCACGAGCGGCGCCACGGGCGAGAAGACCGCGGAAGTCGTGCTCATGTTCAAGGACGTTCCCGGGCTGGTGGAGCTCTCCATCCGCGCGGAGGTGACGTACCCGGTGCGGGCGTTCCAGATGTCGACGGGCCCCGACGGCAAGCAGCGCCGCGACCCGTTCATCAACGCCTTCGACAACAAGGCCAACGTCAAGGGCGAGATCACGGTCGAGTCGATCGACGGCGCGCCGTTCCGGGTGACGGGAGTCGGCGGCCTGCCCACGTCGTACGTGGACTTCGACCCCGCCAACCAGCAGCCGCGCGAGAGCTACCGCGTGCGCTACGACTTCTCCGCGCTCCCGTGCGAGCAGGTGCCCAAGTACCTGGTGATCGAGACCGACCGCCCCGATGCCCGGCTCATCGACCTGCGCGTCCGCCACGAGTGCACGCGCATCAACCCGGCGTTCAGCTTCGCGCAGTACCGCGAGAACCTGGGCGTGATCGCCCCCGGCGAGACCAGGACCTTCGAGGTCGAGATCAAGCATGCCAACGGCGTGCGCATCGACTCGGTGGCAAGCACCGACGCGCGGCTCGAGGCGCGGATCCTCGGGCAGCGGACCGGCGCGGAGGACGGCATCCTGGTGGCCGTGGGGGTGACTGCCCGGCCCGACGCGCAGGGCATGGTGCTTGCGCCGCTGCGCTTCGTGGGCGTGGGTCCAGACCCCAAGACGCCGGTGCCGCCCGGACAGCCGGTGGCCACCACGCCGCGCCAGAGCGACTTCCTGATCTACGCGAAGGTCGAGAAGCCCATGCCCAGGCTCGAGGCCAAGCCCGTCGGCGCGCGGGAGATCGCCGTGCCGGATGCCGTGCGCGCCGAGGTGCTCGCGCCCGCGGGCCCGCGCGACGAGCGGGTGAAGGGCGACAGGATCACCACGCTCGCGGTGCCCACGGTTCCGGCGCGCGTGCGCGCGCCGCTCCCGGTGGTGCTGCGCATCGCCGAGCGCCCGAGCGAGGTGCCGATGGACCCCGCGAGGTTCGACGCGGCACGCGCGGCCATCGTGAAGGGCCTCGACTACCTGCGCGGCACGCAGGGCCCGAACGGGGGCTGGATGGAGTCCACCGCCGCCAAGGCCACCGACCAGGCGAAGCCGAGCACCGCGGTGCCCGCGGCGGTCACGGGCCTTGCGCTCAAGGCGTTCGCGCAGGCGGGCTTCGCGGCGCGCACCGACGCCACCGCGCGCAAGGCGCTCGACTACGCCCTCTCCACCACCGGTGCCGGCGGCAAGTTCGACCCGGAGCTCGGCGGCGGCCTTGCCAACTACGTGGCCAGCATGCTCCTCATGGGCCTGTCCGCGCAGCAGGACGAGGAACTCGCCCCGCGCATCGCGAGCGTGCGCGAGTGGCTCGTGCGCAGCCAGTGGGACCAGGCGGAGGGCATCGCGCCCGAGGCCGACTGGTTCGGCGGTGCGGGCTACGGCAACCATGGCCGCCCCGACCTCTCCAACACGCAGCTGATGCTGGACGCGCTGCACGACGCCGGGATGTCGACCGACGACCCGGCCGTGCAGCGTGCCCTGGCCTTCGTGAGGCGCACGCAGAACACCATGGACAACGACGCCTCCTGGGCGCGCAACGGCACGGCCGACGGCGGCTTCGTCTACACGCCCGCGAACGGAGGCGAGAGCTTCGCGAGCGACGCCGCGGGCGAGGGCCGCTACGGAGAGAAGATGCCGCCCGGCACGCGCACGCTGCGCAGCTACGGCAGCATGACCTACGCCGGCTTCAAGAGCATGCTCTACGCGGGACTGGCGCCGGATGACCCGCGCGTCACCGCCGCGTGGGACTGGATACGCCGCAACTACGGATTCGCCGAGAACCCGGGGCTGGGGCAGCAGGGACGCTTCTACTACCTGCATGCCGCGGCGCGCGCGCTGTGGGCGTTCGGGCAGCCGACCGTGGAGCCCACCGCCGGCGAGTCGGCGGGGACGAAGCGCAACTGGCGCAATGACCTGGTGGCCTCGCTCCTTGCCGCGCAGCGCCCGGACGGGAGCTGGGTGAACGGCGCCGACCGCTGGCAGGAAGGCCAGGCGGAGCTGGTCACCGTCTACGCGGTGCTTGCGCTCGAGGAAGCCATCAAGCCGGTGCTCGTCAGCGAGTGACGGGCGAGCTTGCGCGCCACGCGAGCGCCGTCAGCGCCAGCGCGGACGCAAGCAGGACGGCGCCCAGGGCCTGGTGGGCAGTGGTGGAACTGGCTTCCCACCACGGAACCGACTCGCCGCGGCGCAGGAGCACCGCCACCAGCGCGGCAATGCCGAGAAGCAGCTGCAGCGACACCGAGTGCATCAGCGCCTTCCCGAGCGCACGCACCGGGCGGATGTCGGTCAGGCGGCCGCACCGCATGCCCGCGATGAACACCACGATGAAGGCGACCAGTGCCATGGTGACGTGCCCGTGCAGCGCCCATGCGGGGATCTTTGCACCGGCGTCCGCGGTGGGCGTCGACTGCAGGTGACGCATCGATGCGCCCAGGAAGAGCTGGCAGACGAGCGCCGCGAGGGCCGCCGTGGGCAGCATGCGGATGGCGCCGGAGGCCGCGCGCCCACGCACCGAGTCCCACACGCCGCTTGCCGCGAAGGTGGCGAGCAGGGCCACGCCGAACACCACCTGCCCCAGCATGCCGTGCACGATCGCGAGCGCGGTGGAAGGGCTCAGGTCGCGCGAATCCATGCTGGCCGTGAGGTTGCCCGTCACGCGCAGGCCGCCGAGCGTGCCCTGCACGATGACGAGGGCGAGCAGGACGAGCGACAGCGCGCGCGCCGCGCCGCCCAGGCGCCAGCTGCACGCCACGAACGCAAGCACCGTCGTCCCAACCAGCATGCCGAAGAGCCGGTGCGCGTGCTCGTAGAAGATGCCGCCCTTCATCTCGGAGATGGGGTAGAGCAGCATGTTGTGGCCGAAGCTGTTCGGCCAGTCGGGCACCGCGAGCCCCGCCTCGTAGCCCGTGACCAGGCCGCCGATCACGATCATCACCAGGATGTTCGCGACGGCCACGATGCCCATGAGGGTGGGTGCCGCGGGGAGCCGGCGCACCGAGGTGCGCGCACGGCCGATCGCGTCGCCCACCAGTCCGAGCAATGCGCTCACGGCAAAGAGGCCCAGCACGTACATCGCCGGCCGGTAGAGGCCGCCGCCGCCCTGCTCGTCGCGCAGGAATGCGCCGATCACCAGCAGGTTGACGGTGGCCGACACGAGCCCGACGCTGAGGCCGTTCGCCGCGCCGGGCGCCATGCGCCCTGCCACGAACCCGCCGGCAAGCACGCACGCCACCGCGCCCGCAAACAGCACCTCGCCCGCCGCCTGCCCGGGCTGCAGCATGGCGATGAAGCTCAGGGTCCACATGGCCACCGTGGTGGCGAAGCCGATCGCAAGGTTCATGGGGCGCACCCATCGTGCCCACGCGAGGGTCACGGCACCGCCCACCACGAAGAGCGCAAGGAGGGCTCCCAGCCCCAGTGGATCAGGGGCGGGGGTCATCACGGCGGCATCCTGGGCAAGCGGCATCGTCATGCTTGGCCTCTCGGCTAAAGGGGTCCCTATGCTATTCCCGTCGACCCCTGCCGATCCGCGACATGGCCGAAGTGACCACGAATACCCCCGTCCACGCGGCGGAATCCGCCATTCACGCGGCGCCGAGCGCGGCGCGCACGTGGTCGCAGCTGTCCAAGGCGCGGCTCAGCGCACTGGTGCTCCTGACCGCCGCCGCGGGCTACGCAGTGGCGCCGGCCGCACGGAACGACGCCGACTGGTGGCCGAGACTCGGGTTCACCTGCCTCGGGACGGGGCTCGCGGCCGCGAGCGCCGCCATGCTGAACCAGGTGGCCGAGCGTCGCCGGGATGCGCTCATGCGCCGGACCGCCGCGCGGCCGATCCCCGCGGGGCATGTCGACGCGAAGCTCGTGTTCGCGGTGGCCGTGGTGCTCGGCTACGCGGGCTGCGCGGTGCTCCTCTGGAAGGCCACGGCGCTTGCCGCCGCACTCGCGGGAATCAACATCCTGCTGTACGTGGTGCTGTACACGCCGCTCAAGCCGCGCACCACCTTCAACACGCTGGTGGGCGCGGTGACCGGAGCCATCCCGCCGGTCATCGGCTGGACCGCGGTGACGGGCACCATGGCGCCGGGCGCGTGGTCGCTCTTCGGCGTGCTCTTCGTGTGGCAGATCCCGCACTTCCTGGCACTTGCCTGGCTGTACCGCGCGGACTACGAGGCGGGCGGGTTCGCCATGCTGCCGTCGCGTGACCCGTCCGGCGCGGCCACGGGGCAGGCCTGCGTCCTCAGCAGCCTGATGCTGGTGCCGGTGGGCCTGCTGTGCACGCTCACGGGCGTGGCGGGGATCGCCTATGCGGCGGTGGCGCTCGCCGGCGGGCTGTGGCTTGCGGGCCTCTCGACGCGATTCCTGCGCGAGCGCACCGATGCACGCGCGCGCAAGCTGTTCCTCGCGAGCCTGGCGTACCTTCCCGTGGTGCTCGGTGCCATGGTGCTCGACCGCGGCAGCGTGGTGCCCACGGCCACCCAGGGCGACGGTGCGCGCGTCATCGAGGTACCCGAGCCGTGACGGCCCCGCGCAACGGCTTCCCCACCCTCACCTTCCGCGGCGGCGGATGGGTCATCGTCGCCGCCGCGGTGCTGCTCCTCGCGTTCCTCGCGTGGGCCCTGAGCGGCGTGTTCCTCGCCGAGCGCCCCGGCGGCCGGGGAACCGATCCCGCCAACTACGGCTTCGTGCTCGAGCCGCTCCTCGTCGACCGCGCCATGCTCGTGGGAAGCGGCAACTCGCGTGACTTCCTCGCACCGCTCGACCGCCCGGCCGCCATCCGCGGTTCCGAGGTGCTGCGCTGGAACCAGGAGCACCGGATGAAGCTCCTCGTCAGCACCGACCGCGTGGCCGGGATCGTCGTCAATGGCGAGGCGCGCGCGTACCCGCTGGCCATCCTCAACGCGCACGAGGTGGTGAACGACGTGGTGGGCGGCGTGCCGGTGGCGATCACCTACAGCCCGCTCACCGACAGCCTGGTGGCGTTCGACCGCCGCGTCGGCGGGCGCGAGCGCACCTTCCGCGTCAGCGGGCTGCTGAGCAACGCCAACCTGGTGATGTACGACGTCGTGGAGGAGGCGCAGGCAGTCGCTGGCACGGCCACCCCGGGCGCAGCCGCTGCGGCCGCCGCGGGCTCGTCTCTCTGGAGCCAGCTCGAGATGCGCGCCATCGCGGGCCCCGCGGCCGCCGAGGGGCTCTCGCTCACGGCACTGCCGGACACCAACATCACCTCATGGCGCCTGTGGCTTGCGGCGTGGCCGGACACGCAGGTGGCCACCGGGGACCCCTCGCAGTCAAGCCGCTACAAGGAATTCAGCTACGCGCGCTACTTCCTGACGCCGCGCGTGGAGTACCCGGTCAAGGACCTGGTGCCTGCCGTGCCCGAGCCGCAGACCCCGAACGCCGCGCTCGAGGCCGTGCGCGCCGGCGGGCCCCGCAGCCGCAAGACCGCCGTCGTCGAGGTGCGCGAAGGCGACGATCGCACGGTGCTCTCCGTCGCCGAGATGGTCGCCGGCGCCACCAACGGCATCTACCGCTTCGAGGTCGGCAGCCGCCAGTTCGAGGCCACCGTGCAGGACGCCCCCCTCGCCGTCCTCGTGCGCGCGGCGGACGGGAAGCCGGCGATGGTGGTGGCGCGGCTGTGGTTTGCGGGGGGATGAGCGTGGCGCCTTCGTGAGTGCGGCTTCCAGCTACTTCCCCGGCGGGGGTGGAGGCGGCGGACGCACGATCTCCCAGACAACGACCGCCACGATGGCGGCGACCAGCGCAAGCACCCAGCTGCCGGGGGAAAGTCGATCGTGAGCAAGGAACAGGGACATCCCGGGTACCTCTCTGCATGCAGGATAGCGCAGCCGATCATCGGCACCGTTCACTGCCCGAATCGACCCTACCTCGACCCCGCCCACAGCGTCGCGTACAGGACGACCCAGATCACGTCGAGCGCGTGCCAGTACATCGCGCACATGACGAGCCCCGCATGGTCGGCGGCCGTGTAGCGACCATCCCGGATGCCGCGGTAGGCGATGAGGAGCGGCGGCAGGCCGCCGAGCACGTGCAGCGCGTGCGTGCCGGTGAGCACGTAGAAGGTCCACGCGTAGAGGCCGCTCATGATGGTGGCCTGCGCGCGCCAGAGCTGCGTCCACGCCAGCACCTGCACCACCAGGAAGAGCGCCGCCAGCCCGAGCGTCGCGGCCATCGCGTGCTCTGCGCGCGCAGTGCGCCCCTGTCGCACGGCGCGCACCGCATCCTGCATCGTCCAGCTCGAGGCCAGCAGCGCAACGGTCGAGAGGAGCAGCGCGCCCGGCAGCGGCGGAGTGCCCCTGGGCATCCACTCCCGCCCCGGCGGCTGGTCGAGGCGCACCACCACATAGCCGAGTATGCAGCCCGCGAAGATCATCACCACGACGGCGATGAACACCCACATGCCGAAGATGCCGGCCGACCCACGCTGGCGCGACGAGTCGAAGGGGTCAACGTGGGTGAGGGTCTTGACGGACATGGGCCGGGGCCTTCCGTGGAGGCGGCCCGTGCGCTGCGCGCGGCCCAGGCCGCGCGACAGGCTCAGTTCGCGCCGCCGTTGGTGCTCTTCACCTGCGCCAGCGGCGCACCGGGCGCGTTGGCCTGCAGCGTCTGATTCACCTGCGTCGGGTTGCCGTCGAAGATCGTCGCCTCGTACTGGTTCACGTCCATTCCCGCGAAGGCCAGCATGAGAAGCACGAAGATCCCCGATCCCACCAGCACCAGCAGGTTGAACGGACGGTCCCAGCGCAGGTGCATGAAGATCAGGGCCACGACCGTGGCCTTCACCATGGCGATGGCCAGCGCCACAGGCAGGTTGGCTTCGCCCATGTCCACGTAGTGCGTGGCCACGGTGATGACCGTCAGGAACAGGAGCGCGGCACCGGCGCCGACGAGGTACTTCACGGGCACGACGTGCCCGACCTCCGGGTGCGCCTCGCCGTGCGGGTGTGCATGGTGTGCCATGGGAATCCTCGCGAGTCCTGGGTCAGTGGATCAGGTAGAAGAGCGGGAAGAGGAAGATCCAGATGAGGTCGACGATGTGCCAGTACAGGCCTCCGGTGTCGACCGCCGTGAAGTTCTTGCTCGAGAAGTCGCCGCGCACCGCGCGCCAGGTCAGCCACGCCAGGATCCCCATGCCCGCCACCACGTGGATGCCGTGCAGGCCGGTCATGGCGTAGTAGATGGCGAAGAAGAGGTGCGTGTTCGGCGGCATCGAGGCATCCTCGAGGTGCGTGCCGGGGTGCGCCTGGTCCTTGGCATCGGGCGCGGGCTCCGCGGCCGGGGCCGGGGCGGGCGTGCCGTTGGCGCGGGCGACGCCCGATGGCCCCATCGCGGCGGCCTTCACGGCCGACGCATCGACTGCGGGCTTCCTCGCCAGGTCCGGCACCTGCCAGGGCGCGGGGTTTACGACCGTGATGGCCGCACCCGGCGGCGCCGGGGCCGTCTTCAGGACCGCGCCCTCGAGGTCACCCTCGGCCGAGTGCGGGGGCACGTAGAACGACGGGCCCCACACCAGGTTGTCGTGGAACTTGTGCGTGTACTCGAAGTACTTGATCACCAGGAATCCCACCGCGCCCAGGAAGGTGAGCACGAGGCAGGTGATCAGCCCCTTGCGGTTGTCGGTCTGCGCATAGCGCACGGCCAGCGCCATCGTCAGCGAGCTGATGATCAGCACGCAGGTGTTGATGCCGCCCATGATGGTGTCGAGGTAGTGGCTGGCGAAGCTGAACACCTCGGGGAAGCGCATGCGCAGGATGGCGTAGGCCACGAAAAGCCCGCCGAAGAACAGGACTTCGGTCGCCAGGAACAGCCAGATCCCGAGCTTCGCGCTGTCGAACTGCTGCGCCAGGCTGTCGAAGTGGTGGGCCAGGTGCGGATCATGGTGCCCGTGCCCGTCATGGCCGTGGGCACCATGCCCGTGGGCATCATGCCCGTGGGCATCATGCCCGTGGGAATGGCCGTGGCCATGCGCGGGCGCGTGGTGATCGTGTGCGATCTGGGTCAAGCCGGCCTCCCGTCCTTGGCGGTGTCGGCCGACTCATCGACCCAGTACCCGCCGGTCTTCTCGTCCCAGTGGACGTCGGTGAAGTCGTAGCAGTCCCCGACACGCGGGGTCTTGGCGAAGTTGTCGAACGGCGGCGGGCTGGCGCACTGCCACTCCAGGCTGCGGCCGCCCCACGGGTTTGCCGGCGCCCTCTGGCCCGTGAAGAAGCTGCCGAACAGGCTCACGGCCGTCAGCGTGAAGCCGAAGGCCATGATGTAGCTGCCCATGGTGGAGATCACGTGATAGACCTGGTACTCGGGCTGGTAGTCGTAGTACCGACGGGGCATGCCCTGCGAACCCAGCATGAACTGGGTGAAGAAGGTCACGTTGAAGCCGATGAAGATGATCCAGCACGCCACGGTGCCGAGCTTCTCGTGGTACATGCGGCCGAAGATCTTGGGCCACCAGTGGTGCAGGCCGCCGATCATGGCGATGAGCGCGCTGCCCATCATCACGTAGTGGAAGTGGGCCACCACGAAGTACGTGTCGTGCAGGTGCACGTCGGTGCTCAGCGTGGCCAGGTGCAGGCCGGTCAGGCCGCCGATGGTGAAGAGGAAGATGAAGGCGAGCGCGTACCACATGGGCGTGGTCAGGCTGACCGAGCCCTTGTAGAGCGTGGCCACCCAGTTGAAGACCTTCACTGCGCTGGGGATGGCCACGCTGAAGCTGATCGCGGAGAACAGCGTGTTCATCAGGGGCGACTGGCCCGAGGTGAACATGTGGTGGCCCCACACGATGAAGCTGAACATCGCGATGGCGATCGAGCTGAACGCGATGAACCGGTAGCCGAAGATCGACCGGTGGCTGTTGATGGCGATGATCTCGCTGATGATGCCCATCGCCGGCAGGATCATGATGTACACGGCCGGGTGGCTGTAGAACCAGAAGAAGTGCTGGTACAGCACAGGGTCGCCGCCCATGGACGGGTTGAAGATCCCGATGTTGATGGTCCGCTCCACGATCAGGAGGAGGAGCGTGATGCCGAGCACCGGCGTGGCCAGCACCTGGATGATGGCCGTGGCGTACAGCGCCCACAGGAAGAGCGGCATGCGGAACCAGGTCATCCCGGGCGGGCGCAGCTTGTGCACGGTGACCACGAAGTTCAGGCCCGTGAAGATGGAGCTGAAGCCCAGCAGGAACACCGCGGTGAGCACCGGGATCACGCCGCCGGTGTCGGTGGTGGTGGAGTACGGCGTGTAGAAGGTCCAGCCGGTGTCGAAGCCGCCCATGGCGAGCGAGACGATGCAGAGCACGGCGCCCGACATCCAGAGGTAGAAGCTGAAGAGGTTCAGCTTCGGGAACGCCACGTCCTTGGCGCCGAGCATGATCGGCAGGATCACGTTGCCGAGCGCCGCCGGGATGCTCGGGATGATCACCAGGAACACCATGATCGCGCCGTGCAGCGTGAACCACTTGTTGTAGACGCTGGCGTCGGCCGTGATGGTGGGGCCCGGGGTCAGCAGCTCGGTGCGCAGCAGCAGCGCGAAGATGCCGCCGAGCAGGAACGAGGCGAGCACCGCCCACATGTACATCACGCCGATGCGCTTGTGGTCGAGGGTGAACACCCACGACAGCACGCCTCGCGTGTGCGTCAGGTAGTTGTCGCTGTCGGGCCGGGCCTCGAGCGTGTCGCGGATGGGGCCGGAGGTCGGTAGCGGTACGGTGGTCATGGCTGGTACTTCCTGTGCAGGGTCGTGGGGGTCAGGCTCGCGTCACTTGGCCGCGGGGGCCTTCAGGTACTTGCCGGTCTTGGGGTCGAAGTCGTCGAGGTGCTCCATGTAGCCGATCAGGGCGTCGATCGCCTTGTCGTTGAGCTGTCCCTTGAAGGTGGGCATGGCGTTGGCGTACGGCGGGACGACATAGTCGCCGGGGACCAGGATGGAGGTGCGGATGTAGTCCTGGTAGGTGGCGTACTTCTTGCCCTCGCCCACCATGGGGTATGCCTTGACGCGATCGATGATGCCCTTCCACGAGGGCCCGATGCCGTTCACGCCGTCGAGGCTGTGGCACTGCACGCAGCGCTGGAACAGCTTGGGCCCGGCCTTGAAGAACAGCTCTTCCTCGGGGATGTCGTCGATCCACTGGGCCTGCTTGGACATCCACTCGCCGAAGGTCGTCTCGTCGAGGACATAGACGTACCGGTTCATCTTGGAGTGACCGGTCCCGCAGTATTCCGTGCAGTGCAGCGCGTGGCGCTGCGACGCATCGAGCGGGCCCGAGACCGTCTTGGCGTTCGGGTCGCGAAGCTCGGCGCCGGGCAGGCCGGTCGGGTGGTCGCACTGGAACCACATGTAGGTGTAGCGGCCCGGCACCACGTCGCGCTTGACGCGGAAGTCGGGGATGTACAGCGAGTGAAGCACGTCGTTCGAGCGCAGCACCAGGCGCACGGGCTTGCCGGACGGCACGTACAGGTCCTCGGACTGCGCGCCGTTGGGGTACTGGAAGGTCCATCCCCACTTCTGCGCGGTCACCTTGATGTCGAAGGCGTTCTTCGGCGCCGTGTAGATGTCGAGGTAGCTGCGGAAGCCCACCACGAAGATGCCGATCACGATCAGCGTGGGGAGCACCGACCAGCCGATCTCCAGCGGCGTGTTGTGGTGCGGGAACTCCGTCCGGAACCGCTCGCCCCTGCGGTGGCGGTACTTGGCCACGAAGTACACCATCAGCGCCACGATGACCGCGAAGAAGGCGTAGCAGATCCAGTTGATGACCTCGAGCGTCAGGTCCACGCCGGGGGCGATGGTGGACGCACCGGGGGGCATCCAGAAGGTGCGCGGCGACGGTTCCGCGGCGCCCGACTGGGCAGCCGCGGCGGCGGCGACTGCGTGGGCGGCCGCGTTGGGAAGGAGCTGGAGCATGGTGGGCATGGGTGGTCGGTGTCCGTGGTCCGTGGGGCCTTCAGCGCGCCGGCTCCTGCGCGACTCGCGCGGGGGCGGCAAGGGCGCGTGCACTCGACTCGCGCCACCAGAACCACCCGAGCCCGCCGCCGAGGACGGCGAGGGTGAGTGCGCCGCCGAGCTGCATGACGCGCATCGCGAGCAGCACGTAGCCGCCGGCACTCGCGTCGTAGATGTGGCACCAGAGGATGATGCGGTCGAGGGTGGTGCCGATCTTTCCCTGCGACGCCTCGAGGAGCGCCATTCGCAGGTCGGTGGGCTGGTACTTGACGCCGTAGAGCACGCGGCTGAGGCGGCCCTCGGGCGTCAGCACGAACACCGCCGCGGCGTGCGAATACTCGCCGTTCTCCTGCAGCCGGTACTCGAAGCCGACGGCCTCGGTCACGCGGCGGATCTGCGCCTCGTCGCCGGTGAGGAAATGCCAGCCCGGCGCCGACTGCGGCCGGCCGTACTCGGCCACGTAGCCGGCCTTCTTGGCATCGGAAAGCTCGGGGCCCTCGCTGGGGTTGACGCTCAGCGAGATGATGTCGTACTGCCCGCCCACCGTCCAGTCCACGCCCTGGATGCCGCGCACCAGCGCGTTCATCACGAGGCTGCAGAGCATGGGGCAGCGCAGGTAGCCGATCTGCAGGATCGCGGGACGGTCCTTGGGCAGCACGTCGCGGAACGAGACCGTGCGGCCGCTCTCGTCGCGGAATGTCGCGTCGAGCGGCACCTGCGAGTCGAGCTTGTCGATGATGTTGACGCCCTCCAGCTCCGGCAGCGCATCGACGGTCGGCGCCGGCTCCTCGTAGGTCCCGCCGAGGCGAACCTGTGCCTGCGACGGCGCCGCGCAGGCGAGCGCGGCGGCGGTCAGGGCGAGGATGGCTCGGCGGAGGGACATCTGCGAACGGTAGGAGCGGTCAGGGCTTGGCGACGGCCGGTGCCGGTGCGGAAGGCGCGGGAGCGGGCTTGGCGGCCGGGTCGGGGGCGGCCAACGAGGGATTCTGGGACATCATGACGATGGCGTCGCCCACCGGGATCCGGTTGCGCTCGGCCTTGACGCCGTTCACCTCCACGGCGTAGGCGCCGCGCGAGGCGAGGAGGTCGAGCTGGCTCGACTTGAGCTCCTTGAGGGCCAGGTACTCGGGGGCGATGACCTTCGCCTCCACCTCGCGCTGCTCGGAGCTGAAGTACATGACGCTGAGGGCCACCACCAGCGCGGTCAGGATCGTCACGCCCATCAGCGAGGCCGTCCAGGTCTTGCCGGCCTCGGGGTCGTCCCAGAGGACGCCGGTGGAGGTCTCGAACTCGTTGGTCTGGGGAGCGGTGGCCATGGAAGTCTCCGTTGGTCCGGTCACATGTTCTCGAAGGCGAGGCTCTCGGCGAGCGACGGGTCGCGCGAGGCGAGCGACTGCTCGCGGCGGAGGGCGCGTGCCGTGCCCGCGAACACCAGCAGCACGGCGCCGGCCACGAGGAACGGCAGCCCGGGCCCGTGCGGCCCGTCGGCGGCATGCTTCTCGGCGAAGGCCCGGTAGTCGGTGAACTCGGCGAGGTCGTGCGGAATGTGCGGCAGCACCAGGTAGCAGATGTCCACGACGCCGAAGAGGTACATCCACGCGCACCCGACCGCCAGCGACGACGGCCAGCGCTTGGGCCAGCGCGAGATCAGCAGCACGAACGGCAGGATGAAGTGGCCGAGCAGGAGGCCCCAGCTGATCCAGTACCACTGGCCGACCTGGCGCGGCAGGAACCACGCCGTCTCCTCGGGGAGGTTGCCGTACCAGATCAGCATGAACTGGCTGAAGGCGATGTACGCCCAGAAGACGATGCCGAAGGCGAACAGCAGCTTGCCCAGGTCGTGGTAGTGCTCGGCCGTGACGATGCCGCGCAGCTGCCCGCCGCGCTGCAGCGCGATGCAGGTCAGCGTGACGGCGCTGAGGCCGCAGGTGGCGCAGACGGCGAAGAAGTAGACGCCGAACATGGTGCTGAACCACGCGGGCGAGAGGCTCATGATCCAGTCGAACGACGCGAAGGTGGTGGAGAGGCCGAAGAGGATCATCGCGGGGCCCGACCACTTTCGGCACCTGGCGCTGATCGAGGGGCTGCCGGTGCGGTCCTGGCGCACGGACGAGCTCCAGAAGAAGTTGGCCAGGAGCGCCCACACCGCGAAGTAGGCGGCGGAGCGCACGAAGAAGAACTTCTGGTTGAGGTAGCCGGCCTTGTTGGCCACCAGCTCCGCCTCGGCGGGGGCGATGCTGCGAAGCACGCCCAGGTCGGCCCACGGGTAGAGGTCCACCAGCTTGCCCGTCCAGCCCATCCATGCGATCGGGAGGAAGAGGATCCAGATCCAGCGCAGGTTCTGCGCGATGGCCTCCGCCGGGCGGCGCACCGCAACGCTCCAGCCCGCGCGGGTCAGGTGCTGCACGATGACGAAGAAGAGCGCGCCGAGGCACGTGGCGAGCGCCAGCACCATGGCCACGAGGTAGGCGCGTGCGCCGTCGGCGATGTTGTCGCCGCGGAGGGCCATCCAGCAGCCGAACGCGAACAGGGGCCATCCGGCCAGGAAGAGCCGGGGGGCGAGCGCACCGAACTTCCCGCCGCCGATGTTGCCGGCGGAGAGGTCGGGCGCGTGGTGGTCGTGGTGGGCCATGTCGTGTGTTCCTGGATCGTGCCGGGGGTCACTTGGCGGACGGGGCGTCCTGGCTCAGCTGCAGCGCCTTGACGTACGCGGCGATCGCCCAGCGGTCCTGCGTGGGGATCTGCGCTCCGTAGCCGGCCATGTTGCGGATGCCGTGGGTGATGGTGTTGAAGAGCTGCCCCATGGGCTGGTTGCGCGTGGTCTCGTCGTGCAGGCTCTTGGCGGCAACCCACTGCGTGCCGTTCACCGGGCCGGCGGCGTTGGCGACCAGTTCCATGGCGCGCTTGTTGACGGCGCCGTCGCCGAAGCCCGCGTAGCCGTGGCATGCGGAGCAGTAGATGTTGAAGCGCTGCTGGCCGCGCTCGAGCGTGGCGGTGCTCATCTCCATCTGCGCCGGCAGCGTCACGGCCCACTGGCCCTCGACCACGCCCTCGTCCATGTGGGCGTCGGCATACGCCTCGCCGCGTGCCACCGCGCCGTCGGCGATCGGGCGCATCGCGCGGCCGTCGGCGAACAGGGGGTTGGGTGCCTGCGCCTTGAACTTCGGCTGGAAGTCCATGTCGTAGAAGATGTGGATCGGGCGGTTGGGGCTGGGGGTGGCGCGCATGCGCGCGAACGCCACCGGCGGGATCAGCGCCAGCGAGCCGCCCACGAGCAGCCCGTACACAAGGATCTTCGGGAACTTCGGCAGCATGTTCAGTCGTCTCCCTCGGTCACGGCCTCGACCGCGGCGGCGCCGGTGGCGCGGAGGTCAGCCTCGGTCTTGGAGCGGTAGAAGCGCGGGTCGCGCGCCTCGATCGAGATGAAGAACCGGTCGTCGGACGCGCGGCGGAACCGGTTGCACGCCAGCAGGGGGTGGTGCAGCCGCGGAAGGTGGTTGAGGAGGAGCATCAGCCCGACCGTGGACAGCGCGGAGAACAGCACCGTGAGCTCGAAGATCACCGGGATGAACGCGGGGATGCTCAGGGCCGGCTTGCCGCTGATGAGGAACGGGTAGCCGGTCACCCACACCATCGCCCACACCGTGAATTCGAACGAGTTGGTGAAGAGCTGCAGCACCAGTCCCGCGGTGCAGCCGGCGGCGCCGGCGGCGAACACCATCACGGGCAGCAGCGTGCGCTGGATGCCCATGGCCCGGTCGAGGCCGTGCACGGGGAACGGGGTGTGGCAGTCCCAGTAGCGGTAGCCCCTGTCGCGGATCTGCTCGGCCGCGGCCAGCAGCTGCGCGGGATTCTCGTACTCGGCCAGAAGGCAGTTCAGGCGGGCGGGTGCGCCCGTGGCTGCCGTGGTCCTGATCTGGGTGGCAATGGTGGTCACGCGTGGTCTCCGTGTGTCGTGTTCAGGCGGATCGGCTCCCGGACTCGCCGGGCTCGTGCGCGGCGGCGACATGCGCGCCCGCGCCATTCCCGTGCTGCCAGCCTTCCCAGTGCGGGTCGGCCTGCGGCATGACGGCCTTCACCTCGGCGATGGCGATCATGGGCAGGAAGCGGCAGAACAGGAGGAACAGGACGCCGAACAGCCCGAAGGCGCCCAGCATGGTGCCGATGTCGACCCAGGTCGGGACGAACTTGTCCCAGCTGGTGGGAAGGAAGTCGTTGGCGAGGCTGCTGACGATGATCACGAAGCGCTCGAACCACATGCCGACGTTCACGAAGAGGCTCAGGATGAACATCAGCGGGATGCTGGTGCGCACGGTCTTGGACCAGAACAGCTGCGGGGTGATGACGTTGCAGCTCACCATGATCCAGTAGGCCCACGCGTACTGCCCGAAGGCGCGGTTCATGAACGCGAACTTCTCGTAGAGCGCGCCCGAGTACCACGCGATGAAGAACTCCATGCCGTACGCGTAGCCGACCATGCACCCGGTCACCAGGATGACCTTGTTCATGTTGTCGAGGTGGCGCAGGGTGATCAGGTTCTTCAGGCCGAAGAGCTCGCGCGCCGGGACGGCGAGCGTCACCACCATGGCGAAGCCGCTGAAGATGGCGCCCGCGACGAAGTACGGCGGGAAGATCGTGGTGTGCCAGCCGGGCAGCTGGCTGGTGGCGAAGTCGAAGGACACGACGCTGTGCACCGAGAGCACGAGCGGCGTGGAGAGCGCGGCCAGCAGCAGGTACGCGCGCTCGTAGCGGTGCCAGTGGCGGTTGGACCCGCGCCATCCCAGCGCGAAGAGGCCGTAGGCGATCTGCTGCACCTTGCCCTTGGCGCGGTCGCGCATGGTGGCCAGGTCGGGGATCAGGCCCACGTACCAGAACATGAGCGAAACGGTGAAGTAGGTGCTGACCGCGAACACGTCCCACAGCAGGGGGCTGCGGAACTGCGGCCACATCTCCATCTGGTTGGGGATGGGGAACAGCCAGTAGGCCATCCAGACGCGGCCGACGTGGATGCCCGGGAACAGCCCGGCGCAGATGACCGCGAAGATGGTCATCGCCTCGGCGAAGCGGTTGATGCCCGTGCGCCACTTCTGGCGGAACAGGAAGAGGATGGCGCTGATCAGCGTGCCCGCGTGGCCGATGCCGACCCAGAACACGAAGTTGGTGATGTCGAACGCCCACATCACGGGGTTGTTCAGGCCCCAGACGCCGACGCCGGTGAAGATCAGGTAGTTGACGCAGAACCCGAGGTTCATGACCAGCAGCAGGCTGATCACGAACATGACCGTCCATGCCATGGGCGGGCGCGTGCTCTCGTTCGGCCGGCAGACCGTGGCGGTGACCTCGTGGAACCGGGTGGCCCCGAGGACCAGAGGCGCCCGCGTCCCGGGCGTGTCGGCCGTGTTGTCGATCTCGGTGAATCCGTGCATCGGTTGTCCGTGGTTGCTCGAGGGGACCGTGCTCACGCCTTGCCTCCCTTGGCGCCCGCGGCACCTGCGTGGCCGCCATGGTCGTGGTCGTGGTCGTGGTCGTGGCCATGGTCATGGTCATGGCCATGGTCGTGGGCACCGTGGTCGATGGCGGGGTTGTCGACGCGCGCGAGGTACTTCAGGCGCGCCTTGGTGTTCAGCTCCTCCAGCAGGTCGTAGCTGCGCTTGGAGCGCTGCAGCTGCAGGACATCGCTGGTCTCGACATTGAGGTCGCCGAAGGCGATCGCGCCGGTCGGGCAGGCCTGCTGGCAGGCCGTCTGCACCATGCCGTCGGCGATCGAGTTGGTCGCGGCGCCGCCCTCGATGCCGCCCGCGCGGACCCATCGGTTCTTGGAGGCGATCTTGGCCGCCTGGATGCGCTGCGTGCAGAAGGAGCACTTCTCCATCACGCCGCGCATGCGCACCGTGACCTCCGGGTTGAACTGCATCCGCAGCCACTCGTTCGGGCCGTCCTTGAGGTAGTACTCGGGCTTCGTCATCAGGACGTCGCCCTCGCGGACGGGGTCACGGCGGTTGTAGTCGAAGAAGTTGAAGCGCCGCACCTTGTACGGGCAGTTGTTGCTGCAGTAGCGGGTGCCGATGCAGCGGTTGTAGACCATGTTGTTCAGGCCGTCCTTGTCGTGGACGGTGGCGGCCACCGGGCACACCTGCTCGCACGGCGCGTTCTCGCAGTGCACGCAGGTGACCGGCTGCACGCGATACGCGTCGGGGCTCGATGCGTCGCCGCCCTTGAAGTAGCGGTCGATTCGGATCCAGTGCATCTCGCGGCCGCGGGCCACCTGGTCCTTGCCCACGATCGGGATGTTGTTCTCGGCCTGGCACGCGGTGACGCAGGCGCTGCAGCCCGTGCACGATGCGAGGTCGATGGTCATCGCCCAGCGGTACTTGGCGCCGTCGAGGTTGGTCTCCTCCCACATCGACAGGCGGTGCGCCACGTGGGTGGCATGCCTGGCGAAGTCGGGGTGCTCCCTGTAGTGCGCCAGCGTCGCCTCGCGGATGAGGGTGGGCAGGCGCTCCTGGATGCTGTCGGCGGGAATCGAGGGCACCACCGCATCGGCGGTGCCGTGGTCCTGCGTGTGCGCGAAGTCGTAGGTGCCCTGCCCCTTGGCGGCCTTGACGCCGGTGGCGAGCGTGAACGCGGCGGACGTGCGCATCGGGGCGGCGGCGAAGCCGGCACCCGCGGCGATCGTGCCCGCCTCGGCGCCGCGGCCGTAGCCGACGGCGAGGCCAAGCACGTCGTCTGCCATGCCCGGCACCACCCACGCGGCGGCGCTGCCCGCGGCCGCGGCGACGGTGAGCGAGACCATGTCGCCGTTGCGAACGCCGAGCTTGGCGGCGGTGCCGGCGGACATGAGCAGCGCGTTGTCCCAGGTGATCTTGGTGACGGGATCCGGGAGCTCCTGCAGCCAGCCGACGTTCCCGAGGCGGCCGTCGAAGACCTTGCCGTCGGAGAAGAACGCAAGCTCCATGCCCTCGGCGTCAGTGCGGCGATCCACCCACTGCGACATGGCCTTGGAGGCGAGGTTGGGGTCGGGCGTGCCCTCGCGCGGCCACGCGGTGCCCGCGCAGGTGCCGCGGTCAAGCTCCGCCCGGAACGCGCGCTCGAAGTCGGCGCCCGACTTGCCGGTGCGCGCCATGTGCGTGCGCTTCACGAGCTCCATGCCCGAGCGCACTTCGTCGCCGGCAAGCGCCGCGCAGAGCTCGAGCGCGCTGCGGCCGCCGTCGGCAAGGTCGAGGTTCGGGGCCATGAGCGGCTGCGTGACGGCGATGGTGCCGTCGGCCGCTCGCGTGTCCCCCCAGCTCTCGAGGAAGTGGGTCATCGGCACGTGCCATGTGCAGCCCTTGGCGCGCGCGGTCTCGTCGGCCCGGAAGCCCAGGTGCACCACGTGCTTCGCCTTGGCCATGGCGTCCGCGAAGCGAAGGTCCGCGGGCGCGTCGAACGCCGGGTTGGTCCCGAGGAGCACCAGCGTGTCCACGCTGCCTGCGCCGAGCGCCGCGGCGACCTTGGCGATCCCCGCCGTGCAGGTGCCGCCCTCGGCAGCGCGCGTCTCGACCGTGCTGCCGTAGGCGCCGAGCTTGGCGTTGATCGCGGCGGCCACGGCGTGCGCGATGGCCGGCTGCCGCGATCCCGCCACCACCAGCGCCCTGCGGCCGGCCTTCTGCAGGTCGGCCACCAGCGCATCGACGATCTCGTTCTCGTGCTCGCCGAGCTTCGGCGCGAACTGCGCCATGGCGCGCGCGCCCTCCACGCCGAGCCGGTCGGCGACGGCGGCCGCGAACGGCGCGATGAGCGAGGGCTTCATGGCCAGGCGCTGGTCCGCGCTCATCCCGGTGACGGTGAGGAGGCCTTCCACCTGGTAGACGCGGCTCATCGCGGCGGAGCCGGGGTCCTTGGCAACGAGCCTGCCGCCCTCGCGCTTGACGAGGGAGCGGCCCGTGGCCCATGCCCGGGCGTTCGCCACGGAGCCGGGGCACTCGTGCAGGAAGTCGCAGTCGAGGCTGAGTATGACCTCCGCCTCCGCGTACTTCGGCTGCATGTTGCGCGCGGAGCCCCATGCCGCCGAGGTGCCCTCGAGCGCGTTGTCGTCATTGACCGAGCACCATGCGGCCCAGATGGCCTTGGGGAACGCCTTCATCAGGCGCTCGCGCGCGGCGAGGAGCGACGGCGAGTTGGTCGGCTCGGCCAGCACCACGAGGCCGGCGCCGCCGTCCTTCTTCCACTCCGCGCGGCGCGCGTCGAGGAACGCATCGAGGGCCTTCGCCGTGCTCTCCTTGCCGTTCTCGAGGGCGATGCGGCTGCGCTCGGGGTCGTAGAACTCCAGAACGCGCGCCTGGAACATCGAGTTGGAGGGACCGACGAGCGGCGCGCCGCGCTTGACGAGCTCAGCGGGGTCGACTGCGTTGGCGCCGCCTGCGAGCGGTGCGGACGGGTGGGCGGGGTTGCCGTCGAGCTTGATCGGGCGGCCGTCGAAGCTGGTGGCGAGCACGCCGAAGCCCATGCCGCCGAGCTCGAAGCTGGTGGCGTAGGTGACGGGGATGCCGGGCGAGCGGTTGGCAGGACGCGACGCGTACTCCGCGAACTTCGCCTCGGGGTAGCGGCGGCATGCGGCCAGGCCGGCGAGCGCGAACGACGCGCCCATCACCTTGACGAAGCTGCGGCGGTCGTCGTCGGTGGCCTCGCTCGCGCCGGGCTGGAACTCACGCTCCATGTGGGAGCGGAACTCCGGCGTCTGGGCCAGTTCCTCCACGGACCGCCAGTACGCCGAGCGGCGGGCCGGCCCTCCGGAAGGCTTCGTCTCGGCGGAGGCGGTGGTCTCGGGGGTGGAGCCGTGGTTGCAGCCGTCGTGCATGTCTGTTTCTCTCGGTGTCGCGGGATGCTCGCTGCGGCTCAGCGGTGGCAAGTGGAGCAGTACTCGTTCGGGTGGATGTCGAAGCGGTTGATCAGGCCCAGCCGCTCATCCTTCGACCAGGTGGTGGTCGTGTCCTTCCAAAGCTCGAACACGGCCTCGGGCGGCCGGACGTGGTCAACGGGGTTGCGGTGGCAGCCGAGGCACCAGCCCATCGACAGGGGCTGCGCGCGGTGCACAACCTCCATCTGGTCGACGCGGCCGTGGCACTCCACGCAGCTCACGCCGCGCGTCACGTGCGCGGCATGGTTGAAGTACGCGTAGTCGCCGACCTTGTGGACCTTGATCCACTCGATGGGCATGCCGGTGACGTAGCTGTCGCGGACCTTCGCGAGGTTGGGGCTCTCGCGGTGGATCTGCGTGTGGCAGTTCATGCACGTCTGCGTGGGCGGCACCGCCGCGTGCGCGGCGTTCTCCACCGTGTTGTGGCAGTAGCGGCAGTCCATGCCGAGCTTGCCCGCGTGCAGCGCGTGGCTGAACGGCACCGGCTGCACCGGCTGGTACTGGCCCTCAAGCGTCTTGGGGCTGAACCCGTAGGCGACCAGGAGCGTCACGTAGAGCGGGGCGATGGCACCGACCACCAGCACGAAGGGCAGGAGGGCGTTCGACCAGCGAGGAAACAGGAATCTGCTCATCAGGTTTGTCCGTGCAGGGCCATCGGCAGGGGGGCCGGGAGGCAACGCCAAACAACTTCGTGCGATATTTCACGAAGTCCGCCCTTAATGGTAAGGCACCCGCCGCGAGGCGGTCAAACCCCGGGACGGGGCCGCGTGGCCCCCAAGGGGCAATCTGCCGATGAACGGGAGACCGCAATCGGCGGCGGCGCCCTAAAGTCTTATAACATGATCGACACCCACTGCCACCTGCTCTACGACGGGATTCGCGAGCGTCTCGACGCGGTGCTCGCGGAAGCCCGGTCCGTGGGCGTGGGGGGTTTCATCACCATCGCCACCACCTCGGCCGACGCGGTGGCGGGGCTTGCGGTCGCGGACCGCCATCCGGACGTCTGGTGCACGTCGGGGATCCACCCGCTTCATGCGGCAGACCCCATCGACTGGGACCACCTGCGCCGTGCGGCCATGCACCCCAAGTGCGTGGCCTGGGGCGAGCTGGGACTGGACAACCACTACCCCACCCCGGACGCGGCGCTGCAGCGCTCGGTGCTCGAGGAGCAGCTCGCGCGCATCAACGGCTGGCGGGCGGAGGGAATCGACAAGCCGGTGGTCATCCACTGCCGGCGCGCGGTGCGCGACCTGGTTCCCGTGCTGCGTGCCTCCGCCCTGCCGCCCGAGCGGTTCGTGTTCCACTGCTTCACGGAGACCCAAGACGACGCGCGCGCGGTGCTCGACTTCGGCGCGTGGATCAGCTTCACGGGCGTGGTCACGTTCCGGAACGCGACGGAGGTGGCCGAGTGCGCGCGGCTGGTGCCGGCGGACCGCATCATGTGCGAGACCGATGCCCCGTTCATCTCGCCGGAGCCGGTGCGCTCGAGGAAGCCCTGCCTTCCGGGCTACGTGATGCACACCGGCCGGCACGTGGCCATGCTGCGCGGGGTGCCGTTCGAGGAGTTCGAGCGGATCATCGATGCCAATGCGCGCAGGTTCTTCGGCCTTCCGGAGGGCACCGGGCGCTAGCCTGACCACGACGAATGCCGCTCGACCAGGAACAGCACGAGGCACTGAACGGCGTGATGTCGCTCGGCGCGCACCTCGACGAGCTGCGCATGCGGCTCATCAAGGCGGCGATCGTGCCGGTGGTGCTTGCGATGGTGGTGTTCATGAATGCCGCGTACCTGCGCGGGTTCATCCTCCGGCCGCTGGTGGAGGCGCTGGAGGCCACGAACCAGCCGACCAACCTGCAGGTGCTCAGCCCCACCGAGACCATCATGGTGGACCTGCAGCTGTCCATCTGGGCGGCGGTGGTGGTGTCGGTGCCGTGGATCCTGTGGCAGCTGTGGCGCTTCGTGGCGCCCGGCCTCTACGCGCACGAGCGGAGGTACGCGCGGTTCCTGGTGCCGCTTTCGACGCTGCTCGTGGCAGCGGGCCTGACGGGCTTCTACCTCACGCTGCCCTACATGATGCAGGTGATGATCGGCTTCGGCACCGAGGCGCCGAGGACGGTCGCCGCCCCGCCGAGCGCGCTCGATGCCGCGGTGCCGCGCGTGCAGGTGCTCGAGCAGGACCCCGCGTCCGCCGAGCCCGGCCAGGTATGGATGCTGAAGGGCGACTCGCAGCTCTACCTGGCGGTGGACGCCGGGCGCGAGGATGGCCGCCTCGAGGTGCGCACCGTCGCCACGCGCACCACCGGGGCGCTGTCGCAGCAGTACCGGCTGCAGGAGTACATCGACTTCGTGATCTTCTTCGCGCTGGCCATCGCCATCGCGTTCCAGATGCCGGTGGCGGTGCTGCTGCTGGGCTGGATCGGGCTGCTGAACACGCGCTTCCTGCGCAAGTACAGGCGCCATGCCGTCTTCGTCTGCGCCATCGTCGCGGCAGTGGTCACGCCCACCATCGACATCGTGTCGATGCTCGGGCTGATGATCCCGCTCTACCTGCTCTACGAGCTGGGAATCGTGCTGCTGGTGGTGGCGCCCGCGCAGGCCGTGGCCGAGGGCGGAGTGGTGCGCAACGCGCTGGGCACGATGGTCGGCAAGCCGAGGTACCGCGCGCGCAGGACCGACGGCGACGAGGGCGACGAGTGATGCGCGGGCGGCGCGGCCGGGGCGCGCTCCTGCGGATGGCCGGGCCGGCGGCGCTGCGCCGCGGGACGCGCGCGGTGGACATCGGCATGATGCTGCGGGCCATGGCGCTGGCCCGCCACGCGGCGCGGCGCGGCGAGGTGCCGGTGGGAGCCGTCGTCTACCGCGGCCGCGACGTGGTGGCCGAGCATGCGAACGACCGCGAGACCACGGGCGATCCCACCGGCCACGCGGAACTGGTGGCGATGCGCGAGGCCGGACGCGCGCGCGGCGCCTGGCGGCTGTCGGACTGCTCGCTCGCGGTGACGCTCGAGCCGTGCGCGATGTGCGCGGGGGCGATCGTCAACTCGAGGATCGGGCGCGTGTTCTTCGGCGCGCACGACCCGAAGGCCGGCGCATGCGGCAGCCTGTGGACGATCCCCGCGGACGCGAGGCTCAACCACCGCCCGCCGCTGGTGTCGGGCATCCTCGCGAGGCCGTGCGGCCGGCAGCTGACGTCGTTCTTCGCGCGCCGGCGTCAGGAGCGCGCGGCGTCGCGCGACGCGTCCGCCAGGCCGTCGCCGAGCGCCTCGCGCAGCGCCACCGTGGCATAGGCGCCGGGCGGAAGGTCGAACGCGACGCGCGCGTAGGTGCCGTGGTCGTCGAAGCCGGCCTCGATCTCCGGGTTGGAGAGCGCGATGCGGAACGGCCGGCGGTCGCCCGCGGGGCCGCGCATCCCGGGCTCGAGCCGCGCCGGGTCCACGCCGAGGGCCACGATGGCGGCGCGCTCGCGTTCGGCGACCGCGCCGAGCGGGCGCATCGCGTCGGTGCCGGGGAGCGGGCCCGTGGCGGAGACCTCCAGTCGCGCCGCGCGCGCGGCGAGCGACTCGTCGCCCGCGGCCGCGAACGCCGCCTCGTCGGCGATGAACTTCGCGCCGTTTGCATGCTTGGACACCACGTCGCCCGGCTCGATGGAGGCAAGCGTCCCTGCGGCGATGCGGTCGTCGAGCAGCCGGTTGAAGACGGCCGACTGCCACGCATCGGTCCAGAGCTCGGTCACGTCGCGATGGATGCCGCGCACGGCGGCACGCGCATCCGCGCCACGGTGCAGCGCGCGCGTGGCGGCGTACTCGGCATCGAGCCCGCGCGGCCAGAGCCGGAGCGCCTCGTGGTAGAGGCCGGCATCGACCGCCTCGCGCGCGGGGCGCTCCGAGTCAGGGAACGCGCTGCCTCGCGTGGAGAGCAGCTCGCCGAGCAGCTCCTCGTGCCGGCCGGCGAGGAGCAGCGCACCGAGCAGGTGGCCGTTCGTGCGCATGCCGAAGCGCTGCGGGCCGAAGTGGTTGGGCACGCCGGTGCGCTGCAGCTGGCCGATGGCGCGCCAGATGGCCGGCGCGCGCACGGGCTCGATGCCTCGGATGCGGATGGAGAAGCGGTTGCCCGCAAGGTGGCCCCGGCGCAGCTTGTTGGCGTGCCACGTGGCCCACAGCACCTGGATGCGCGGGTCCTGGAGCGCGCCCACCTGCGGCTTGTGCGGCAGGTGGATGCTGACGGTCTGGCTGGTGACGGCCACTCGGTCCTTGATGCCGGCGTGGCCGATGGCGCCGGGCGGCACGTCGAAGTGGCGGCAGAGGATGTCCACCATCTCGTGGTGCGGGACGCCCTCCTTCACGATGCGCAGGTAGAGGTGCTCGCCCTCGCCGCACGGGTCGTAGAGCTGCAGCTCCTCGACGAGGAAGTCGCCGGGGCGCTCCTTGATGCGCGCGCCGTCGATGGGCGGCGCCTGCACCAGGCGTCGCGCGGCCAGCGGCGATGGAAGCGCGATCCCAGGAGCGCGCACGCGCGGATCGGTGCCGGCGGAAGGTGCGCCTGCCGGGGAATCGCCCTGGCCCGCGCTCATGCCCGCACCCCGAGCGCGCGGAGCGCATCGAGCACCTGCGCGGCGGTGTCGCCGGCGTGGTCCACCTCTACGGCGTTCCAGCCGCAGGCACGCGCCGCATCCACGTTCTCGGGCAGGTCATCGAAGAACACGATGTCCGCGGGCGCGGCGCCGGCGTGGCGCTCGAAGGCGCGATAGATGGCGGCGTCGGGCTTCACGAGCCCGAGGAGGTGGCTCGCATGGCGGCGCCGGATGCGGCGGAACGCGTCGCTTGAGTGAAGCTGCTCCCAGTGCGAGGCATTGGTGTTGGAGAGGCAGGCGGTGTCGACCCCTGCCGCGTGGATGCGATCGATGGCCTGCGCGATGCCCGGGTAGTCGCCGAGGATCCACGCGTCATGGACCCGGCGCGCCTCCTGCGCGGTCACGCCGCCGACGATGGACGCGAGCTCGGCGGCATAGCGGTCGCACTCCATGGCGCCGCGCTGGTGCGCATGCACCACCGGCGCGATCAGGTGACGATGGGAGCGCGGATCGCGGAGCGGGCGCGCGTCGATCCCGGCGGCCGCGCAGGCCTCGTCCCAGCCGCGGCAGATGCGCACGACCACCCCGCCCAGATCGAAGACCACGAGCCGCGGCACCGTCACTCCGCGTCCCCGGGCTCGCCGGCATCGGCGCCGAACTCCGGCGGCGGCTCCACGGCCGCGTCGGCGGAGGCCTCTTCGATGACGTGCTCCTCCACCATGATCGGCACGCCGTCGGCCACCCCGAGGGCGATGGCATCGGAGGGGCGCGAGTCGACCTCGATGACCTCGCCGTCGCGGTCGATCACCAGCTTCGCGAAGAAGGTGCCGGACTCGAGGTCATGGATGTGGATGGCCCGCAGCGAGCCGCCGAGCGCGCGGATGGTCTCGGCAAGCAGGTCGTGCGTCTGCGGCCGCGCCACCTGCACCCCCTTGATGCGCCGGTCGATGGCAAACGCCTCGGGCAGCCCGATCACGATGGGAAACCGGCGCGTACCGCCCGATTCGCTGAGCTCGATCACCTGCATGTCCGCCATCTCGCGGATCAGGATGCGGGAGAGGTGGACGGGCACGAGCATCGCGCCCGAAGTGTAGGACCGTGCCCGGCGAAGTCCGCTCCTCGTGAGTTTGGCACCAGTGGTTTTCTCTGGAGAAATCGGGACGGTGATTCGGTTGCGCGCGTGGTGATGTGCGGCGGCGTGGACGCCTCGGCGACCGGCGGTGGGGTTCGCCGCGTGTGCGTGGTTCGCGGCGGCGTGGACGCCTCGGCGACCGGCGGTGGGGGCGGTCGCGCGGCGCGGTGCGTGCCTGGACGCCTCGGCGACCGGCGGTGGCCTCAGTCGCTCGGACAAGTTGCACGCGACGGGTGCATCTGCGGCGAGGAGCGCGCGGCCGGGGCGTGCAACAACTCGCTTGATGAGGCCACCACCGTTCGCTGTCGGCTCGGGGCGACGAGCGTCGGGAGGCGATCGGGCGCATGGTGCCGTGCGCGAGACGGCGGGTCCCGGCGCAACGAAGGGGCGCGGTGACCGCCGGAACCACCGCGACCCGTCAGCCGCCCGACTTCAAAGCCCCCACGGCGACTTCTCTGGAAAGGACAATTGGTGCCAAACCAACCAGAAGCGGATTTCGGCAGAAGCGGATTTCGGCAGAAGCGGATTTCGGCAGGCGCGGATTTCAGCTGCGCTCGGCCGCACGGAAGAGCGACACCAGCTGCTGCGCATCCTCGGCCGCGTACACCTGCTCGCGGAACGACGGGCTGGTCATGAGGCGCGAGATCCGTCCGAGCGCCTGGATGTGGTCGCTGGTGCGCTCCGGCGGCGAGACGAGGAGCACCACCAGCCGGACCGGCTTGCGGTCGATCGAGTCGTACTCGATCGGCGATGCGAGGCGGCCGACGGCCAGGCACAGGCCGTGCGCCGCCGATGTCTTGCCGTGCGGGATGGCCAGGCCCTCGCCGATGCCCGTGGAGCGCTGCTGCTCGCGCTCCCACACGGCCTTCTTCACCGCGGCCGCGTCCGAGACGCGTCCGGTGGAGGCCATCGCGTCCACCAGCCCGTCGATCGCCTCGCGCTTCGTGGACGCGTTGAGCGGCACCACCACGCACTGCGGGTCGAGGAGGTCTGTCACGGTCATGGGCACTGGCATGCGGAGCTCCGGCATGGTTTCAGGCGAATCGCGGAATGCTACCAATGCCGCCCGTCGGTCAAGGGGTGGGGATGCCCGCGGATGCCGACTGCCGTTCAGGAAGCGCTCAGGAGGGCGCCGAAGCCGCCGTCCGCGTAGCCGGCGTCCGGCCCGCCCGGCACGCCGCGGGGCTCGCGAACCTCCACCCGGGACACCCGAAGCCCGGTGCGGCCCGCGGCCCACTCGGCCTGCGCCTGGTTCTCGAGCGACTCGAGGCTGCAGGTGGAATAGAGGACCGATCCGCCCGGAGCCAGGAACGGCCGGTGCTCCTCCACGATCTGCCGCTGCAGGCGCACCACCGAGTCGAGGCGCGCGCGGTTGAAGCGGTACTTCGCCTCGGGGCGGCGCGGCAGCACCCCGGTGTTGGAGCACGGCACGTCGAGCACCAGCAGGTCCACCTTGCCGACGACGCGACGCAGGCCCTCGGGCGTGGTCACCTTGACGCGCGGATGTCCCTCGAACGCCAGCGCGAGCGCGCGCAGCCGGTGGCCGTCGACATCGGTGGCGACGACCTCCGCATCGGGGTGGAGCGACGCAAGCTGCCTGGTCTTGGTGCCGCGCCCCGCGCACGCATCGAGGATGAGGCGGGGGCGCAGGCGGTCGGAGAGGAGCATCGGCTGCGCGCTCGCGGCGTCCTGCACGCGCGCGCCGGGATGCGCCGCAAGCAGCGCCACCAGCTCGCGATGCTCGCCGGTCCACACGTGGAAGCCCGGCATCTCGTGCGGAACCATGTGCGCGGCGAACTGCGCGCCCGCCGCGAGCGCCTCCGCCGGAACCCCGGCAACCACCGTGGGAGCGGGACGCAGGCCGTGCACGGCGCGCGCGAAGGCGGCATCGCGCCCCGCCACGTTGATCCAGTGCAGCAGCAGGTCCTCGCCCAGGCTCGCCTGCTCGGCGACGCGTGCCACGGCGTCGCCCGAGAAGACCGGCTTCGTCAGCCGCATCACGCGCCCGTCGGGAAGCGGCAGCAGGTCGCGCCGGTCGCGCCACGCGTGCGGCTCCGCCTCGGATCCGTCGACGACCTCGCCGCGCAGCTCGATCATCCGCCGCAGCACGGCGTTGACGAAGCCCGGCGCGCCCCGGCGGCCCTTGTCCTTGGTCCACTCGACGGTGTTGTCCACCACCGCGTGGTCCGCGGCGTTTCCGAACAGGAAGAGCTGCGCGCCCGCGGCCAGGAGCGCCGCCTGCACGCGCGCGTCGACGTTCTCCCAGCGGCGGTCGATGCACGCGCGCGCGATCGCGGCGAGGGTCGCCCAGCGGTGCGCGACCGTGTGCTCGATGGCGCGCGCGAGCGATGCATCGCGGGCGTCGAGCGGCTGGCCGCCCGCGGTCGGCGCGCCGCCGGCGTCGACGAACTCAAGATCCGGGAAGCGACCCGCCTGCCGCGCGAGGCGGTCAAGGGCCGCGACGCGGGCAGGCGAGGGTCCATTCGTGCGCTGTTCCTCGGCCACTCCGGGGCTCACGCCATGGCCAACTGGCGCTTGGCCTTCGCGGGCTTGGCGGCCTTCGCGGCCTTGCCGCCGAGCAGGCCAGCCTTCTCCGCGGCCTTGCGCAGGGCTGCCGCCTTGTCGGTGGCTTCCCAGGTGAAGGTGCCGGCGCCGCCCTCGCCGGGCTTGCGGCCGAAGTGGCCGTGCGTCGCGGTGGCGCGGTAGATGGGCTTGCGCAGGCCGAGCGACAAGATGATGCCGCGCGGCGTGAGCTCGAAGTGCTTCTGCACCTGCTCGGCGAGCCACGCGTCGGGCACCTTGCCGGTGCCCTGCGTGTCGATGAGCACGCTCGTGGGCCTGGCAACGCCGATCGCGTAGCTCAGCTGCACCTCGCACACGTCGGCGAGGCCGGCGGCCACCGCGTTCTTGGCGATGTACCGCGCCATGTACGCCGCGCTGCGGTCGACCTTGGTCGGGTCCTTGCCGCTGAAGGCGCCGCCGCCGTGGCGGCCGCGGCCGCCGTAGGTGTCGACGATGATCTTGCGGCCCGTGAGGCCGCAGTCGCCGTGCGGCCCGCCGATCTCGAACTGGCCGGTCGGGTTGACGTGCACGGTGATGCCGTTGTGCCACCACTTGCCGAGCACCGGCTTGATGATGTGCTTGATGACCTCGGCCTTCAGCTTCTTCTGGCCTGCGGTGCCGTTCCACATCGGGTCATGCTGCGTGGAGAGCACCACCGTGTCGATGCGCGTTGGCTTGAGGCCCACGTACTCGACGGTGACCTGGCTCTTGGCGTCCGGGCGGAGGCCCTTGATGGTGCCCTTCTCGCGGACCTGGGCCTGGCGCTTGACCAGCTCGTGCGAGATGGCGATCGGCAGCGGCATCAGCTCCGGGGTCTCCTTGCACGCGAAGCCGAACATCATGCCCTGGTCGCCCGCGCCCTCGCGGTCGACGCCCATGGCGATGTCCTGGCTCTGCTTGCCGAGCACCACGCTCACGCCGCAGCTCTTCCAGTCGAAGCCCTTGGCGGCGTCGTCGTAGCCGGCGCGGCGCACGGCATCGCGCACGATGTCGGGCACGTTCACCACGGCGTTCGTGGTCACCTCGCCCGCCACCACGGCGAGGCCGGTGGTCACGAGGGTCTCGCACGCCACGCGGCTGCGCGGATCCTGCGCGAGCATGGCATCGAGCACCGCGTCGCTGATCTGGTCCGCCAGCTTGTCGGGGTGGCCCATCGAGACGGATTCGCTGGTGAACAGGTAGCGCTTGTCGGACATGAATTGGCTCCAGGGAGGTGTGCTTGCGTCAACGGCCGGCGGGGCGCGCCGGGAAGAGGGCAGATGCTATCGGTCGCCCGGGGGCGCCGCAAACGCGGCAACGCATGACGGGGCGCCCGCGGGCCGGGAATCGAAGCCGGTTTGCGGCCCATCGGGGCCGATTTCCATGGACGCGGCCGCGCCACAACCTACTCTTGGAAAGTTCCCGGAACGGCCGATCGACCCGATGCCGGGAGGCGTACTTCCTCACATGCCCGCGATGCGTGCCATCAACGTCCTCGCCGGATCGCTCCTCGCCGCCGCGTGCGCGCACGCGGGCGGTGTCGCGCTGCCGATGGTTCCGGCGGTCGCGCAGGCGGACCGCGAGGGCGGCTGGGCGAGCGACCGCGTCCTGGTGAAGCTTGCGCGCGGGGCCGCGGCCTGGCGTGAGCGTGACGGCTCGATCGCGGTGCGCGGTGCCGACGGCGCGCCGGACGCCGCGCTCGCGGCGGCGATGCGCGAGCTCGGCGTGGCCAACGCGACGCGCGCGTCCTCGGTGGGCGCGCAGGATGCGGCACGCGCGGCGGCGATCGGCATCGATCGGTGGTTCGAGCTCTCGCTGCCCAGGGGAAGCGACGCGCCCGCGGCAGTCGCGCGCCTCGCGGCGCTGCCGACGGTGGAAGTCGCGGAGCTCGTTGGAATCGGCGGCATCGCGGCGGATGCGCCCGCGCCGACGGACCCGGGCTACCCGCTGCAGTGGGGGCTGGAGAACACGGGGCAGTCGGTGAACGGCGTGGCCGGCAACGCGGGCTCCGACGTGCGAGCTCGCGCCGCGTGGCACCTGACCACCGGGTCTCCGGACACCATCATCGCCGTGCTCGACTCCGGCGTCGGTGCGCACGCGGACTTCGCCGCGCGCATGCTGCCCGGCTGGAACGTGCCCGCGGGCAACGCCGACACCGGCGACCAGTGCTCGAGCCACGGCACCCACTGCGCCGGCATCGCGCTCGCGCGCGGCAACGACGGCTCGGGCACCGCGGGCATGGACTGGAACGCGAAGCTGCTCCCGGTGACCGTGCTCAGCGGCTGCACGGGCTTCACCGTGTGGCTTGCCGACGGACTGATCTGGGCCTCCGACCGGGGCGCGCACGTGATGAACCTGAGCCTCCAGTACTCGGTCGAGACGCAGTACCTGCGCGACGCGGTGGCCTACGCCATCGGCGGCGGCGCGCTGGTGGTGGCGGCCTCGGGCAACACCGGGACGAGCGGCGTGGCGGTGCCTGCGCGCTGGCCCGAGGTGATCGCCGTGGGTTCGATCGACGCATTCGACTCGCCGGCCGGCAACACCGCGGTGGGCCCGCAGGTGGACATGGCGGCGCCTGGCGTCGCGATCTATTCCTGCGTGGGCACCTCGCAGTCGGACTTCAGGAGCGGCACCAGCATGGCGGCGCCGCACGTGGCGGGCACGCTCGCGCTGATGCGGGCGGTGGCGCCCGGCGCGGCGCCGGCGCAGCTCGAGGAAGCGCTCCGCCTCGCGTGCGTCGACGTGTCGAACGCCGGCTTCGACGACCGCACCGGCTGGGGGCGCATCGATGCCGGCGCGGCGGTGCGCCGCGCGCGCACGCTGATGGGACTGGGCGACATCGACCGCGACGGCGAGGTGGGCGGCTTCGACCTGGGCCTGCTGCTCGGCGCCTGGGGCACCGGCGGCTACGACTGCCTCGCCGACCTCGACGACGACGGAACCGTGGGCGGACTCGACCTGGGCATCCTGCTCGGCAACTGGGGCGGGGCGAACTGACCGGGCGCGTGCCGGGCGCGCTCAGCGCGGCGCGGCATCGGGCATGAGCTCCGAGCCGAGCGGCGGGGCCGGCGCTGGCGCAGGCGGCGCAGCATCCTGCTGCGTGGCGAGCATGGACTCAAACTCGTCGGCCATGGCACGGACCATCTCGGACGAGGGCTCAAGCTCCAGCGCGCGGCGGAACTCGGCGGCCGCCTCGTCCATGCGGCCGAGGCGCATCAGGCCGCGGGCCAGCGCGGCATGCGCAAAGCCGTTGTCGGGTGCGAGCACGAGCGTGCGCCGGATCAGCTCGACGCCCTCGGCCACGTCCTGCGGCCCTGCCCCGCGCTCGGTGAGCGCAAGCGAGAAGCGGCGCATGGCGAACAGGTCCTCGGGCGCGGCCGCGAGGCCGTCGCGCGCGCTCGCGACCATGCGCGCGTACTCGCCCTCGTTGTCGAGCCACGTGAGCTGCTCCTCGCGGAGCCGCTGCCAGGCGGGGCCGACGGCGAGCGCGGCGTCGTACCAGGCGATCGCGTCGTCCCGGCGCGAGGGCTGCACGCGGAGCACTCGGCCGATGACCGCGGCCACGGCCTCGTCGGCACCGTCGCGCTCCCACGAGCGGAGCATGATGGCCTCGGCCTCGCCGAACCGGCGAAGCGCGCTCAGGAGGAACGCACGTCGAAGGTCCACCTGCCGCCAGCCGAACGGGAGCACGGACCACCCGTCGGGCGGCGGCGCCGCCAGCGAGTAGAGCGCGAGCGCGCGCTCCGCGTCGGCGCGCATGGCCGGATCGGGCTCGGTGCCGTCGGCCAGGAAGATGGCCTCGGCGGGGATCGTGACGCGGGCGTCGGCGCGGTCCGCGAGCCAGGTGATGCCGTTGAGCGCACCGACGTAGCAGACGCCCCCGAGCGCCACCACGGCCGAGGCCAGCCACGCGATCCCCGCGCCGGAGATGCGGCCGCGGAATCGCAGCCGCGCGCCGTGGAACGACGCAGACGAGTCGCGCAGCACGCGCACCGACTTCCATGCGATGAACGTGGTGCAGGCGGCGATGCCCGAGGCGAACAGAAGCGGGACGCCGATGTAGATGCCGCGCACGGCCAGGAGCGACGCCAGCGCCACGACGGCGAGCGCGATCTCCTCGGGCCACGAGAGGTCCCAGCGCCGCTCGGCGGCGGCGGCCGACCGGCTCCCCGCGCGGTCGATGCGCACCGCGGGCCGGCCGAGGCCGAACGAGAGCGCCTCGTTGGGGCACGCGGTGACGCAGTCCATGCACTTCATGCAGCCGGTGTCGACCACCATGCCGAAGTCGCGGATCTCCTCGTGCACGCGGACGTTGCTCGTGCACGCGGCGGTGCAGTGGCCGCACTGGTGGCAGCGGTCGTGGTCCACGACGATGCGCATCGGGGCGATCTCGTCGGCAGGCGCGAAGAAGCCGCCGTACGGGCACGCGTAGGAGCAGTAGCCCTTGGTCCCCAGCAGCCACACCACCAGCACGCCGCTCACCAGCACGAACGGGATGCCCATGGCAAGCCCGGGGAACGTGGCCCAGAAGTCGGTGGTGGTGACGTGCATCGTGAAGCCCGGCCACCGCAGGTCGGGGCGGGTCCAGGGCGCGATCGCGAACCGGTAGAAGAGCGGCCACGCGAACATGTAGAGCGCCAGGCACAGCGGCATCCACAGGAGGAGCCGCGACCGGAACGGCTTGGGGCGGATGCCCCGCCGCGCGAGGAGCCAGGCGGTGGCGTCCTGGATGGCCACCCAGTGGCAGCCCCAGCCGCAGAACCAGCGCCCGAGGAGGAGCGTGGAGAGGAGCGCCAGCGCGAAGAAGATGGCCCCCACGGTCACCACGCCGTCCTTCACCGTGGCCATCGACTCGCTGGGCTCGATGGGCGCCAGCGTGGTGGACGACGGGGTCACGAGCCACTGCACGACATGGAGCACCATGAACGCCCAGACGCCGGCCAGCACCAGCGCGCGCACCTTTCCCCGGCGGGTGCCGAACGAGGCCCGGCGGGGCGCGCTCGGCGAGGCAAGCACCGGCAGCGACAGCGCGGTGCCGGGGCGAGGGGTGCCGCTGCAGTGTTCCATCGCGGGAATCGTACGGGCCGCGGCGCAAGCGGCGCGCGGGGGCCGCGCGGGCGGGGCTCCTATACTCGCGCCTCCGCGATGGAACGCGACCTCTACGAGATCCTCGGCGTCACGAAGGCCGCATCCGCCGACGAACTCAAGAAGGCGCATCGCGGCCTGGTGCGCACCTACCACCCTGACGTCAACAAGGATCCCGGAGCGGATGCGCGCTTCAAGGAGATCCAGGACGCCTACGACATCCTTTCCGATCCCGAGAAGCGCAAGCTCTACGACCAGTTCGGCATTGCCGGGGTGCGCGCAGGTGCCGGCGGCGGCGCGCCCGGCGGCGGACGCGCGGGCGGCGATCCGTTCGGCGGCGCGGGGCCGTTTGGCGGCGGCGGCGGCGGGCAGGGTTGGCAGAACGTGGACCCGTCGACCTTCGAGGAGGTGTTCGGGTCGATGTTCGGCGGCGGGCGCGGGCGGGCGCGGGGACGTGGGCGCGGCGGCTTCGGCGGATTCGACGATGCCGAGGACGAGCCCCACCAGGGCACGGACGCGGCCGCGAGCGAGACCGTCGACTTCCTCACCGCGGCGCTCGGCGGGACGCGGAGCTTCCGCGTGAACGGGGAGGCGATCGAGGTGCGCATCCCGGCCGGCATCCGCAGCGGCGCCAAGCTCGCGGTGCGCGGCAAGGGCGGCGCGGGCGCGCGCGGCGGGCAGGCGGGCGACCTGATCATCACGATCACCGTGACGCCGCACCCGTGGTTCCGCCGCGAGGAGAACGACGTGCTCATGGACGTGCCGCTCAACATCGCGGAGGCCGCGCTCGGCACCACCGTGCGCGTGCCGCTGCTGCAGGGCTCGGTGCAGCTGAAGGTGCCCGCGGGCGTGAAGAGCGGCCAGCGCCTGCGCGTGAAGGGCAAGGGCATCGCACCCGCGAAGGGAACGCCAGGCGACTTCTACGCGGTGATCCAGGTGGAGGCGCCGCGCGAGATGGACGCCCAGACGCGCCGCCTCGTCGAGGAACTCGCCCCGCGTCTCGCGAACCCGAGGTCCGGCGAGAGATTCGCCCCTGGTTAGTTTGGCACCAGTTCCTCTCTCCCGAGAACGGCGCGATTCCCCGGAGCAGTCAATTGGTGCCAAACCGGCCGGGAACGGATTCAGCGCTTGCGGCGGGCGGACTCCACCAGCTCGAGCACCTCGCGGGCGCGCGGCACCATGACCCACGCGGCATCCCACGTTCCCTCGCTTCGGGTGCTGAAGGTGATGGTGCCGGTGCGCAGCGCGCGGTCGGCGCCCTCCTGCAGCAGCTCGACGCGGCGCAGCGCGTTGAGGTTTGCCGAGTACACGGTCGGCGCCAGCACGCCGCGCCGGCGCAGGACGCGCCGGTCGGTGAGCACGTAGACCCTGCTGGCCCACTCCGTGGTCGCGACCACGACGCGCGCCACCGCGACCGCCGTCGCCATCTGCAGCACGGTGCCGGACCACGGCTCCAGCGCACCCAGCGTGATGGCAAGCACCGCGATGCAGCACACCGCCAGGAGCCAGCGCAGCGACCGGAACGCGATCCACAGCAGGCTCGGGCGGAACACGCCCACGATGATCTCCGCGGGCTCGAGCATCGAAGCCGCGAACAGCGGCACGCCGGATTCCTCGATCGCGGTGGTCGCGAACGGCGCGCGCACCGGGGTGCGGCGGATCCCCGCGGTCACGCGCCCGTGCCCTTGGGGTGCAGCACCCGCACGTCGGGAAGGTTGCGGAAGCATCCGTCGAAGTCGAGGCCGCAGCCGACGACGAACTCGTCGGGGATGTCGAAGCCCACGAACTCGCAGGGCGTCTCGAGCGCAGCGGGGATGGTCTTGCGCAGCAGCACCGCCGTGGCGAACCGCGCCGGCCGCTGCGAGGCGAACTGCTCGCGCAGGAAACGGAGCGTCCGGCCGGAATCGAGCACGTCGTCGATCACCAGCACGCGACGCCCCTCCAGGTTGGCGGGCAGCTCGCCGAGCGGGCGCACGCCCTGGCTCGTGGTCGACGCGCCGGGATAGCTCGACACCGTCACCAGCGAGATGCGCATGCGCACGGGCATGTGCCGCACCAGGTCGGCAGCGAAGATGAACGCACCGGTCATCACGGGCACCAGCACCACCTCGTCCTCGCCGTCGCCCACCCACGCCTGGATGTCGCGGGCCAGCTCGGGCATGCGCGCACGGATCTGCTCGGCGGAAACGAGGACGCGGCCGAGCGACGCACGCGCGGCGGGTGAATCCGACTGCATCACGCGCCCTCCCCGAGCCGTGCAACCCTGAGCCGTGCGACGATCCGCTCGTTCACGGTCTTGGCATCGACCGTGCCGCCCGCGAGCTTCATCACCGCACCCACGATGCGACCGATCGCCGCCATCTTGCCCGCGCGCACGTCCGCGGCGGCCTGCGCATTCGCCGCAATCGCCCGGTCGACCCACGCGTCGAGGGCCGCGTCGTCGCGGACCACCAGCAGTCCCGCGGCCTCGGCGGCGGACTTCGGGTCCTGCGCCGATCCCGCGATGGCCGCAACCAGCGCATCGACGTTCTGCGCGCCGAGCGCGCCGGACTCGCGCAGCGACACGATGCCCGCGACCTGCGCGGCCGTGAGCCCCGCGCGGTGCAGCCCGCAGCCGAGCTCGTTGGCACGCTTGGAGAGCTGGTTGAGGAGGAACTTGCCGGCCGCGTAGCCGGCCTTCGCGCCGCCGCCGAGCTCCGCGACCACCTGCTCGAAGAAGAGGCACGGCTCGCGGTCCTCGACGAGCGCCGCCGCGTCCTTCGCCTCCAGCCCGTACCCGACGAAGCGCGCCCGGCGCGCGTGCGGCAGCTCGGGGACCTCGGCCCGCACGCGCGCGAGCCACGCATCGTCCACCGTCACCGGCACGAGGTCGGGGTCGGGGAAGTAGCGGTAGTCGTGCGCGTCCTCCTTCTCGCGCTGCAGCACGGTGGCGCAACGCACGTCGTCCCAGCCGCGCGTGCTCTTGGCGCCCGGGCCCATCACTCGGCCGTCCTCGCGCCAGCGGTCCACCTGCGCCGCGGCCTCGAACTCGATCGCGCCCTTGAGCGCCTTGAAGGAGTTGAGGTTCTTGACCTCGACCACCGGGGTCTTCACGGTGCCGCCGCCCTCGAGCTCGATGATCACGTTGATGTTGGGCTCGAACCGCATGTGCCCCTTCTGCATGATGCCCTCGGTGACCCCGAGGAACCTGCAGATCCCGCGCAGCTCCTGCGCGAACGCCACCACGTCGTCGGCCGAGTCGAAGTCAGGCGCCGTCACGATCTCCAGGAGCGGCGTCCCCGCGCGGTTGAGGTCGACGAGCGAGCCTTCGTAGCTGAACCCGCCCGGGAGCTCATGCCCGAGCTTGCCGGTGTCCTCCTCGAGGTGCGCGCGGATGATGCCGATGCGCCTGGTGGCGCCGCCCGGGAGCGGCAGCTCGAACGCGCCGTCGTGGCAGAGCGGCAGGTCGTACTGGCTGATCTGGTACCCCTTGGGGAGGTCGGGGTAGTAGTAGTTCTTGCGGTCCCACTTCGACCGGCGCGCGATGGAGCAGCCGAGCGCCAGGCCAACCATCATGCTCATCTCGACGGCGCGGCGGTTCATCACCGGCAGCGTGCCGGGGAGCGCGGCGACGGTCGGCGTCACCAGCGAGTTGGGCTCGCGGTCGTAGAAGTCGGGGTGCCCGGGACTGCCCGCGCGGGTGAACATCTTGCTGCGCGTGGCCAGCTCGACGTGGATCTCGAGTCCGACCATGAGCCGGACGCTCCTCACGGCCGCATTCTGCGCAGCGGGCATCGCCGGATGATACGGACGGCACTCAGTGCGCGCGCATCGACGGCTCGGCCACCGCCACGCGGTCGCGTCCGCCGCGCTTGGCGTCGTAGAGCGCCACGTCCGCGCGCGTGAGCAGCACGCTCGGCGGCTCGCCGGGCTCCGCGGTGGCGATGCCGATCGACGCCGTGACGTCGAGCTGCAGCGACTGGCCCACGACGACGGGGTGGTCCGCGAGCCTGCTGCGCAGGCGTTCCGCCACGGCGCGCGCGTCGTCGGCGCCGCATCCGGGAAGGATCACAACGAACTCCTCGCCGCCGAACCGCGCCACGGAGTCCACCGGGCGCGCGGCCGCGCGCAGGCGGCGCGCGACCTCCGACAGCACGGTGTCGCCGACGCCATGCCCGAACTTGTCGTTCACCGCCTTGAAGTGGTCGAGGTCCACCATGGCGAGCGAGAGCGGCGAGCCGCGCATCGCGGATGCCTCGAGCTCGCGCGTCAGGATGGTGTCGAGGCCCGCGCGGTTCCACACGCTCGTGAGCGGGTCGACCATCGACCGGCGCCGTGCCTCGCCGAGCTCACGGAGCATGTCGCCCTGCGCGAGCGCCAGCTGGCGGCGGTGGAGCTCGTCCTCGATGATCGCGGCGAGGTCGCGCAGGTAGACGATCTCGGAGTCGGCGACATGGCGCGGCTCGTTGTCGATCACGCCGAGCGCGCCGATCTTGGCGCCGTCGGGGGAACGGATGGCGATGCCCGCGTAGAAGCGCGCGTACGGAGCGTTGACCACGAGGCCGCAGCGCGCGAACCTCGGGTCGGCAAGCGCATCGGCGACGACGAGCGGGCCGGCGCTGCGCGTGGCGGTGGTGGTGAAGCCGTCGTCGCGCGCCACCTCGCTGAGGTCGGTTCCGGTGCGCGCCTTGAACCAGACGCCCCGCTCCCCGAGCAGCGCGAACGTGGCGATCGGCGCCGCGAAGACCCGCGCCGCGAGCCGGGTCACGCGGTCGAAGCACTCCTCCGCGGGGGTGTACAGGACAGCCAGGCGCTCGAGGGCGTCGAGCCGCTGCTGCTCCGAGGAGGAATCCGATCTGCGAGTGACCGGCATCGTGCCGCGGGGAGTACCCCCGCCTGAGCCCATAGCGTGACACGCCTTCGCCCCGATCGCAACCGATTCATGCGCGAACCGCGCGTTTTTCGGACCGCGCCGGGACGCACCGCGGCCAGAGAGCGAACCGGCGCGCCGCCCGCAAGGGCGCCGCGCCGGTGAGCGAAAGGCCGCGGTGGGATTTGCCGCCCCCGGCGCCGAAGCCCAGGCACGCGCGAAGCGCGGGCCGCGGACCGGCCCCCGGCCGGGACGCACCGCGGCCAGAGAGCGAACCGGCGCGCCGCCCGCAAGGGCGCCGCGCCGGTGAGCGAAAGGCCGCGGTGGGATTTGAACCCACGAATAACGGATTTGCAATCCGTCCCCTTAGGCCACTTGGGTACGCGGCCGGCCGAACTCGTATAGTGGCACACCGCCCTGCCGCCGTCAACGCGCCCGACGGTGCCGAATCGGAACTTCGGCGCGATTGGCAACGGTTCCGGCCGCCGCGGATGACCACGACGACCTCCATCGCCGTCAGCGCACTGCTTATCGCCCTCGCGTCCGCGCCCGGCCACGCCCAGTCCCAGCCCGACGATCCCGACCGCGCCAACCCGTTCGCACAGGGCGGCATCGCGTCGAGTCCGGACCCCGGCCTCTCGGCATCGCAGCCCGATTCCGCGGCCAGCCCGCGGGCACGGGCGTCAAGCGCGGCCCTGCAGGAAGGCGTGATCCTCAACTCCGTGCCCGGCTACTTCGTGCGCTCGCTGCGCGAGCCGGGGCTCCTGGTGTTCCGCTTCGACGAGACGCGCGGCGCAAGCACCGGCCGCGCGCTCTTCGCCATGCCGTGCGACCCCACCGACGACGTGAAGGCCGTGCTGGCGGATCCGCGCATCGACGGTCCCAGCCGGTTCGAGGTCTCGGGCGAGGTGTACGAGTACGAGGGCCGCGCGTACCTGCTGCCGACCGCGATCATCGCGCTCCGCAGCCCGCCGCCGCCCGGCATGCTCGCGCGAATCGCGCCGCGCGAACTGGTGCCGCCGCCGCTTCCCGGCGAGCTGCCCACCGCGCCCCGGATCGACGCGTACCTCTCCGGCGAGGCGCCGGGCGCCCTCTCGCTCGCACGCGACCGCGGCACCGGCACGCGCCTCCCGCACGAACCCGATACCACCACCTTCCCGGGGCTCGACGACGGGTTCGCCGACGATCTCGAACGCCGCCTCGACGCAGGCATCGCGTCGACCGGAACCGGCACCGCGCTCAAGCGCGAAGAGGGCGCGCACGACCGGCGCATGCTCCTGCCGCCGGCCACCCGGTTCCAGGAGCGCCGGGCTTCGGTGCTGCGCGACCCGCTGACAGGCGTGTGGCGTGCGCAGCTCGACACCGGACGCCCGGGCGATGGCGCGCACGACGGCGCGGAGGCGTCCATGGAGATCCTCCCGTCGCTCGCGCTCGAGGCCCTCGTGCGCGGGGTGCGGCAGGCCGCGATCGGTTCGCCGTGGCTCCTGAGCGGGGAGGTGGTGGTGGCGAAGGAACGCAACTACCTCCTCATCACCCGCGCACGGGCATTGAAGGCCGACAAGTTCCTGGGGCCGTGAGCGATCGGCCGCCGCGCGGCCGCGTCCGGCGGTGCGGGTATCCTCTCCCGCCCATGACCACCAAGACCGCCTACCCCACCGCGACCATCGAGACCGACCACGGCACCATCGAGGTCGAGCTCTGGAACGACGTGGCCCCGATGCACGTGGAGAACTTCCAGAAGCTCGCGCGCCAGGGCTTCTACGCGGGCACCGGCTTCCACCGCATCATCCCGGGCTTCGTGATCCAGGGCGGATGCCCCAACGGCAACGGCATGGGCGGACCGGGCTGGAAGGTAAATGCGGAGTTCAACGACCGCAAGCACGTGAAGGGTGTCCTCTCGATGGCGCGCTCGGCGCACCCCGACTCGGCCGGCAGCCAGTTCTTCATCTGCCTCGGCAGCGTCCCGCACCTCGACGGCAAGTACACGGCCTTCGGCAAGGTCACCAAGGGCATCGAGGTGGTGGACAAGATCGCGGCGCTCAAGACCGGCGCGGGCGACCGCCCGGTCGGAACGCTGCCCAGCATGACCAAGGTCACGGCCTGACCGCGGCGCGCCGCGCTGCGCGATCGCTCACGCGGACCAGTTGGTGAGCACGACCGTCAGGTCGGCGCCGCCGACGATGCCGTCTCCATTGAGGTCTGCCGGGCCGCCGGCCTGGCCCCCCCAGGCCTCGAGCATCCGGTGCAGCGCGCAGTTGTGCGAGCCGGAGTTCGTCTGGCTCATGTACGCACGGAAGCCGACGGAGAGGATGCGGCTTCCCGCGGGGATGGACGAGAGGTCGAAGCGCACGAGCGCGCGGCGCAGCGTGCCGCCGCCGTTCACGCCCACGGGGCCGCGAGCGCGGCCGCGGCGGCGAGCGCAGGCACTCCGGCGCGGAGGAGGAGTCGCATCATCAGCCCCAATTGGTGAGGAGGATCCCGAGGTCGGCGCCGTCCGTGAAGCCGCTCCCGTCGAGGTCGGTGGGACCGGGCATGCCCCATGCCGCAAGCAGCTGGCCGAGGTCGGCGCCGTCCACGCGGCCATCGCCGTTGAGGTCGGCCGGGTTGCCGCCCGTCACGGTGGCCGAGAGCGTCGCCACCACCTGCGCCGACGTGGCGCCGGGGATGTTCTCGTCGCTGGTGAGGATCGTCGCGGTCGAGGTGTAGGTGCCCGCAACGAGCCCCGTCGGGTTGAACCGGATGGTGACGGTGGCGGGCGCGGCGCCGTGGCCGGTGCCGGTGCCGGAGACCAGCGAGAAGCGGCCCGCGGGGATCTGCACCTGGTCGATGTCCATGGTGCACTGGTCCGCCGTGAAGCCGAAGTTCGAGACCGGGACCGCCACGTCAACCGCCGGCCCGCCGAGCGTCGCGGCGAACGTCACGGTGGTCGAGTTGGCATCCGAGGTGGAAGAGAACGACGGGTTGCTCGCACGGAGCACGCGGACAGAGACCGGGAGCGCGATGCTCGGGTTCTGCACGGCCTCGTTGGCGCTGGTGACGGTCGCGGTGCCGGTGCGCAGCCCGACCGTCGTGGTGACGATCGGCACGTTCACCGAGGTGAACGAGGGCGTCAGCACCGCGGTGCCCGAGAGAGTGCCCGAGAGCACGCCCGTGCCTGCGACCGTGTAGTCGAGGGCGTCGACGCCCACGGCGTTGTCGCCCGGTGCGTCGTTCGCCACGCGCACCTCGGCGGTGGCGGTGGCGCCCTGCACGACGCGCGCGGGGACCGTGCCGAGGACGGCCGTGTTCCAGGCCGGCACGGTGAAGTCCATCAGCACGGGAATGTGGTCGGCGGCGTCGTGCAGCGCATTGGCCAAAGCGTTCGACCGTGCCACGTTGCCGGGGAAGTAGGTGTTGTTGCCGGCATTCACGGCCTGGTCGAAGTGGTTGCCGTCGTTGCCCACGGCCCGGCAGGAATTGGCGATCCAGGAGATGCCGTTGCCGTCCGCCAGCTGCAGCGTGGGCAGCACCAGGTCGAAGCGGTCGTCCATG